>Ga0105045_10002163_pt1 | contig 16504 bp, 13 predicted proteins | sample MAT02_FD_78089 | JGI IMG/M metagenome (GOLD analysis project Ga0105045, IMG submission 78089) | Freshwater microbial communities from Lake Fryxell liftoff mats and glacier meltwater in Antarctica - MAT-02 (megahit assembly) | ecosystem: Environmental > Aquatic > Freshwater > Ice > Liftoff... | reverse complement strand
TTTGGCATCGTCTGCCTCCGTGTGAAAGGGCTCCCAATGGTGCCGAGTTGCGCGCGGCGATGCATCGGCGCGGCGTGAAGGGTCGAGCCAGCCCGCGGCCCGTGCTGAGAAGCTTTCGGGTCCGGCTATACATTGCGCGGCCGCTGCGCTAGCGTTTTTGTCCCGCGCACCGCGCTGTTCAAAAGTCGAATGCCATGAACCAACGCCGATACGCCCTTTGTTTTGCGCTGCTGGCGACCGCCGGCCTTGGCGGCTGCGGTGAGCGCGCTGCGGACGAGGTCGCGCCAGTTGCGGCTGCTGCGATTGCGCCAGCGCCTGCAACGCCTGCCGCAAATCCCGCAGACCCGCCGGCTCAAGCGGTAAACGACACCCCGGCGGTTGTGGTGATGCCTGATACCTGTCAAGCACTGATCGCAAGCTACGCGCGCTGTATCGACGAAAGCTTCCCCGAGGCCGATCGCGAGCTGCTGCGCGCCGCGTTCATCGAAAGCCGCGCGCAATGGGAACAGGCCGCGGCCAGCGCCACCACCGAAGCCACCCAAAGCCAACTCGGCCAAGCGTGCCGCCAAAGCCAAGTCGCCCTGCGCACGCAGATGGAAGGCTACGGATGCATGTTGTGATCGGTCCTGCCCGGGCCGAACGAGCACTGCGCCGATGAAGATGTCGCTGACCCGATATCTGCTTGAAGCGCAGCGCCAGCATGGGGCGATCACCCCCGACTTGCGGCTTTTGATCGAGATCGTGGCGCGCGCCTGCAAGACCATCAGCAACCAGGTCAACAAAGGCGCGCTGGGCAACGCTTTCGGCAATGCTGATACGGTCAATGTCCAGGGCGAGGTGCAAAAAAAGCTCGACGTGATATCCAACGAAATCCTGCTCGAAGCCAACGAATGGGGCGGCCATCTGGCGGCGCTGGCCTCTGAGGAGATGGAAGCGCCGCACCCGATCCCCAATCGCTATCCCAAGGGTGAATATCTGCTGGTGTTCGACCCGCTCGACGGCTCATCGAACATCGATGTCAATGTCTCGGTCGGGACGATTTTCTCGGTGCTGCGCTGTCCGGACGGCGTGCGTGAACCCACCGCCGCCGACTTTCTGCAACCGGGCACCCGCCAAGTCGCCGCGGGCTACGCCGTCTACGGGCCCAGCACCACGTTGGTCCTGACCGTAGGCCAGGGCGTTGCGAGCTTCACCCTCGACCGCGAACAGGGCAGTTTTGTGTGTACCGCCACCGCCCTGTCGATTGCACCGGACACCGGCGAGTTTGCAATCAACGCGGCCAATGCGCGCCACTGGGAGCCACCGGTCAAGCGCTATATCGATGAGCTGTGCGCCGGGGTCGACGGCCCGCGCGGGCGCGATTTCAATATGCGCTGGGTCGGCTCGATGGTCGCCGACGTGCATCGCATTCTGACCCGCGGCGGCATCTTTATGTATCCGGTGGACGCCAAGTGCCGCGCCAAAGGCGGTCGCTTGCGGCTGTTGTACGAAGCCAATCCGATGGCCTTGATCGTCGAGGCGGCTGGCGGGGCGGCGACCGACGGCCGGCAGCGGCTGCTTGAGGTGGCGCCGACCAGCTTGCACCAGCGCATCGGGGTGTTCATGGGCTCCAAGCACGAGGTCGAGCGGGTCACCGGCTACCACCAGGGTCTGGCCTGATGGCAGCGGTGGCGGGCGCGAACGCCGACCAAGCGGCCGATTTCATTGCGGTCTATCCCGGCGCACTCGATCCAAGTACCTGCGCGGCGATCATCGATTGCTTCGCCCGCTCGCCGCATACGAGCCGCGGTGAAACCGGCTCCGGCGTTGACCTGAGCTTGAAAGATTCCTGGGATATCGGCATCACCGGCCGCCCGGAATGGCAGGCTTTGCATGATGCGATTCAAGGCGCGGCGTTTGCCGGGCTTAAGGATTACGTTCGCCGCTACGGCCACGCGCTGACCGCGCCGTTGCGGATCAAGATGCGCACCCCAGAGGGCGCCTTGAAGGGCGTCGATCCGGAGGACTTTGCGACCCTCGATGCCGAGCATTTCGATCGCCTGCTGAGCTTCGTATTCAGACCCGGCACGCTCAACGTCCAGAAATACCTCGCCGACCAAGGCGGCTATCCCTACTGGCACTGCGAGCACTATCCCAAGCGCGGCGACGACGATGCGCTGCACCGCGTGCTGCTGTACACGATCTACTTAAATGAAGGTTTCACCGAGGGTGAAACCGAGTTCTACTACCAGCGGCGCCGGATCGTGCCGCGCACCGGCGACCTGCTGATCGCGCCGGCCGCGTTCACCCACACCCATCGCGGCAACCGGCCACGAGGTGGCGACAAGTACATCGCCACCTCGTGGATCTTGTACAACCGGGTCGAGACTCTATTTCCCGGTTAGCGCACCATTGGGTTGCGCTACCGCGCTATGGCGCTGACACTGACTCCGCGCTGGCCACTTCGGTCGCCGCAGCAGGCCCGATATGGGTATCGAAAAACGCCAGCATCTCGGTGTACAGCGCGCGGTTGTTCTCCAACTTGAAGAACCCGTGGCCCTCGAAATCGCGCTCCATCCACTGCGGCGGATTGCCGGCCTCGGTCAGCGCCGCGCGCAAGCGCCGCGACTGCTCGGGCGGGGTGCGTTTATCTTCGTTGCCGGTGATCAAAAACACCGGCACTTTGATCTCCGTAACGCGGCTGGCTGGCGATATGCGCGCCAAGAATTCTGCGCCCGTGCCCAGCGCTTCGCGCAGGTAGTTTTTACCCATGTCGGTGTCTGGAATATCACCCACGGTGAACATCAAACCCAGATCGTAGACGCCGACATAGCCGACCGCACAGCGGTACAGCGAGGGATCGCGAATGGTCGACATCATTGATGCATAGGCCCCGTAACTGGCGCCGTAGATGCAAATTCGCTGCGGATCGGCAATGCCCTGCTGGATCGCCCAGCGCACGCTGTCGCTGATGTCATCGATCATGCCATCGCCCCATTGGCGATAGCCCGCGCGCATGAACGCCATCCCGTAGTTGCCGGAACCGCGAAAATTGACCTGCAAAGTGGCGTAACCGCGATTGGCAAACAGCTGGGTCTCTGGATTGAATCCCCAACTATCGAAAGGCCCGATCGGACCGCCGTGCGGGTTGACGATCAACGGCAGGTTCTTGCCGTCGCTGCCATTGGGCAGGGTCAAATAGCCGTGGATGGTCTTGCCATCGCGCGAGGCAAACGACACCGGCTCGATCGTGCCCATCTGCTCGGGCTTGATCCAGCGGCGCGATGAGGCAAGGTAGCTCAGCTTTTTGCTGTCGCTGTCGAACAGGTAGAACTCGGTCGGCTGGCCGTCGCTGACCAGCCTGAACGCGATCAGCTTCTGATCTTGGGTCTGGCTGGTCGGCAGCGCGAACATACCGGAGACCCCGCGCAGCACCTGAGCCCACGCCTTGACCAGCGCCGAGTCGGGTTCGAGCAAGGACAGTTTGGGCATGCCGTCCATAAAGGCAACCGCCACCGGTTTGCTGCCATCGAGCTCATAGGCGATGACCCAAGGATCAACTGTTTTGTCGCGCACCAATTGGGTCGACTCACCGCTGTCCAAGGCGTAGCGGAACAGGCCATTCGGACCCTCGGGCATGGCTTTTTCGATCAGCGCGTGGCGACCATCGGGGTAAATGAAACGAGGCGTCCAAGTGATGCCGCTCTCGCCTTGCTCGTGGATCGCAACCCACTTGTCGCTGCTCGGCGCGCGGTGGAACACGGTTTGTCGATTGCGCTCATCCGAGCCCCAAGCCAGCCGTGCATTGCGCTCGGCGTCAGCCAGAAAACTGGCGTTGGCGATCGGCGCCCGCGCGATCAGTGTGCGCGCGCCGGTGCGCACGTTCATCCGCTCAAGCGTTGGGAAACCGATCCCGCGGCCCGCACCAACGCCGCCAACCGTCACCAACACGAAGTCGTCGTCATCGATCAGGCTATCGACCAGAAACCCACCTTCGACGCGGCCACCGCGACTCGGCACGAATGGACTTAACAGAATGTCCTGATTCTTGCCGTCGGCATCCATCCCGAACACCTCGCCGGTCGCGCTTGGATTCGACCGCGAGCCGTCGGCTTGGGCCACGCTCAACAGCAGTCGTTCTGGATTGACCCAGGTAAAGCTGGAAACAAAACTGCGCCCTGCCAGCCTGAACACGCCCATCCGTTGCATGTCAGAGCGTCTTAGCACCACCAGCGCACCGGTGTCCTCGGCGATCTTGGCCGATGCCGCCAAGTACTCGCCGGTCGGAGAAATCTTGATGTCGTCAAACTGGCTATGCCGAAAAAAATCATCGATCGCAATGGTCGGCACGCTGTCCGTCGCAGGGCGCGCGGCGACCGCTTCATCGGCCAGCGCGGCGCCGGAGGCCAACAGCAAAGTCAAAATCAGCAGAACACGCATGGTCAAGCTCCAATCATGAGTCACGGTTACACGAATGTAGTTTGCCGGCGCGCGCCGCGTCCACTGGTCCGTCGCCGAAGCCTTGCGCGCGGCCAAGTCGTCCCGCGACGACAGCGGTGACCCACGTTGGCGCAGCGGACACCAAGGCCCCGTTCATCGCTTCGGTGCCAACCGAGCCCAAGCTACCCGCTGCGCTCTAGTCCGGCTGCGCTTGCCGTTGCCTTGGATACCCGCGCCGTGCGCAGGATCCTTGAGCGAGCGTTCGCAGAAATTGGCGCAAGACCAGAGGGACTGAGCTGGCTGCATTTGGCGCGAAACAGCCGTGCTGGCGGAAGCCACGGCGTATTCAGGCGACCCGCTGATCGACCGCCAAGCCGAGCGCGACGGGGCGACGATGCTCTGCACCGACTGCCAGGTCAGGTGACGGTGCAGGTCAGGGTTTCGCCATCCCATGTGCAGGAGATGCGTGCAAAAGAGCTGCCGCTCAATTGCCCGCGCATGGTGACCCCCGCGCGACCACTCAAGTAGTCAATAAAGCCCTGGGCACTGTTCTGATTGTTTGGGCCGAAGCTGGCATCGAAGCCGGCGAATTCTTCAATGCGCTGCGGAATCGCAGTGCCGTCCGGCGCCCTCGCCGAGTTCTCGATGTAATCGTAGCTGCCGCCCGAATTCATCGTATCCCTCGCCGCTACAGAATCGGCAAAACCAACCAGGATCTCAACCTGCACGCCCATGGCGATGTAACTCTCGACGGCCACACCCAACCACTGCGCACCTTGCGCACATAGATCGCAAGTACGCAGACCGTCTCCCACTCGACCACGAAAGGCAAGATTTCCGGCAACATCGAAGGCGCTGCCACCGGCAATCTCAGCGCCGTGCCGCCCGCCGATCGAAACGGCTGGCTGGTCGTACACCTTACGCATGGTGCCGCCGGTGTCGATATAAAAAGCCCGCAGGGTGGCGAAGTAGTATGCAAACTGCGGATCGATGGCAGCCGGCACGGCGCTGAGATTGCCGCAGGCGCTGCCCCAGCGCCCAACACTCGGCCGGCTGCCGGCCTCGCCCGGTGCCGACAATGGTTGGACCCATTCAAGACAGCGCACCTCGAAGGCGCGGATGCGGTCAGCACCAATATCGGTGACGTGGACGCGTCCCTCGATGACCAAGCCACCCGCGCCGAGTTGGCGAATGAGATGGGTCATTTGCTCATCGGAGCAGCTCTTGCAGTCGATCATCGCCGCGCGAGCGGTGCCCGGATTGAGCAGAGACCAGCAACTTGCTGCGATCAAAAAAACCAGTGCAATCGGTTTCATGACATTTCTCCAGTGACAACTGGGAAAAAGCAGTATGGGGTCAAACGCTACGGCCGTGCCCGCCGCGATGTCAACCGCTGCGCAATCACCGTTGACCCGCGCAGCTTCGCCACCTTGTTCGACCGCCGGTCGATACAACTTGGGGCACCGCCCGCGCTTGATCTTGAGCTGTTGCAACGGCGCTCAAATTGCCGCGCTTGATCGGAGCTGTGCAGGCCAAGGCTCTTGGTACAGCGGCCAGCGCTTGCCGTCGGCCCACCAATCGGGCGCGTGGTGGTGTTGGTGCGGCAATGCAGCCGAGCATTGTGCCGGGGCCGCGCGGCGGATGGCTCCCCGGGCCAGCGCGGACGTAGAATCGGGTTCTGTTCCGAGTACAACTGCCCATGGCCCAAATCAAGCCGCTGTTCGCCGTGCCCTTCGGCGAGGCGCTCTTACCCAATCCCGAGGCACTCAACCGCGAGCTCAGCACGCTGATTTTGGCGCGCGAGCGCGAACCGGAGCGCTGGCGCAACCCGTATCAGTCCAATCAAGTCGCCGCTGAGACCTTTGAAAGCGACTTCACGTTTTTTTCGTGGCCCGAGCCCTGCGTGACGCAGCTGCGCGATTTCTGTTGGAGCCAACTTGGCCATCTGGTCGCGCAGTTGAACGGCTACCACGCGGCGGAGATGGGCGAGATCGTGATCCAGTCGCACACCTGGTTTCACGTCACCCGTCACGGCGGCTATTTCGGCAACCACAACCACCCGATGGCCTCTTGGTCCGGGGTCTATTGCGTCGCCACCGGTGAGTCCGACCCCAAGTACCCGATGAGCGGGGTGCTGCGAATCCTCAATCCGATGATGCTCGCGAATATGTTTGTCGATCCCGGCAACTTGCGCATCCGACCGCCTTACGGCATGGCGGCGCACCATGTGCACTTCCGCCCTGGCCAGTTGATTCTGTTTCCGTCGTGGTTGATCCATGAAGTACTGCCGTTCTACGGCAGCGGCGAGCGCATCACCATCGCCTTCAACTGCTGGTTCAAGCAGGCGAGCGACATGCGTCCCGAGGAGGTCGAACGATGAGCATCGAGCCCACCCGCCGCAGCGCGGTCGATGGTCGCCTGGTCGCGGTGTTCGACGGCCTGCTGGCGCAAGGCGTGGTCGAGCAGATGTGCGAGGCGCTGGACCAATCGCCGTTCCAGCGCACCGAGGTCGCGCGCCCGGAGACCGCCGACTATAAGCACTGGGTGATGGAGATGTCGGTCGAGCGGCTGGTGCAACTGCCGCTGTGGCCGCCGCTCGCCAAAGCAATTGAAACGCTGCGCCTGGGCCGCGCGTACCGGCCCTATCGCAGCTACACCAACCACGCGCAGTTCGGCGACATGCTGTTCAGCCACACCGATTGTGCGCCCGACGCGCACGAGCTGACCGCGCTGTGGTACCTGATGCCGCGCTGGGATCTGGAATGGGGCGGGGAGACACTGTTTTTCGATGCCAGCGAGGATTGCATTCAATGCGTCTCGCCAAAGCCCGGCCGTCTGGTGATTTTCGATGGGGCGATTCGCCACTGCGGTCGGCCGCCAAACCGAATCTGCTATACGCCGCGCTACACCTTCGCGGTCAAGCTGGAACCGATCGACGCTGCCGAGCGCTGACCCCAACAACCGCGCGCTTCAGAGCGTCTCGGGCGCGAGGTCGAAGGAGATGCTGATGCGTTCGCCGCCGCCGGCAAAGGGCAGTGTGCGGTGGTGCAGATAGGACGGAAACAAGTAGATCCGCCCGAGCCTCGGCTCAACGACTTCGATCACCTCCTCGGGCACCGCCGGCAAGTCCGGCGGCGATCGATTGAACTCCAGCCAACCGGCCTTGCTCGCGCCGCCCAAAGCGGCCGGCAACTCGACGTAGTAGGCACCCGATAGCCACGACTCGACGTGCAGATGGGTGTCGATCAGGCCGTGTTCTGCGACCCTCGTCGCCCACACGTTGATCCGCCAGTTGGCGCCTGGAATGGCGCCAAAAAACGGATGACCCGCCTGCGCAGGCTGGCTGCGGCGATGAGCTTCGAGCGCGGTGCGCAGCACTTGCTCAAAGCCGGTGATGGCCGCGGTGTGATCGGCGAGCAAGTCTTCGGTGAGCCAGCTTTGACGCGCCACCAAGCCAGCCGGCTGGTAACGCAACCGGCTGTGGCCGCGAATGTCATCGGCCAACGCCCGATAAAACGTCGTCGGGTCGGTCCAGCCCGCCGGCAGAGGCAGGTCGACCGCGGTGACTACTTCGGGCAGGCCGAGCCACTGCCGCATGGCCGCGGCGCCCTCAAGCTGACCCAGCGCAATGCCGGCGAAGGCAATCGCTTGCTGGTCTGCCGGTGCGATCGCCAGCGCTGCGCGAGCATCGGCCAAGGCGCCGGCAAAGTCACCCAATCGCAGGCGCACCCGCGCGCACAACGTTGCTGCGGCGGCGTTTTGGGGAAAGCGTCGGCGCATCCCAACCAGCCAATCGCGGGCCTCATCGGAGCGCTCATTGCGATCGAGCATCGTCGCTAGAGCCAGCGCGCAAGAGGGCGCGTCCGGATCTGCCGCCATCGCGCGGCGCGCGTGGTCGATCGCGCTGGCTTGGTCGCCGAGTTTGTGCAGGCACCAGGCCGCGCTTTCGAGCGCGTTGGCGTGCTCCGGTGTGTGCTTGAGCAAACGCTCGGCCGCAGCGAGGCCGCGCCCAAGGCCATCGTCCGTGCTGGCCTTGGACCACACCGCTGCGAACGCGGCCAGCGCGCCGGCATCGTCCGGCGCCAGCGCCAGCAACCGGTCGGCAACGACCTGCGCGTCAACGGTGCGCGCTTGCGCATCGAGCCGCACGACCTCAAGCCGCAGCGCTTCACGATGGCTCGGATCAAGCGCCAACGCGCGGGCCAGCGGCGCTGCGGCCAGCTGCGCGCTCCCGCTCGCCAACGCGCGCGCTGCGGCATCAACCAGCGCCTCGATCGGTGCGTTCGGCATCGCTACAAGTGCAAAGACCAACGCCGTCGCGCTCGCCGCGGCGTTGCCGAGCGCCTCCTCGACCGCAGCAAGATTGCGCCAGGCAAAAGCGTCATCCGGGGCGAGCGTGACCGCGCGGCGCAGCAGCGCTTGCGCCGCCTCGTGATGGCCGCCTGCCGCTTCGGCCAGCCCCGACCAGGCGAGGACTTCAGGATCATCGGGCGCGGTTGCCAATGCGGCACTGGCTGCGCTTTGTGCGGCCGGCAGATCGCGGCGCGCGAGCGCCGAGCGCAGCCGCGCTAGAGCCGCGGCGGAGCTGCTCACCGCATCATCCAACCGGTGATCGCGAGGCGATCAGAACGCGCCCACGGGTTGACCGGCGAGACCAGGTGCCCCTGCGGCACGCGGAACAGCGAGAGCGTGTTGAAGCGCGGCAACAGGGTGGCGCTGATCGCGCCGTCCGCTCCGACGAAATGCAAAAGACCGCCGTCCTCGGCCCGCCAGTCGCCGCTCAGGTTGAGGACATAGGCGTAAAGCCGACCCTCGTCGCGCGCGTCGGAGTCGTCGTGATAGTTCAAAAAATGCCCGGGTCGATAGCGCGTGGCTTGGGCGTCGAGCCGACGGATCGATGCTTCGCCAGTGAGCGCGCGCAGAAACGCCAGGTACTCGGGCGAGTTGAAAAACTCCAGCACGCGGTGCAAAGGCAACTCAGGATCGCGCCCTTCTTTGTACGCCGTGACCATCATGTAACTCTCATAGGCGAATGCGTACTGGGCGCGGGCGTGGCGCGCAGCGCCCTCGATCAACGCCTGTTCCGCCGCCGATCCCAAGGCGCGCCGTTGCGCGGCGCTGATCGCGCGCGTGCCATCGCCATCGCGCAACGCCAGCGACCAAGGCACCTGCTCACCCAGGCACTGCGCCAGCGCTTGCGCAGCATCGGCCTGAAGATACTGCTCGATCTGCACCCGCGAGTCTCGCGCCAGTTGGGCGCGGTGGTGCGCAAGGTTGATTCGGCTATCGATCATTGCTGAGCGTGCGCCGGCGATGCGCGACCAGGGCCTAGCTTGACCCCGCCGAGCACGCGCAGTGCATGCGCGGGGGCATGTCTCAGGGAGGTCAGGCCCAAGCGCCAACAGCACGTCAGGCGATCCATCATGCGCCAATCTCCGAGTCGCCCATTGCACCCGAGAGACTACCGCGCCGCTGGCCAGCGGACCATGCTGCACCAGCGCCGCACCGCATTTTCGCCACCCTGCCAACGTACGCCGTGGCGTCGTATGGGTTCAGCGGCGTGGGGCGGGTCTCGACTCACCGCACCGCTGCATTCAAGCCGCAGTAATTCGTTCGGCGCGGCAAGTTGAAGACATACGCGGCCGTGTCGTTTCGGTCCGGCGGGTCAAGACATTGCAAGTCGCCGTATCGCGGTACCGCCGCGCACGAAGTCGTATAGGGCGGGTTTCGGTCCGCCGCGCCATGCCTTGACCCGTGACCTGCGCACGCGACGCAAAAAACGGAGCGCGCGGGGCTAATGCCGGTGGCAGACTGGCGCCATGACATCGGCACATCTCCCCGACCCTTTGGTGCTCGACTTGGCCCGGCAAATCCTCGCTGCGCCGGACGCCGACTGGCGGCTTGCGACCTTGGCGGCCGGTGCGGCTTCGAGCCCTCTTGCGTTGCGTCGACGTTTTATCAGCATCTTGGGCGTGTCACCGAAGATGCTGGTCGACGCGGCGCGCTTCGGGCGTTTGAAGGCCTTATTGCGCCAGGGCCAGCCGATCCTTCAGGCGATTCTCGATGCTGGTTACGGCTCGACCTCGCGGGTTTACACACCGTCGGCGCGACGCCTTGGGATGTCGCTGGCCAGCTATCGGCGCGGGGCGCCGCGCGAGCGGTTGTCGTGGGCGCAACTGCGCACGAGCTTCGGCTGGCTGCTGATAGCGGCCACCGATCGCGGGGTCTGCTTTGCCCAATTCGGCGACCATGCGCCAGCTTTAGCTGCGCAACTGGCGGCCGAGTTTCCGCAGGCGCAGATCACCCGCTGCGCCGCCCAAAGTGGTGCCAGCGGCGCAGCACACTCGGCCCTGGCGGCATGGGCCAAAGCCGTGGCTGCGCACCTGGCCACCGGCCGCGCGCTGCCCGAACTGCCGCTCGACCTACGCGGCACTGCATTTCAGCTGAAGGTCTGGCAGTTTTTGACCTCGCTGCCCCGCGGGCAGACGTGCAGCTACGCCGAGCTGGCGCGCGCGATCGGCGAGCCGCGTGCGGTGCGCGCCGCAGCCAGCGCGTGCGCCGCCAATCGGATCGCGATCCTGGTGCCGTGCCACCGGGTGTTGCGCAGCGACGGTGCGCTGGGCGGCTACCGCTGGGGGCTTGAGCGCAAGCAGGCTCTGCTCGCAGACGAACGACGCGGCGGGGTCGAATCGAGTCTCGCTTGAGCGCTTGGACCAGCGCCCGCGCTCAGAGCCCGCGGTTCAATCCGGCGCCGAGGGGCTGCTGTGCGATGGCGGCGCCAACACTGCGCGCGCTTGCCGGAATACCCCGCGCAACAGGCGCCACAGTTTTGGCAATAGCCAGATCGCCAGCAGCAAAAACAGCCCCAGCAGACCAAGAAAGATCAGCGGATGCTGGAAGATCAACCACAGTCCACCGAGGGTGACCAGATCCTCGGCGGCGCTGGCGGTCCAGTTGGAGACCGGTTCGGGCGAATGGTTGAGGGCGGCGCGGGTGCCGGCCTTGGTCAGATGGGTGCCCGAGGTGATCAGCCCGCCGATCAGCCCGGCGGCGAGTGTCGCGCCCTCGCCGTATTGATCAAACGCTCCGGCGGCGAGCAGCATCCCGGCCGGGATGCGGATAAAGGTGTGCAGCGCGTCCCACATCGAATCGAACGCTGGGACTTTGTCGGCAATGAACTCACCGACCGCCATGGTGCCCGACACCCACAGCACCCAGTCGTGCTGCAGCACGGTCAGCGCATCGGGCAGCTCGATCCAGCCGGCACGGCCGATCAGGCCCACCAGCAAGACCGAGGCGTACAGACGAATGCCGCTGGCCCAGGCAAGCCCTGCGCCCAGCGCGGTGCTGGCAATCAAGTCCATGACGTGCTCCTGTCGTTCATCCGGCTTTGCGTGCGATCCAACTTGGCCACGTTAGCGGCCAGCGCCGCGCATGCAAGGGCCAAGCCGAAGATGGCGCCGGTTGGCGCGCCAAAGACTCGCAGGCTGCCGTCGCAATCGCGCACCTGCGAGCGCGTCGAGCCGGCCACGGTGCGCGCCACCGCGCCGCAGATCGCTGGTCTTCAGCGTCAGGCGGGCTATCTGGTGGCCGCCGGCGCATCCAGTTCAGCCAGCTTTTTGCGCACCTCGGCCTGCACCCGAAGCTGCGAGGGCGTCAGGCTCTGCGCTGCCAGCCCCAAGAACGGCGTGATGATCTGATCGCGCAGTTCGCGCTCGCGCGCCGCGTCGCCGGCGGCATGCGCGGCGCGCAACGCGTCGATCGCATAGTCGTAAAGCTTGGGTTCCGGCTGCTCGGCGGCGCGCAGCGTTGCCAGCGCGATCATCAGGTACCGCAAGCCTTCAGCCGGGCGGCCCGATTCCGTCAGGATCACGCCGAGGACTTGCTGCGCCTCGGCGCGTGCCGGATGCGCGGCCGGCAAGGTCGCCTCAAAACCCGCCAAGGCGGCTCTGGCGGTGGCCAGCGCTGCAGGGTAGTTTTTGATGCGCGACTGCATGCTGGCAAGGTTGAGCTGCGCGGACAGGGTGTCCATGTGGCTCAAGCCCAAGGTTCGTTGGCGCGCGGCGATCACCTCATCCTGGATGGCGATCGCCTCCGGTTCGCGTCCTAGGCGGCTGAGCACGGAGGCGACATTGAGCTTGGAGCGCAAAGTGTGCGGATGCTCGCCGCCGAGCACCCGCAAACGCGCGGCATACACCGACTGAAAGCTTGCCAGCGCCTCATCGAGGCGACCGAGATTGCTCAGGGTGGTGGCCAGATTATTGGCGTCGGCCAAGGTCGCGGGGTGATCGGCGCCGCGCAGCCGTTCGCTCTCGGCCAGGGTTTGTTGTTGCAAGGACAAGGCCTCGTCGAGCCGACCCATGCTGCCGAGCAGCGCGCCAAGGTTGGCGGCGGCGGCCAATGTTGCGGGATCGGCGGCGCCATCGCGGGCGCGGCGGGTTTCGTAGATCAAGCGAAAATTGACCAGCGCGGCCTCGCGCTCGCCGGCCCGCACCCGGGACAGCCCTAAAACGCTGAGCGTGCCGAGCAGCTCGTTGCTGGTAGCGCCATGGTCGGCAAGTTGCCGCTCGCGCACCTGTTCGAGCAGTGCAATTGCGGGCACGAATTGTCCTTGGTCGGAGAGGTTCAAGCCGCGCACTTGGTTGAGATCGGCGACCGCATCGCTGTCGGCGCCTAAGGCACCCTGTGCACGCACCAGCGCGGCGTCGATCAACGCCGCTGCGGCGTCGGTTTTGCCGAGCCGATTGAGCGCGTAGGCGAGCGCACTCTCGGCTTTGAAGGTGCGTGGATTGCGGTCACCAAAATCGGCGGTGGTCTTGCTCACCAGCGCGGCATACACGCGCTCGGCGCGGGCGTAGTCGCCAATCGCCAGGTACACATCGCCGACCGACTGGTTCAAATCAGCGGCAATCGCAGGCTGTGCGGCGAAGTCTTTGGCGATCGCGCCAAGTGCGCGCTCAAGCACGTCTTCGGCGACCAGGGTGCGCGCGATATCGGTCGGGTTTATCTGGCTCTGCAACGACTGAAATTGCGCCAGCAGCTCGGCACGTTTGGCCGGCTCGGGCTCGCTGGTTTGCAGCGCGCGGGCCAGTTCGCTGCGCTGGGTCAGATTCAGGCGCTGACCCATCGCCGCCAGATCGATATCGGCCAGCATGGACTGTTGAAACTGCGACACTTGCTCAAGCTCGGCGCTGCGCGTATCGGCCACGGCACGCTGCGCGGTGGCTTGGCGCAAACCGTAGAGCGCGGCCGCCAGACCGATCACCAGGGTCAGCGCCATCGCGCTGGCGGCGGCAAATGCCAGTCGATGGCGGCGCACGAAGCGGCCAGCGCGGTAGCGCGCGCTGGGCGGCACCGCCAGCAGCGGCCGGTCGGCCAGAAAAGCCTCAAGATCGTCAGCCAGCAATGCGGCGCTCGAATAGCGCTGCTCACGGTCGTGCGCGGTGGCTTTTTCGACCACCCAGTCCAGACCCCCGGCCAACGCACGGCGCAAGCGCTGCGGGTCAAGACCGCGCAGCGTGGCGACCCGCTGGCGCTCGTCAAGCGCGGACTCGGCCAGCCGCACCGAGGGTCGGGTCAGGGTCTGGTTGCGCGCACCCAACGGCGACTGCTGGCGCGCCAACGTTGGCTGGCTGCCGATCAGCAACTCGTGCAACACCACGCCGAGTGAGTAGATGTCGCTGCGGGTGTCGAGATCCAGCGCGGTCTCGCCGGTCTGCTCCGGGCTCATGTACAGCGGCGTGCCGATATGTCGCGCCAGCGGGTCGTAGAGGTAGCGCGCGGCGGCCACCGCGATCCCGAAGTCGATGATCTTGGGACTCGGCGCACCGTCGATGGCGGTGACCAAAATATTGCCTGGCTTCAAGTCTCGATGGATCACGCCTTTTTGGTGCGCATGCTCGACCCCGCGACAGACCCGCACGAACAGCGCGATCCGCGCGCGCAGTGGCAAGGCGCGTGCATCGCACCAAGCGGTCAGCCGCTCGCCGGGCACATATTCCATGGCGAACCACGGTCGCCCGTCGGCGGTGGCGCCGGCATCGAAGATCTGCGCGATTGCCGGGTGGCTCATCTGCGCCAGCATGTGGCGTTCGATCTCGAACATCGCCAGCTGGCTTTGGCTGAGCGAGCGCGCCGACAGCAGCTTGAGCGCGACTTCGCGCACGAAGGGTTCGCGCTGGCGCGCGCGATAGACCTGGCCCATACCGCCTTCGCCGAGCAGCTCTTCGATCACGAACGGGCCGGTCAGCGTGCCGGCACTGAGCTGATCGCTGAGAGCGCCCGAGTTCTCACCGGTCTGGGTCGGTGTGCGGCCGATCGGGCGGGTGAGATCGTCGTTCATTGGCAGATCCTTGCGCGTCGACTCGATGCTACAGGGCACCGTGGGCGTCGCAGTGCGCGCGTTCACCGGTGGACGGCTAACGGCTGGGTGAGCGATGGCGCGCCGCCGCCGTTTGACCTGGCCGCTGCTGCTGCGCAGTGACCACACGACTGATCGTGATCAAGCCCGGCGGCGGCTCAGCACAGCACCCACCGTGGCGCAGCGGCGATCGCGCTGCGACAATTGGCGCGCATGAGTCGAAACGATACCTTCGCGCTCGGTGCCTCACCAGCCACCGACGCAGCGCTTAGCCACGTCCAGGATCACCTGCCCGAGCACGAATGCGTGCTCGCCGTGCGCCATTGGACCGACGCCTATTTCAGCTTCACCACCACCCGCAATGCCGGGCTGCGCTTCGACAACGGACAGTTCCTGATGATCGGGCTTGAGGTCGGCGGACGCCTGATCAAGCGCGCCTACTCGATCGCCAGCCCCAACTGGGACGATCAACTCGAGTTCTTCAGCATCAAAGTGGCCGACGGCGCGCTGACCTCAAGGCTGCAACACGTCACGCCCGGCGATCTGGTTTACGTCAGCAAAAAGCCGACCGGCACCTTGCTGATTTCCGACCTGCGGCCCGGGCGCAATTTGTACCTTTTGGCCACCGGCACCGGCCTTGCACCGTTTTTGTCGATCATTCGCGACCCAGAAACCTACGCCCGTTTTGAGCGCGTCGTCCTCGCCCACGGTGTGCGCGAGACGGCCGATCTGGCCTATCGCGATTACCTGACCCAAGAACTGCCGCGCCACCAATACTTAGGCGAGGCCGCCGCGCGGCAACTGCTGTATTACCCGGTGGTTTCACGTCAGGCCTTCGCCTATACCGGTCGAGTCACCACGCGCCTGGACAGCGGCGCGATGGCCGCCGATCTTGGCCTGGCGGCGCTCGATCCGCGGCATGATCGGGTGATGATCTGCGGCAGCACCGCGATGCTCGCCGATGCCCGCCGGATCCTCGACGCCCGCGGTTTTGCGGTCGCGCCGCGTATCGGCAGCGCCGGCGACTATGTCTACGAGCGGGCGTTCGTCGACAAGTAGCCTCGCGGCAAACTTGCCGCCGCAAACCGAACCGCAGCGCGCAGCGATGGCCTTTCAACACGCGCGTCCACGGCTTGCGCTGCAGCTAGCACCCTGCGCCCAGCGAATACGCTGACACCCACGGCGCGCTGCCATCGCTAAGCTCGCGGGCCGACCCGCAACCCGTCGAGCCGAACCATTGGGTAGCCAACCTGCCGCTGATGCCCTACCGACTCCTGACACCCTGGAAGTGGCGATCGTGGGCGCGGGTTTTGCCGGCATTGGCTTTGCGATCAAACTGACCCAGCGCGGGGTCCGCTACGCGCTGATCGAGCGCGGAGCGAGCGTCGGCGGCACCTGGCGCGACAACACCTACCCCGGCGCCGCCTGCGATGTGCCGTCGCTGCTCTACTGCTTCAGCTTTGCGCCCAACCCCGACTGGTCGCGCAGCTACCCGCTCCAGGCCGAGATTAGGGCCTACTTGGAAAACTGCGTCGAACGCTACGGCTTGGGTCCAAACCTGCGCTTGGGCAACGGAGTGGCCGCTGCGCGTTTCGATCAAGCGCGCTCTCTGTGGCAGTTGAACCTGGATGACGGCAGTCAGCTGCTGGCGCGCGTGCTGATCATCGCCACCGGCGGCTTGAGTCGGCCGAAGTTGCCGCAAATCGCCGGGCTTGAAGATTTTAA
>Ga0105045_10002162_pt1 | contig 16510 bp, 15 predicted proteins | sample MAT02_FD_78089 | JGI IMG/M metagenome (GOLD analysis project Ga0105045, IMG submission 78089) | Freshwater microbial communities from Lake Fryxell liftoff mats and glacier meltwater in Antarctica - MAT-02 (megahit assembly) | ecosystem: Environmental > Aquatic > Freshwater > Ice > Liftoff... | reverse complement strand
GATTGCGTGCTTGTTTCAGCGGATCGAGACGACCTCGATACCGATGCCAGGACGCACGCGCAAGGTATCCACATCGAAGCTGGCGATTGACTGCCGGTGTCACTGATTGCCGATCTGCGCACCAATCACGCTGGTGAAAGCGGTGCCGTCTGGTCGGTCGGTGCGGGATCGCGCGTGGCCGTGAAAATTTGCCGCAGATTTTGACGCATGGAGAGCGACAAGCCTTCAGCGGTGTCTGACAACAAGGGCGTATTCCTGCAGGCACTGGAGGGTGAGCGTGGGGCCGGATTTCGTGTGTAAGCCGCGTGCAGCTCGACATCGAATTCTCTGCACTGCGCTGCACTTATTGCAGCAGCGCCGCCGCCCCGACCACGCAACTGACACTGGCCACCAGCGTCAGTCGCAATCGCATGGGCAGCCAGGCCTGCAGCCGGTAGCGCGGATACAGGATCCGGTCCATCGCAAAGCAGGTCCAAAGCAAAGCAGCCATCAGCAAGAGCCCCGGTGCATGGCCGAGCATCAGGGCCATCCAGCTCAGCAGGCTGGGCACCACGCCCCACAGCAGCGAAGCCACCGGCTGGACCGGCTCCGCCCGCATCGCCAAGCCCCAGTGGATAGCACCCAAAAAACTGGAGATGGTCGCTCCGTACCCCAACAGTGACTCACTCGCCCGTGGCCAGTCTCCGAGCGGAACCACCCACAGCGCCGCTGCCAGGCTCACAAACGGAATCAGCCCACCAAAGCCCAGCCACCGGGCCCAAAGCGAAGGGCCCGCAGTGTCCACCGTCATCAGTGCTCGTCCTTCGGCTCCGGAACCGTGGCTTCGGACGGGCTGCCCGAAGCAGGGTGGCACATCTTTTCGCCGTCCCACTGTTGGCCGCACCAACAGCGGCCTTCGGTGTCGATGATGCAGGTGCCGCTGCCGCAGCAGCGTGGGTCTTCGTTTTTCATTTGCAACTCCCAGATGTCGCATCAATGCGTTGAACAACTCTTTCGTTCCGAGCCGCGAGGGTCATTCCGGTCATGGCGGATTTTCCAAGCTGAAAGAGGGTTGGATCAATGCGGTTCGTTGTCGTGATGGCTTGACCGATGCGGGGCAGCACGGTCCAGCCGAGCGGCCCAGCGCTGCAGCGCCGGTCTCCAGCGCAGGAACAGTGTATAGGTGCACTCCATCAGCCAGGCCACACTCGGCAGGCGACCGGCCAATGCCAGCCAGCGCCAGCCTGGCAGAGTGGCCCACAGCGCGAGGAATGCCCGGGCACCGCTATGCAATTGGCCGTCTCGGTCGCGCACATGAAAACGCGCCATTAGCTGCTCGCGCGTAGTGCCAGGCGGCAATGGCACCGCGGCGTCGCTGACATCGGCAAAGCACACCGGCGAATCCGCCCGCAAAGGCTGCAGGCCGCGATAGATGCCGATCTCCCGGCGGCACAACGGGCAGGCACCGTCGTACAGCACCGTCAGTGAAGGAGATTCCCCGACAGGTTCGGTCACAGGTTCCTTCACCATGCTGGCCCCTCATTGACGGCCAGCAGGTCAACAGCCGCGTCCACACCGCGTGAGGCGCGGGACCACCACCATGCGTCAACGATCGTGAGTTCGAAGGTCTCACCGGAGTAGCTTCGTGCTGCGCACTTCGGTATTCGCCCTTGGGGCAGTCGGGCGTGCTTATGCATACGCGGCCCCTACCTGGCCCTGGCGAATTGCCGCCGCGCGTTCGATCACGCCTTGCCTTTGCGCATCGGTGATGCGCGCCACGTTTTTCACCTGCAGCGCCATGCGTGGGTTCTTTGCCAGCGTAGCTTCATGGCGCATCAGAAAGTCCCAGTACAAGGTGGTGAACGGGCAGGCGCTGTCGCCACTGCGTTGCACCGGGTCATAACGGCAGCCCTTGCAGTGCGGGCTCATGCGCTGGATGTACTTGCCGGTGGCGATATAGGGCTTGCTGCCCATCACGCCGCCGTCGGCGTATTGGCTCATGCCCAAGGTGTTGGGCAACTCGACCCATTCGACTGCATCGACGTACACCGCCAAGTACCAGGCGTGAACTTGCCTGGGCTGGACGCCCAGCATCAGCGCGTACAGGCCGCTGACCATCAGGCGCTGGATGTGGTTGGCGTAGCCGTGCGCGAGCGTCTGCACCAGTGCGTCGCGCAGGCAAGCCATGTCGGTGGCACCGGTCCAGTACCACGCGGGTAGATTCTCCTGAGCGTCAAGCGCATTGCGCTGGGCATAGTCCGGCATCTGGGTCCAGTAGATACCGCGCACATACTCGCGCCAGCCCAGGAGCTGGCGGATGAAGCCTTCGACGCTCGCCAGTGGTGCCCGCCCGGCGTGGTACGCGCCTTCAGCCGCTGCCACCACCTCGCGGGGATCGAGCAGCTTGAGGTTGAGCGCCGCTGACAGGTGCGAGTGGTACAGCCACGGATCGCCCGGCCACATTGCGTCCTGGTAGCGGCCGAACAACGGCAGCCGCTCCTGGATGAATGCCTGTAGAGATTGCAGCGCCTGCGCGCGCGTGACGGGCCAGGAGAAGCTGTCCAGTTGGCCGGGGTGATCAGCGAAGCGGGTGTTGACCAATGCGATGACCTCGCGCGTGATCGCGTCAGGTTCGAAGGGCGTGCGAGGCGGTACGGTGCCCGGCCCCGCAACGCCGAACGCTTCACGGTTGTCAGCGTCGAAGTTCCATTGGCCGCCGACGGGCTCATCGCTGTGCATCAGCACCCGGTGACGCTTGCGCTGCTCGCGATAGAAGTACTCCATGCGCAAGGACTTGCGGCCTTTGGCATGCGTCGCGAACTCGCGAACGCTGCTGAAAAAATGGCGGTCCTCGCGAATGTCCATTGGCAACCGGTTGGCTTCGGCCACCGCCTTGATCGACTGCAGCACCCGCCAGTCGCCAGGTGCGGTCATTACGAGACGGGCCGGCCTCAGGCGCACGATGTCGGCCTGCAACTGGGCATTCAGACTGCCGCAGTTGTCGGGCGCAGATAGCTGTGTGTAATGCAGCAGGTAGCCAGCGGACTGCACCGTGAGAGCGAAGTGACGCATCGCAGCCAGGAACATCGCGGTTCGCGGCTTGCTCGACCACACATGCGTCGACTCCTCTGCCACCTCGGCCATCCAAACTGCATCTGCGCCGGCATCGAAACCGTCGAACGCCGCCGCAGCGAGGTCGAGCTGGTCGCCCAGCACGACGATCAGGGAACGCAACTCAACCACGCGGGCCCCCTTTGCGGCGGCAAGCTTCGGAACAGTACTTCACATCGGCCCAATTTTTCGCCCAGCGCCGCCGCCAGCTCATCGCCAACCCGCAGGCCACGCAGGGCTTGCTCGGTAATGCGGCCTTGTTGCCGCGGAAGCTTGCGCCGGACGGTGCCACCGTTAAACCTCGCCTCCTACCGTCGGCGCGCTTGTCTGCGCCTGGCCCGGCCGATGCTCTCGGCCCGGACGCATGTCGATGTGGATCACCCAGGTGAACTGTCCCGCCGGTGGCTCGGCCAGGTCCCAGCAGCAGCCCACGATGCCAACACATGCCTCCGCGGTTTTCCGATAAGTACTAAAGTGCATCGCGTCATCATACATTTTTACGAGTCAATATGTGTTCAAGTATTCTTATATTTAAAAAATAGCAAGATAATACGGTTCAAACTGGCTTCAATAGCGAAACCGAATGAACAAAAGCAAGCCATCGCCGCCACCAAACGGGCAACGGTCAGATGCAGGGAATCCATCGCTGCACCGCAGTGGTGCCGTGGCGCGCATGTTGCGCATGCCAGTGGCGACCCTGCGTGTCTGGGAACGTCGCTACGGGTTGACCCAACCCGCGCTGTCGCAAAGTGGTCAGCGTCTGTATTCCGCAGACGATGTGCGGCGGTTGGCTTTGATCAAGCAACTGAAAGACCTCGGCCACGCCATCGGAAGCCTGGCGCCGCTGGACATGGTGCATCTGCAGCGCGTGGCCGCCACCCATGCGCAAGCGTTGGCGACCTCGCAGAAGCACGAGTTCTCCGATGCGCCCGCGTTGCCGCCTGTTCGCGCGTGGCGGCTCGCGGTGATCGGCGCTGCGCTGGGCACCCGGTTGCAACGGCCCGTGCTGCTGCGCAAACTCGGTCGGCCCGTGGCTCTGTTGGGCCCGTTCGACAACGCCGCGCAAGCCGCTGGCGCTTTGCAGGGTTCTGACGTCGATGCCTTGCTGATCCATGAGCCGCACTTGAACGTGGACTGGCTGGCTTCCATCGACGCTGCGGCACCCGCCTTATCGGGCGTGCCCAAAGCGGTGCTCTATGGCTTTGCGAACGACGCTGTATGCGAAGCATTGGCAACCGTCGGCACCGCCTTGCTGCGCGAACCGCAGCCCGATGCAGTGGTGGCGCAGTGGCTGTGCGGTCTGTCGATGGCCGCCGTGGCACCGCGGCCTGCAGCGGATATGTCCGCACTCGCGACCGAGAGCGTGCCGCCGCGCCGGTGGGACGACACGGCCCTGGCCGACTTCGCGGGTCGTTCGACCACGGTGGCCTGTGAGTGCCCGCGCCACGTGGCCGAACTGCTGTTGCAGCTAGCGCACTTCGAGGCCTACAGCGCCGAGTGCGAGCACCGCAGCGGGGCCGATGCGGAGCTCCATGCCTATTTGCGGAAAGTCGCATCCAGCTCGCGTGTACGTTTCGAGGCAGCACTCGAACATGTGGCCCTGCACGAAGGCCTGCTGCTGCCTTCATCCCAACGGTCGCCCCAACCGTAAACCCATCCATAAACCGATCGGCACCCAGTTTGTTCCGGTTCTTCGGATCTGCGCTGGGAGCCCTGTCCGGTAACTGATTTGAACGAAGTCCTTATTCCCGACAGGATGGCCTGCGCGGCCGATACTCTGCCGATGTCAACCTTCTCATCCCGTCATGCCCTGGCAACCCTGACCGTAGCGGCTTCTCTGCTGCTGGGCGGCTGCACAGCGCCAGGTCCGGCTCCCACCGCCGACCGCAGTGCATTGGCATGCACACTGCCCAGCAACTGTGTCGACTCGTTGGGAACGGGCGGCCTCGCTCCGCTGAAATACCGCGGCACGCCGGAACAGGCGCTGGCACGACTCGAGGTGACACTGAAGACGTTTGCCGAGGCGCAGATCGTGCAGCGAGAAGCGCTGGCGCTGCAAATTGTTTTCACGACACCCCAGGGCTTCCGCGACCAGGTCGACTTCCAGATCAACCCCACGGCCGAAAGCATCGATTTCCGGTCGCGCTCGCTTTTCGGCCTGTTTGACTTCGGCAAGAACCGAGCTCGCATGCAGGAGTTCGCCCTGCGCTTCCAGGCCTCTGCTTGATCAAGTCTTCTTGCTTCGACCGTGGCAACGTCCAGTCCGAGCCTCTGCGTGGCACCGTCAGCCATTTTCCGGTGGCTGTTATCCCCGAATCACATTACGCAATCTACACGCCGCAGGAACGCCGCCATTATTGCAACGGCATGACGCCTATGGTGATTGCAGCTGTTGCGAAGCATGCGATACCTGGCTACAACCCGCTTCAAGGGTGCCCCATGGTCGGATGCACATGGCCAGAGGGCCATCGCCCACGGAAGGCACTCAACCGGCGTCCAGACCGTAGCGCCGCCGCGTAACTCTAGCCAGCCACGTCAGAGTCATCGATACCAGAAAGATGAAGACGATATAGATCGCGGCCGTGGCAGTAAGAATTTCTATCGGCTCGTACCACTTGTTGACCAGCCTCTGCGATTGGAGCATCAGATCCGGCACCGCGATCACCGACACCAGCGCGGAGGACTTGACTATCACCGTGAATTGGTTGCCGATGGAGGGTGCCGCATCCAGCATCACCTGTGGCATCACGACGCGCAGGAACACACGCCACGGTCGCATGCCCAGCGAACTTGCCGCTTCCAGATGGCCTTTGGGAATGGCTTCGATGCCGCCGCGAAAGGTCTCCGCCAGATACCCACTGGATTGCACGGCCAGCGCCACGCAGGCTGCGCTGAAGAAGGTGTTGGGCCAACCGAACAACTCGGGCCAAACATAATTGACCCATAGCAGTTGCACCAGAATCGGGGTGGCGCGGAAAAACTCGATCAGCGTAATCGCCACTGGCCGCAGTGGCCGCACGTAGACGCGCGCCAGGCACAGCAGCAGGCCGCCCAGGATGGCACCTGCAAAGGCGACGGCGCAGACTTGCAGCGTGACTTGGAAACCGGCCAGAAAAGCTTCGCGCTGGTTCCATACCAGCCGTTCCCAGTTACCCATGGCGGCTTGCTCCGAGAGCGGTGTAAGGGCGCGTACTCATGAAAACACCTTGTTTCGCCAGCGGTTGGACAGCACACGCAGCAGGTTGGAGCACAGCAGCACAACCGCGAAGTAGATCAGTGCTGCGCCGGTGTACAGAGGCATCGGCCGCATCACCTGCGCCGAGATCATGCTCACCTGGTACATCAGGTCGGGCACGGCGATCAGCGACACAATACTGGTTGCCTTGAATAGCGAGATGAACTGGTTCACGGATTCCGGCAACATGCGCCGTACCACCTGGGGCAGGATAACGCGCCACATGATCTTGCGCTCGGACATTCCCAGGCCTCGGCCGGCCTCAATCTGGCCGCGGGGTACGGCCTCGATACCCGCTCGAAAAGTCTCGGCAAAGTACCCGCTATAGACAAATGACAGCGCGATCACCGCCGACACGAAAGGGTCGAACTCCAGACGCTGGCGGATGATGGCACCCAGCAGCAACGGCAGTACGAAATGCACCCAGACCACCATGATGTAGTCTGGCGAATTGCGCGCAATTTCCACATGCACCGTGCCTATCCAGCGCACGACCCGAATCCGACTCACGCGCCACAAGGCCGCCACCAGCCCGACAGCCACAGCCAGCATTGCCGCGCATGCGAACACACCGAGCGTCATGTACAAGCCTTTGAGCAGGATGGCCCGGTATTCCCATAGCAAAGCCAGATCCAGGGTTTCGCGCAGCGATTCCGACATGGTCGATCCAGCGTCAGCCCGGGCGCCGCGCCTTGTTGAGGAACTGCCGCAGGCGCTCTGTTTGCGGGCGCTCGAACACTTCTGACGGCATTCCCTGCTCCTCGATCAGGCCGTTGTGCAGAAACATGACATGGTCCGATACCTCACGCGCAAAAGCCATCTCATGTGTGACTACGATCATGGTCGTTCCGTCGCGCGCGAGGTCGCGCATCACGGCCAGCACCTCGTCGGTGAGTTCAGGGTCCAGCGACGAAGTTGCTTCGTCGAACAGCATTACCTTGGGCTGCATGGCCAGGGCACGCGCAATGGCCACACGCTGCTGCTGTCCGCCCGACAAGCGCGCCGGGTACACGTCGGCTTTGTCGGCCAAGTGCACTCGCTCCAGACTGCTGAGCGCCATGTCGCGCGCTTGCGCGCGCGGCATACCGCGCACATGGCGCGGCGCCTCGACCACGTTCTCCAGAACCGTCATGTGCGGCCACAGGTTGAACTGCTGGAACACCATGCCCAAATCGCGGCGCATATGGTTGATTTCCGCCAGCGACCGGGGCTTGCGCTTTGAAGACTTGCCCTCCTGAAAACACAGCGAAATGCCATTGATCAGCACGTCGCCCGCGGTCGGCGTCTCCAGATGGTTGATGCAACGCAGCAGGGTGCTCTTGCCGGAGCCGCTCGCGCCGACCATACTGACAACGCTGCCGCGTTGGACGTCGAAGGAGATGCCCTTGAGCACCTCCAGCGAACCGAACGTCTTGTGCAGGTCGGTGACCCGGATGCTGGGTAGTTCTTCCATCAAACATCAATTCCTTTTCAAGTAGTGGTGCTCAGAACGTCGACGTGGTGTTTCATGAGGCGGTCAGTCTCGCCGTTCACACGCACGAAATGAGCCCAAAAATCCAGGAAGTTCTTCCATTCCAGATCACCATAACGCACGGCCCAGCTGCTGGGGCGTTTGTCGATAGCGTTCTGTGGGTCGAATGCCGCGGCCCAGTTGGTGCGTTTGGCCATTAGCTGGACCGCTACCTGGCTGCTCATCCAGACATCGGCCTTCTTGGCGCGCACCGGCTCCGCGCCCAGGTCGGCCTGGCCGGTGGTGGTGATGAGCTTGGCGTTCGGAAAAAGGATGGGAATGCGCGGCTCCTCGCTACCGCCGGAAACCACCGAGAAGGTGACGCTGGGCTTGTTGAAGTCGGCCAGAGTCTTAAACTTCCCGGCGTTGTCCTTGTGCACCATCAGAAGGCTGCCCACTTCGTATAGAGGCCCGATGTAATCCACCGCCATCGCGCGCTGGATGGTGTAGGTCAGCGCGGAGCCGAACACATCGTAGTCATTGCGCCGCAGCGCCACGGTGGCGTTCTGGAACGTGACCTCCTTGAACTCGAGCTTCACACTCATATCCTTCGCTAGTTGTGTTGCCAGATCGAAGTAGATGCCAGCCATGTCGCCGGTCTTGGCGTTCTTGTAAAAGAACGGGCCGGTTTGCGCGTAGCCCACGCGTAAGGTGCCGGAGGAGAGGATCTTGCCCAGCGTGGAGTCCTTGCTGATTCCGCTCTCCAGCGTTTGCGCAAATGCTGAGCGTGGCGTAACCGCCGCGCCAAGCACCGATGCCACGCCGCCCAGCACGGCAGCGCCTTTCAGAAAATTCCGCTTGTGGTTACCGATGTTGTCCGTCATGGCAAATCTCCAGTTGATCAATGAATGAATGAATGAAAGATCCCAAAATCGCCCCTGCCCATTTTTTGCTTACCGCTTCCCTTGTTTTCCCCAATTGGCCCCGATCTCCTTGCTTACGCGCTTGCCGGTATCTGCAGCACTTCCTCTACCACGCCATGGCGTACCGCAAATAGTTGTCGATGCAGAAAGACCGTCGAATCCGAATACCCCACGGCCAGATCGATGCGGTCACCGACGGCCAAACCGACGATATCTCGGTCGCATTCCAACGTGAGATGTTCGGCAGCTGGTGCCGTGTGCAACACGCCGGGCAAGTTCGTCGCCTGGGACAGAGTGGGGTACACGCCCAGATAGCGCCAGCCCGCATTGCATACCACGCGCCGACTGGCCGGACGGCTCAACACCGTTGCGCGCAACACCAGCGCCTGCTGCAACGGTATGTGGAATTCGGTGCGGTAGCGCAGGTCACCGAACACGCCGCCACCGGCCTGCAACTCGGTGACACCGGGCACGGTGCTGGTGATGGTGTAGGTGCCGGTCCCGCCGCAGCTAACGATCTCGACCGGTAAACCGGCTTCCGTGCACCTGCGGGCGGAGTCGGTGAGCAAGCCGACTGCGATGCGGACTGCCTCCTGCTTTGCCGCTGGATCAGCTATACGGGTAGTCTGGCCTTCCCAGGCCATGAGGCCACAGAACAGCAGCGCTGGATTCGAGCACACCGCGCGGGCTAGGCTGACCGCGGCCTCGCCGGGGGCCACGCCGGAGCGTTTGAGGCCTACATCCACCTCCACCACTACCGGAACGCGGGTGCCTATCGCACGGGCAGCTGCAGCCAGAAGTGCAAGATGCTCCGGTGCATCGACCGAGGCGATGACACGCGCCTGGAGATTCAATGCCGCAAGCCGCTGTAACTGGCCCGGGGCTACTACCGGACTGGCTATCAGCACCTCCGCAATACCCGCAGCCACCATGGTTTCGGCTTCGATGACGGTAGCGCAGGTGACACCGCTGGCACCGGCGGCGATCAGGCGCAAGGCAAGCGCTGGCGCGCGAATGGCCTTCACATGGGGCCGCCAAAGTTTGCCGCCTTGCGAGATGATGGCGCGCACCATCTGCGCGACATTGCGCTCAAAGATCTCCAGGTCTAGAACCAGGAAAGGGGTTTCGGGGAAGTCGCACACAGCCATCACGCAGGTGCTCTCACGTCGTTCCCGCCGATGCGGGTGTTGCGTATGCGCTCGCGGTTCGCGCGGGTCGCTTGTAGGTCCACCACCGAGCCGCCATTGCTCAGCACCACGCCATAGTCGGACAAAGCCGCATCGGCTGTCACCTTTCCGTCGACCACATCCTCCATCACGAGTTGAGGTTCGCGTTCCAGCGGGTCACCCCAGCCGCCGCCGCCAGCGAGGATAGCCTCGTACAGCTCGCCACGCTGGAAGGTGCGCATGAACTTTCCAGGCAGCTTCTGGCGTTCGCCGGACACGCCGGTCAAGTAGTTGGCGGCAAACGCACCCTTGTTCCCACCTTGCAGGCCATAGGGCTGAAACTTTTGTCGGTCGCTGCGCACCTGCAGCACCGCGTCGGGAACGCCGGTCAGCCGGTACGTGCGCACCATCCCCACGCCGCCGCGGTGTTTGCCGGCACCACCCGAGTCGGCACGAAAGCCGTAACGCTCGATACGTACCGGCTGCTCGCCTTCTACGACCTCGATCGGCGAATTGGAGTAGTTGACTGCCAGCGATGACAAGCCGTCGTTGGTGTCCTTGTTGGGTCGGCCGCCCCAGGTTCCGAACAGGAATTCCAGCAGCACGAACGGTTCCTGCTGCTGGTCGTAACCAGCGATGGTGACACCGAAGTCGCCTTGCGCGCCGCAAGCGAACACCTTGTGCGGCAGCATCAGCGCCAGTGCGCCCCAGATCGCCTCGGTGGCCCGCATGGCACTGAGGCCGCGTGCCGCTACCGGCGCCGGTGTGGTGGGGAAGACAATGGTGCCCGGTTCCGCCGTGACCTTGAGCACGCGCATGAATCCGCTGTTTGTCGGCAACCCTGGGTCCATGATGCAGCGCACACAGGCCCAGGTGCACGACTGCGTCATCGAGAACGGCAAATTGATCGAGCCCTTCACCTGCGGTGAACTGCCGGCGAAATCCACCGCCATCTGGTCGCCGTGTTTCGTGATGCGGCAGCGAATGCGGATCGCATCCTCGCTAAACCCGTCATCGTCCAGAAAATCCTCGAAGGTCCATTCGCCATCTGGCAGCGCGGACAACTCGGCACGGGTCATCTTCTCTGTGTAGTCGAGCAGGTGTTCCATCTCCGAGCACAAGATTTCGGCACCATAACGCTTGGCCAGCCCCTGCACTGCCAGCTCACCACGCGTGCAAGCCGCGACGGTCGCCATCACGTCGCCTCGCACCTTGTCGGGCAGCCGCACATTCAGGCACAGTATTGCCATCAGGTCCTGGTTGAGGACACCCTGGCTGAACAGCCTTACCGGCGGCAGCCGCAGCCCCTCCTGGTAGATCTCAGTGTTGTCGCAGGCATTGCCACCTGCGACCCGACCGCCAATGTCGGTCTGATGGCCGATGGCGGCGGAAAAGCCCAGCAGCACCCCATCGTAGAAGATCGGCTTGAAGACGTAGATATCCGGCAGGTGGGTGCCGCCGCCGACGTACGGGTCGTTGGTGATGTACACGTCGCCTTCAGCCATGTCGCCCCGGAAGCGCGCGATGATGGCTTCCATGGTGGGCGGAAACGAGCCCATGTGCATGGGCAGGCACAGGCCCTGAGAGATCAGGTTGCCCTTGGCGTCGATCAGCCCGGTGGAAAAATCCATCGCCTCCTTTATTACATAGGAGCGTGCTGTGCGCACCACAGTGGCGGCCATCTCGTCCGAAATCGCGGCGAACGCGTTCTTCAGCAGCTCCAGGCGAATCGGATCACGGGTGATAGTGGTGCTGGAAGCGGTCATGGCAGGTTTCATTGCAGAAGCAGCGTCAGGTCGATGTGTATGCTGCCGGTGGCGTCGCGCCGCACCCCTGCGCCGGGCGGCACCACGATGGTGGTGTCGTATTCTTCGATGACAAGCGGGCCGGTGGTTGTGTCGAGCGACTCGCGGCGGACGACCGGTGTGTCGCACCAGCCCCAGCGTGGCCCGAAGTAGACGTTTCGGCTTGCGGCATTGCCGTGCCCCCGAGCACTCGCCGCCGGGTGAATGCTGTCGGCTCGTACCTCGATGGCTTCGCCGGCACTGGCCCGTACGCGAAGGCGTACGTTGACGATCTGGGTGGCTTCCTGAGGGCTGTTGTAACCATAGGTGCGGTTGTGCTCCCCGTGGAACCCCGATACCGCCTGCTTCACACGGTCGCCCGACAGCGGCATTGCGACCGGTATGCCAAGCTCGGAGCTTTGTCCGCGGTAACGCATGTCCAGCGACACATGGATTTCACTGTCCGTGACTGCAATTCCTTCGGCGGCCATCAAATCGCCTGCTTCGCGTTGCAATTCCCTGGCCAGCGCGTTGAGTCGGGTGACATCCGGTGCGGCAGCGTCCATGCTGCAGGTGCGCACCAGTCGGTGCTCGATGCGCGTGAACAACAGCCCGAATGCGCTGAACACTCCGGACGCTGGCGGAACCACGATACGCCTGATGCCGGCATGCAGTGCCAGCGATGCGGCATGCACCGGGCCGCTGCCACCAAACGCGATCATGGTGAAGTCGGACGGCACCCGGCCGATCTCGCTGGTCACCGCCTGCACGGCTCGCACCATCGTGGCATTGGCGACTTCGTGGATGCCATAGGCGGCTTCGTGGACGGCCAGCTCCAGCGGTCCGGCAATCGCTTTCTGTATTGCCGCATCTGCGGCTGCGCTGTCGATAGGCATCGCGCCGTCGAGCAAGTGGCTGCGGCTCAGGAATCCCAGCACGACGTTGGCATCGGTCACGGCAGGTACCGTACCGCCGCGGCCATAACAGGCGGGGCCCGGCACGGAGCTGGCGCTTTTGGGGCCGACGCGCAGTGCGCCGCCTGCATCGATCCAGGCCAAGCTTCCGCCGCCGGCACCGATTTCGGCCAGGTCGATCGCCGGTGCCCGCACCACATAGCCGCCGCCGCTGAGCAGGCGTTGCCCGGCATTCAGGCCCGCTCCGACTTCGAGTTGGCCGGTAAGGCGGGGTTCGCCGTTCTCGATCAGGCAGGCCTTGGCCGTGGTGCCTCCCATGTCGAACGCAATAATGTTCGGGATGTCCAGCATGCGGCCGAGCGCCGCTGCACCTACCGCACCGGCAGCCGGGCCGGACTCGATGCAATAGGCTGGCAACTGGCGGGCGGTGGCCGCCTTCATCACACCGCCGGCGGACTGCATCACCATCAACGGTGCGGTAGCACCCAGCTGGTGTAGTCCGACTTCCAGCGCGCCGAGGTAGGTGTCCACCACGGGCTTGATGAAGGCATTGACCACGGTCGTACTGGTTCGCTCAAACTCGCGGATTTCCGGCAGTACCTGGAACGACGCCGACACCGCGAGCTGAGGTGCCCGTGCGCGCACCAGCTCGACAATGCGGCGTTCGTGGGCATTGTTCGCATACGAATGCAGTAGGCAGACCGCGATCGAGTCCACCTGCGCGGCCAGCAAGGTGTCAACCGCAAGGTTGACGTCTTCTTCATGCAGGGGCGTGACCACATCGCCCAGCGCCGTAATCCGTTCCCGGACTTCCAGCCGCAGTGCGCGTCGCACCAGAGGCACCGGCTTGTCCCAGTCCATGTTGTAGAGCTGGGGCATGCGTAAACGGCCGATTTCCAGCACATCGCGAAAACCCAGTGTGGTGATCAGACCTACGCGTGCACCGGTACGTGTCAGCAAGGCATTCGTGGCCACCGTGAAGGCATGTACCAGCCGGTCGATGTCGCCGGGCCGCAGCGCTTGCGCGCCAACCAGCTGCCGCAGCCCATCCAGGATGCCGCGGCTGTAGTCGTCCGGCGTGGACAGCACCTTGAGCGTATGGATGCCGGTCCGCGAGTCGGCCACCACCAGGTCGGTGAAAGTGCCCCCTACGTCGATTCCAATCTGGTGCATGGTTACCTTGCTGCGTCATGAGTGCCGGCCACCGGGTCCGTGGCCTGTCGATGGCCCAATGTACTGGCGGGTGCTCTTCATGTGGTAATCGGATTTCGCCCTCTGCGTGATAAGATTTTTTGATCATGCGAGCTTCCTTGGCACAACTCGAAGCCTTCTACTGGATTGCCCGTATGGGCAGTTTCCACGCCGCTTCGCGCCAACTGCATATCACCCAACCCACGGTCTCAGCCCGTATTGCCGAATTGGAGAAGCTGCTGGGCGCGCGCCTGTTCCATCGCGACCGCCAGCGCGCGGAGCTCACCGCGCGCGGCCGCGGCATGGTGGACGCAGTGGACCGCATGTTGCGCTTGTCCGACGATATCTCCCAGCAAGGTGCCGGCAACCGTACGTTGCGCGGATTGTTGCGTCTTGGCGCGGTGGAATCGGTGGCCCTGCTGGCGCTGCCGCAGTTGATGCCGCGCCTTGTTGCCAGCCATCCGGATCTGAAAGTTGCACTTACGCTGGACGTCGGCTCGGAACTGAGCCGCAAGCTCAACGCGGGCGAACTCGACATGGCCATCCTGACCGATCCGCAGGTCTCTGACGCCATTACCGTCGAACCGGTGGGCCGCATCGAGCTGGCCTGGATGGCCAGCAGCCGGTTCAAGCTGCCGAGGCGGGAGATCCGGCCGGCCGACCTGCGCGTGCTGCCGATCTACACCATGCCCAGTCCCTCCACCATCTATTTGCAGATGGCGCGCTGGTTCGCCGCGGCCGATGTGGAGCCCGAACACGTGAACAGTTGCAATTCACTAGCGTTGCTGGCGCGACTGGTAGTCGCCGGCCAGGGCGTCGCGGTATTGCCAACCGAGCTGGTACGTGCCGAGATCGCCAGCGGCGCGATCCGTGCACTGGTCACCCGCCCCTCGGTGAGCGCCGGCATTATGGCGGTGGCTTACAGCGGGCCAGTGCATCGCTACCGGGTGCCGGTGCGCATGGTCATCAAGGCATTGAACGAGAGCGGGTTGATGGGGCCGTTGTGAACGCTCAGGCGCTTTCGGTCCACTCGATCTGGGCCCCCAGGCCCACCAGGTTCTCGACGAAGCGAGGATGGGCGCGCCGGATCGGCGTTGCGTTGCGGATCACCGAATGGCCGGGAATGCTGGCCGCGAGCATCAGTAGCGCGATGGCCACGCGGATGATGTAGGGGCTTTCGACCGAGGCGGGTGCCAGCGGCTTGCCGCCGAAGACGATGACGCGGTGCGGATCGCACATCACGGCATGGGCACCGAACTTCGACAATTCGGCCGTCCAGCCCATCGCGCCGTCGTAGACCTTGTTCCAGAACATCATGCTGCCTTCGGCGCGCACGCCAAGCGCCACGAAAATCGGCAGCAGGTCCACCGGCAAATAGGGCCAGGGCGCGGCTTCGACCTTTTGCAGGATGTTGCGCGTGAACGGCTCGCGCACACGCAGGGGGCCGTCGGTGTGGGCCGTCGACCAGCCCTGGTCGTGCACGATGCGAACGCCAAACTTGGCAAAGGTGCGGTCGATCAGCGGGAACTGTTCCGGCGTCGAGTTCTTCACCGTGACCTGTCCGCCGGTGATCGCGCCAAGCGCCAGGAAGGTGACGATTTCGTGAAAATCTTCTGCGAACGTGAACTCGCCGCCACCGAGTTCTGCGACGCCGTCGACAACCAGCCGCGAGGTGCCCATGCCGTCGATGCGCGCGCCCAGCATCTGCATGAAACTGCAAAATTCCTGCACATGCGGCTCGGAGGCCGCGTTCATCATCACCGATCGGCCCGAGGCCAGTGCCGCACACAGCACAAAGTTCTCGGTCGTCGTCACCGAGGCATAGTCGAGCCAGTGCTGCGAGGCGTGCAGCGGGCGCGGGGACCGCATCAGCAGGCCATCGTCGGTACGCTCGACCAGCGCGCCAAAACGCTGCATCACCTCCACATGCGGGTCGATTTCGCGCATGCCCAGGCTGCAGCCCTTGACGTCGTTTTCCATCCGCGCAACGCCGAAACGCGCCAGCAGCGGAGGCACCAGCATGATCGACGAGCGCATCTCCTCCGGCAGGCGGTGGGCCCGCTCGTCAAACTGGGTTGCGTGATGGTGCAGGTCGAGCACGCCGGTCTTGTAGTCGACCTCGACCGAACTGCCGAGCGTGCGAAAAATATCAAGAATCTTTTTGACGTCGGTGATCTCAGGGATGCCGCGCAAGCGCACCGGTTCGCGCGTCAGCAAGGTGGCGCAAAGAATCGGCAGCACCGCGTTCTTGTTCGCTGAAGGGATAAGGCGGCCCTGCAAGGGCTGTCCGCCGTGAACGATGAGATCGGACATGCGATAGGAGGCGACGAGGCGCGACGTTGATGAATAGGCGACATTATCGGTAGCCGGAGCGATACCAGCTGTGTCAGGCCGGATGCGCCAGCGCAAGCAGATGGCAGGCCACCAGCGCCGTGGTGCCGGTTGGAGCCAGCTGTCGGGGTGCCAGCGCGGGCGCGCTTGCCTGGCATGCCGCCATGGCATGCGGGCAGCGCGGCGCAAAGGCACAGCCCAGCGGTGGATTGGCAGCGTCCGGCAGCTCGGCGTGCTCTTTCTCAATGTCCGTCGCCACCGGCTCGAAGCCACCCGAGCGGCTGCGCGCGGGAATCGACGACAGCAGCAGCTGGGTGTAGGGGTGGGCCGGTGCACGGACCTGGTCGAGCACGGTGAGCCGTCCCAACGGTGTTTGCAGCCGGACCGTCAGGCCTTGTATGTCGAGCAGGGGCGGGGCGGCTTTGG
>Ga0105045_10002160_pt1 | contig 16517 bp, 18 predicted proteins | sample MAT02_FD_78089 | JGI IMG/M metagenome (GOLD analysis project Ga0105045, IMG submission 78089) | Freshwater microbial communities from Lake Fryxell liftoff mats and glacier meltwater in Antarctica - MAT-02 (megahit assembly) | ecosystem: Environmental > Aquatic > Freshwater > Ice > Liftoff... | reverse complement strand
GCCATCGCCGCAGCATGAAACGGGTTTCCTCATGGCCCGGCAGGGTGCCGTCGGTCGATGGCATCAGCGGCGCGCGCTTCGCGCCGGCCACATCGAGCACGATATCCTCGCCGTCATCGAAGCTGTTGGCGATGTGAAACATGAAAGTGGGGTCGGTCTCCAGCCACCGGACCGTTTCACCGCCGCTGCCACCCTTGGCCATGATGCCGAAAGCGGCCGGCTTGTCCGCCTCCCAGGCGGCGACCGGTTTGCCCTGCATGGCGCGCTCCATCGACAGCGCGACCGGCAGGCAGGGGAACACGACATGCGCGTCGGTCAGCGCGAAATCGTGCATCATCGAAGCATAGGGCTGATCCAGCCACGCGACATGCTGCGGCTTTCCGGCGGCGTCGATGATGTTGTAGCGAACCGCCGTGCTGGCCGGGCCCCTTGCGGAGTAGCCGAAGGCATGCAGCGCACCGGTTCCAGGATCGACCTTGGGGTGCGCGGTGAACGGGCCGGTGACGGTCATGTCGAAAGTTTCGAAGCCGATTGTCTCCAGCGTGTCGGGATGAATTGCCGTCGGCGGGCAGCCTTCCATCAGCGCGTAGAGGCCACCGGCGTGCGGAAAGATGTGGGTGTTGGCGTTGTTGTATTCCATCGGTGACACGGAAGGGTCGTTGAAGCGCGGATTGCCGAACACGCCGAACAGGCGCTTGCCGGCCGCCCGCTCCAGCTCGAACTTGCGGGTGCGCACGTAGCGGTTGCGCATCGCCGCCCTGCCGTCACCCAGGCGGATGGCATAGACCATGCCGTCGCCGTCGAACACATGGTAGCGGTCGTCCGGGTGGGGCGGAAACTGCGGATCGGGGCCGTTGCGGTAGAAAGTGCCGGCCAGGCCTTCGGGAATGTTGCCCTCGACGACGAGATTTTCCGCTGCCATCTCGGCGCCGAACGGGCGGTAGTGGCCTTGCAGATAGGGGTTTTCCGGAAACGGCTGTGACACGGTATCTCTCCCAGTTTTGCACGGTTTACCAGTATGGTTTACCAGTTTCGCATGGTTTACCGGCTCGCGGCGATGACCCCAAGCTCGCCTATTTGTCGGGCATCAGGCGTCGCGGGCCCAGACCATCGGCGCAGCGTCCAGCCGCTCCAGAATGTAGAGGCTGCCCTCCCGGCCGCGCACCAGCCGGAAGCCGTCATCGAGATAGGTGATTTCGGTGTGCAGCGGCGGAATGCGGGCATTGTCCACCGTGATGCGCACGGGCGCACCTTGACCGATCACGAGGGCATCGAAAAAGCGCACATCGAGCAGATGATCGTCTTCGACGCTGTAGCCGCCGAGCATCACCTGCCGGCCGGGGGTGCCGTCCTCGAACAGCAGGCCGATCACATTGTCATACTGGCCGGTTGCCGGATCGATTTCGTTGTAAAGCTCGGTCACCTCGACCGGCGTTTTCGGCAGCATGTTGAACGACAGCCTGGCGAGCGTGGTGGAGCGTTGCAGATCGATGTTGGAATACAGCAGCCGCCAGCGGCCGCGCAGCATCGCTGACGCGCGCGCCGGTTCCGGCGTGGGATTTGCGGCTTCCAGCCGGGCGGCGGCAGCGCGGATGCGGTCGGCGACACTTTCGTCGGGCTTGAAGCCGACTTCGGCGATTGCGCCAAGCGTGGCGAGCTCCTGCTTCAATGCGGCAATGGTCGACATGCCCGCATCGGTGCAAGCCGGGGCAGCCTGTGTCAACCTGACTGCCCGAACAGGATGGGCCAACCGGGATGGGCCAACCGGGATGGGCTTCAATCGAGCTGCAGGACGATCTTGCCGACGTGGCCACCGGACTCCATGTATCGGTGCGCCGCAGGCGCTTCGTGGAGCGGAAAAACCTTGTCCAGCCGAGGCGTGAGCTGGCCGTCGGCAAAGGCGGGCCACACCTGCTCGCGGAGCGCCGCTGCAACTTGCGCCTTGTAGACGACAGGGCGCGGACGCAGCATCGAGCCGGTGAGAATCAGGCGCCGGCGCATTACCAGCGCAAGATCGAGCTCGGTGCGGGCGCCCTGCTGGAAGGCAATGGAAACGTGCCGACCGCCTTCGGCGAGGCAGACGAGGTTGCGCGGCACATAATCGCCGCCGACCATGTCGATGACGATGTCGACACCGCGCCCGCCGGTGAGCGCGCGAACTTCGGCCGCGAAATCGCCGTCCCGGTAGTTGATGGTGTGGGTGGCGCCGAGACCGCTTGCCGCGCTGCACTTCGCGTCCGAACCACAGGTGACGATGATGCCGAGGCCGAAAAGCCGGCACAGGTCTATGGCGGTCACGCCGATGCCGGACGTGCCGCCGTGCACGAGCACCGTGTCGCCCGCCTTGCCGCCGGCCTGGTCGAACAGATTGGACCAGACGGTGAAATAGGTTTCGGGCAGGCCGGCGGCTTCGGTGAAATGCATGCCGGGAGGCACGGGCAGGCACTGGCCCGACGGCGCGGTGACATAATCGGCATAGGCGCCGCCGGCCACCAGCGCCGTGACGGGATCGCCGAGGCGGATATCGGATACGCCCTCACCGAGCGCCACGACTTCGCCGGCGGCCTCCAGCCCCATGATGGTGGGCGCGCCGGGCGGCATCGGATAAAGGCCCATGCGCTGCAGGATGTCGGGGCGGTTGACGCCGGCGGCGTGCACATGGATCAGCACTTCGCCGGGGCCTGGTGCGGGCACCGGTCGCTCCACGACGACGAGCACATCGGGGCCGCCGGGGCTTGCCGGATCAATTGCGCGCATCACGGCTGGAATGGCTTCGCTCACCTGCTGGCCCCTGAACACCGGTTGAAAACTTCGGCAACCGTTGTCCGGCGCGGCGGAAAGTGCAAGAGCTTCGGCACAGGAGACAGGCATGGAACCGGACGACAGCCTGGCGCGGCGCGCCGACGATCCCATCAGGCAGCTGGCGCTCGAAGATCTCGATCGCCTGTCGGTTGCCGAACTGGACGGGCGGATAGCGCTGCTGACCGCCGAACTTGCACGCTCGAAGGCCAAGCGGGACGGGGCGACATCGTTCCGGTCGGTTGCCGACAGCCTGTTCCGGTCGCCGAACGCTTGAGCGGCGCTGCTGGCCTGATGCTGGCGCTGGTGCGCCGGGATCTTGCGTTGATTGCCGGCCGGCCCGGTGAATGGCTGTTGCCGGTGCTGTTCTTTCTGCTGGTGGCGATCAGCTTTCCCTTTGCGCTGGGCCCGGATGCCGGATTGCTGGCGCAGGTGGCGCCGGGAATTGCCTGGGTGGCCGCGCTGCTTGCCAGCCTGCTGCCGGTGAGCACATTGTATGCCGGGGATGCCGCCGACGGCACGCTGGACCAGCTGGCGGTGCGGCGGATTGCCGGCGAGACGCTGGCGGTGGCGCGCATGGTGGCGATGTGGATAGCCTTTGCGCTGCCGCTGCTCATTGCCCTGCCCGTTGCCGCGATCATGCTCGCCCTGCCGATGGATCGGCTGCCATTGCTGGCGCTTGGCCTGGCGCTCGGCACGTTCGGGCTGGCGGCGCTGGCGGGGATGGCGGCCGCTTTCACGCTTGGCGCACGCGGCGGCGGCGGGCTGGTGGCTCTGGTCATCGTGCCGCTGGCTCTGCCGCTGCTGATCTTCGGCAGTCGCCCCGATGAACCCGGCGCGCTGCGCCTGCTGGCGGCCAGTGCGCTGCTGCTGGTTGCGATCTCGCCCTTTGCCACCGCGCAGGCGCTGAAGGCCGCCCGGAGCTGAAACAAATGCCGCACCTCAGTTCGGCTGGTTCGGGGATGACGCGGCAATATTCTCCATGCTAAGAAGTGCGTCTGATGCATGCCTATGCCAACCCGCTGCGATTTCTGAAGCTCTCCGAGGCGCTGCTGCCGTGGTTGCTCGGGCTCGGGTTGCTGCTGACCGGCATCGGTCTCGGCATCGGGCTGTTTGCGTCTCCTGCCGACTATCTGCAGGGCAACAGCGTGCGCATCATGTATGTGCATGTGCCGGCGGCCTGGCTTGCCTCATCAGGCTATCTCGGCATGGCGCTGGCGGCGCTGGCTGCGCGGGTGTGGAAGCATCCGCTGGCCGAGCTTGCGGTGCGGGCAATTGCGCCCGTTGGCGCTATGTTCGCTGCCATATGCCTTGTCACCGGTTCGATCTGGGGCCGGCCGACATGGGGAACATGGTGGGTCTGGGATGGCCGGCTGACGTCGATGCTGGTGCTTTTTCTGCTCTATCTCGGCGTGATTGCCCTGGCGCGCGCCTATGAAGACGAAGCGCGCGGGCTGAAGGCCGCGGGACTGCTGGCGATTGTCGGCACTGTCAATCTGCCGATCATCAAGTTCAGCGTGGAATGGTGGAACACGTTGCACCAGAAGGCGAGCATCCGGCTTTCGGGCAGCTCCATCCATGCCGACATGCTGCAGCCGCTGCTGATTTCCGCGCTGGGCTTCACCCTGCTGTTCGCTGCGATCGTGGTGATGCGGATGCGCACCCTCATTGCCGAACAGCGGCGCACTGCGCGGCTGCGCCGCCGGGTGGCGGTGGCCGCCTGATGGACCATACGCCGTTCATTGCCGCTGCTTATGCGTTCACCATCCTGGGAACTGGAGGACTGCTTGCAGTCAGCTGGATCCGCATGCGCCGCGCCGAGCGCGCAATCGACGAAGGACGACACTGATGGCAGCCAAACCCAAGCAGCAGCGGCTGATCCTTGCCCTGCTCACACTGGCGGCGCTGGGTGGTGCGGGCGTGCTTGCCGCCTCGGCGCTGGGGGAAACGTCGACCTATTTCTATGCGCCGACCGATGTTGCCGGGGATCGACCGGTGGAGGGCAGGTCCATCCGGCTCGGCGGGCTGGTGAAGCAGGGATCGGTCAGCCGCAGCGGCGACGGCCTGACGCTCAAGTTCACGGTGACCGACACTGTGCACGAGACGCGCGTGCGCTACACCGGGCTGGTGCCCGATCTGTTCCGCGAAAACCAGGGCGTGGTGGCAACCGGCAGTTTCGTGGCCGATGGCAGCTTCCGGGCGAAGGAGCTGCTTGCCAGGCATGACGAAAACTACATGCCGCCCGAGGTGGCCAGCGCGCTCGAGCGCAGCAGAAAGCAGACCGGCGCCGCCAACCCGCCAGCGGCATGATCCCGGAAATCGGCCACTTTGCCTTGTGGCTGGCCGCCGCTGCAGCGCTGGTGAAGGCGTTGTCACTTGCGGGGCACGGCGTCGAGAGGCTTGCTGTCGCGGCCGCGCTGGCGCAGCTGCTGTTTGTGCTTTCCTCTTTCGCCGCGCTGAGCTGGGCGTTCATGGTGTCGGATTTCTCGGTGCAGCTCGTGACCACGAACAGCCACACACTGAAACCTGCGCTGTACAAATTCACCGGGGTCTGGGCCAATCACGAAGGCTCGCTGCTGCTGTGGGTGCTGGTGCTGGCGCTGGCGGGGGCGGCCGTTGCACTGGCACCGGCGACGCTCGGCCTGCGCTTCAGGCAGCGGGTGCTGGGCGTGATGGGGCTGGTATCGCTCGGCTTCATTGCCTTCCTGCTGCTGGCCTCCAATCCATTCGAACGGTCGCTGCCGGCACCCACCGAAGGGCAGGGGCTGAACCCGTTGCTGCAGGATCCTGGCCTCGCTTTCCACCCTCCGCTGCTCTACATCGGTTATGTCGGGCTGTCGGTTGCTTTTGCCTTCGCAGTTGCCGCGATGCTGGAGGGCAATGTCGGCCCGCGCTGGGCAAAAGCGGTTCGCCCGTGGGTGTTGTGGGCCTGGAGTTTCCTCACCGTCGGGGTCGCGCTCGGCAGTTACTGGGCCTATTATGAGCTGGGCTGGGGCGGCTGGTGGTTCTGGGACCCTGTTGAAAATGCGGCGCTGATGCCGTGGATCGCAGCGACCGCGCTGTTGCATTCGGTGGCCGTGCTGGCGCGGCGCGATGCCTTGCGCAGCTGGACCCTCCTGCTGGCGGTGATGGCCTTTTCGCTCTCGATGCTCGGCACGTTCATCGTCCGCTCCGGATTGCTGACATCGGTGCACGCCTTTGCCGTGGATCCGACGCGCGGGCTGTTCCTGATGGCACTGCTTGCGCTGTATGTGGGTGGCGCGCTCGGCGTCTATGCCTGGAAGGCCGGGAGCGTGCCGGTCGGGGAGGGGTTCGAGCCGGTCAGTCGGGAGGGGGCGCTTGTCGCCAACAATCTGCTGCTGTCGTGCATGCTTGGGGTGGTGTTCATCGGCACGCTCTATCCGATGGCGCTCGAGGGACTGACGGGCAAGCAGATCAGTGTCGGCCCGCCTTACTTCAACGCCACGGTTGTGCCGCTGCTGCTGGCAATGGTGGTGCTGATGGCGATCGGGCCGTGGCTTTCGTGGAAGCAGAGCGGCACGGCGCATCTCCCCGCCAGGCTGCTGCCGGCCGGCGTTGCCGCGGCTGCGGCCACGGTGGTTGCGCTGGCACTGTTCGATGTGCGGGCGACGATTGCGCTGCTCGGCTTTGCCGCCGCCTTCTGGCTGGGGGTCGCTTCGCTTCAGATTCTTCTGAAGCAGGGGCTCACCTACGGCGTGGTGGGCATGGCACTGGCGCATTTCGGGGTTGCCGTTGCCATCCTCGGGGCGACGGCATCGGGCGCCTTGCAGCGCGAGGCGCTGGTTTCGATGCGGGTTGGTGACGTGGTGGAAATGGATGGCTGGCAGGCCCGATTGATCGACGTGCGGCCGGTTGCCGGGCCGAACTGGACGGCCTTGCAGGCCGAGTTGCAGATCAGCCGCCACGGCGCTGAGATGGCGATTCTGAAGCCACAGTCGCGCACCTTCACCCGGCCGGCGATGGAGACGACCGAAGCCGGGCTGCAGGCATTCTGGCGCGGGGATATGTATGCCGTGCTCGGCAAGCCGGACGGCTTTGGCCGTTGGCAGATCCATCTGTGGTTCAAGCCGCTGGTGCGGCTCATCTGGGCCGGCGCATTTCTGATGGCACTGGGCGGGGTAGTGGCGCTGGCTGGGCGCGCGCGCGTTCGCCTGCCAAAGCGCGAGCGCGGCTGGCCGGGTGCCTTCGGGCCGCAGCCGGCGGAATGATGACGCCAAACCGCGCACTGCTGGTGCTGCCTCTGTTGCTGTTCGCGGTTGTCGCGGTTTTTCTTGTCGGCAATCTGGGCCGGCCGCAGCAGGCGGTGCTGAAAAGCGCGATGGTCGGCAAGCCGGTGCCGCAGTTTGCCCTTCCCGGGCTGGACGGGGGGCCGGGGCTTTCCAGCCGGGATCTTGCCGGGGGAGCACCTGCACTGGTGAATGTGTTCGCCAGCTGGTGCCTGCCATGCCAGGTGGAGGCTCCACATCTCGCGACACTGGCGCGCCAGGGCGCGACGCTGCACGGGATCGCCGTGCGGGACGGGCCGGCGGACACCAGGGACTTTCTTGCGAAGCATGGCAATCCGTTTGCCCGTGTCGGGATCGATCGGGGCGGGCAGATGATGCTGGCGTTGGGCTCTACGGGCGTTCCGGAGACCTTTGTGGTCGATGGACGCGGCATCATCCGCTATCAGCACCTCGGCGATATCAAGGCCGTGGACGTGGCAAATCTGCTGCGCGAACTGGAGCGGGCTCGGTGAGGCTGCTTGTGGCAGCTGTGCTGGCGCTCCTGCCGCTGGCCCACGGTGCAGCACAGCAACCCACCGCGCTGGAGGCACCCCTGGGCGATGCCAGGAAAGAAGCCGCAGCGCTGGCCCTGATGCGGGAGCTGCGGTGCCTGCAGTGCCAGAATGAATCGATTGCCGAAAGCAATGCCCCGCAGGCAGAGATGATGCGGCGGATGGTGCGCGAGCGGATCGCTGCCGGCGAGGATCCAAAGACAGTGCGGGACTGGTTTATCGAGCGCTATGGCGACTGGGTTACCTTCATGCCACCGCCCGGCCCGGAAACGGCTTTGCTTTGGGCGACGCCAGTGGTGTTGCTGGGCCTCGGCGGGCTGGCAGCGTTGCGATTGTTCCGCCGATGAGCCGGGTTTCGGTGCCTGCCCTTGCGGTTGTGGTGCTGGCCCTGGGCACAGCGGTCGCGGGCTATGCGCTGACCGGGCAACCCCGACAGCCCGCGAGCCCGGCCCCGCGTGCCGATTATGACAGCCGCTACACTCCAGAGGCAGAGAAGGCATCATCGTCGCTGATGAACAATTTCGGCGATGTGCGTGCCTGGCTCACCCTTTCGGACGCGCTCATCCGCGCCGGGCGCGCCGAGACTGCTGTTGTGGCGCTGGGGCATGCACAGGACGCCATCCCCGGCAACGTCGATCTCTGGGTGCAGACCGGTGTGGCTCTGGTGGCGCACGCCGATGGCGAAGTGGTGCCGGCGGCACGGCTGGCCTTCGATCGGGCCGGCCGGCTTGCACCCGCGCATCCGGCGCCGGCCTATTTCCTCGGGCTCAGCTGGCTGCAGTCGGGCAAGCCCGAGATGGCACTGAAAGAGTGGCAAGCGCTGGATGCGCGCACGCCGGAAGCCGCTCCCTACAAGGCCCTGCTTGCCGAGCAGATCGGCGCGGCGCAGATGATGATTGCCATGCAGGCGGGGATGAATTCAAAAGCCGGCACCCAGGGAGTTTTGCCATGATCACCGTGCACCATCTGAACAACAGCCGCTCGCAGCGGATCCTGTGGCTGCTCGAAGAGCTTGGCGTGCCTTACGAGATCATGAAGTATGAGCGAGATGCCATCACGAATCTGGCACCGCCCGAACTGCTGCAGGTGCACCCTCTGGGAAAATCGCCCGTTGTTGTGATGGATGGCCGCACGATGATCGAATCCGGAGCGATCATCGATGCCATCATTCGCCATCATGGCAATGGCAGATTGTGCCCCGCGCCGGATGGCGCCGACTATGACGCCTATCAGATGTGGCTGCACTATGCGGAAGGGTCGGCGATGCTGCCATTGATGCTGCAGCTCTACACCAGCCGACTTGGAGAAGCGGCTGCCCCGCTCAAGCCGCGGATCGACAGCGAGCTCGCCAACCATCTCGGCTTCGTCGAGGGTGCGCTCGCCGGGCAGGACTGGCTGGTCGGCAATGCGCTGTCTGGCGCCGACATCCAGATGAGCTTCGTCGGCGAGATTGCCGGTGTGTTCGGGCAGCGGGCCCGATATCCTGCAATCGATGCGTGGGTGAAGCGATTCCAGGCCCGCGAGGCATACCGCAAGGCGCTGGAAAAGGGTGGCGCCTACAGTTTCGCCTGAGCGCCGTGCAATGCGTTGCCGGACTGCCGATATGCTGCTAGCGCGCGGCATCCTGACCCTGCCAAGGGCCGTTGCTGTTCGGTGAAACGTTGATACCAGTTGCCATCAAGCAACGCTTGCGACGCCCATGAGCGCCTCTGCACCGGTGGCAGGCAAGGCCGGAAATGCGCATGGCAAGGACGGCATCGGCAAGCTGATGCTGGGCGCACTCGGGGTGGTGTTCGGCGACATCGGCACCAGCCCGCTCTACGCTTTGCGGGAAACCTTCACCGGCCACCATCCGCTGCCGGTCGACAGTTTTCACCTGTTCGGGATCATCAGCCTGATTTTCTGGACGATGATGCTGATCGTAACGGTGAAATATGTCGGCATCATCCTGCGTGCGGACAATCGCGGCGAGGGTGGCGCAATCGCCCTGCAGGCGCTTTTGATGCGAAATGGTCACGGCAAGGTGTGGGCGCCGTGGGTGGTCGTGCTCGGCATTCTGGCAACCGCGCTGTTCTTTGGCGAAAGCATTATCACACCGGCGATTTCCGTGTTGTCGGCGGTCGAGGGGCTGACTATCGTCAATGCAGGCTTGCAGCCGCTGGTCATGCCAATCGCGATCGGCATCATCGTGGTGCTGTTCCTGATCCAGGGCTTCGGCACGGCGCGCGTCGGCGCCTTCTTCGGACCGATCACGCTCGTGTATTTCGTGACGCTCGCGGGCCTTGGCATCATGAATATCGCCGAAAACCCCGGGATACTGGCGGCACTCTCTCCGCATCATGCAGTCAATTTCTTCCGCACCGATGGAATGCTTGCTTTCCTGGCGCTGTCATCCGTGGTGCTCGCTGTGACTGGTGCCGAGGCATTGTACGCCGACATGGGACATTTCGGCCGCAATCCGATCAAGCTTTCGTGGATGTGGGTGGTGATGCCGGCGCTCATGCTCTGTTATCTGGGGCAGGGCGCCCTGCTGATCTCGACCCCGGAAGCCATCCGCAATCCCTTCTTCCTGCTCGCCCCGGAAGAGTTCCGGCTGCCGCTGGTCATCCTTGCGACCATGGCAACGGTGATTGCCAGCCAGGCGGTGATTTCGGGGGCTTTTTCGGTGACCCGGCAAGCAGTGCAGCTCGGGTTTCTGCCGCGCCTGCGCATACTGCACACGTCGGCGAGCGCTTCGGGGCAGATTTACATCCCGGTGGTGAACTGGGCGCTGCTGGTTCTGGTCATCATGCTCGTCCTCGGATTTGAAACCTCGTCCAATCTGGCCGCAGCCTACGGCATCTCGGTTACGGGCACGATGTTCATTTCCACCTGCATGATGGCGATATTGATCATCTCGGTGTGGAAATGGAACAAATGGCTGGCGGGTCTGGTGATCGGCACATTCCTGATCGTCGACGGTGCCTATTTTGCCGCAAATCTGACCAAGATCCCGGATGGCGGCTGGTTCCCGCTGCTGATCGGGTTGATCGTGTTCATTTTCCTCACCACCTGGGCGAAAGGCCGATTGCTGATGCAGGAGCGGCTGAAGGAAAGCGCCATGCCGATGGAGATTTTCATCAAATCTGCCTCGCGCGCTGCCACCCGGGTCTCGGGCACCGCGGTGTTCATGACATCGTCGCCGCAAGGCGTTCCGCACGCGCTGCTGCACAATCTGAAGCACAACAAGGTGCTGCACGAGCGCATCATAGTGCTGACGGTGGTGATCGACGAGGTGCCGTTCGTCGATCAGGAAGATCGGATCGAAGTGCTCGACCTTTCGGAGAACTTCTACCGTATGGTCTTGCGCTATGGTTTCATGCAGCAGGCCGATGTGCCTGCGGCCCTGAAGCTGGTGGAAAACTGTGGCCCACAGATCAAGATGATGGACACGAGCTTTTTCCTGGCGCGGCAGACCCTGCTGGCGTCGGAGCGACCAGGCATGGCGATCTGGCGGGAAAAGCTTTTTGCCTGGATGCTCCGGAACGCGGAAAGCGCAATGGAATTCTTCAAGCTGCCGACCAACCGGGTGGTCGAGCTCGGGAGCCAGGTGGAGATCTGAAGGCGGGTCGACGGGTCGACCACGAGTCCGGAAAAAGACGCTGAATGCAACAAGGGCCGCGGTGTTTCCACCGCGGCCCCTTTTGTATCGAGAATGATGATCTGGCTTATTTGGCCAGTTCTTCACCCTTTGCCTTCATGGCGTCGGCAGCGGCAGCCATCTTGTCGGCGCCGGCAGCCATCTTGTCCGCACCAGCGGCCATTGCACCACTAGCAGCGGTTGCAGCGCCGGCAGCAGTCGCGCCGGTGGCGGCAGCAGCGTCGGTCACGGCAGCGTCGGCACCCATAACAGCGGCATTGGTCGTGGCGTCAGCGGCAACGGCGGTGTCGGTGGCGGCAGTTGCCATGGCGTCGGCAGCAACTTCGGTGCTGGCGGCAGCATCGGTGGTTGCGTCGGCGGCCACGTCGGCTGCCTTCTTTTCGCCGCAGGCGGCAACCAGTGCAAGGCTCGCGACAGCGGCGAGCGTCAACATCTTGTTCATCGAAAAACCTCCATAGATGGCATGATTGCCGAAAAAAGTTTGCTGATCACAGAAGACCCAAAGATTTTTGGGCCGACAGTGGGCGGCAAGCTCTTTCTCTGGCCACCCGAGGTGGCAAAGTCCGAAGCAAGCGCGCATTGCAATAGCGTGAATGAAATTGCAAGCCCCGTGATTGAGAAATGATCGGGCGCAGAAAAAGCCCTGCAGGGGCTTGGCGCATGGACGGCGAGGCGGCATGGAAACCGGCATAGTCTGCAACTCGAGGAGTGTTCCTGCGTGAAGCCTGTCCTGCGCATCGGAACCCGCGGTTCACCGCTTGCGCTCGCACAAACCATGCTCGTGCGCGCTGCGTTGATTGCAGCGCACGGCCTTGCCGAGGATGCCATGGAAACTGTCGTCATTTCGACCGAGGGGGACCGGGTGCAGAATCGGCCGCTTGCCGAAATCGGCGGCAAGGCGCTGTGGACGCGCGAGCTGGATCAGGCGCTGCTCGATGGTCGCATCGATCTTGGCGTGCATTCGATGAAGGATGTGGAAACCCGCCTGGCGGGCGGCATATCGCTGGTCGCCTTCCTGCCGCGCGCCAACCCGAGCGACCGGCTTGTGGGTGCAGCATCGCTGGCCGAGATTCCGCACGGTGCCACGGTCGGCACATCCAGCCCACGCCGCGCCGCGCAACTGTGCGCCAGGCGGCCGGACCTTGCCGTCGTGCCGCTCAGGGGCAATGTCGGCACGCGGCTGCGCAAGGTTGCCGATGGCGAGGTTGCCGCCACCTTCCTCGCCAGCGCCGGGCTCGATCGCCTGGGAATTGCAGCAGGCGTCGAACTGGCGATTGCCGATTGGCTGCCGGCGAGTGCTCAGGGCGCGGTGGGCATTACCGCGCGATCCGATGATCTGGCTACCATCGCGCTGTTGCACCCGCTCGATGATGCGCCGACCAGGGCTGCCGTGGAAGCCGAGCGGGGCTTGCTGGAAGGCCTGGGTGGCAGCTGCCACACGGCTGTCGCAGCGCACGCCAGCTTCACGCCCGGATTGCAGATTGCAGCCGAACTGCTCAGCCCGGACGGCAGCGAGCGGATTTTCGGCCATCGATCGAGCAATGGCGAAAGCCCGGCCGACATGGGCCGGGCCCTGGCGGCCGATCTGATCGCAAAGGCATCAGCCAGCCTGAGGGAGACGCTTGGTTGAAGCCGCTTCTGCTGATCACCCGACCGGCCGAGGATGCCCGTCGGACAGCGGCGGCGGTGGCGATTGCCGGGTTTCAGCCACTGGTTGCGCCGTTGCTGCGGATCGATGCGCTTGATTGGAAGCCACCGGCGGGCGAGATCGACGCGCTGCTGTTCACCAGCCCGCAAGGGCCGCGCCATTGCAGCGGTCTGCACCCGTCGCTGGCGCAGCTGCCGGCCTATGCGGTGGGCGCGGCCACGGCGCGCGCGGCCACCGCAGCCGGGTTTTGCGTTGTGTCGACGGGCGACCGCGATGGTGCGGCCAGCCTTGCGCTGGCAGCGCACGACGGCCGGCGGAGGCTGCTGCACCCCTGCGGCGAGGATGTGACGGATACCGCCGTGCCAGTTGATCTGGAGGTGGTGCGCATTCCGGTTTACCGGGCGGTTCTGGCCGACGCGTTGCCGCCGTCGGCAAAGGCTGCGCTGGCTGGCGCTGCTGCCTGTGCGACGCTGCTGTATTCCGCCCGCACCGCGCAATGCTTTGCGGCACTGGTGGATTCGGCGGGGCTTTCCCGCAGATTGCTGCGAATTGCCTGCCTCAGTTCGGCCGTTGCCGGCGCTGCCGGACCGCATTGGCTGGCAGTGGCGACCGCGGAACGCCCCAGCACGGATGCCCTACTGGCGGCAACGGGCACGCTGTGGCAAAGCCGGGCGCATGGTTGAGCGCGTTCTGGACAGTGTCGATGATCCGGCGGACCGGCCGGGTGCCCGTTCGCTTGCTGCCGGCGAACGGCCGCCCAATGGCAAGCCGCAGCCGGCGCAGCGCGCGATTCTGCCGTGGGTGCTGACGACCGGCGCAATTGCCTTTGCGCTTGGTATGATTGCCAATCCGTGGTTCGAAGCCAGCGTTCGAAGCCGCTTGCCGGTCCAGTTCCAGCATCCGCCGAGCATGGCCGACACCGAAGCGGCCGGCCGGCTGGACGCGCTGGCCGGGCGGCTCGAGAAGCTCGAGACCGGGCCTGTTGCAGCAGAAGCGCCGCAATCTGCGGTGCCCGATGATCTGGTGCAGCGCATTGTCGGCATCGAGGCCGAATCCGCGCGCCTGGCGGCCGCCGATGCGGGCATTGCTTCACGCCTGGATCAGTTGGTTGCAACCGCTGCAAGCAGTGCAGCCGGGCAGGGCCAGATGCGGGATTTGTTCGTGCTGTCGGCAGCGCGGCGCTTTGTCGAGGTGGGTCGCTCCTTTGGTGTCTACGAGGGCATTCTGACGCAGAGATTCTCCGCGCTCGACCGCACGGCGACGCAGGCTCTCGCGGCATGGTCTGCCGCCCCGCAGTCGCGCGATATGCTGCTGGAGCGGCTACAGGAGCCGATCGAGACTGCGCCGACTGCGTTGCCGCCCGGGTCGGGCTGGTGGGATCGGCTTGTCGGCAGGCTGTCCGACGTTGTGCAGGTGCGCAGCGAGGACGCCCTGGCGGCCGATCCCGAAACCCGGCAGAAGGCGCAAGACGCGCTGGCGTCCGGCGACCTTTCGCGCGCCATTGCCACCTTCGAGCTGCTGCCGGCATCGCGGACCCGCGATCTGTGGTTGGCGGATGCGCGGCGGCTGCAGGCGGCCGAACAGGCGCTTGCTGCGCTGGAAACGCTGCTTCTGGCAGCTCCCTTGTCCCAGCCTGCCGGCCCTGTTGGCCCGTCGGTTGTGCCACCGCTGGATTCGTCGGGAGCAGCCGCTCCGGTCGCAGCAGCCAACCCCGCTGTCGCAGGCAACTAGAAACCCGGGAGACAGCAGCAATGCGCGTGGCAATGATCGGCTCTGGCTATGTCGGCCTGGTGTCCGGGGCATGCTTTGCAGATTTCGGCCACGACGTGGTGTGCGTGGACACGGATGCAGAGAAGATCGAGCGGCTGCTGGCCAACATCATGCCGATCTACGAGCCGGGTCTCGATGATCTGGTCGCCGCCAATGTGCGAGCCGGGCGACTGCGCTTCACAACGGATCTGAATGCGGCGGTGGACGGTGCGCAAGCGATTTTCATCGCCGTCGGCACGCCGTCGCGGCGCGGCGACGGGCACGCCGACCTTTCCTATGTGCACGCAGCAGCGCAGGAGGTTGCCCGCGCACTCACCGGCTATTCGGTCATCGTCACCAAGTCCACCGTTCCGGTTGGCACGGGAGACGATGTGGAACGGCTGATGCGGGACGCCAATCCGCAGGCGGATTTTGCGGTCGCCTCCAATCCGGAGTTCCTGCGGGAGGGCGCCGCAATTGCCGACTTCAAGCGGCCCGACCGCATCATCATCGGCGTGGAAGACGCGCGCGCGCAGGCCGTACTGGAGGAAATCTATCGCCCGCTGCATCTGAACCGCGGGCCGATCATGGTGACTTCGCGGCGCACGGCGGAGTTGACGAAATATGCCGCGAACGCCTTTCTGGCGACCAAAATCACCTTCATCAACGAAATCGCCGATCTGTGCGAAAAGGTCGGTGCCGATGTGCAGGATGTGGCGCGCGGCATCGGACTGGACAACCGCATCGGCCGCAAGTTCCTGAACGCCGGCCCCGGCTATGGCGGCAGCTGCTTTCCCAAGGACACGCTGGCGCTCATCAAGACAGCGCAGGATCATGATTCACCGGTTCGCATCGTGGAAATGGTTGCCAGCGTCAACGATATCCGCAAGCGCGCCATGGGGCGCCGGGTGATTGTCGCGGTGGGCGGCTCGGTTCGCGGCAAGACGATCGCCGTTCTGGGCCTCACCTTCAAGCCGAACACGGACGACATGCGCGACAGCCCGGCGATCGCCATCGTGCAGGCACTGCAGGATGCCGGCGCCAGCATCCGCGCGCACGATCCTGAAGGCATGGAGCAGGCGCGGCTCGTGTTGACCGATGTCGACTATGCCGACAGCCCCTATGCTACGCTGGAGGGGGCCGATGCCATGGTGCTGGTAACCGAATGGGACGCCTTCCGAGCACTGGACCTCGCGCGGGTAAAGGCACTGCTCAAATCCCCGATAGTGGTGGACCTGCGCAATATCTACCGGTCGGAAGAATTGGCGAAGCACGGTCTTCAGCACATTGGCATCGGCCGATGAGGTTGCAGGTGGGCGATGGGCTGGTTATAGCCGCCCATCGTGCCAGGCTCGGAGTCGTGGGTGAGTGGCTGAAACCAGCAGTTTGCTAAACTGCCGTGCTGGGTAACCGGCACCGAGGGTTCGAATCCCTCCGACTCCGCCAGCTTTCTCTTTTATCTATTTGATGTTTAAGGAAAAAAGGGAGAGTTCTGATTGCGGTCCCACTGGCGGCCCTACTTAGACCCGGCGCTTACTTCGGCATTGACTGGGACAGATGGCGATTTGCTCTGGCGTGTGGTCGTTTGCCACCAAGTGGCGGTTCGCTCCCTCCGTAACCACCAATTATCCCGATTAAACGGTGACGCTTTCAAGCCTAACCTCAGTTCGCATAAAGAAATTGCAGCACACCTTACGCGGCAAGCTCGCATGAGTGAGCAGAAAAACCCAGAAAACCGCCATTCCAGATGCCGAGATTGCCCGACGGTTTGGGCAGTCTGAATGCTACCGGGTAGCCGGAAATCCGCCATTTCCTAGTGCTAATGAATGCCAATCGGTAGCAGGAAGGCAGAAGGAGGCTGGCAGCCCGCTCGACGGCAATTT
>Ga0105045_10002159_pt1 | contig 16519 bp, 14 predicted proteins | sample MAT02_FD_78089 | JGI IMG/M metagenome (GOLD analysis project Ga0105045, IMG submission 78089) | Freshwater microbial communities from Lake Fryxell liftoff mats and glacier meltwater in Antarctica - MAT-02 (megahit assembly) | ecosystem: Environmental > Aquatic > Freshwater > Ice > Liftoff... | reverse complement strand
TGTCCAAACCAAAGCCGCCACCAAACTGGGGATCAATCGCAACACGCTGCACAAAAAAATCAAAGACTACGGCTTGGACAGCGACGAGACCTGAACCCGCATCGGCCTGAAGCTTGCGTAGCTTGCGACTTGCGGACGTAGGACGTTGGCGAACGCCGCGCAGGTGCCCTAAACTGTGCCGACTGCCTTCTCCCCCGTTGTGCCAGGAGATCCCCTTGTCTTCCGATAATCGATCGACCGAGCCCACGCCGTCGGTGCTTGATAAAGACACCAACCGACTGCTGCCTCAAGTTTCGTTTCGCACGATGATGCTCGTTGCGACCGTGACGGCGATGGTTGCGTTCACGACGCGATTGGCACTGGGCGGATCGATGATTGCGCTTTCGTTCGTCAATGCGGTCGCGACCCTGGTGATCACGTTCGTCTGTTTCGCAATCCTATTCGTCATCGCCTGGATCCCCGCCGTCATCGGTTATGATTCCTTGGAAGACACCAACCTTGGCAGCCCTTTCGCGGAGGACCAATTGCCGCCCCAAGTCATTCCACCCCGCGATCCGACTTAATGCGAACCGATAACTTTTCGTGGTGTCTCGGGATGCTGACGTGGTTGGCCGCGCTCACGATCGTTGATCCGGCGATCGCGTTTGGTCCCAATCGCCAATTCATCTCGATGCCAGAGCAGGGCACAAAGCCGGCGGGATTCATCCTGACCGCGTCGAGTGAAGATATCCAGTGGTTTGGAGACATCCCGTTTCGCGTCGACATCTCGTCGACCGCCGGTCCGTTCGCCGCGACGCGATCACTGGTCATCCGCATCAAACCGGTTGGCGATCGCTCCGAGCCGGGTGGCCGTGATTTCATCTATGAATTGCCCATCCAACTCGACCAGGGAGCGACGACGGCAAGGCAAACCTTCTATCTGCCCAAATGGCCCGTCGGCGGCGAATTTGTTGTTACCGTGCTTGAGAATCGCGCACCGCTGGACGGATACAACGCGGTGGTTCCTGGCAAACCGCTCACCCCCAACGACGCCGACTCCTTATGGCTCGAATCGGTTGACACCAAATACGCGTGGATCACGAACGACAACGCGGACAAACCGGATACGCGCATTCTGCTCGCGGCGGTCGCGCCGGAATTGCTCGGCATCATGCCGATCCAGTCCAGCACGGCAGAACAAATTGGAGTGCCCGTTCGCAGTTTCCAGTATGTTCAGCGAGATAACCTGCCAAGGGATTGGCGAGGGTTCGCGGCCGCGGACATTTGGATCGTCCGTCCCGATACGCTGGCATCGATCACATCGGAGAACCCGGAGGTTTCAATCGCGTTTCAACAATTCTTGTTGTGCGGCGGCACGCTTTGGATTTTTGGGGACATTGATGATGCCAAGGTCATCTCGGCATTTAAGATTCCCATGCCGCTGCCAAAAAATACTGAGTCGGTGATCGCGGACGTATTGGAGTCGGTGACCTCGGTCCCCTTTTTTGAGCGATTGGAACCCTACTCGGTCTCACAGCGCGCCACGTTTAACGTCTTTCGATCTTATCTTCGTGACGTGGCACTTCAAAACTCGCAACTCGCGGCGACGATGTCCGGACCGTCAACCAATTATGCCGATGTCGCGATGCGATTATTCGAGGCCAACGTGCAGTGGTTGGAGACCATGCAAGCGGACGAATCGACCCCAACGACGGCGTCTGACTTTCGCGTTTTTCCGATCGCACTGGGCTCGATCGTGATGTGCAAAAAAGACATCCCATTGCCGGCGACATTGAATGATTGGCAATCGATGAAAGCATTGTCGTTGCCCAATATCTCATTTGCCTTCTCGCGTGCGGTGGATCCCTGTTTCGGCGATCGGCGATATTGGGACTGGATCATCCCCGACGTTGCACAGCCGCCGGTTTATATGTTTATCGGATTGCTGTTCGTCTTTACGATCATCGTTGGTCCGCTTTCGTATTACTACTTTGGTCGACTGGGTCGAGGGTACCTGATGATGTTCGTCGCACCGCTGATGGCTCTGCTGACGACGTTGATGATGTTGGCTTACGGGTTGGTCGCCGATGGGCTATCGATTCGTGCTCGCGTCCGCGAGATCACCTGGATAGGCGACCGGGACGAGAACGCCGTTCGTTACAACCGTGCGACCTATTTTGCCGGCATTCGTCCGCTCGACGGCTTGGTCTTTCCCGGCAACGCATCGATCGCTGGTTACAACCTCGCGACGGCGGAAAATTGGTTTGAGGGATCGTTGCAGGAATCCGGCCCGATCGGCACGGTGCGACTGGGTGATGCGATCGAATTGGACCGCGGGTTTTTGCCCTCACGCCAGCAAAAGCAATTCATCACCTACTTTCCAGTTAAGAAAGTCGGGACGTTGGCATTTACCGACTCATCATTGGGAAGAATCAAGAATACGTCGGCGATGATGATGCGCGATGGGGTGATACGAAATGCGGCGGGGAACTACTTCGGGTTTGACATCGTCGAGGCGGGTGGCGAATCCGTGACCCGTCCGTTGCTGGCGCCTGATGCGGCCGAATTGCTGAGCGTCCTGTATACGAACCAGCGTCCGATCGCACCGGCCGGAGTGCTGGGTACGCGTCGTCAAGGTGAGTACACGATGGATTTGATCTCAGGATTACAAACCCGTGCGCCGGAGTTTCAAGCCGGCATCGGCGGGGCGTCGTCGGGAGAAAGCCAAATCGAAGCGTGGTTGCGATTGTCGCTGCAAATCAATTCGCAATTGCCGGTGGGCATGTTTGTGGCACTTTCCGACGTGACGCCAGATTGTGTCGCCGTTCCCTCGGCGGTGTTGGACGAAAGCATTCATTTTGTCATCGGAGTGATGCCGTGAGTATCGACGTAAACCCCAACATGACGCGAACGCCAGGCGGTTCGATGCGGAAACGATATGCCGCGGAGGTGCCATCGGGCGTCCACCAGGAATCGTCGCCGTGCATCGAGCTGAGACGCATTTTTCGGTTCTTTGGAACGACAAAAGCGGTTCAAGACATCTCGTTTGAAATTCCGCGCGGCAGCGTGTTTGGGTACATCGGTCCCAACGGTGCGGGCAAAACGACCAGCATGAGAATTCTCGCGACGCTGGATCTGCCCACCTACGGCGAAGCGTTCATTGATGGGTTGTCGGTCATCAATGACCCCGAGTTGGTGCGGCACCGGTTGGGTTACATGCCCGATGCGTATGGGACGTACCGCGATGTGAATTGTTGGGAGTATCTCGACTTCTATGCCCGAGCCTACGGATTGACCGGTGAGCAGCGGTTGCGGCGATTGCGTTGGGTGCTCGACTTTACGGGCACTCGCAAGATGGCCGAGAAGCCGATTCGCGGACTGAGCAAGGGCATGAAGCAGCGACTGTGTTTAGGCCGCGCCCTGATTCATGATCCATCGGTTTTGATTCTCGACGAGCCCGCTGCGGGGTTGGACCCGCGAGCGCGGATCGAATTGCGACAAATGATTGGCGAGCTTGCCGATCGCGGAAAAACGATTGTCATCAGCAGCCACATCCTGACGGAGTTGGCCGAGATGTGCGATCGCGTGGGGATTATCGAGCAGGGACATCTGCTGGCGACGGGCACCGTCGACGAGATACAGCGGCAATGGGCCGCGCACCGCGAGGTCGAATTGCGATTGATGTCCGACGCGAATGATGCCGCGGTATTCGTTCGCGAGCATCCGCATGTCAATGAAGTCGTTGTGGATAATGATCGTTTGCGAATCGAATTTACTGGCGACCTTCATTCGCAAGCGGAACTGATTTCGATGCTCGCGTCCAAAGGTTGTTTGATCGCCGAGGCGCGGTCGCACAGCAAAAGTTTGGAAGACGTATTTTTGAAAGTCACCGAGGGGTTGGTTCAATGAGCACGACGATACCCAGCGCGAGAGACATCAACTTGGCCGCGATCCTCGGCGAATCGCCCGCCGAACCGGCTTGGTTGCGATGGGTGGACCGGGTCGCAACGAGGGCGGGCGACGCGATCAATCCGATCCTGGTAAAGGAGACTCGCCAGGCGCTGAAGAGCCGACAATTTGTGGTTACGTTTTCGTTGCTGCTGTTTGCGGCATTCGCGTGGACGATCGTGGGCAGTCTCTTGATGATGCCGCAAATCTATTTTCAACCCTCGGCACCGACCATGTTGACGGGGTATTACCTCGTGCTCGCGGTGCCGATGTTGTTGGTCGTGCCCTTGGCGGCGTACCGATCACTCGAAGGCGAGATCGACGACGGGACGCTGGAATTGCTCAGTGTGACGTCGTTGACACCGTCGCAAATCGTGCTGGGAAAACTGGGCAGCGCGGCGCTGCAGATGATGCTGTATTTTGTCGCCCTGTTTCCCTGCGTCGCGTATGCGTATTCGCTGCGTGGGGTTGATCTGCCGACGCTCGGCGTGTTGATGTCGATGTTGATTATCTTTGGCTTGACGTTGACGGTCGTCGCGATTTTCTTTGCACCGATGGCAACGGTCCGGTCCAGCCAAGTCAGCACGCTGTTGATGGTGATGGCGTTCCTGATGGCGGGGGAATTTGCGACCGGAACGATCGCGTTTGCATTGATCCAGGGTGGCAATCCGTTGACCGCCTCGCAAACCGGGTTTGTCTTGTTTGCGGTCTTGATGTTTACGACAACGTTTGCGGCGGTGCTGTTGATGGCAACGGCGGCGCAGTTGACGCCCGAGAGCGAAAACCGGTCGACCGGCATTCGGATCTCGCTGCTTGTCCACCAACTTGCGGTCGTCGTCATTGCGTCGATGTCGTTGAGCTATGGTTTCGCCATCGCCGGTCCGCTGGTCGCTGCGCTGACGGCTCACCTGTTGGTCACATGGGCTGCTGCGGGGTCGATGATGTCCGCGGAATCCCCCACGATGACTCCACGCATTCGGCGTGAATTGCCCGGCACGTTGATGGGGCGATTGCTCTTCGTTTGGTTCACCCCGGGGCCGGCGACGGGCATGATCTTTGCGCTCGTCAATCTTGGCGTCGCCATCTTCGTGATGGGTCAGTTGCACGACCGCGTAACGAACCTACCCGATGCGTATTGGTTAGGATTATGGTGGAGCAAACTGCAAGCGTTGCTGCTGCTGACTTGGCCGTATTTGTGCGTTGCGTTTATCGGTGTCCGCGCGATCATCTCGGTATTGCGATCTCGCAACACGGTTCGCGCCGGCGTGGGGATGGCGGCGCTAGCGGTCGTGTTGTTGCTGATGGCATTGGTCCCCTACTCCATTGGACTGCATTTGAATGATTACCGTCCGTATGCTTATTCGGATTGGCAATTGACCAATTGGATATGGACCATGAATCTTGCGATCACGGACCAATTGCCACGGCGTTCGATGATCTTAGTCATCGGCATCGGGGCGTTCGCATTCATCGCTAACCTGTTGTTTCTGGGCCGGGTGGTCCTGCCGCAACGGTTGGTGACACCCAAGCGGGTCATCGAAGAACGGCAGGCCCGCCGCCGCCAAAGCTCGCGTGACGAGATCACCATGCCCGCCGATCCATTGGGCCTCGGCACCGAGCCGGAATCGATTTAAGCTTGACGGATTCCTGCCGGGCACACCCTTTCCCACCGGCTTCACGACCACCAGTCTCCGGATGATGATGCCGGCGAGGAACGCAGATTCATGTCTGACCACGACACTCCGGTTGACCCCAACGACCGTCCCGCACCGGACGAGCGCCCCGCGAGCCTACGTGCCCGCGTTCCTGATCATGTCGCCGGAGGGTGTTTTTCGACAGGCGTGATCGTGATGACGGGTCCGAACGAATTCATCATCGATTTTTTGCAAACGATCGGCCGGCCCCACCGTGTCGCATCGCGGATCATCATGCCGCACTCCGTCATGCCGCAATTCATCGAGGCGTTGGACAAAAACCTTTCACTGTACCGCGATCGTTTCGGCGATCCGCCCGCGGCACCAAAGAATCCAGCAAACCCGAATGAACGGCGTCCGACGCCACAGGAAATTTACGACGACCTCAAAATTCCGGACGAAGTGCTCAGCGGATCGTACGCCAACGGCGTCATGATCGGTCACGGGGCAAGCGAATTCGGGTTGGACTTTTTGACCAGTTTTTTCCCCCAGTCCGCCGTCAGCAGCCGTGTCTTTTTGGCTGCCGGGCAGGTTCCCCGGTTGCTCGACTCGCTCATCGGATCGATGCGACAATGGCAACAACAGCGTGATCAAAACCCTCCCCCACCGCCGCCGCCAGAGGATTATCCGCAATCGTGAATGGGTCCAATGATTTGCCGCTGATGCGTTCGCTGCCTCGCGCCGAGATCCCCGGCGGCATGACGCTGGTCCTGGCCAGCGGCTCGCCGCGCCGGTCTGAATTGATGGCGGCGGCTGGATATCGTTTCACGGTCGACAAACCCGACGATTCGGTGGAGTGTGGGATTTGCAGCCGTGAAACCGCACCGGAGATGGTCGCGCGGTTGGCATACCGAAAAGCGGCTGACGTGGTCCCACGGCATCCCGGCCGCATGGTTCTTGCCGCCGACACGCTGGCCAGTTGTCTGGGGCAAATTCTTGGCAAACCGGCCAATCGAGAACACGCCGAACAGATGTTGCGGACCTTATCGGGACGCCGACACGCGGTGTTCACGGGCGTCTGTTTATGGAATACGGCGACCGGTTATCGAATCGTCGACGTTTCGAAAACGGAGCTGAGGATGGCATCGTTGACCGAAGAAACGATCGACGATTACCTTGAATCGCTGCGTTGGGAAGGCAAAGCGGGCGGCTTCGGATACCAGGACGGTAATGATTGGATTTCCGTCATTGATGGTGGCAGCGAGAGCAACGTTGTCGGATTACCGATGGAACGATTGGCAGAATTGTTGGACCGATTTGATGATTATTCCGAACTACATGTTGGAACCGATTGATAGTTTTGTAATCGCTTTTTCAAATTTGCAAATTTTCATTCAAGTCGGCGGCCCGTTCCCTCGTTATCCCATTTGAAAACCCGTTGTGCCCACGAGTTAATCAGGTATCAGGTCGATGATCGCTTTCCAAAAGTCATTTGTTTTTGCGTTGTTCGCTTTCTTCGCCGCTCCTGTTTTTGCGGACGACTGGGCGAAGAAAATGTTTACCCAAACCTCGCACAACTTTCAAACCGTCGGGCGTGGCACCAAAACGGAACACTATTTCGAGTTCAAGAATATTTTCAAAGAGGACGTCCACATCGCGTCGGTCCGCACCAGTTGTGGATGCACGACGCCAACGGTGACTCAAAACACACTGAAGACGCACGAGACGGCTGCGATCATCGCGAAATTCAACACCGAAACTCATATCGGCCAAAAGTCTGCCGTTTTGACCGTCGTGTTTGATAAGCCGTACTATGCCGAAGTCCAACTGAGCGTCCAGGGTAACATCCGTACGGACGTCACGTTCACGCCCAACGAAGTCAATTTTGGCGAGTTGTCCGAGCGTGAGACCAAGGAACAAGAGGTCATCATTTCCCACATCGGCCCGGCCAATTGGGAAATCAGGGATGTGCGAAGTCATTGCAGCGACTTGACCGTCCGCCTCGAACCGGCCCAGCGATCACCCGGCGTGGTGAAATATCGAATGATCGTGCAAACCAAGGGTACGCTTGACGCGGGCGATGTTCGCGAGCGTCTGACACTGGTCACCAACGATTCTCGATTCCCGACGATCGAAATGTCGGTGGGCGGGCGAGTCCGTCCGAGCTTAGAGGTCAGTCCCGCGGCGGTCGGTTTGGGCGATATCCAACCGGGACAATCGATCGAGAAACGCTTGGTCATTCGTGCCGATGAAGAATTCGAAGTCAACGATGTTTACTGCGGCGACGAACGATTCAAATTCGAATTGCCCGAAGGCAAAAAGAAATTGCACTTCGTCAAGATGACATTCACCGCCGATGACACGCCCGCCCAGGTCGCGCAGAAAGTTCGCATCGTTTCGGACTTGAAAGACGGCAAGTACACCGAATGCGTCGTTAGCGGTACGATCAAACGCTGACGTCGTCGTGACCAACGGTTGCGCCGGATCCAGACGGCGGTGTCGGCGTGGTCGCTGAATGACGATTATCCGGTAACGCAAACAGACTGCTAAGTCCCTTCGCGCCGGACCGAATGCGCGTGATGCCTCGTTGCAGCGATTCGATCGATTGCGCCTTGATGCTTGGCGGGGCGAGGGTGTGATGAACGATCGGTTCGGGGATGCCGCCCCAAAATTCTTTGTATGGCTCGTCGCCGCGTAAAAAGTCAAAATTTCGGATGCCGTGCTCGAGGCTCCACAAGACCGCGGCGGTGACGAGCGCGTGTCCCGGTTCGAGGCTCATCCATGCGGGATCCGCACCGCTTTGGTACATCATGAGGGTGCCCGGCGCGATCAATTGCAGATGGATCCCAATGGCGCGAGATTGATGCTCCAAAATCAAAAACTTGGCCGCATTCACGGCGATCATCTGGCCCACCGCGTCACGCAAAAAAGGTTCAAAACGCGGGTCGGCGAAACAACCGGAATCTCCCAGGCTGGCGCGTCTGGCTTGGTGCAATCGACGCAGCGTCGCCATGCCATGATCAAGGTCCGCCGGATCGGTGAGGTGAGTGGCGACCAGTTCCCCCGACTGGAAACGCGTGATCGCTTTCTTTGCTTTTCGGTGCGAATTACGCCCGCGTCGCTGGCCGTAAAACTCCGCTAACGTGCTTGGTATTTGAAAACGCCACGCGTTGAAATGCGTTATGGTGCGGCGGCTGAATCCGTGGGTGCGAGCAAGCTCGACCAAGGACATCGTCCAGGGATCGGTCTCGGTGCATCCGTCGAGATGAAATCCCAGGCAGGAGCCACCAAAGCGATTCGCTTGGAATTGATCGACCAGGTATTCATGGATGGCGGTGAGTGTGGGTTCACGTCGTAGTGGGTCAACGATTGCGGTCAAATAATCGCTGCACACCGCCCCTGAACCGAGGAAACGAATTTGGGTTCCCAGTCGTCCGCGATGGACGTAACACGGCACAAATCCGACCGCGGTATCACCATCGGTGACGGCGAGGATGTGCAATTCGTGTCCGTCGCCATAGTGTCGCCACCAGGCCCCCAACCATTCGTGACGCAGCATCGGATTGTTGTTGGCCAAGCGGTTCCAATCGCTCGCACACGCATCCCAATGCTCGGCGGATCGAATGACTGAAACTTGCATAGCGAAACGGTGGCAATGGGTCGTCAAATGGAAATCAGCACGACGCAATACCGTGCAAATGACCCTAGGTTGCGACGCTCCGGTCGGGGTTGGACGCCGTAAGTTTTGGTCATCGCGGGGTGGCAGCGTGACGGACCGGGGATCGGATTTGCCAGTCGTGACGATTTTGGTGCGTCGGCATCGACGAACACGAACATGACTGCAATCTTTGGGAACGACCGCGTTTTCGCAGGCGAGTGCGCCGCTCATCGATTCCTTGGAAGGAATGACCGCTTTCGAAGCCAAAAACGTTTATCTCAACGGAGTGATCCAGACGATGAGACAAAGGTGTGTATTGATTTTGACGACTGGACCGATCGCATCATCGAGAACGATCGCCCGGTTTGACCTCCTTTTCCCCCAACGGATGTCGCAATGGGTTTGGCCTCGTCACTGAGCACGGCATTGACCGGATTGAGCGCCGCGGAAGCGCAAATCGATGTCGTCGGCAACAATCTTGCGAATTCGCAAACCGTCGGCTTCAAATCTTCGACGGTCGTCTTCGCGACTCAGTTTCTGCAAACGATGTCTCTCGGCGGCGCTCCGTCGGTGGACAACGGCGGCAACAATCCGCGGCAGATCGGGTTGGGGGTTCAGGTCGCCGAGATCGTGGCCAACCACAATCAGGGCGTGATCGAAATCAGTAGCAGTCCGTCGGACCTCGCCATCCAGGGCGACGGATTCTTCATGGTTCAAGCGGCCCAGGGCGAACAACTGTACACTCGCAACGGCATTTTTAAATTGAATGCCGACGGTGAACTGGTCAACAGCACCGGCCAGCGATTGATGGGATTTGGAATTGACGATCTGTTTCGACTGCAAGAATCGACGTTGACGAGCCTAAAGATTCCGCTGGGCACGGAGACCGTCGCGAAGGCAACCGAGAAGGTCACGTTCGAGGGAACACTGACGCCCCAGGGTGACGTCGCGACGACGTCCGGGGTCATCGAAAGCCTTGTACTGGGCGATGCCAGCGTGCCGCGTCCACCGGCAACCGGCATCACGCTGCGGACATCGCCATCGGTCGACACCACGACCATCGGTGTCAATTCGTTGGGCGCCGGCAGCCTCACCGCCGGTGTGTACCAGTACAGGTTTGCACTCGTCGATTCCTCGGGCAACGAAGCGACGCCCAGCTCACCGGTGTCGGTATCGATCGGTGGCAGCGGCAGCACCGCATTCACTAATCTGCCCACGGACCCTTCCGGCGGTGCATTCGCAGACGTCAACATTTACCGCACCGGTCCCGGCGGCAATCAGTTTCAATTGTTAGGCACAACCACCGCCGGCGGCACGTTCACCGATACGGGCGCTACGCCGCTGGGCAGCCAATCGCTCAACGCCAATCTGCTGACGGGGAATTACACCTACATGGTCACGTACGGTCGCGTGGGCGAACCGGACAGCCGCCCCAGCGTTTTGATCGGGCCTCGCAATGTGGTCAACGGTCGTTTGACATTGTCGGGTCTGCCCACTCCGCCGACGCCGCCGCCCGGCGGTGGGTTTCCCGAGTATGACCAGATCCGCATCTTTCGAAATCTCGCGGGCGACCAAAACAATTTCTTCCTCGTCGATACCGTCTCGCCCGGACAAACGTTTACCGACAGCAAGTCCGATGCACAAATCGCAAACCTGCAATTGCCCGGAACCCAATTGCTGAACATGGATGGACCGACGGTCAACAGCAACACGCTGCTAACCAACGTCCTGAAGCGTGAAGGCAACACGTATCAAAACGCATTCACTGAAGGCACGTTGACCTACACCGGTCGCAAGGGTGGGCGCGCACTGGGCGGCAAAGACTTAGAAATCAACGCGACCACCACGGTTCAGGATTTGATCGATTTCATGGAAGCCGCCTCGGGCGTCCAAACCACACAGATCGATGCCCAAAATCCGATCCCCACGTCGGACAATCGGATCCCTGGCGAAACCGGGCGATTGGTTCCCGGCGGGTCGATCCGAAATGGTGCGATTCGCTTGGTCAGCAACACCGGCGAGAAGAACGCACTGGACATCGACTTGACCGCGTTCCGATTAAAGACCGCCGACGGGGTCGTGTCGACGCCCAACCTCGCATTCGGAAGCCGACAGGAAGCGGTCGGTCAGAGCGCCGCGAGCGACTTTATCGTTTACGACAGCCTGGGGATTCCCGTCTCGGTGCGAGTCACCGCGACGCTGGAAAGTCGCACCAGCGGCGAGACGGTTTACCGGTGGTACGCCGACAGCCCCGACAATCAATCGCTCACCGGATCGGACGTCAGCATCGGCACGGGTTTGATCAAATTTGACGGGAACGGCAACTTCGTTTCGACGACCAATGATCGCATCGCGATTAATCGTACCGGTGTCCCCAGCGTCAGCCCGCTGCAATTCAACATCGACTTTACCTCGGTGTCGGGATTGGCGGCGGCCAAGGCGTCGCTCGCCGCGACACGCCAAGACGGCAGCGCCCCCGGTGTGCTGAACAATTACGTCGTTGGTGAAGACGGATTTATCCGCGGCGTGTTCAGCAACGGCATCACTCGCGACTTGGGGAAATTGCAACTCGCACGTTTCGCCAATCCAGGTGGTCTTGAGGCGCGGGGTTTGAACCTTTACGCCGCCGGCATCAATACCGGCCTCCCCATCCAAGGCGGACCGGGTGAAAACGGTATCGGAACGGTTGTCGGCGGGGCACTCGAATTGAGCAACACCGACATCGGCAAAGACCTCATCCGCCTCGTCCTGGCCAGCACCCAGTATCGGGGAAACAGCCGCGTCATCACGACGGCCCAGCAATTGATCGATGAGCTGTTGAACCTTCGTCGATAGGCCAAACCGGTCGAGTCGATAGGCGTCTTTTGCCTGGCAGGGGCCGCGCTGAAAATGCGGACGCTTGGCGAGCGAGAAATGACGAACCTCGGTACAATGCCGCCGCGTCTGGCGGACGTTTGTTTCGCCGCGCGTCCGTTCCTCCCAAGACAATTCGACTCATGGCAAAGGCCGCCCAAAACGCTATCACGCCCACTCGCGCCGACGATTATCCCGAGTGGTATCAACAGGTCATCAAGGCCGCCGACCTCGCCGAAAATTCGCCCGTTCGCGGCTGCATGGTCATCAAGCCCTGGGGATACGCGTTGTGGGAAAACATGCAACGGGCGCTGGATGACATGTTCAAAGCGACCGGGCACCAGAACGCATACTTCCCGCTGCTGATTCCGATGAGCTTTTTGGAAAAAGAAGCCGAACACGTCGAAGGGTTTGCCAAGGAGTGTGCCGTCGTCACGCACCACCGACTTGAACCCAAACCGGGCGGCGGATTGCAACCGGCCGGCGAGCTCGACGAACCGCTGATCATTCGCCCGACATCCGAAACGATCATCGGTGCGACGTACGCGAAATGGGTTCAGAGCTACCGCGACCTGCCGATCCTGATCAACCAATGGGCCAACGTCGTCCGCTGGGAATTGCGGACGCGAATGTTTTTACGCACCGCCGAATTCCTGTGGCAAGAAGGGCACACCGTTCACGCGACCGCCGCCGAGGCGATCGAGGAAACCGAGCGGATGATCGGCGTCTACGCGGACTTTGCCCAAAACTGGATGGCGATGCCCGTCACGATCGGCACCAAAACGCCCGACGAACGATTTCCCGGCGCGGTCGATACGTTCACGATCGAAGCGATGATGCAGGACCGCAAGGCGTTGCAGGCGGGCACGAGTCACTTCCTTGGCCAAAATTTTTCACGTGCCCAAGAAATTCAATTCCAGGACACCGACGGAACCCTGCAATTTGCGTGGACGACTTCGTGGGGCGTGTCGACTCGACTCGTCGGCGCGTTGATCATGACGCACAGCGACGACGACGGGTTTGTCTTGCCGCCACGGTTGGCACCGACCCAGGTTATCATCTTGCCGATATATCGCGACGAGGAAACCCGCGCGGCGGTCCTATCATCGGTCAAGCAGTTGCAAATCGATCTGCGCGGCCAGTCGTATGCCGGGATGCCGATTCGTGTCGACATTGATGACCGAGACGTGCGCGGGGGGGAAAAGAAATGGCATCACGTCAAACGTGGCGTGCCGATTCGCATCGAGATCGGTCCTAAAGATCTGGATGGCGGAACCATGTTCGTCGGCAGACGCGATGAACCGAAAAGCGTTTCGATGCCCCGCGAGGGAGCACCGGTGCGGATCGCGGAAATGCTTGCCGAAATGCAATCCGGCCTTTTCAATCGCGCGCTCGCGATGCGGAACGAGCACACCAGAACGATCACCAACGAAGCCGAGTTCCGCAAATTCTTCACGCCTAAAAACGAAGATAACCCGGAAATACACGCCGGATTTGCGATTTGCCACTTCGCCAATGCGGACGTCGTTCAACCACTGCTCAAAGAACTGAAGGTCACCATTCGCTGCATCCCCCAGGACAACAACGACACTCCCGGCAAGTGTTTCCTGACCGGTGCCCCCGCGGACAAAATCGCGATTTTCGCAAAAGCGTACTGAGGCCACAATTCGCACAATCGACTAATCGCCGCGGCAGGGTGAACAAAGCGGCGTAACAATTGGTTATTGCCCAGCGGCGCGGCGAGATCGACGGACTCGGTCAAAACGGATGCGACAACCGATCGGCACGGTTTCGGTGATCGACGGGGCGCGGCCCTCCGCAATATCCGCGATCGCCAACTCGACGTGGCGCGTTTTGATATCCGTCCCGTCGGGGCTGTCATCAAGCGAGCCCATGTAAGCGACCTTGCGATCCCGATCCAGTACAAAGAATTCAGGCGTCGTGGTCGCGCCAAAGTCCTTCGCGATTTTTTGGCTGGGGTCGTGCAGGTACACAAAGTTAAATTCACGAACCATCGCCCGCGCCTTCATCGCCTCAAGCGAGTCAGCGGGGATGTTGTTGACGTTGATCGCGATAAGGACACCGCCGAGTTGTTTCGCTTTGACGGCCAATTGCATGACGCGGTCCTCCGCATCCGTCGCGTAAGGACACGAGTTGCACAGGAAGGCAAGGACGACGAACGAGGCATCGGCAAACTCGGCGTCGGAGTGAACGTTGCCATCAATGCCTTGAAGGTCTTGCCAGTTCGGTGCTTCGTCACCGATGTCCAAGGCCGCGTTGTATTCTCCGGCGGTGGCTGTCTTTACCATCAGCACAAAGACACAAACCACGAAGCGAAGGCGATGTAACATCGTTTTTACAACAGCGTTTCAAGCAATCGGCGTAGTTTACGAAGCTCGACACGATGGTCGAGACCTTCCATCGGAGCCATGTGGACGGAAAGCGCGCGATCGTATTTTTCGCGTTCCAATTGCGAGATCAGCTTCGCGTAATCGACGTCGCCCTGGCCGACGCTGACCTGAAAGCGGTCCGGTTTAGTGTCTCGCAGGTGGACGTGATAAACAAACTTGAGGATCCGGTCGAGGCTCTTCGCTCTCGCCGGACCGACAATGTAAACACTTGGGTCCAACGTGATGCCAAGCCCGTCAACGTTGTTGCACAATACCATCAACGTGTCCGGGTCTTCGCTCAGCCGGCCAATCTCGGTGCGGACACCAACACGAGCCCCCTCGACTTCGGCGATCGCGACCAATTTTCGCAAATGCTCGACTTCTTCGTTAAATGGAGTCCCCAACTCCGCCGACGGCACCACCAACGTGACCACTTTGGTCGCCTTAGCGATGCGGCAAATGGCGGCGAAATCCTCATAGTGTTGGTCGCCCGTCGACGCCAATTCGACGCTGTAGGCGACGATGTCCAAGCGATGACCATGGCGAAGCCACGTCGCCGCGTGTTCGGGATCACCGATCAAATCACTCGGCTTTGCCAGCCCACCGTTTTCGTGAAGAGCAATTTCGATCGACGAAAAATCAAGGTCGTAGAAAATCTCAACGATCTCAGCGAATGACCGGCCGGGCCAGCATTGCGTCGAAGCGGATATCAGCATTGGAAATGTCCTCCGTGCGTATAAGTCAACGTATCCCTCGTAGCTTAGCCAATGCAACCACTCCGGCGGAACCCCGGTCACGCCGGGCCAGTCTGCGGGAGAATAGAGTCAACGAATAGAGTGCTCCCTATCGCTCCAGCGTCGTCGTTCCGCTCAATAAGTTGCGACCCGGTCCGGTTCGCTCACATACGGATTGCGTTTGATCTCTCCCAAACAATCACTACAACCGGGGCTGGTATACGGGTTCATTACCGGTGGGGCAACAAACGCGGTCGCCGGTTGAGCGGTGTAGCTTGCTGGCGCCGAGACCGCTGGCGGAGCGGCGAAGGGGCTGATGCCGTACGGGCGAGCGTATCGCTGGCCGTAGTAGACCGGTGGATTGGTCGCAAAGTAGGGTGGCGTCCGGATCGAGGTTCCATATTGGGCACCGTAGGGTTGATAAAAACCGAACGGTAAAAAACCCATTCCGGGGCCTTGGGCGCTGGCGGTATTGGCGCTGACCAGACCGCCGATCAGGCACGCGGCGGTCAGGCAGAATAGATGCAGGGGCTTGGTCATGATGTGTGCTCAAACGATGGGGATGGCGGCGGCACGTGCGTCCAACATCACGTTTGGGAAAAAGCAAATCGCGACACCGTGATTTCGAGAGTAGTCACGAAATCACGCTGATTCAACTCGCACAACCCGCATTGGCACACGATCACCGAGGATCCGTCCGCAGCCGCGATCGCCCAATCGTGTTCACCGCTACATCCCCAACCACCCGGTAGGCCGCGGAACCGTCACTCGGCCCGAAGCAGCGGAAAAAGGATGATGTCGCGGATCGATTTTTGTCCCGTCAAAAGCATCACGAGGCGATCGATTCCGATCCCCAATCCGCCCGCGGGCGGCATCGCGTACCGCAGCGCCCGGACGAAATCGTGATCCATTTTTGCCATCGAATCGTCCTCCGCCATGCCTTCAAGCTGGGTCTTGAACAACGTTTCCTGCAAATCGGGGTCGTTCAATTCGGTGTACGCGTTGGCCAGCTCCATGCCGCAGATGAACATTTCGAACCGCTCGGCGATCTCGGGGTTGTCGGCTTTGCGTTTGGTTAGCGGACAGATGCTGGCCGGATAATCGATCACGAAAATTGGCCCCCGCAGCGAGTCTTCAACCTTTTCCTCAAAAATCTCGTTGCGGACGACATCGGGATGCTTGCCCATGGTCTCGATCCGCAGACTCTTGGCCAACGTCATCACGGCGTCCGTGTTCGCTGGGTTAACACCGGTCGCGGTTTCGAACAACTCGGCGTAGGTCTTGCGATCAAACGGGGGCGTAAAGTCGATCTCGAAATCGCCG
>Ga0105045_10002158_pt1 | contig 16525 bp, 14 predicted proteins | sample MAT02_FD_78089 | JGI IMG/M metagenome (GOLD analysis project Ga0105045, IMG submission 78089) | Freshwater microbial communities from Lake Fryxell liftoff mats and glacier meltwater in Antarctica - MAT-02 (megahit assembly) | ecosystem: Environmental > Aquatic > Freshwater > Ice > Liftoff... | reverse complement strand
GTCCACGGAGCTGATCCCCAATATCCTCTCCAGCCTGAAGCTCTTCTCCAGCTACCTCGAATTCAACGGCGGCCTTTTCGAGCTGCTCAGGGGCGCGCTTGGCGATGGCATGGTAAAAGGCACTGGTCTGCTCGGCGTGCTCACCGTGATCGCATTGCTTGGGTACGCGCTTATCCGCTGGCGTAGAGGTGATCTGAAGTTGGAAGAAGGCATGCTCTGGACGCTGGCCATCGTGCTTTTCGGTTCGCAGGTCGTGCATCCGTGGTACATCACGCCGTTGATCGCCTTTTCGGTGCTTACGCGCTGGCGGTGGCCGCTCTGGTGGAGCGCGTTGATCATACCTACGTACCTCACCTATGGCGCGGAGCCCTTCGCGCAGCCCTATTGGTGGGTGGCCATAGAGTACACGCTGCTGGCCGCGATCATACTCTATGAACTGCGCATGGGATCAGCGATCCGGGGCACCGTTCCGGCTAAGGTCTGACCGGCACTTTCCGCGCAGCCTGCCATAGCTGTTCGTAGGGCGCACCATTGCTGAATGCATAAGGCCCGCAACCCGGCAAGCCCGATCCGCGTAGAACGGAACCCCTTACCACAAAGACTATCGTGGGACACATAACAGCCATCACCTTCATCCGCAACGCCACCACCAAGGTGATGTTGACGGTCTTCCTCGTTCTCGCGGGGCTGGCGTTGGCTTCCATCGTTATGAGCTACCGTGCGCACATCGCTGCGGCCACCGAGCGGGAGTTCACGCGTCTGGCTGGCATGACCATGCCGCTGTCCAGGGCGGTGGATGCCGAACAGCACGAGCGGCTGGTCGCACAGCACGCAGAGGAACACACCCTCTTCAACGGTCCCGATACAACGATCTACAACACGCTCCGCACGCACTTGGTGCAAGCCCATGACGACTACGACCTTTCCACCGACGTGTACACCATGGTGAAGGACCCGACGAGCGGCGCGTTCCAATTCATTGTCACCAGCGGGCCCACACCCTACTTCAAGCATGTTTGGGAGCGCCCTCATCCTGAACATGTCAATCAGTACGATATCGGCGCATCCATCGGCCCTTACACAGATGAGAACGGCACATGGCTCTCGGTGTTCAAGCCGATCAAATGGAATGGCCGCACGGTAGCGATCGTCCAAGCCGACAAGCAGTTCGACCCCTTCCTTGCCGAAGCGCGCGCTGCATTCCGCAAGACCTTGATCATTTACACGATCACCTTCATTCTCTCCGCCGCATTCCTGCTTCGCTGGATGTATCGTATCCTGAAGCATGAGGACAGCATGAGGGAGCGCCTACAGCAAACTGCGGAATTACTGCGCGAGAAGAACGACGATATCATGGCGAGCTTGCGTGTGGCTGAACGTTTGCAACGCTCTGTATTGCCGGATCACCAACTGGTACGGGCAGCACTGCCTGAATTCGGAGTGCTCTTTATGCCCAAGGATGTGGTGAGCGGTGATCTGTACTGGTATGAGCAGGTGGGCCAGCGCGTGTACTTGGCGGTTGGCGACTGCACGGGCCACGGGATCCCGGGCGCTATGACCAGCATGTTGGCCTCCAGTGCGCTGCGTGCCGCGCTGTTGAAGCACGAGGGCCGATTGGACCTGATGATGAACACCTTGGACCACGATGTTCGAAAGCAGTGGCAACAGGAGGATGACCGTAGCGCAGGCATGGACCTGACACTCTGCTGCATCGACTTTGCCGAAGGGCGATTCACCTACGCCAGCGCAGGGCGCCCCGTATTGATGGTACGCGGCGAAAAGGTGAGCAAGCTCGAAGCGGACCGCACGGGCATTGGAGGCTTCAAGGAAAGCCATCGCTTCTGCGAGCGGGAAGTGCCCGTGCATCCGGGTGACCGTTTCTATTTATACAGCGATGGTTTCGTGGACCAAGCCGGTGGCGCGAACGGCAAACGTTACAAGAACGGGCAACTGCTAGCGTTACTTCCGAGCATCCAGCAGTTGAGCATGAACGAACAAATGACGACGCTGCGCAAGACCTTCAGCGACTGGAAGGGCAGCAGCCCGCAAGTGGACGATGTGATCGTGCTAGGCTTCGAGATCCCGGAGGCTGGTGCCTTCGTAAAGCGATCCGATATGCAGAAGCGCGCATGATAGCGCTCAGTGCAAGATCCGTATTCCCAGGTTGAAGGTTTGCCCCGCACCCGTGTTGCGGCCAGCGGTGAACCAGGTCTTGGTCGCTTCCACCTCCAACAGTCCGGGGATCAACTGGAACTTGGTGCCAAGGCCCTCCTGTCTGAACCAACTACTAACGCCACTATCGCCCCAGGTGGGCCAATACTCTTGGAGGATGGAGAAGCTCAACCTATCGCTCGCGAACCACGTGAGAAAACCGGTTACCGGAGTGCTCAAGTTGTGGCGGCTGCGGCCGTCGCTGTTCGGTGCGATACGATACTGATACCATGGAGATATTTGCGCGAACAGTTGCAAGCGCCTCGTGATCGCGTAGTCGTAGAACACTTGCGTGATCCAGAGGTAGCTATCGTTGGCGAGGAATGGACCGCCATTCTCCAGTCCTTCTTGGTCTTTCGCCACGGGGACCAGAAAGCTTGATTGCACAGAGAGCTTCGGCACCTTGGGGAAGAGCGCCAACTTCACCTTAGGACCCACTAAGGAAAGCGAGGTGCGCGAGGTGTTCGATCGTTCGGCTAAGAAAACATCCGCAGGTGAACTCTCGGATCCACTGAGGTGAACGGACCTTATCCACAGGTCCACCCCCAAGCTGACGCGCGGCGTGTAACCGGTCATGAACTGCACCAACATGGTGTTGAACGTAGAGCGTGAACCAAAGTCTACACGAGCACCTTCGGCATTGAAACCTTTGGTCTGCGTATAGAGGTTGTTGAACAGTTTGAACTCCCACTGGCCCTTATCCATAAGCACCGAGGGCGTGAACGTTTGCAAGTTAAGGTCGCTGCTTGGCTCCGTTGCTGTTGGCGCGCCGGAGATCGTCCCGTTGAGGCTCCAATCGTAGGGAAGGTAGGTGATGGCTGTAGCCGGTGGCATCGCTTTGTCGCGGTATCGATCCAAGAATGCACGCACACCCCCTTGGGCCTCGAAGTCCTTCTCGTACCACTGCATCAACTCGCTCACGGCAGTGCCTCCGGCCTCATCCACGCGTACCCACCGCACATCATTCACGGCGAGTCGCACACGCGCATCGAGCTGTTCATCCAACTGGTCAGCGGTGTAAGCGAATGCGGCCAAAGGCGGGCAACCACGGGCACCACAGCACAGCACAAAGTGCAGACGCGGATCGGGGAAATCCCTGAATAGGCGCTCGCGCTCCAAGGCGTCCAGTGTGATCTCTTGTCCACCCACTGTGCGCTTTGTCACCTTGAAGAATCCGGGTATATCCATCGGCGAGGCTACCGGATAGCGTTGCACCAGGGCATCGATCACCAACAGGTTGTAGGCATTCACCCACCACGCTTTGCGCTCTGGAGGGCTCCATGTGGAAGGATCGGTGGTGGCTATGGCGATGACCAGTTCGTCCAATGCGAAGGGATCGCGCTTTATCGCCGCATAGTCCACACCGGTGTTGCTTACATGCTGCCGGAAAAAGGAATCCATCGCTGTAGTGATGTCAGGATTCGGACCCTGTGCCGACACAGAGCATGTGATCAGAGCTGCGAGTACCGCAGCGGTGTGCAAACAGGTGTTACCAAAGCAGGATCGACCGTGGCTCAGCATTATTCAATTCAGGTAAGTTGGTGTTTGCTCCGCTGGGAAATGCAAGTTCGCAAAAGCGATACTCACCATCGGCGTAGTTCAATGGCCGTGTTGGCGCTTGTGGTTTCACTCTGGGGTTGTCGCTCGGATCCTTCCGGCCTTACACCGACCAACACCGGGCAGTATCCACAGGCGTCGCAACCGGGATCATTAAGCCCCGATGTATCGCAACTGCCGGATGGCATCCACAATTTGCCGCTAACCAGTGGAACCATTCATTGCCAAGTGATCACGGGAAAGAAGGAAGGTTACGCGAAGGTATTCCACAGCAACGGCGCCCTCTACCAGCAAGGCCCTTTCGCGAACGATGTCCCCCATGGATGGTGGGAAACCTTCGATACCACGGGAGCGCTCATTCTTTCCGGAGCATACCAAGCCGGGCTGAAACACGGCTTCTGGCGGATAGATGATGCACGCACCATGGATCAATTGCAGTTGCCCAACAAACTTTACCCTGCCGATGGTTGGCCGCGCACAGGCCAAGTAGCGGAAGGCCATTTCGAGCGTGGATCACCGCGTGGCCACTGGCGATCTTTCAACCCCAACGGCACCGTGCGCATGGAAGGAACGCTCTGGAACGGGCACATGAATGACTGGTGGCGCATCTACGACGCACAGGGGACCATCGCTGAGGAAGGCCACTACACCAACGGTGTTCGGGACGGCCACCACATGCGGTATGAAAACGGCGTGCTGCGCGAAGAAAGAGAGTACAAGAAAGGCCGGCGGTACGGCGATAGTAAGACCTATGACGCCCAAGGCAAGCCTGAACAGATCACCCCAGAGGACGCAGGTGGTGGGTTGCTACCGTAGTGAAGCGGCGGCGTATTCCTTCCTGACGTGGCCCTGCCGAATGCGCGATAAAATGCTTCGCTATTCCGGTCTCGAATGTGAAGGTGGCATCGCTTCGTAATTACGCCTTGGAGCACTGGACATGGAGCAGTCTGAACAGATCGACCGCAGACCGCTGCGTGCGGTAGATCATGCGAGGTCGCGATCGTTGATGTATGAAAGGTGAGCAGGATCGTTGCGATCACCTCACCGGCATGCGTTCGAGGCCAAGTGTTTTGCGCAGACTGTCATTGGCGTTGCTGTTCAATTGCCAGTATGGCAAGTTGCTGCTATGGGTGAGGCGTGCTTCGGTGGTAAGCACTGGTGGGTTGGCGTTGAAACCGTCCGGCCGCGTTTCGCTCCAGCCCAGAATACCATACGGGAACGAAGTGCGGTAGCGGATGGTGAGCGTGCGCTGCAACGTGGGGAAGGCCATCGTGTAACTGCTCGTATCGCCTTGCACGACCACTGTGGCCGAGACCTCCACGGATGTGGAAGGTTTGTGGACCAAACTCAGGTAGCGCAAGCTGGGCAGCACGTTGAATTTGCCCACCGGCACCTTTGCAGGATCGATGCGCAGCTGATTCCACAGAGCGTCCTCCAACCACACATCGGGAGTGTTGAAGGTACGGTCGCCTTCGCTTTGGAAGTAGCTGAACGATCGGCCCGCGTAGCCCCGTTCCTTCCGGTTGAGCTGTATGAAGACCTGCCCGCACCAGTCCTGCACACTGGTGTTGACCTTGAGCGCGGGCGTCCCATCCACAGGCGAAAAGCAGCTTGTCATCAACGAGTAGTCGTAAATGCCCGTGTTGAAACGCTCGATCATGTTCAGCTTGAGCACGCTGGTGTGCGCACCAGAACCTTTGCCCTCGAACTTCACCTGTTCGGTGGTGAGGAAGTCCTCGGTAACAAAGATCAAGACCGCATCACCTTGTCGCAGTTCCCCATAGCGGGCCTGTGTGAGGGCATAGTGGTTCAGCTCGCCAAGACCTTGGGACCAGTACTGTTGGAAACCCGGCGTGGGTGCCACGCCCGGCCTGCCTTCGCTGGTTCTGGAAGACCCGCAAGTGGCCAGGGTAAGCACCACCAACAAGAAGGTGGGAAGGCATAGGTAAGCCCGCGTCATATTCGTATGGTTGGGTTGATGACCTGCTCTTCACAGGGGCGTTATGATCAGCTTTTCGCAGATGGGTGTAAGGTACAGGCTTCAGATCCGACCTTTGAACCAATGGATCACTGGTCGAAGTTGATCGCCGATGCACAGCGGCTACTGGAACTACTTGAAGATCGAGGTGTTGCATCCATCGTGGCACAACTACTTCTGGCGGCTTGTTGGGCTTTCGCTATTCGCGTGGAGTGCCGAACTGCTCTTCCCATGGCGCAAGGAGCAGCGGCCTATCCGCCACGATCTCTGGCTCGGTGGCTTCTACATGTTCTTCCACTTTTTCCTCTTCTCCTTGATCGGGTCCAACGCGATCAGCAACATCGGCGTGGACCTTTTTACACGGTTGCTCGGTACGTTCGGCATCACCAACATAGTAGCCATCAACATCGGCACTTGGCCCACTTGGGCGCAGCTGCTCACCCTCTTCGTGATCACCGACTTCATCCATTGGAACGTACACCGGCTACTGCACCACGTGCCGTGGCTTTGGGAATTCCGCAAGGTGCATCACAGTGTGCTGGAAATGGGCTTCGCCGCGCACTTGCGCTTCCATTGGATGGAGAACATCGTGTACAAAAGCGCGCAATACATACCGCTAGCCATGATCGGCTTCGGCTTGCAGGGCTTCTTCATCGCACATATCGTGGCCACGGCCATCGGTCACCTCAACCACAGCAACGTGTGCCTTACCTATGGGCCGTTCAAATCCATTCTCAACAACCCGGCGATGCACATTTGGCACCACAGCCTTCACCTGCCACAAGGCCACACTTACGGCATCAACTACGGCATCGGCATAAGTCTATGGGACTATCTCTTCGGCACGGCCGTTGTACCCGGCGATGGTCGCGACATCAAGTTGGGCTTTCCTGGCATCCCGCGTTTCCCGCGAACACTAATGCGCCAACTCGTGTATCCTCTTCGGAAGGAAGAACACCCATGATCCAAGACCTTGAACACCGATAAGCCATGAGCCCTTCAGCCAGTGCCAACTACGGCAAGATCCCTTCTCTGCTCTTCCTTCTGTTAGTGGCCTGCACGCCGGGTCCGGCCCAAACAGTTCAGGACACCGCCTACCAACATACCTTGCAGCAGTTGCTGGATGCACGCGTGCCGACATGTAGCGTGGCGGACCTTAAGAATGCTGATGCTCCAGTGATCTTGGATTCACGTGAACGACGCGAATACGACGTGAGCCACATGGAGAAGGCGACCTGGGTGGGCTACAACGATTTTGACATGGCCCGGGTGAAGGACGTTCCGAAGAACGCCCCGATCGTGGTGTATTGTTCGGTAGGTTATCGCAGTGAACGCATCACACAACGCCTCCGCAAGGCGGGCTATAGCAATGTGCGAAACTTGTATGGCGGCATCTTCGAATGGGTGAACACCGGACAACAAGTCGTGAATGAGCACGGAGCAACGAACAGGATCCACGGCTATGATGCCTTGTGGAGCAAGTGGTTAACGAGAGGCGAAGTGATCCATTGAGAACAATATGAAAAGCACCAAGCACATTTTCATCGCTATCAGAGCGTTCGTAGCCCTCAGTATCATCGGCCTTGGCACTCCGGGATCCGCCCAGATCGATGGTTTCAACAAGGGCAAAGGGAACATGGACCTTGTCGGATCGCTGAGCTACGAACAGGGCTTGGCCTACTACCTCGCCGAAGGTACCGCGCCGATATCGCGCTACAGGGCCGCGCTATCGATCTTCGCCGTTCGGGGTATTACCGATGACCTTGACATTCAACTGAGCCTCCCTTTCATCGCCTCGAATGGCGCTTCGGGACTCCAGGATGGGCAGCTTTTCATCAAGTGGCTTCCGGTAAAAACGGCCATGGGCAGCGGCACATTCTCGTTCGGTGCTGCCATTGGTGGAAGCACTCCGCTAATGGACTACGAGACAGAAGGCCTCGGTGCTATTGGGCAGCAGGCGACCAGCATCATCCCTATGGGTGTTGCCCAATACAAAGCAGGTAGCGGTATGTTCGTGAGCTTGGTAGGAGGGCAGATCGCAGCCTCTACCCCTACGCCGGACGCGCTGATCGGAACGTTTCGGGTGGGCAAGGCTTCCAGTAGCACCTACTGGGAAGCGTATATACAAGCCCAAGAAGCGTATGGTGGCAAGGACTACCTCGGGGTTGGCGACCTGGCCCCAAGTACCTTCAAGGAATTGGGAGTTAGTTTTATTAGGGCCGGAGGCAAATACTACAAACCAGTAGGGGACCGCTTCGGATGGGTCGTAGAGGCGAACTACGTGCTCTCTGGAAGGAACGTGGACCAGTCCGTTATGGCCGCTGGCTCATTCATCATGCACTTCCGAAAGTAGAGCGTGCCTGAGGTCGACCGATCCACAGCGACCGTCATGCTCCTATTCACATGGCCCTTTGGCAATAGCAAAGCTTGTGAAAGCGCCGCTATGGAAGCCATTCCCTACGACCTGAAGACTACAGCGAACGAGTTCTACCGCAGGAGGAACCACCAACGGCGTTGGGTCATGCTGCACCTCCATGCCGATCTGGAAATTGCCCGCTCTGATGCTGCCGGTCAGGGTGCGGCAGATGAGCCATGACCGTGGCAACGCGGTACACCCGAGCGACCGTGACGGTGCGCCACCATACTCTACGTGGGCATTGATGGCGCGAACACTTGGACAAGCGCCGAACAGGCACGAAGCGTGGGCGCTAAAGCGGTAAGCACAACTGGGAGATCTCTGGCCGTTGGAGACCAACGAACAATTCCTATCGGACGATCTTGAAATGTGCCTTGGAGCAATAGATCTTTGCTACCTGCGCTTGGAGTGCGTGGTGGTTTGGTGGCGGTACCGTTCCATTGCGCGGGGTCTACCGACCGGTACTGGAGCATGGCACTATGCTGATCGCCATGGCGATATTCTTCATTGTTAACGATATCAGGGTAACGTTCTCCTCCTTCACGGAATTCGACAGGCAACATTGACCGAAGGGTGCAGACACTATACTTGCAGGCATGCGCAATGAACACACCACCACGACACCCATTCTCACGGATCAATTGGGTACCGCAGAAATGTCTGCACTGGTGAAGCAGTACACCCGCATGCTCGTGAGCTATGCTCGAGCGCGGCTCAATGACCACTCGTTGACAGAGGATCTCGTGCAGCAGACCTTCCTAGCGGCTTGGGAAGGCCGCGCCCGTTTCGCCGGTGAAAGCAGCCCTCGTACCTGGTTGTTCGGTATTCTGAATAACAAGATCGCCGACCATTACCGCAAGCACTACCGTGACCCACGAATGACCTTGACCGATGGCCAGGATGTGGAACGCTTCGACAGCGACGGTCATTGGTTGAACGAACACCGGCCTACCGACTGGCAAGCGGACGAGACCGCTGACAAGGAAATAATGTTCGACGTGCTCGCACGCTGCTTGGATACGTTGCCCGAGAAATGGCGCGCAGCAGTAGAAATGAAGTACCTGAAGCAACGCGATGCCAAGGCTATTTGTCAGGAGTTGGGACTTTCTGCTACCCATTACTGGCAACAGATCCACCGCGCCAAACTGCGCCTGCGATCGTGCATGGGAACCGCCTTGCGCCAACACAGCCAATAACATGAGCTTGATCAACACCTTGTTGCTTTCGTGCCGCAAAGCCACCTACCTGATGGAACGGCGCACCATGGAAGCTTTGGGCACGCTGGATCGCATGCAGCTTTGGACGCATGTGCGCGTATGCGCTGTATGCCAGGTGTATGCGAAACAGAACGCCCAGATCGAAGAACTATTGGAGATGCGGGAACGAACCGATGCGACAGTGGACACCACGCTGCTGGAACAGCGGATCATCAGCGCGATCGTTGGAAAGGGGTCGGCTTGATCCCCCTAGCACAAATTCGCCTCCCCTGCGCTATACGCGATCGAAGTGGTCACGGAAATATGTCCCATCAGCATCCTCGGTCACCGAACTATAGATCAGGGTGACGCGATCGGTGAGTGGTAGCGTTTCGGCGTGCACGAAAGACACCGGCCGGTAGTGGCCACTGCGTATCCCGTATTAATTGGTGCGGCGCGTCCCATCGCCGATCCCACTACGCGCACGCCACCTTGCCTCGCTTCCGCAACAGTGCCATCAATACTGCCGCCTTCTCCAGCGACCAAATGCGGAACCGTTCTAGGGGCGATGCTTTGCAGCCGCGTGCAAAGTCTAGCCCATAGTATCCGCTACATACGCGAGATGTAGGCAGAACACATTCCGTGATAGTTCCGTGAAGAGATCTCCGTTGCTTTGCCGCGTGCGGAAGATCCTGATCATCGAGGACGATCGCGACATCAGCGATCTGGTGCGCATTCACCTCACCGACCTACACTACGAAGTTGAACAGATCTACGACGGCAAGGAAGGCCTGTTGCGCGCATTGGATCGCCAGCATTGTCTGATCGTGCTGGACCTGATGCTGCCCGGCATGGACGGCATCACCATCTGCCAGCGGATGCGCGCGGAGAAAGTCCCAACGCCGATCCTCATGCTCACCAGCAAGGCGGAGGAGATCGACAAGGTGCTCGGCTTGGAAACCGGTGCGGATGACTACATGACGAAGCCCTTCAGTGTGCGCGAACTCGTGGCGCGTGTGAAGGCCCTGTTGCGGCGCATGGATATCGTGCCACCATCACCTTCCGCAGCGGGCGATATCCGGATACCGGGGCTGGAGATCAATACACAGAAACGGGTGGTGGAGGTGCATGGCGCTCGCGTGGAACTGACCCCGAAGGAGTACGACCTTCTGCTGCACTTAGCCGCGCATCCCGGTGTCACCTTCACACGCGATGAGCTGTTGAGCAAGGTGTGGGGCTATGAATTCAGTGGGTACGAACACACGGTGAATTCACACATCAACCGGTTGCGCAACAAGGTGGAACGCAACATCGCCGCGCCGGAATTCATCCTTACCACTTGGGGCGTAGGCTACCGCTTCACCGACGCATGACCGCACTTACCCCTTGGTACCGCAGCCTGTTCTGGAAAGTCTCGGCAACCTTCCTGTTGGTGCTATTGATCTTCACAGCCTTGGTACTATGGATCAATACCCGTGCCTCGCGCAATTATGCGTTGGAAGTGACCCAGCGAATGAACCATGATCTGGCGGCGCATACGGCAGGAGAGATCAAACCCTTTTTGAATGGTGAAATTCCGGAGGAGAAGATCGGCATTTTGATGCACAGCATGATGGCAGTGAACCCCGGTATCGAAGTGTATGTGCTCGATACAACGGGTCACATTCTGAAATACGTGGCACTGGCGGGGGAGGTGAAGTTGGACCGCGTGGACCTTGCACCGGTGCGCGAGTTCTTCGCTGACCAGCACGAGAGCGGCTTGGTGTTGGGCGATGATCCGAGAGCGCCGGGTCAACGCAACATCTTCAGCGCTGCGCCCGTGGTGGAAGATGGCATGGTGCGCGGCTATGTGTACATCATCCTGGCAGGGCAAGAATATGCAGGCGCATCGGGAACGCTCTTCAGCAGTTACTTCCTCCGCTTGGGAAGCCGATCGGTGTTGGTCGCGCTCGTCATCACACTACTCGCCGGGTTGCTCGCCATCCGCTTCATCACCATCAATTTGGATCGCATCGTTTCCGGGTTCCGGCGCTTCCAAAGCGGCGATCACCAGGCGCGCATCGCTTTAGGAGGCAGCGGTGAGCTGAAGGAAGTGGCTTCCACCTTCAACGATATGGCCACCACCATCCAGAAGAACATTGAAGAATTGAAGGGAGTGGACAAGCTGCGCAAAGAGCTGATCGGCAACGTGAGCCACGACCTGCGCACGCCGATCGCAGCCATACACGGCTATGCGGAAACGTTGCTGATGAAGAGCAGCACCATCAGCGATGCCGAGAAGCAGGACCACATCGGGATCATCCTCAAGAGCGCCGATCGTTTGAAGCTGCTCGTGGACGATCTCTTCACCTTGAGCAAGCTGGAAGCCGGTCAAGTGAAGCTGGACCTGGAGCCGCTCTCCCTAGGCGAACTGGTACACGACGTGGTGAACAAGTTGCGCTTGCTGGCGAACGAGAAGGCGGTGAGCATCAACATCATCATGGCGAAGGACCTGCCGATCGTGGAGGTGGACGTGAAGAAGATCGATCGCGTGATCCAGAACCTGGTACACAACGCAATCAAGTTCTGCAGGCAGGGCGATCGCATCACCATTGAACTGGACGGCGGCCAACCCGGAAGCGTTGATGTACGGATCAGCGATACCGGTGTGGGCATAGCACCCGAAGAGCTGCCGCACATCTTCGATCGTTACTACATGGGCAAGCGCTCTGCCGCCGCCGATGGATCGGGCCTGGGGTTGGCCATCGCGAAGCGCATCGTGGAACTGCACGGCTCGTCGGTCATCGCGGCCAGCACGGTGAACGAAGGGGCGACCTTCCGCTTCAGCCTGCCCGCGATGCGCGCGTAGTGCCGCAAATGCGTAAGGGTGTGAAATGTGATCGCGGCGTGATCTCTCCGTGACCGCGTTCGGGGTGCTTTGTCTGCACAAACAAGAACCCGATGAACCACACCAAACTGATCACCCTGGCCGCCATGAGCGCCTTGCTGATCACCGCCTGCAAGAAGGACGAAGAAGAAGTGATAACCCCGACACCGACAAGTCCCACGGTGCATGATCCCGCCACCGCACCGCGTGTTTCCGTGGACCGCTTCAGCGCCGATGCTGGCACCTTGATGGTGCGCGATGGCTTGAACGGATTGCCCGCCGCCAATGTGGCCATCAACTTCGACCAAGCGCCCTTCCTCACCAAAGGCCTTGGACCGACCGGACAGATCGTGGAGTACTACAACTTCGACGTGATGCCCACTGCGGCCATTCCCATCTTCGTATGCTTCGCGCCCGGCGCGACAAGTCCGGTAAGCGGCCAGCTCAACATCATCGGCAAGATCCCCGGTGAAGCCGGATACAACGACTTCTGGGAAGTGGTGAAGGTGAACGTACCAAGCGGCTACACAGCGAATACATTGGCCAGTCAAAGCGATGTGTTCAACAGTGGCTACAGCTTGGACTACACCGGCATTTTGGTGAATTGCCCGGTGGTACCTGATGGCAGCACTGCTACCAAGCGCTTGGCCGGTGCCAGCAATGCCTTAGTGCAATGTTGGTACGATCGCAAAGTGGGCGTGTATTTCGACTTTCAAGAAGCCCCGCTGATGGAAGCCAGCAATGCCGTGCCCACATCACCGATCTATGTGATCTTCAACATCAACCCCGACCAGCCGATGGGCGGGCCGCCTTCGGGCTTCGTTGTGGAACCCGGCACCATGCAAACGCACAACGTGCTGGCCACGCTGCCCGGCATCGGCGCCTACTCGCCGCTGTGGAGCGTGAGCGTGATCAATAACAGCGACTTCGCCACCGTGAGCGACCTCAACACCGCGCAAGCGGCCAACATCATGGCCATGAACGTGATGAACGTGAACTGCCCTGTGGTGAGCGTGAACTGATCGCCACTCGGCTTGTGGGAGGTCTCGTGAAGTGCGGCCGATCACCTTCGCCGTAACGCGGATGAGGTTGTGGTAACCCTTCCCGAGCCCTCGGACCCTGGCGAAAGCCGGGGTTCGTCGGTTATGGGGGTTGGCAGGAGATCAGCCGCGATCGTCGATGGTGCTTTCCACGAAGTACATCTCCATTTCCCCCTTCCCCTTGGCCTGCACTTTTCCGCGCGGGGTGAAGGTGAACAGGCGTCCCGCATGTTCATGCACCAGCGCATACGTCGCCTCGCTGATATTCACCTGCCCCACCTCACCGCTGCTCTCCATTCTGCTCGCCGTGTTCACCGTATCGCCCCAGATGTCGTATTGGAACTTCTTTACGCCAACGATGCCGGCGACGACCGGGCCTGTGTGGACCCCTATGCGGACCTCGAAGAAGGGCAGCCCAGCTGCGATCTTATGCACTTTGCCTTCGGCTATGAAGTCGCGCATCTCCAGGGCGGCCTTGATGACGTCCGCCGCGTGCGTGGTGTTGGGTGTCGGCAATCCACCAGCGGCCATGTAGGCATCGCCGATGGTCTTGATCTTCTCGATGCCGTATTTTTCGGTGATGTGATCGAAGGCACTGAAAGACTCGTTGAGGTCGCGTACCAATTGCTGCGGTGTCACCACTTCGCTCATGGCCGTGAAGCCCTTAAAGTCGGTGAAGAGCACGGTGACTTGGTCGATGTGGACGGCTTCGGCCTGACCTTTTGCTTTCAGCTCTTCGGCGACTACCGCAGGTAGGATGTTGAGCAACAGTTCCTCTCTCCGCCTCTTCTCCTTGGTGATGCGGTTGCGCTGCGCGAAGAAGACGGCCGCGAACAGGAGCACCACCGCAAAGCCGCCGATGAATCCATTGCGGACGAACATGGCGGTCCTGAGCTCGGCCTCTGCCAATTGCTTCGCCTGACGTCGCCCCTCTTCTGCGGTACGCTCCTGTTGGGCGTTCTCCATGTTGCTCAGGTTCGCCGAGGCGGTGGTCAAGTCCCTGTTCCTCGCAAGGGCATCATGTTCTGCCCGGATCGCATAGGCCTGCCGGTAATCACCTACTGCGCGGTAGGCGCTGTCCATCACTTCGTAAAGAGCCTCGCGTGAAACTCCTGGTTGTTGTTGTCGCGGGTTCTTCGTCACGGTCTCTGCCAGATCCAATCCAGCGCGGGCCTGGCCCTTGCGCAGGTACCACCACACTCGCTCCACCATACAGAAACCACAGCCCGTATAGTCCAACCCCTCCCTTCGGAGTACAGCAGCCGTGCTGTCGAGCATGGGTTCCACCTTTTCGTATAGGCCACGTTTCCTATACAACTCGGCGATCAAGTTGTAGGTGTAGGGATCCGCCGCCGCTTGGTCCGACCCCTTCATGATCACCAACGCCTTTTGGATGGCGAGATCACATGAATCCGTTAGGTCCAATTTCCAATACGCCTCAGCGGCGTAAAGCAACCCCCAATATTGTCCGTCCGGCATTCCTTCGTTCACGCCATATTGGTAAATGCGCAAGCTGGCATCCAACGCCTTGCGCCACTGGCCCAGGGCAGCACAGACTTCGGCGTACCGGTAGTTCAAGGTGTGGTCCATGGCGCGCATGGTGCCTTTGGGATCCAGCGCCAGCGCCTCTTCCAACAAGGTCACCAATTTCGCTGTGTTCTTCTCCCATGCGAACGCGACATGCACTTTCTGCGTGAGCAGAACGAACATACGCATCGTGTCATTGGCTGCCTTGCTTTCCTGGAACATCGAATCCAGTTCATCCGTGTAGTGCGGATCGCGCAACTGCATGCTCATTACTTGCCACCGGTGGTTCTGCACGGTCATAAACGAGCGGAATGAACTTGTGGCATAAGGGGATCTGATCAACTTCCCGGTGATGCGCGCCTCAGCGGCCAAGTCCTTTTCTACGGTGGCGTGATCCAAGCTATCGATCAGCTCGAAGTAGGCGATCGAGTCCTGCGGAAGCGGTCCGCGTCGCTCGGCTTCGACTTTCGGTACTTGTGCCGGACCACACCCAATGAATGGAACAACCACCCACGGCAGCCACCCTATCAGGCAAGGAAGAAAGCCACGGACACCGGGGTTGTACTTACAGCTCTCCATGGTGTTGGTCGATGAGTGACACCGGATGTGGTTAACGGCGCGCAACAAAGTACATCTCCATTTCACCCTTCCCCTTCGCTGGCAACTTTCCTCGCGGGGTGAAGGTGAATACATGCTCAGTTGCGGGTTGACGGGTTACGGGTTGACGGGTTGCGGGTTGACGGGTTGCGGGTTGACGGGTTACGGGTTGAGGGGTTACGGGTTGGCGGGTTACGGGTTGAGGGGTTACGGGTTGCGGGGTTACGGGTTGACGTGTTGCGGGTTGACGTGTTGCGGGTTGACGTGTTGCGGGTTGCGGGTTGGGCCCCTTCGCTACCTCCTTCTCTTCCCTTACCTCCTTCACATCCCGAACCAGCGCATACGTCGCCTCGCTGATGTTCACCTGCCCAACTTCTCCGCTGCTCTCCATTCTGCTCGCCGTGTTCACCGTATCGCCCCAGATGTCGTACTGGAATTTCTTCACGCCAACGATGCCGGCGACCACAGGGCCGGTGTGGATGCCAACACGCATCTCGAAGGCAGGCAAGCCTTGCGCATCCCGTTCCTTCTTGCGCAAGATCATGAACGCCTGCATCTCCAGCGCGGCATGAACCACAGCGGCAGGAGTGGAGGTCTTCGGATCGGGCAAGCCACCGGCGCACATGTAAGCATCGCTGATGGTCTTGATCTTTTCGATGCCGCGCGCGGTGACGATGTTGTCGAAGGCTTTGAAGCAAGTGTTGAGCTCTTCCACCAACTCTTGCGGCGTCAACTTCTCACTGGCTTCGGTGAATCCTTTGAAATCGGTGAAGAGGCTGGTGGCGCTGTCGAAGTGTTTGGCGTCGGCGTGGCCTTTGGCTTTCAGTTCCTCGGCGACTTCTTCGGGGAGGATGTTCAGCAATAACTCATCGCTGCGGCGAAGTGCTTTCTGTGTGCGACGGCGCTGGCGGTAACTGATGCCGCCGAAGATCACGGCGATCCAAGTGGACCCTTTCGTGAAGTTCAAGGGCCTAGAGTTCTTCGGCATCTTGAACTTGCCTCCGGTGCCGAAACCGATGATGGTGCGTACACCCAGCTGGCCGGGGAGCTGCTGTACCGCTTCGGTGGGCAGGAGCAATTCTACTTGGGTGGGCGGCACAATACGGTGAGCGGCAAAACCTTGGAGGCGGATGCCGT
>Ga0105045_10002157_pt1 | contig 16525 bp, 17 predicted proteins | sample MAT02_FD_78089 | JGI IMG/M metagenome (GOLD analysis project Ga0105045, IMG submission 78089) | Freshwater microbial communities from Lake Fryxell liftoff mats and glacier meltwater in Antarctica - MAT-02 (megahit assembly) | ecosystem: Environmental > Aquatic > Freshwater > Ice > Liftoff... | reverse complement strand
CGTCGCCATCGTTTTGGGCAGTGTCCTAGGATGTGCTGTGTACTATTTGGGCGCTGAATTAATACGACCGTATATCGCCCGCGAGAATAGCGCTCTCGTGATCGGGGGAGTTGTCATACTTGTCGGGTTAGTATTACTGCTGAACTATCGCTACCGGCAACTGAAGTCCCGGTATCTCACGCGCCATCCGATCCCAAAGGACCACCTTACAAACGATTGATAGCCCTGGTCCTACCGCCTCGAAAACAGTCCTACGCGACTTCACTATGCATGAAGATGTTTTAGTATGCTCCGTCACTTAAGAAAGTAGAGTTGGATTGTGAATCTATTGACCTCAGAAGTTTTAAAGAACATGGACGCCTATTGGCGAGCGGTCAACTATCTTTAGGTCGGTCAGATTTATCTGTACGACAAACCGATGCTGCGAGAGCCGCTGAAGCGTGAGCACGTTAATCCGTGTTTGTTTGGGCATTGGAGCACCTCGCCAGGGCTTAACTTTCTCTATGTCCATCTGAACCGAGTAATCCAGCGCGATGCTTTGAACATGCTCTCTATCACTGGCCCTGGTCACGGCGGGCAAACTTGTGGCCATGGCGTATTTGGAGGGGACCTATAGCGAGGTTTATCCGGATATCAGACAAGACACCGAGGGGATGCAGAAGCTGTTCAAGCAGTTTAGCTTTCCGGATGGGATCCCTAGCAACGTTGCACCCGCGACGGCGAGGCTGAGACTGGCCCGCTCGCGCCCGGTTGGCACAGCACCTCGAAGGGTTGGACTTGTCCAGCCGAGATTGATGGCAAGAAATGCGAGGATTACTGGCGCAGTCATCAGGTGCCAATGGGCGATATGGACAGGCCCGGTCACGTTGCGATTCTTGAAAAGTGGCTAAAGAGCTACCGCCCTGAAGAGCTGTTCGATGCACAGGGTCAACTGATGCCTGAGTTAGCCAAAATGGCACCCAATGGAGAGCGTCGGATGAGCACTAACCCACACGAAAACGGTGGAGCTTTTCTCAAAAAGCTCCGACTACCGGACTTTCGCAAGTACGCTGTGGAGGTCTCGGAGCCGGGAGCGATAAACGCGGAAGCCACACGGGTGCAGGGCAAATACCTGCGCGACGTCATGAAGCTGAATCTAGACAGTAACATCTCCCGTATTTTCAGTCCTGACGAAAACAACTCCAACCGCTGGCAAGACAGACGGTCGCGTGATGGAGGTACTTTCCGAACACCAATGTCAAGGCAGGAGCCTCTCCCTCCCGGTATAAACCACGTTGCCGCTCGCCTTATGCAACAGTCGGTTGCACGTGGGCGTCCTCTGCTTGAAGCAATTCTCGAAAGCCGAGTCGTTCGGTTGCGTCCGATTTTACTTACCGCTGGTGCCGCCTTGTTGTTCGCAATCCCAATCACCCTCGACCCCATCTTTTCGGGATTGGGCTGGGCTTTAATTTTTGGACTTATCGCGTCGACGCTGTTTACACTTTTCGTCATACCCGTGAAATACTGGCTTCTTTCAGCCGGTCGAGAGACCAAAGCATCGAATCCAGTTACTAGCTGACATAGCCGACCTTGAGTAGGCTGGGGTAACGGCCCCACGCTACAACTCGCACTCACTTAGTCAGAAGTGACTCAGTCTTGAGTGATACGCCGCTCTCTAATACGATTCCATAAGTATTAATCCGATCGCGAAGTTTGCCCCGCGTAATACCGAGAATCTCCGCTGCTTGGCTTTGATTTCCGTCAGTCGCTTGGAGTATCATGAACAAAACGTAACGCTCCATGTACTCCGTCGCTTCGGAATAGACGTTCGTCGACTTTTTATGGAGTAGCCGCTTGACTAACTCGGGCAATTCGCGACCGATCTGCTCCTCGTGAGACTCTTTAGCTTTGACGATTGAAGTGGTTAAACCGGGCCGATGAATTTCTGCAGGCAATGTGTCGGCAAAAATAACGGACATGGAAGCATCTAAGACGCAGCGGCGAATAACAGCCCGCAACTGTCGGACATTACCTGGCCAGTCGTAGCTCATAAGTAGCTCGAGCGTCTCTGGTGCCAACCCTTCCAAGTCGGGTTTGTTGAGTTCAATTTTTGCCCGACGCAAGAAATGTTGAATCAAGAGCTTGATGTCATCCTTACGCTCCCGAAGTGGCGGTAGCTCGATCGTTACACCGTTGAGTCGATACAGCAAATCTTCGCGATAATCGCCATCTTTGACCATTTGTTCTAGCGGTCTGTTGGTCGCAGTGATGATTCGCACGTCGGTCTTCAATTCGTTATTGCCGCCAACACGCTCGAAACGTTGATCCTGGAGTATTCGCAAAACCTTCGCCTGCACCATGGGGGCCATGTCGCCGATCTCATCCAAGAACAATGTACCGCCGTTGCACTGTTCGAACTTCCCAATCCGCCGCGACTCTGCGCCCGTGAAGGCACCTTTCTCATGCCCGAACAATTCGCTCTCTAGCAGGTTGTCGGGAAGGGCCGCGCAGTTGACGGCCAGGAAAGGTTTGTTGTATCGGTGGCTATGTTGGAAAATCGCGCGAGCGACCAACTCTTTACCGGTTCCGCTTTCACCACGTATCAATATTGGTACGTCTTGTTTACTGATGCGTCCAATGTCTTTAAACACTTTCAACATCGGTTCGCTGCGACCGATGAACAGGTCTCCGGACTTGGTCTCGCCATCTTGGTCGACTGACAGCGCGACCGGTATGGAAACTCGTTGACGTTGCTCGATCGCCTTTTCCACCAAATCGCGGAGAGGATCGACGGCCAGTGGTTTGGCAAGATAGTCGAACGCACCGAGTTGCATCGCTTCGATTGCCGTGCTACTAGCTGCTTCAACGGTCATGAAAATGACCGGTAGCTTGCTATCGATCTCGCGAATCTCACAATACGCCGCAAGACCGCTACGATCAGGAAGCTGAATGTCAAGCAAAACGACGTCAAACTGGCCGTTTCGCACCGCCGCGATACCGGCTTCGGCGCTGAGTGCGGTCACAACATCAGCGATCGGTGACAGGGTTCGCTCGGCAAGTAGTAAAATCGTTCTGTCGTCGTCAACGACGAGTATGGATGGCATCGAGAATTGATTCTCCATGGGAATGGCTCCGACTCAGACTGTCAGTATAGCAAAGTATGATTGGTGGGTTTGCGTCCCTATTGCGATTTGACTCAACCTACTATCGCGAATAAATTAGCGCGGTGTAGGGCGGAATGCAAATTCGCATCGAATGCTCGAACCGACCTTCTGGCTCGGCGATTGCCTCGCTATCATTTACCGGATCGCTCCCGAACTCGGGGCTGTAGGCAAGTGCGTCGCTGTTGAACCGGAGTTTCCAAGTCCCTCCGCTAGGCATTCCAACTCGATAATTCTCGCAAGTTTGATGTGAAAAATTACCCACTACGACCGTGTCGCCTCGATCCTCGCCGTCGTTCCAGCGATGAAAGGCGATGACTTTCTGATCTCCATTGACGCTCAAAATGTCAACATGCTGGCCGGTCAATCCGCGTGTCGCACCGTCGCGGTTTAGTCGCAGTCGAATCAGGTCAGTGTAGAGTTTCAAAATACCGCTATAATTTTTCTCGTTTTCCCAGTCGAGTTCTTCCGTGTCTTTGAACCAACCGTCTTGCAGAAGCTCTTGACCTTGAAACAACATCGGAATCCCCGGCGAAGTCATCGCGATTGCCACCCCCAGTGTCGAACGCTTTTTCGCGAACCAATCATCCGGGCTTGATTCGTTGATTTCACTCGGCACACGCGACTTGCCATTCGCGACCTCGTCATGCGACTCGGTGTATATGACTCGCTGAAACGCATCGCCGTTGTAGCGATGGGTGATGGCGTCGACGACCTTTTGCATGTCCCGACCAGCGTCATCAGGTTGCGTAATGACATCGCGAATGGGATGTACAAACGCGGCATCCCACTGAGTCGAAAAATTCGCACCACCTTCGATGTCTGACTTGGTCAGGTATGCATTATTCTGCAAGTCTTCGGCAATCGTGATCACATGCGGGTAGGCTGCGTGAATATCGCGATTGATCCACTGGGTGAGGCTCCAGCCTTCAGGGATCTCCGATTGCGGGTTGCCGTCGATCGAACGAATGTAGAGCGTCATGTCGTATCGCAGTCCATCGACGTGATAGTCCGCCAACCACATCATCGCATTGTCGCGAATGAACGATCGAACCTCGCGGCGCCCATAGTCGGGGCGGGTTTCTCCCCAAGGGGTACTGCTACGATGATCGTTGTAGAAATAGATTCCACCTTTCTCGTTCTCGCTCCAGCCATCAAATTGCCAAAGGTCTAAGTCCGACGGGCCGAAATGGTTGTACACGACATCTAGAATCACGGCGAAGCCATGACGGTGGGCTTCCTTGACAAAACGCTTGAATGCCAATGGACCACCATACGCACTTTCGATCGCGTAAACATGAGCAGGGTTATAGCCCCAAGACAAATCGCCTGCGAACTCGGAAATCGGCATGATTTGCAGCGCATTAACGCCGAGCTTTTGCAAGTACTTGAACTTTTGTTGCAGAGTGTCGAGATCACCAACCTCCTCACCTTGTCGATAGAACGTCCCGACGTGCATCTCGTAGATCACTAACTCGTTCCAGTTGGCGATGCGAAAGTCATCCTCTCCCCAGTCGAAGTTCGGTTCGTGCACGACTCCGTTGCCGACAGAGTTGGTGACTTGACGCACTCGCGGATCAATCCGACGGGATACCAGTTCGCCGTTGCAAATCTCATACTTGTATTCGTCCCCGGCCTTGGCTCCTTCCACCTCGGCATACCAATTCCCGCCCTCTTCCGCCCCCATGGGATTCGCTTGTGAGTTCCAATCGTTGAATGATCCGACGACGTTTACCCGACTGGCGTTGGGTGCCCAGACGCGAAATGCAACGCCTGAGTCCATGTGAATGGGTCCCATGTCCGACGCCTTGCGCAACGTATTGACCGACGTCACGCCAGACTTATGCGATGGTTTTTCCTGCGTAACGGCTGCAGAGTCATTAAAGACCATGAATGTCTCTCCTGGATTTTGGTGTTGAACGATCGCCGACCAACTTGGGCGATTTTAGGCCAACCCGGTCGCAGTGGATAATCTAACTGAGAGCCCATCGAGTGCCCATCTGGCCGCGCGTTTTCCTCCTAACGCGGGGCAATGCGAATGTGGAAATCTACCTGCTCGTGATTCGGATGGGAGAGCGAGGCTCCTGCCGAGTTTGGCTCTGGATCGGCAGGAGCCTCTCCCTCCCGGTACAAACCATTCTGCCGCTTCGTCTTAAAGCACACCTCGTGCCCAAATGCGAAGGCTCGCATAAATTGGCACACCAAGTGCTCCCCGGATGGACCGTCTAAGTAACTTACAATCAAACTTAAAAAAACAAGGATCAAGCGATGATCACGCGTGAAGAACTCAAGGGACACTGGAACGAAGTCGCTGGTCGACTCAAGGAACAATGGCGGCAACTTACCGATGAAGATTTACGCCGCGTGGAAGGTTCTGCCGAGCGTCTGGTTGGCGTAGTACAGCAAAAGACCGGCGCAACTCGACGCGAGATCGAGAGCTTTCTGGCCAATGTGTTGGGACCAGATAATCCTTGGGCAGCCCAGGTCGCGGAATCAGCGCAACGATATGCACAGGATGCAGCAGAATATCTTCAAGACAACTATCAAAAAATGGCTTCTCAAACTAGCGACTATTCAGCCAAAGTACAGAAAACAATTCGCTCGCGACCCGCTGAGTCGCTAGCGATCGCTTTTGGTCTCGGGATCGCTGCAGGTGCGATTTTCTTCCTTGGTCGCCGTCGATAAAACAAAGTCGGTTCACATGGTACAAACAACATCCACGCGTCAACAGTCAGACGCTATCCGTGCAGAAATGCGCCGGATTCGCACCGAGCTTCCGTATGATGTGGATGCGGCGCGTGTCCAGGTAAAGCAATTGACGGATTGGAAGTATCACCTACGTCAACATCCGCTGCCAATCTTAAGTGCTGCGGCGTTGATAGGTTATTTGGTTGTACCCTCTAGGATGATGTCGCACACTGTGTTCGTCACGAGCGATGGGTCCGAACCGGCGATCAAACCGATTACCGCCAAGCAAGGGGCAATTGCTGGACTGTTCGCGGCGGCCGGAAGCATAGCGCTTCGTTCGGGCACTTCTCTAATCATGCGACACATTTCACAACAATTAATGGGTGTTTTTGATCCAGCGAACCGGCCCATTCACGACGCCAGCTCGCTCCACGCTGACCAGCGAGAATTCTCAAGCGAAAGTAAGACAAAATGATCGCTCCCGTCGAAGCCTACGATCGTGGTAAATACCGCGCAAAAGCAAAACATATCGGTCAAGCAATTATCGCCCCGGAACCTGCTCGAGAAGCCACCGGAATATGGACATCCAAGTTGATAGGAGATAATCCGATCATCGCAGTCGTGTCCGCAATTACCCTGGGCGTTGTATTGGGATTGTTGGTAAAACGAAAGCTAGGCTGATAACATGACGACTTCGACAGAGGAACCGGCAACAGGGTTTCAACAAGTATTAAAAAACGTGTTTGACTTGGCGGATTTGCAAATGCAGCTGCTTTCGGTCGACTCTCAAGAGGCTCGTCGCAAGCTATCCAAAGCGCTTGTACTTGTTTCGTTAGCAGTCCCGCTGTCGACGGCTATGTTCACCGTCGCGTTATTTGGAACCGGCCACATCCTTCACGAAACCCTTGAATGGTCGATTGGCGCGTCGATGTTAGTCGCTAGTGGAGTCACGGCACTCGTCGTTCTTATTCTCGCTGTAGTTGCATTAACTTTGTTGAGAACTGCTGCAACCGCTATGCAGGAAACAAAATCCGAATTTCTGGAGAGCCTTCGGTGGATTAAGGCGACAATCATCTCGCCACAAACTTCTGCGCGAAATGAACTTCGTCGCGAATCATTCACGCACAATTCTTCAAATGGCAATTCCCTCGATAATTGATTTGTTCCAGTCGCCGCCAAAATTCGTCTCGTCCAAATTTTGAATTGCCCTTAGGCGAGCGGCAGGCTGTAAGATACCAGAGTTAGTTTGGGACCATTGTCCCGAACGAATCAACGGAGGGGACATTGGTTCCATCCTACGGTACTTTTTATTCTGCCGATCGCCTTAGAAGAATCAACCTGCCAAGTGCCCGGCATTTTTGGTACGCTATGTCGGTCGACGACCAATGGCACGCCACTTGCTCATCAAGGCTTTTAGAAAGCCATTCATGTGCATTGGCTGTTTTAGCTTAACAAATTTGGGTATTGAAAATGAAAAATTATTCTAGTTCCGTTTGTGTATTGTTCGTATGTGTTGCCGCGTTAGGCTGTAACGATGGTCCATACGATCGGGCCGCAGACGATGTTCGTGAACAGACTCAGCAAAAAGCTGAAGGCGTTCGCGATGCCACGCAGGTCGAGGCCGGTCGCGTTCGCGAGGCGACACAGTCTCAAGCGGAAACTGTACGTGACCGCTCCGCCAACATCAGCGACAATGCAGAAGCTACCGCCGATGGACTTGAGACTAAAGGTGAAGCGGCAGCGGACAGCTTAGAGAGTCGCGGCGAAGCGAACGCAGATCAACTTGAAACTGCCGGCGAACGCAAGGCGGACGCATTGGAAGAGGCTGGCAACAAATAAATATTGCTGGCCTGCAATTTTGCTCTGCACAAATAACCGTTTACGATTTTAACAAGGAGGTAAGCTCTCGATGAGTCCACCGCATGATGATAGTAAGTCCAGTACCTCTCAAAGGCAATCAACTGCCCATGCGGCAGATTGGAACGAACATGAGCATGTGTCTGAACAAGTACAGCGAGAAGCTCAGAAGCTAGTCGACCAAGCAGGAAGCGCAGGCATCGCAAAGATGGCAATTGAAGTTCTTGAGAATCAGCAATCGAAGTCGCAGTCCAAAGGAATTGACCCGTCAACTCCTTCTAATGACTAAAGTACGCGCGGGTTTCTAGTTTTACTAAGAAATCTGAGATAACACTTTGAACTTCGATTTATCTCGGGAAGGTTTTTTGTGACTCCAGTGACCTATAAGCCGCGCCGGTCAAATGTCTGTCCTGTAGCTTGGAACTATTGTTCTGAGCAAGCGTGCCGGACGGGAAGGTGTTCCATCTTACTAGCAAGATCGTTTATCAATGCTGTAATCGCTACGGATTTTATAACCTCTTTTTGGAACCAACGTGGACTATCAGGTTGAACGATATGTGGTACGAAGGTCAAAGTAGGGCTACTTGGTGGGAGCGTGGGGTAATCTATCAAGTTTACCCGCGATCGTTTCAGGATAGCGATTCCGACGGCGTGGGGGACCTTGCCGGAATCGAGTCCCGGCTTGACTATCTCGCAGAGCTTGGGATCGATGCAATCTGGCTATCGCCTATTTATCCCTCCCCCATGGCGGATTTCGGCTACGACGTAGCTGACTATTGCGGCATCGACTCAATGTTCGGAGATCTTGCTGGGTTCGATCGACTACTTGCGGCGGTCCACGCTCGCGGACTTAAGCTTCTTCTGGATTTTGTTCCGAATCATTCGTCAGACCAACATCCATGGTTTATCGAAAGTCGGGTATCTCGCGACAACCCGAAACGAGACTGGTATATCTGGCGCGAGCCCGCGCCCGACGGAGGACCGCCCAACAACTGGATCAGTGATTTCGGTGGTTCGTCTTGGGAATGGGACGACACCACAAGTCAGTACTACCTTCACGCGTTCCTCAAGTCGCAACCCGACCTCAACTGGCGCAACCCCAATCTACGGGACGCGATGATGGCAGTGCTGCGATTCTGGCTTGACCGCGGTGTCGACGGTTTCCGGATCGACGTACTCTGGCACATCATTAAAGACGCGGATCTGCCCGACAATCCAATCAACGCGGCCTGGACGCCTGGCCTCACGCAGCGCGACAGGCTGATTCAGCTCCATTCGACCGACCAGCCAGAAGCACACGCAATCGCTGCCGAGTTCCGCGACCTGGCCGATAGCTATGGCGACCGCGTCCTGATCGGTGAAATCTGTTTGCCAGACGACCGTCTCGCCCGATGGTACGGTACCATGGATCGTCCTCAGGTCCATTTGCCGGTTAATTTTCATCTCGTCGAAAGTGCATGGAACGCCGCCTCGCTTAAACGGATGATTGCAGACTACGAAGCGTCTCTGCCTTCATGGGGTTGGCCAAACTGGGTTCACGGAAGCCATGACGCACGGCGAATTGCTGCACGGGTTGGCGAGGCACAAGCCCGAGTTGCCGCGATGCTTCTACTAACGCTTCGCGGCACGCCGACGTTATTTCAGGGCGACGAAATCGGCATTGGCGAAGTGACGATTCCGCCTGATCGAGTGCGCGACCCGCAGGATCTGCGACAGCCCGGTTTGGGGATTGGTCGCGATCGTTCGCGCACACCGATACCATGGGATGCTTCAGCCTATGCGGGATTCAGCAGCGTCGACCCATGGCTTCCGCTCAACGACGACTGGCGAGTGCGAAACGTTGCGACACAACTCAGGGACTCCAGCTCACTTTTGTCTCTCTACCGATCACTGCTCGCGCTGCGGCGATCACACCATGCACTCTCAATCGGCGACTTCACGCTCATCGATTCAGCACACGACGTACTCGCTTACGTGCGGCGACATAGTGGCGAGTGCCTTCTGATCGCGATGAACCTCAGCGACCAGACGCAGCCACTGTCTTTGTCCCAGTCTCTAACCCAGTCGCTGCCGAAGGATTCACGTAGGGTCGAAGTTCTGTCATCGACACTATTGCCATCGACTGTTGTTCCATCAACCTTATTACATCGCCCGTTGGACGAGCCGCTCGCTCCTAACGAAGGTCTCGTACTGCGACTGAAAGAGATACATTGATATGCGCGTAGCGATGCTGGCTCCGATTGCCTGGCGTACGCCGCCGAGAAACTACGGCCCTTGGGAACTCGTCACCAGTATGCTAACAGAGGCGCTCGTCGAGCGTGGGGTCGATGTAACGCTTTTCGCCACTCGCGACAGCATCACCGCCGCATCGCTCGATGGCGTAGTACCAGCTCCGTATGGAGACGATGCATCGATCGACGCAAAGGTCTGGGAATTCCGCCACCTAGCCCACCTCTTCGAACAGGCCGGTCGGTTCGATCTGATTCACAATCAGGCAGACTTTCCTGCCCACGCCTTCTCGCGTCTAATCAACACACCAATTGTAACGACGATCCACGGCTTCTCGTCTGACCGCATCCTGCCGATGTATTCGGAATACCAGGACGTGGTCCATTACGTCGCCATCAGCGACGCCGATCGCCATCCCGATCTGCGCTACGCCGCAACGATTCATCACGGCATTCCGATCGATGATTTTCCGTTCAATCCGGAGGGCAGCGACGATCTGCTTTTCTTCGGGCGCATCCACCCCGATAAGGGGGCTGCGGAGGCAATTGCCGTTGCTCGAACAAACAATCGTCATCTCCACATGTACGGCATCGTGCAAGACACCGAATACTACGAACGCGAAGTCGTGCCAACCAATGACGGCATGAGGGTAACCTATCACGGTGCAGTCGGTGGGACGCAGCGGCTACGCGCCCTTGGCAACGCACGCGCACTCTTGCACCTCATCAATTTCGAAGAGCCGTTCGGGCTTTCCGTGATCGAGGCAATGGCTTGCGGCACACCCGTCATCGCCTCTCGGCGCGGATCGATGCCTGAGTTGATTGAGCATGGCGTCACTGGTTTTCTAGTCGATAGTCTTGAGGAAGCGAATCTGGCGATCGAGCGTATTAGCGAGATCGATCGCCGCAGCGTCCGTCGCGCCGTCGCCGAACGATTCACCATCAATCACATGGCAGACGCTTATTTGACACTGTATCAACGAATCCTTGGCCCATCGTGTCGATAAGTGGAGTCACTTCCTCGCCAAATGAGCGGATGTTGCTTAACGCGAGAAGATATACGCCAAAGCATTGATTTATTATATGTGACACAGCATTCTCAACATTGAATCATCAATTGGTCGTGTCCATGACGCCAACATCCAGTAGGATCGAAGGGTTCGAGAGAAAAGCGTCACCCATACGCTGCGAGTAACGGGAGATGTCTCGATCGTTCGTAAAATTTCGGTGTCTTTCTGGTGCATAGACTATCAGAAAAACTGCTGCCTGATCCTACTTATTGTCTTTATATTTTGGAGGTGCCGTATGAGCGATACGTTGCCCGGAGGCTGGCTCCAAGAGTCCAACGTCGTTCCAGGGTGCGATAGACGTTCTGACTAGGTCGCGTAAATTTGCACTGCTACGTTTTTGTATAAAATCATAGCTGGAACCGATTGCTGATCGGAGTTGAATGTCTTCGCAATTCATATAGCCCTTGCTCCACTGACTTGGATCTTGCGACATGACACGCTCGAAATGGATTGCAGCGGCAAAATACCATGCGGAATAAGCACAGAACGACTCGAACGACGGGAGCGCTTGATAGCAACCACCTACCAGCAAATCCAGCCACTCGATTTCACTTCGAAGTTGAGCGTCGTAATGTACCCATCGCGAGGAACTCGAAGAATCGACTTGGCTGTCCGCAACGAGTAACTCGGCGACTCTTAGTACTCCGCTCAGTGCATGGGCAATCCCTGTACTATGCAGCGGATCGACGAATCCATAGGCCGTCGGGAGCGCGACCCAACCTGGCCCACTTGCACGCGACCGGCAACGACTCAACCGATTGCTCCAGCGCAATGTTGAATTCACGTGGCTCTGAATACCTTTCGACGATTCCTTTACTATTTCCGATTCCTTCATCATAGAGCCAATCGACGGATAGCGATCGATCCAATCACGCCATTGAGTTGAAGCATGAACAGTTGTTTGAACACTCTCACATCGATCTTCGCGACGGACAATTCCGACACTTGTTACTCCACTGGCAAACCGCAACATCCACATCCACCCGTCCTCCGTAACGTGATGTTGAGCTGCATCGTCGACATGGAAGCCAGCTCGTTCATCAGATAAACTAAACTGATTCGCGCAATCGCCGAAACTTGCCACGTTACAAAAGTGACCGAACAGAGCCCGCGTTCGTGTCTTCATCCACTGGTCATCACGTGGATTCGCAAGCCATTGTTCCGAGAACTCGTCGCCACCAGCTGCATCGATGATCCATCGTGATCGCAGCTCTACTGGTTCACCGGTCGAACTGTTGGAAATTACTCCAGACCAACGATCGTTGTAACGAATTAAACTCAGAAAATCACTGTTTTCAAACAAACTACAGCCAGCCCTTATCGCTTGTTTCGTCAGAAACTGGTCAACATCCCTTCGCATCCAATGCGTATCGCTCCACTCATCCGTTTGGGAAGCCGCAACCATCAACGAGTTTGAATTGCTTTCGTCGTCAGCAAATTTGCATCCTTCTGAATGGGCAAAGTACGAAAACCCTCGCTTCTTTCCGCAGTCGATTTCTGGGTGCAACTCCTGCCAAGTTCCCCATGCCGCCAGTGGTCGCAATTCGGGCAATTGCCAGCGGTCGGCGAGATAAGCGACGAGAAAATCTGCAGTCGGAGTTGACGATTCGCCGATTGCGAATCTTGGATGCGATCCGCGATCGACGATAGCGACCTGTAAACCCGACTTGGCCAAGATCCAACCGAGAATGCTTCCCGAGAAGCCGGAGCCAACAATCACTACATCATAGGTCGCATTCACAATCGATTGGTTTTCTTTCGATAGGTAAGACGATTAATGATGCATTAAAGTGCTGGATTGATTGATAGAGCCAAGTGCGACACACGGCACAACCGCCGGCGAACGAGTTCCAATTCCACAAATCAAATTCTACCATGCTGTCTACTCGCTGCAGGGTTGCTTGAGCTTGCTCGTTAACACAAAAAAAATCGCGGATCAGCTTGATAGTTGGAAGCTTGTAAGCTCCGTCGTTAATGTGTTGATCAATCCATCCATTTCCCGATCGGACTGGAATCACGCTGACATGCCTAGCACCGCGATCCAGTGCGTAGTTGACGGTTCTCCATGTCCAATCGATCGACTCTTCGATTGGAACGCCGGGAGGATGCAGAAGCACAAACGCGCGAGTGTCGATACCTCGTCTTTTGCAGTAGACCATTGCTAGATCAAAGTCCTCGAGCATCATCTCTTTGTTCATCAGCGCCATCGCGTTGGGATGGATGGTCTCGAGCCCCATCGCGACCTCGAGTTGCCCGTCTAGGTGATCAGCAAACCAATTCATCCGCTCGTCGCAGAAACGAGGGTGATTCTCTACGATGACGCGTTCAAAGGGTTTACACAGACCGGCGATTGCCGGTAGATCTGTTTCCGGAACCGCGCGCGAGTCAAAAAAGTTACTAGCATTGTAGAGCTTCAACCAATGTGGTTGGCGTTTATCGGATTCGTTATTCCCCTCAACAAGAGACTCTAAAGCGAGCTTTAATTGATAGGAAATTGCACCTTCCGGAGTAGGAGTGGAGAGTGTTTCCATCCATAAGTCGCACATCGAACATCGAAAGGGACATTCAGCACCAACCAAAAAAACAGTCGTGCAATGAACCAAGCCGCCTGATCCGCTGGGCTCCAACGAGTGAATTGTCCGAGGCTTATCCCAAGCCGATAACGACTTTCTTGCAGGTCGCAGGGATTCGATTTGTTTTCGCACGGCAACTCGCTATCAGCGTTTTTGATAGTGATTCAGGAATGCATCACGGTAGTCTAATTCTTGTGCCGGAAATAACTCATGAAATCGATTTTTGTCGATGGCACCATGCTGGAACCGACGTTTCTCAAAAACAGGGATGTCGATTCCGCAAACGGTACGAAGGCCGCTTTGAATAACTTGGCCTTTGAGAGCATAGAGCTTTTCGTGTTCCCAATTCGTGAGCTCAATAAAGGGAATCGCTTCAGCAATGGCGATCACGCTAGGCAATGCAAAAGGGCTGAAACCAGAGAAACCAAAATGATCGGCGGGCGCACTGGTACGAATGTGCCCACGGCTTTGTCCGCCGCTGTAGGTTAGCGAGTGCTTGATGGCGTGAACTCCCCAGCCTTCTTGGTAGAGCATGAGATTGTTCAATACGCTCCGAATGGTTAGCTCGGGATTCTCCTCGATAGGATAGTCCTTGAGGTTCTCATCACCGCCATCGCCATCGACAAGATACTTCCAATTTGGGTAGCGTTCTCGAATTTTTCGACACACAGCCATCGCCATGGTTCCGCTTTGAACATCGAGCGGTTTATAGTCTTCGAGGACTCTTACCGTTTCTCGCCAATTGAGCAATTCGCTATCGCAGTCAACGATCTCCAAGAGCTCTTCCATCTTGCATTGCCGAACAAACTGTAAGGCTTGTTCCGCATCATCGGAGCAGTTATCGATTCGAAGCGTAAACGCCTTTAACCTAGCGGGTGATTCGCCACGTTTAAGCAATCGATCGTAGATAGCAACCAGAACGGCCCCCGAGTCAATTCCGCCAGAAAACAAAACGCCGATTGGCTCCGATGCGGGAATCGTGTCAAGCCATCGATCACATTCTTGCGAAAGTTTAGCGACGTACTGATGCCCGATCGTATCAATATTGGGCAGAAGTGAGTTTTGCTTGGGTGCGAAGAACCGCGTGTACTTGGGATTGGGGTCGGGGCACCCGACTAGTTCGATTTGTACGAGATGGTGTGCCGGAACCATGCGAGTGTACGATGGATGGAATTGGTCACTGATCCCCATTTCCATTAGTTTGGCAACGATCTCGTCCATTCGCTCAGCGACGATCAAGCAAGGCCCGGCGATGAGCTTTGCAAGAAAGTATCGAAGCGGTCGCCCGATGGAACGAGCCATGCGCACGCTCTTTCCTTCAGCGACCATGATTGCAAATTGCCCATCTATCTCGTCGATAAGTTCTACGTCCCCGGAGAGAACGCGTTTTTCTGCTTCCTCGTAGGTCATGTTCAAAAGAACATTCCGGTCAGATTTGAGCAGGTTTTCGATCCGAGACAGATATTGGTGCATCGTCTTTATAGGTACCAGTTAATGATGTTTTCAAGCATTTCTTGGCGGCCGCTTTCGTTAGGTGCCACATCTCCCTTTTCCAGCATGTACTTTTCAAGCGAGTCAAAAGACTCCTTTCCAGATTCGATTGAAGCACCGATGCCGCTGTCCCAACTACGGTAGCGTTGCTTGATGAAGTCGCTGACCACTCCATCTTTACGAATCTCCCCAGCAATTTTGAGGCCGCGAGCAAACGCGTCCATACCCCCAACGTGAGCATGGAATAGATCGATCGGTTCGAAGCTTTCACGTCGTACCTTCGCATCAAAGTTCACGCCACCGTTACCAATACCGCCGTGCTTGAGAATAGCTAACATGCATTGTGCTGTCAGATAGAAGTCGGTTGGGAATTGATCCGTGTCCCAACCTAGCAGCAAGTCACCTGTGTTCGCATCGATCGAACCCAAAGCACCCTGGTGACCGGCATAATCAAGCTCATGCATCATCGTATGACCAGCCAGAGTTGCATGGTTAGTTTCGATGTTCAGTTTGAAGTAAGGCAACAAGTCGTATGCTCGGAGGAAGTTGATGCAAGCCGCTGCGTCGGAGTCGTACTGGTGTTTGGTAGGTTCTTTTGGCTTCGGTTCGATTAAAAACTGGCCGGTGAAGCCGATCTTCTTGGCGTAGTCGACTGCCATATGAAAGAATCGAGCTAAGTGGTCAAGTTCTCGCTTCATATCGGTGTTGTACAAGCACTGATAGCCTTCGCGACCACCCCAGAAGACGTAGTTCTCGCCGCCAAGTTGTTTGGTGACTTCGATCGCTTTTTTGACTTGAGCCGCACCAAATGCAAAAACGTCGGCATTGCAGCTCGTTGACGCGCCGTGCATAAAACGCGGGTGGCTGAACATATTGGCCGTTCCCCACAGAAGCTTCACACCAGAATTTGCCTGATGCTCTCCCAGCGACTTGGCGATTCGGTCGAAGTTCAAATTGGTCTCCTTGAGTGAGCTCCCTTCTGGCGAAACGTCTCGATCGTGCCAAGCATAGAAAGGGGCTTGTAGCTTCTCGAAAATCTCAAAGGCGACTTCAATACGCTTCAAAGCATTATCGACGCTATTGCTTCCGTCATCCCAAGGTCTAACCGCAGTACCAGGACCAAAGGGATCGGATCCCGTACCTCGCATCGTGTGCCAATAAACGATAGAGAATCGCAGGTGATCCTTCATCGATTTTCCTTCGATCATCGCATCCGGGTTGTACCATCGAAACGCGAGCGGGTTGCGACTCTTAGGGCCTTCGTACTGAATCTTGGGGACGTCTGGAAAGTAGCTCATCGAAATCATGCACCAGAGAATGAAGAGGAAAGGAGACCGTTTTTTAGTGTATAAAGCTTACCATACCCTTCCGGTCTGCTAAGGGAGGGTAATGAGAAGCTAATTCAATTGCTTGGCCTTCAGCATAAAGTCGGAAAAGCTAGGAAAAAGCCCTCCCAAAGCTGCCAGCCACTTTACTTT
>Ga0105045_10002156_pt1 | contig 16528 bp, 6 predicted proteins | sample MAT02_FD_78089 | JGI IMG/M metagenome (GOLD analysis project Ga0105045, IMG submission 78089) | Freshwater microbial communities from Lake Fryxell liftoff mats and glacier meltwater in Antarctica - MAT-02 (megahit assembly) | ecosystem: Environmental > Aquatic > Freshwater > Ice > Liftoff... | reverse complement strand
TTCATTTCGCGGCAAAGTGACCACTGAAAGTTAAGTGGAAAATTGTGGTCTTGGTAGTATCGATTTTTCGGTTGATGATGGCGTTGGTTTTAGTTATCGTTTTCTGTTATTTCTTCGGTTAAGATAGTTCTTTTTTTACGCATGGATTCGCCCTTGAGTTCCAATCGGTGTGAGTCATGGATAATACGGTCCAAAATAGCATCGGCAATAGTTTGCTCTCCGATTACTTCGTGCCATTTACTGACGGGGACTTGAGAAGTGATCAGGGTTGATCGTTTACCGTGCCGGTCTTCAATGATCTCCATTAGGATCGTGCGACTCAGCTGGTCCAGCGGTTGGATTCCAAAGTCATCGATAATGAGCAGTTCCTGTTTTTCCATTTTCGTTATCTCCTTCAAATAGGTTCCATCTGCCTTGCCCATTTTCAGGCGGGCAAAAAGTTTGGACGTGTGTTCGTACAGAACTTTATACCCCAGTGAACAGGGCTGATGGCCAATGGCCGATGCAATGTAACTCTTGCCGATACCGGTGCTGCCGGTGATGAATACATTTTCTTGCTTATCAACAAAACCACAGTCAGCCAAGCGCAGTATATGGTTCTTGTCAAGCTCCCTGGCTGCCTCAAAGTTTATTTGTTCGACCGCAGCCTTGTAGCGGAAGCGCGCATTCTTCACATTCCTGTTCAGCTTTCGGTTGTAGCGTTCGTCCCACTCGGAGTCGATCAGCATGGACACTAGTTCATCTGCGGTCCATTTGTCCGCATTGCCTGATTCAAGACTGGTCTGAAAGACCCGCGCCATACCGTGCAGTTTCATGGTCTTCATCTTCTCAATGGTTTGTTCATTCATTTGTTTTGTGATTTAAGGTTTAGTATTTGATTGTCTTATCCTATTGATAGTAATTTTTGCCGCGTATGTTTTCATGATCAGGCATAGGCAGTTGTCGGTCTTCCTCTAGATCAAACAGGTCAAGCCTTCGTTGTAAGATATCGTCAATGGCACGGAAGTGATACAGGCCGTAGGCATGTGCACGTTGACAGGCCTTGATCAATCTTTCGTGGCCAACCCGTTTGGCGAAGGACAATATCCCCTGACAGGATTTGTAAGCTTGTTCAGGGTGGGGCTTTTTGTGGAGCACCTGCGCGATATAAAACTCTACCTCTTTGCTGATGCTGCGGGCCTGTGCTAAAAAATAATCAGGGTTCCATTCGGCCAATACCTGGTGTTGGGTAGCCATGTGCAAGGGATCTGTTGTATAGTTATGTGCACTTCGCACACGTGCGTGAGAAGCAATACACTCGTAGCGGTAAAAGAACTCAACCACTGATTTGCTGTACAGCACGCGCACCTTTTTACTGATGTAGCCATAGGGCACACTGTAATAATGCTTATCGGCACCCAGGCACACATGGCCATTCTTCATCACCGTGGCCACCGAGGATGATCTTAGTTCAAAACGTTTTTCGGGCAACGGTTGAAGGGTGATCTTCTCCAGCTCATCGAACTGCTCTTGACGGGAGTAATTGCGCCCTTTGAAAGACATGCGGTTGTGGGTTCCCAACAAGGCATGTATGCGTTCATTGAGTTCAATCAGTGAAGTGGGCAACTCCTGGGGCAGTGAGGCGAAGATGCGTATGTAGGTAATTTTTACAGCGCCTTCTACCAGTGCCTTGTCTTTTGGTTTGTATGCCCGGGCGGGAAGAACGGTCATGCCGTAGTAATCAGCAAAGGCTTCGAAGTTCTCGTTGAGCTTGGGCTCGTAACGGTTGCTCTTGATCACCGCAGACTTCAGGTTATCGGGAACAATAGCATTGGGCGCACCCCCAAAATAATGAAGTGCATTCTCACAGCAGCCAATAAAATCTTCTACACGTTGGCTCTCCACTGCTTCCACGTAAGTGAGTTGACTGGCCCCCAGGATGGCCACAAACACTTCCATCATTTTTACCTCTCCGCTTTCAGGATCAACTACCTGAAGCTTCTCTCCGGTATAGTCAACGAACATTTTATCGCCCGCCTTATGGGCCATGTGCATGCTGGGATGCACGCACTTCTTCCAAAGATTATAATGGCGATAGAAAGCTGTCATCTTAAATCCATCCGGATATTGATCATGATAAGCTTCCCACAAGCGGAGCAGGGTTACCCCCCGTTGTCGCAGCCGCTTCTCCTGCTCCTTTAAAAAATCATAGAGTGGCAATAGCCGGTCATCTACTTTGGGTTCGGGCTCCTGGCTAAAAAGTTCTTCCAACTCTTTATCGGACCGTTGGCTTATCTCTTCCCAGGTGGTCTTCAATCCAATAAAAGAATGGATATACTTCTTTACCGTGTTACGTGAAAGGCCGGTGGCCGTGCTAACCTGAAGTTTGTTCTGCCCTTGGCAGTGCAGTTTCAATACATGTCTGAGTTTACTCATGGGGATCGGTTTGTTGGCCATCGTTAGTTGATTTAGAAGAGCGCAAATAGCCCTATCTGAATCGACAAATTGGTCAACCGATCTCAATACTTTTTAACTCAATTTTTGGTGGTCACTTTGCCGCGAAAAACAGTGGTCACTTTGTCGCGAAATCAACTGGTCACTTTCAAACGAAAAACAGTGGTCACTTTACGCGGAATCTCCAATTTAGCGATAATAGAGAAGAATATATTTTTGCTTTAAGGTTGTCTAAAAAAGAAGGTAATACAATGGCAATAAGATCTTTTATGATGGAACAGGTAATTAGATACTTCGATGGAAACAAGAGATTATGAATAATTAATTTGAAGGTAAGGTTTTCTTAATTATAAAACACTTTCAATTCTTCATATAAACTTGTAATCCCATTAATCAGCTTTGTCTCTTTACAAGTTAATTTTTTTGATGTAAAAATGCTCGGTGAGTTGATTCCATGTAATGTCTTAAGGAAAATGGGACTTTTCAATCAATATTTCCTAGATTTTGAGCTGATTTAGCTTTAAATGATTAACTTTTTTCCTATTATAGGACTTTGATTCGGGCTTAATGAAAATTCTACAATCCCCTTTCTTGATTAACAGAGTGGTAGATCATAGTTGATAAACATGAAGAAGACGTCTTTATTTAGTCAGGAAGAAATTTTAATGAACCAACTGCCATCAAAGCATGACCATTGTTAATTCACTTTATTTTGATAGCCCTCTGCACCCAAGGTTGTTCGACGAATATTTGCGTCATCTCCCATTGCCTGAAGTTATTCGGATAAAACGATTTCATCGATGGGAGGATGCGCATGCTGGATTGTTCTCGTATTACCTTCTTTTACGTGGATTAAGAAATTACCACATAGCATTAAAACCCGATGAATTCAAAAGAAATCATTATGGAAGACCTTTTATTGATGGAGAAGTTGATTTTAACATTTCACATTCGATGAATATAGTTGTTTGTGTTCTTAGCGATGAGACTACTGTTGGTGTAGATGTTGAAGCAATCCGAGATATTGATTTATCAACGATTCAACAGTATTTCAAGAACGAATGGGAAGAAATAAAGAGGTCGCCTAACGCCTTAAGGACTTTTTACTTTCACTGGACCAGAAAAGAGGCTGTGATAAAAGCAGATGGGCGAGGGTTTGGCCTCCCAATTCAAAACCTCGTCACATCAAATGATACCTGCATTGTTGATAGGCAAACCTACTATTTAAAAACATTGGATATTCAAAATGTAAACTATATGGCACATATGGCATTTGCAAAAGATATTGACTCTCCTACGTACTATCACCTAACAATTGATCAACTTTTGGATACGAAACCATTGCACAATGACATTTATTTGGCAGGCGACTAAACAGTTATTCATTTAATTTACAAGAACTAGAACGAAATGCGGATGCCATTTGACTCAAAAAAGGGTTTAACTTATAGTTGTAGAAGGGGCGATATTATTAAATAATTATTCATGATCACTTTCATCAGAAAATTATGTATTCATGATTAGTCAATTGAAAAAGCATGTAGAACGTTTTCCTGACAAGATTGTTTTTATTTACCTTGAAAACGGAGAAAATATTGAGCGCAAGGTTTCATTTTTCGAGTTATTAGAAAATGTTAAATGCCTCGGCTCGCAACTTTATAATAGAGAATTGGAAGGTAAACGAGCTCTTCTTGTTTATCAAGATACTTTGGAATTTGCTATATCATTCCTTGCGTGCCAATATGCTGGTGTCGTTGCTGTACCAATATACTTTGCGAAAGGAGAACGGCAGATTGTTAAAATAGCAAACATTATCAATGACGCAGCGGTAAGCGCCATATTGACAACTTCTAACTTGCAACTACCTGTTGAGAAAATATTATCAAGTCACAATTTAGGGAACATAATAGAAAACGTATTTACAACGGATATTTTGAGGTCAACTGTGGCTTCGCCCACATTAGAACTTGAATCACCCAACACTATAGCTTTTATTCAATACACTTCTGGTTCTACAGGAATCCCAAAAGGAGTTATTATTTCAAAGAAGAATCTTATTTCAAATCAGGAAGTTATTATTAGGGCTTTTGGATGCAATGAGTCTTCGGTGATCTTGTCGTGGTTGCCTTTTCAGCACGATATGGGACTGATTGGAAATATTCTTCAAGCCGTATATGTAGGGTGTTTGTGTGTTCAAATGTCACCTTTTCATTTCATACAAAAACCGGTGCGCTGGTTGAAAGCAATTTCGAAGTATCAAGTAACACACAGTGGGGCTCCCAACTTTGCCTATGACTTGTGTGTAGATAAAATACAGCTAGCTGAAGTCCAAGAACTAAGCTTGTCATCATGGCGGCTTGCATTTAATGGGTCCGAACCGGTTCGCTATAATACTATGTTGCGTTTTAGTCAACGTTTTAAAACCATTGGCTTCACCTTCAACAGTTTTTATCCATGCTATGGATTAGCAGAAGCTACTTTGATGGTTTCTGGGTATAAGAAATTTGCCCCGCCCCTTACTATTTATGTTGATAGGAATGAACTGTTGGATGGTAAGATTTCTTTATCGCCTGAATTTAATACGGACGTTCAGCCAATTGTCAGCTCTGGTGCAATTGTAGAAGGTGTTGTGTTGAAAATTCTTGATAAGGAAACCGGGAAATTTTGCGACGACTTAGTACAAGGCGAAATATGTGTTTCTGGAGATTCAGTAGCCCAGGGATATTGGAATAAGCCCAAGATAATTGATTTTATAAAAATAGATGAACGGGAATTCTTCCGCACTGGTGATCTTGGTTTTTTACTTGGTAATGAGTTGTTTGTAAGTGGTAGATTGAAAGAGCTTATTATAATAAAGGGGCAGAACTATTACCCATATGACATCGAAGAGGCAGTTGCGGAGTGTGATTCTTCGCTCGAGAAAAATGGGGTATCTGTCTTTGCATTCAACGATGAAATAGAGAAACTCGTGGTTGCCGCTGAGATCAAACGAACCATGGTGAATAACCTTGCTGCTGAAAATGTTATTCGATCAATTGAGCAGAAGGTTATGGATGCATTTGGGCTAGAAATACACGATGTCGTTCTAGTGATGCCATTTAGTGTCCCTAGAACTACCAGTGGTAAATTGCAAAGATTAAAGTGCAAGGAGTTTTACATGCAAGAAAAATTTCAAACGATTGCTTCGAAAGCTAACCTCATGGCTAGCGAACCTGATGATAATAATAATGTATTGATTGAGAAAATTATGCGCTATCGTAGTCAAGAAGACATTTTTCTTTACTTGATAAAGATTCTGAATTCAAGAAAAACCGTAAGTGAAAATATCAGCCCTAGTTTGGATGTCGAATTGACTTCCCTTGGCGTTAATTCTTTACTAATGATGGAAGTCGTTAACACCGTTAATAGGGATTTTAATATTCTTATTGATGCTGCTGTCGTTTTTCAAGAAAATTCCTTGCATTCTCTTCTGAATATGATTGAGACCATGCTTTGGATAAAATATTCCGAAACTTCAGGAGATGAGATAATTATATGACTTGCACAAAACTAATTGAAGAGTTAAGAAGGCATAAAATTGTTCCAAAACTCAGTGGGACTCAACTCAAGCTTAGCGGAAATATTAGTAAGATTCCTCCTGCACTCCTTCAAAGAGTTAGAGAGGAAAAAATTGCGCTGATTTCATTTTTGAAAGGTGTAGAAAATGAGTTTGAGCAGATATTGGAAATTCCGCAACAACCTCATTATATCTCTTCAAATGCGCAAAGGCGACTTTGGCTATTAAATCAGTATCGCGGTGCAGGTGGTGCATATAATATAGTAGCGAGTTTTTTGCTAAAGGGAGACCTCAGTCTCCCAGTATTGGAGAAAGCACTCCGACTGATAATCGGAAAGCACGAGAGTTTACGAACCAACTTTCGGGAAATAGACGGAGAACTTCGTCAGTTTATTTCCAGTAATTCGGATTTCAAAATTGGAATTGAAAATATTGAAATTGTTCCAAAGAAAGAGGAATTTCTGTTCCAAGAAATTAATAAAGCTACTGAATTCAAGTTTGATCTTTCAGGAGGAACGCTCCTAAATGTTAGGGTATACAAGATGTCAGATATCCAACATGCAATGGTGTTAACGGTGCATCACATTATATCCGATGGCTGGTCAATTGGTATTTTAGTGAATGAAATTTTACATACATACCAGATGTGTATGCAGAATCACAATTATTGTTTATTACCACTAAGGATCCAATATAAGGAATATACATATTGGCTCGATAAGAAAATAAAAAATGGATATGGGTTAGCAGCAAGTACTTTTTGGAAGAATCAATTTAGTGATATACCAGACTCCCTGAATTTGGATACCGATTTTCCACGGCCTGATAATCGAAGTTTTGATGGATGCTTTCTTAGATCACCCTTCAAGCCTGCCTTTCATGCTCGAATAATAAATTACTGTTCTTCCATCGGGGTTACGCCCTTCAATTTTTTTCGGACTACTTTAACATTATTGCTCAACAAACTTTCGGGGCAGCGATCGATTACGGTCGGTGTCCCAGTATCTGGAAGGAATCACATTGAATTGAAGTCGCAGATAGGTTTGTTTGTGAATACTATACCATTAAATACAAAGCTAGCAGCAGAAGATTCTTTTTCGGAATTGATTATCAAGGTATCAAGGAATTCGAACGAAGCTCTGATGTATCAGGATTATCCTTTCGACTTACTTGTTGAAGATCTTCGTTTGAAATACCATGGAAGCAGAAATCCACTGTTTGATGTGATGATGGTGTTACATGACACCGCCTCAAAGTTTGAGTATAACAATAAAAATGCTTCAGTAATTGAATTGAAATTACTTGATACTTTTTTGCAGAATGATTTGAAGTATTTGCATGGGGATCGGCCAGTGAAATTTGATTTAACTTTTAATTTCTCAGATGACTTAGATGGAGGTTTTTTTTTGGAGGTCGACTACAGTACTGCTTTATTCAAAAGATCAACCATAGAAAAAATTATTAACACTTATAATCATCTTATGAGTATGGTGTTGGATGATCCTTCAAGACCTATTCGGAATATCGAGGTTATTCAACCACATGAAAAGAAATTGATTCTTGAATCATTCAATAATACGACGTGTCAATATCCCATGAATAAAACAGTTATCAGTCTTATTGAAGAACAGGTTGAGAAAACCCCAAACAATGTTGCGATCGTATGCGGGCAACAAGAGTTAACTTATAGGGAATTGAACCAGAAAATTAATCAGTTTGCCAACTACCTCCGACTAAATTATAGCGTGCAGGCTGACGACCTGATTTGTATCAAATTGGAACGAAGCGAATGGTTGATAATTGCAATTCTTGGTGTGCTGAAATCCGGCGGAGCTTATATCCCTATTGATCCAGAGTATCCTGAAGAACGGATCAAATATATGATCCGCGATAGCCATTGTAAGTTACTGATTGATCAAAATGAATTGAACAAGTTTAGAAATTGTGAAAAGGTTTTTGAGTGCGGAAATGTGCTTGGAATAAACCAAGCGGAAGACCTTTTCTATGTTATTTATACCTCGGGATCAACTGGTTTACCAAAGGGTTCGATGGTGAAACAACACTCTTTCGTTAACCTTATTCAGTGGTATAAGAAACTTTTGAAGTTAGATTCAACTGACACAGTATTGTTGATGGCATCTATAAGTTTTGACTTGGCTCAAAAAAATATTTTTGCTACTCTTATCACTGGAGCTAAGTTGTGCATTTCAGCGGAACTCTATAATGATTATGAAATACTTGCCAAAACTATATCCAAAAATAGTGTCACTGTAATCAATGCTGCGCCGAGTGCATTTTATCCATTGCTTGATGTCCGTGTGAATTCGAATTTTGCTTGCTTAGAGTCTTTAAAAAATGTCGTGCTTGGAGGGGAACCCATTTCAGCTAAGAAATTTTTACCATGGGTTGACTCTTATTTTTATAATGCGCGAGTAGTCAATGGATACGGCCCAACTGAATGCACCAGTGTTGTCTCTAGTCACATAATTGACAATCGTCAATGGCGGTCGTTAAAAAGCATTCCGATTGGAAAGCCAATTGACAATGTGAATCTTTACATTCTAGATGAGACTTTAACACTTGCGCCAATTGGGATGATAGGCGAAATCTTTGTTAGTGGAGTTTGTGTAGGCAGAGGATATCTTTTTAGGACGGAACTAACAGAAAAAAAATTCTTGCCCGATCCGTATAGGATTGGATCGATTATGTATGCAACAGGCGATTTGGGTCGTTGGCTCCCTGATGGAAATATTGAATTTCTTGGTCGTCGAGACACACAGTTGAAAATTCGTGGATTCAGGATCGAAACTGGTGAAATAGAGAGCGTACTGCTAACTCATCACGATATTAATTCTGCCATTGTTGTAGGAAGAATGAATATGAATCAAGAGGCAGAACTTGTTGCATATATTGAGTGTTTGGTGCCAATTAAGGTCGCAGCACTCAGAGAATTCCTAAAGATGGAACTTCCAGCCTACATGCTGCCCGCTCATTTTGTGTTTTTAAAGAGCCTTCCTCTGACTCCGAGTGGAAAAGTTGATAGAAACGCATTGCCATCGCCAGCAATCGACGAACGAATTGCAGATACCCCACTGGTTGAGCCTTTGAATGATTTGGAGGCTAAACTACTTATTATTTGGCAGAAGGTTCTGGGGCGACAACATTTTGGTGTGACCGATAACTTTTTCGACCTAGGTGGAAATTCCATTAGCATCATGAGGATGGTAGGTATGGTTAACGAGTCGTTCGATAAAAAAATATCAAGTGTAATTGCTTTCCAGTTTCCAAACATTTCTTCGTTGGCGAAATACATGACACAACATGTACAATCTCCGACCACAGACAGTATGCATTCTGTCAATACACTTGAAGAAACTTTGAATTTAATCAACAAGGACTCTGATGACAAAGGATAGAATAGAATACACTGGTCTAGAAATAGCAGTTATAGGAATGGCATGTCGGTTTCCTGGTGCTGCCGATTGGCGACAATTCTGGGATGCGATATCCAGTGGTGCCGAGTCTATAAAGACTTTGTCAGATCAAGAACTCGTCGAATTAAAAGTTGATGAAGAGTTAATAAAAAACCCGAATTTTATTAGGATTCAAAATACTTTAGAGGGAAAAGACAAGTTTGACTCTTCATTTTTTGGCTATAGACCCGAGGAAGCACGAGCAATGAACCCAGTGCACCGCGTATTTCATGAATGCATTTGGGAAGCTCTGGAGGATGCTGGTTACACCCCCCATGAAACCGTTGGCCAAGTGGGCTTGTTTGCAGGAGCTAATGAGGATCCAGATTGGAGGCGCTATGTTCAATCTTTACACCACGGGTTGGATCTTCTCACTTTAAATTATCTTAATAGCAAAGATTATCTTACCACCCTCCCCTCTTACAAACTAAATTTAAAGGGCCCTGCATTAACGATAAGCACTGCTTGCTCTACATCCTTGGTCGCAATCAATCTTGCGTGCAAAAGCTTGTTATTGGGTGAAAGTACAATCGCATTAGCAGGAGGTGTTTCAATTCTATCAAAAGAGACTATTGGGTATCTGCATACGGAAGGCATGATAGGTTCAGCAGATGGTCATTGCCGAGCATTTGATAAAAATGCAAGTGGTACCGTTAGAGGTGAAGGGGCAGGAATCGTTGTCTTAAAAAGACTACGCAATGCAATAGCGGATAAAGACAACATATTTGCCATCATTAAAGGCAGTGCGATCAACAATGATGGGAACAGAAAAGTTGGATTTACAGCTCCGAGTATTGAAGGTCAGGTTGAATGTATAAAAAGCGCTTTACAATTTGCCAGAGTGGAACCGCACACGATCCAATACGTCGAAGCACATGGGACCGGCACTAAACTGGGAGATCCTATTGAAGTCGAGGCTCTTAACATTGCTTTCAACAGAAACACAGACCACAAGTGTGCAATTGGCTCAGTGAAGACTAACATTGGCCACCTTGATACCGCCGCAGGCATAGCCGGTTTTATTAAAGCTGTTTTATGTCTGAAATTTAAACAACTTCCCCCAAGCCTCCATTTCGTTGAACCTAACTCTGAAATAGATTTTAAAGGAGGACCTTTTTATGTTAATACAAACCTCAAGCAATGGCCGGAAGGCCCAGTACCGGCACGCGCTGCTGTGAGTTCTTTTGGTATAGGAGGAACCAATGCTCATGTTATTCTTGAACAAGCCCCTGATGTAGAAACATCAGATGATGGAAGGGAACACAAAATGTTAGTAGTGTCAGCAAAAAGTAAAAATTCTCTAATTAAATATGCTGATCATTTCAGGAATTTTATTTTTACTGAGGAAAGTATTAATCTAAATGACCTATGTTACACATTTCAAATAGGCCGCAAACATTTTCAATTTAGAAAAACCTTTCTCTTCACCAATCAAAGCGAACTTATTTCGTCCCTTGAATCTGATTGGGCTGAGTCAATAGTAGAGTCTAAGCCCATGCTTAATGTAGTTTTCATGTTCCCAGGCCAAGGCTCTCAGTATATTGGCATGGGAAAAAATTTGTATAAACTTGAGCCAGTATTCAGAGAAGAAATGGAAAAAGGTTTTATTCTCTTAGAAGAACTGACCAACGAAAATTTTCGCACTTTCCTTTTCTCTACCCATGACCAGAAAACCCCAATAGATCAGACGCGTTTTGTACAACCTTTGCTTTTTTTGATTGAATTCGCTCTTGCGAAAACCCTTATAGCACTGGGCGTCAATCCTAAGTACATGATCGGGCACAGTGTCGGTGAATATGTCGCTGCCTGCATAGCTCATGTTTTTAGCTTTGAAGATGCAATGCGCTTAGTTTGTGAAAGAGGAGCGTTAATGTCCGAGCTGCCACTAGGTGACATGATTAGCGTTGCTATTTCAAGAGCTGAAGCAGAACAATTTGTTGGTGACTTGGTTTCACTAGCAGCAGTTAATAATTCTGAGCAGACTGTTTTGTCGGGACATCCCTCAGCGATAGGTCAAGTAATCGAAACATTGTTAGAAAGGGAAATCGCATTCGTTAAGCTAAAGACCTCACATGCATTTCATTCTTCAATGCTAGATTCAGTATTAGATAAATATGCAGAAATATTATCGACTATCAAATTCAATAAACCTATTTTACCTTTTATATCTAATCTTACCGGTAAGTTTATTACAAACGACGAAGCTTGCTCTCCGGAATATTGGGTACGGCACATGCGAGAAACCGTTAGATTCTTTGACGGTATTAATACATTAGTTGACGAACAACCGGAAATATTTTTCCTGGAAGTGGGCCCAGGTAGCACCCTTTCTAAATTAGTGCAGCGAAGAGATAAAAAAGTTAGACCACTAATGACTTTTCAAACGCTAGGGAAAGTAAATCACGGCGATGATGTTTCCTGCTTTTATAATTTGTTGGCCCAGATTTGGGAACATGGTCAAGATTTGAATTGGAAAACTTATTATAATTCTGAGAATCGTAGGCGACTCTCACTGCCAACCTATTCCTTTGAGCCGATTAGCTATCCGATTGATTTCAGTACTCTGAAAGTAAACCATGCACAGGAGTTCAATAGCCAAGTTAATGAAAGGCTAGAAAATTGGGTGTATATTCCGTCATGGAGTCGTATGAATTCTTCGGTTTGTCAGAAAACTGCAAAGAAGAGAGGATTCGTATTTTTTTCAAACGGAAATGATTTTGCGAAGCAAGTAAAGAATCGGATTGTCGAAAACGAGGGAACTTATGTTGAGGTAACCATTTCAGACAACTTTAAAAGACTCTCAAAAAACAGCTTTACCCTAGACCCTAGAAGTTCCGATGGCTTTAAATTACTGTTCAATCAGCTACAAATTGAACAGCGAGAGGTCACAGATATTATCTACTCTTGGAACATGTCAGTACTTTCATCCGATATTGATTTATCGGAAGATGGCATTGACATTATACGAACCTATTTTGCGCTAGCCAAAATTGCTCAGGCCCTAATACAGATTGGAAGTATAAGCGATAAAAGAGTTACCATTCTTTGTGATAAGGTTTATAATGTTCTTGGCTATGAAAAAATGTCGGTAGCGCAGTCAATCACCCTTGGCCTTGCTAATGTTATTCGGCAAGAGCACTTGCTTCGGGTTCAGACCATTGATGTTGACCTTTCTGACTTCAATGCCGACATAGCTAAGAACGTAGTAGCTGAAATATGTAGTGATACGCCATCGGCACTTACAGTTGCTTATAGGCGAGGAGTGAGATGGACACCTTCACTTCAAAAATTTTCTCTATTGCCTAAAAGCGATTTCACTATTAAATCTAATGCTGTGATACTCATTACGGGTGGACTTGGTGATGTCGGATTTGCTTTTGCGAAACATTTAATTCAAAAATATAAGTCGAAGTTGATTCTTGTTGGCAGGAGAGATATAATGGGTAGCGGCAATTCATTAAATAGGAAAGCAAAATCAAGGTTTTTGGATTTGACAAATCGCAGTGATTATGTAAAATATTACATGGCAGATGTTGGTAACTTAAAGGAATTGCAAAAAGTTACCGCAGAGGTTGAAAAGGAATATGGAAGAATAGATGGTGTAATTCATGCGGCCGGCCTAATTGATAAGCGATACTTTGAGCTGGTCGAAGACATAACGACGGATAAAACACTCACAATGTTCGCCCCTAAAGTAAAGGGCATTTGCAATTTGTACAATATTTTTGGCCCTCTTCGCCCGGACTTTGTATGGGTGACTTCAAGTATTTCAACTATACTAGGTGGATTGAGTTATGCCTCATATTCAGCCTCGAATCTCTTTATGGATCATTTTGTTACTTCTATTTCATCAAAATTTCCTGAGTGGAAATGTGTTGACCTAGCAGAACTTGGTGTAGGTGACCCGGTATCAGGTTGGAAGTACCCATCCCTTAAGCCATCAGAAATGTTTGAATTGTTTGACTGGAGTGTGGGTCTCAATCACACCCCAGTTATTTTTGAGGCAAAGGGAGATCTTGAACTGCGCATTAAAGAAGCTTATGCAGGTGGAATCAACGTCAATGAAAACGAGATACGAAATCTTGATCATCATATTACTCGCCCTCATATATCATCAGACTACTTACGGCCTGAAACTGAAACTGAAACTGAAATTGCAGCACTTTTCGAGGATTTTTTCGGTATTAAACCGATAGGTGTAAGTGATGATTTTTTTGAATTGGGCGGAGATTCCTTGAAAGCCATGATGATTCTTAAAAGGATTAAATCTAGGTTCAATCTTGACCTTCCCCTAACCGATTTTTTGAAGTACCCTACTGTTAAACTCATCTCAGCTAAGATTGATGAAATGATTTGGTTCAAAACGGAAACCGATATGAAAAATGAAACAAAAATTTAGATGACAAGATTTTAGAGAAGACGTGCGTTAATAACATACCCTATTACGATGATATCAAAACTACTTGAAGAACTGAAATCGAATAATATTTCATTATCTGTGCAGAACGGTGATTTGAAAATCAAGCACAATCAGCCGGAACTACCTACTGAATTGATTGAGAAACTTAGAAATCATAAGGAGCTCTTGATACAATACTTATCGAATCTTACCCAGACCTCTTCTGAGCCTAAGATAACCCCTACTAATTCAAAACAAGAAGGTTACCCATTATCATCCTCACAATTGAGACTTTGGATTATAAGCCAGTTTGAAGAGGGTAATATAGCTTATAATGAACCAGTTTCTTATTATTTGAAGGGAGCAATAGATAGTAAGGCACTAGAATATGCATTCTCCTCAGTAATTGCTCGACACGAAAGCCTTCGCACAATATTTAAAACAGACACCAATGGTGATGTTAGACAATTCGTTGTGCCCTATGCAGACACTAAGTTCCAAATTCAATTAAATGACTTACGCAATGTGGAAAAAAAAGAAGAGGTATTGCGAGAACTTGTTGGTGCAGAATTTGTCAAGCCCTTTAATCTGGAAAAAGGTCCGCTAGTGCGTGCTACTTTGTTTCAGTCTTCTAACGAATCCTGTGTTTTTGTTTGTGTAATGCACCACATTATGAGTGATGGGTGGTCAATGGAAATCTTAATCAAAGAGCTTTTCCTATTTTACAACTCAAGAATAAAAGGAAAAATCGTTGAACTTCCGGTCTTATCAATACAATATAAAGACTATGCTATATGGCAACAAAAACAACTGACAACGGAAGGCTTCTCCATTCACAAAGCTTATTGGCTTAAGCAGCTAGGGGGAACCCTGCCCGTCCTCAATCTTCAAGGTGATTACCCTCGTCGCACTATGAAGACCTTCCATGGGGGAGTAGTTCGCAAAGTCATTAAGAGAGAAATAGCATTACCATTCAAAACTTTAGGCCGCGAGCAGGGCAGTACCCTTTTCATGGGATTACTTGCTTCAGTAAATATACTTTTGCATCGCTACACTAATCAGGAGGATTTTATTATAGGTAGCCCAATAGCTGGGAGGGAGCATTTAGAATTGGAGAATCAGATTGGGTTTTATGTCAATACCCTTCCCTTGAGAATACAATTCAACGGGAATGCTAATTATCTGAAAGTGTTAGATATTGTAAAAAACGTGACACTGGGGGCGTATTCTCATCAGGTATATCCATTTGATGAAATACTTAATAACCTTCAGATCCAAAGTGATCCTAGCCGAAATGCATTGTTCGATGTAGTTGTTGCATTGCAAAACACTAATACTCATTCTGATTTAAGTCAGCAATCGCTAACAGGCCTCCAACAAGATTGGTACAAAGAAGTAGAGCCAGCAGTCAGTAAGTTTGATCTAACATTTTCCTTTCGAGAGTTTTTAGATGATTTGCATGTTCGAATCGAATATAATTCTGACCTTTTTAAAAAAGAGACTATAGAACGACTCACAATTCATTTGGAGTGTTTGATGGGGGCTATAGTTCAACAACCAAGGCTATCTGTTCAATGTCTTGACTATATAACTCAAGGCGAAAAAGGCCAACTACTTGAAACGTTTAATCCATTACCTTCAGAGTACCCAAAAGACAAAACCATCCCGGAATTGTTTGATGAAAATGTTAAAAAAAACCCAGATAAAATAGCTGTCTATTTTGAAGGAAAAGAAATTACTTACATCGAGCTCTGGCGCCATGCCAATCGCCTTGCCAATTATTTGCTTAGTAAATACCATGTTCAGCCGGATGATCTTGTTGGGATTCTACTAGAACGATCAGAACGATCAGTAATTGCGATCATGGCTGTTTTGAAAGCCGGTGCCGGGTATGTGCCGATTGATTCGGATTACCCACTTGAAAGAATTGCCTTTATGAAGCATGATTGTGCATGCAAAATTGTGATTGATGACGAACTATTCTCAAATTTTGAAAAAGAAGATACGTCAGTCGTCAAAAATCTTAAGTATGCGTGCAGCAGTACAAATTTGGCATACGTAATGTATACTTCTGGCTCTATGGGAAAACCTAAGGGTGTTCTGGTTCAACACAATAGTGTCATTAGGCTGGTACGATCTGCAAGTTATGTTGCTATTTCAGCCGAGGACAACATTCTAAGCCTGTCGAACTTTTCATTTGATGGATCTGTGTTTGATATTTTCGGCGCATTACTTAACGGAGCTACTCTAGTGATTCCTTCCGCAACCGCTATGTTAGATTTTCAGGTATTGAGAAGGGTAATTGATGATGAGAAAATCACTATGTTCTTCATTACTACAGCTTTGTTTAAGGCACTTGTTGATACTGGGTTGGTTGGGTTTCATTCGTTGCGTTGTGTACTTTTTGGTGGAGAGCTTGTTTCCGAAAGCCATGTGAGAAAATTCCGAGAGCAAGCGGGTTACATTCGACTGGTTCATGTTTATGGCCCAACCGAAAATACTACATTCTCCTTGTGGTATGATATTGCGATCGACGAATCTCCAATTCCAATTGGCAAGCCTATAAATAACAGTACTGCTTATATTCTTGATGAGAAGAATTTATTGGTTCCAACCGGAGTTATAGGAGAAATCTGCGTTGGAGGCGACGGACTAGCTCGTGGATAC
>Ga0105045_10002155_pt1 | contig 16536 bp, 14 predicted proteins | sample MAT02_FD_78089 | JGI IMG/M metagenome (GOLD analysis project Ga0105045, IMG submission 78089) | Freshwater microbial communities from Lake Fryxell liftoff mats and glacier meltwater in Antarctica - MAT-02 (megahit assembly) | ecosystem: Environmental > Aquatic > Freshwater > Ice > Liftoff... | reverse complement strand
CCAAACTGCGCATCCAGTTCACGTAAACGCTTTTATGACTTATTTAGAACAGTCACCTGAGCGCCAACGCCAATCGCCATCATCAGAGCGTTGGTACCAACGACACCCGCACCTAAAATAACGACATGACCTGGTTCAACACCCGGAACGCCACCCAGCAAGATCCCTCGACCGCCTTGCGCTTTTTCCAGCGCATGAGCACCTGCCTGTACTGACATGCGACCTGCTACTTCACTCATGGGGGCAAGCAGCGGTAATCGCCCTTGATCGTCTGTGACGGTTTCATAGGCTATGGCGGTACAACCAGATTCAATTAGTAAATTAGCTTGTTTAGGATCCGGCGCCAGATGTAAAAATGTAAACAGGATCTGGCCTTCACGGAGCATTTTGCACTCGTTAAGCTGGGGTTCCTTTACCTTAACGATTAAGTCTGTGGTTGCAAAAATTTCCGCAGCGGTATCCACTATAATGGCGCCAGCTTGGCGGTAATCGTCGTCGCTAATATCAATACCCGCTCCGGCATTGGTTTCAACGAACACTTCGTGCCCATTTCCAACAGATTCACGAACACTGCTTGGGACCATACCCACTCGGTATTCGTGATTTTTAACTTCTTTAGGTACACCAATTCGCATGAACAAAGGCTCCGTAACATGTCAAAAATTGAGGAGAACATTAAGGGTTAATCTGGTAGAAGTCAAACACATATCCACTAAATTAATTCAGATTAATGACATATTAATGGGCAAGATAAAGGCGGATTTTGTTGTGATCTATTCGCCCTTAAAATGGCCGTAATGTTGATTTGTTCAGTAAATTTCCTTCTGATTTAGCAAAGATCCATAAGCTAAAAAATTAAATGGTAATATTGACAATATTGGGTTGCACAACTACACATTATCTGTCTTACTGGTATTTACCCTTCAGTAAACAAACATCGACAAGGAATGTCATGGATAAGTCAACAGAAGGTATTGTCTTAAAAGACGGCCAAATAGAATCTTTATCGAATGTTCTGACACAGCTTGATATCTCATCCGCTGTGAATGATCGTGAGATAGAGGCTCGTTCTCAATTTGTCCAGCAACTTAAAAAAGCGATTGGTGATCTCGCCAACCCGCAAATGCCTATTGGCATTAAACCCACCTTACAGCGATTGCTTCAAGAAAGTGATTACTACATCAAACAAGGTAACGAAAGTGAATTTGTTCGACTATGTAACGATGCTATTGAGGTTTCACGGCAAGGTTGGAGTATTTTAAGTTATTGGATGACCTCTGGACAAAATACATGTTACGCCATCCATTGGAGCTTAAAAGATGCGATGGATAATCACAAAAAAGAAATGCTCAAAGTGACAACGATGCAAAATTATTCTTCCAAAAATGATCCTGTATCCTCTTGTTCAGATAATCCGAATGCAGCAATAAAAAAACCGGAACTAGTTACCACGACAACAAAGTATTCATTTCCTTTGTACACCAGTTTGATTGAGCGTGTTCTAATGCAATCTGGTCAACCATCGAAAAAAGAAGCTTCTCATGTCAGAGTGAACCAAGACCCTTTTTCTTCTTGCCAAGAGCTTTATAAAAATAAGTTTTAAATTCTCGTTATCGAAGTAGATGTCGTAGTGGAAGTATTAGTTATTTTTTTGGTAGTGCGACAAGCAACACTACAAAAAAAATATAAATTGAGAGATCCCGACACTGCATTCAAGATATGGGCCCCAATTTAGGGGCTTTTGTTTTTAAACTTTGTTTCTTCGCACTCGACCTTGCCTTGGTCGATTAAAAGGTTCAATAACCGAAGCTATTTCCTGCGTGATTGCTTTTATCTTTGTCAAACACCCACAGGTTGTGCAGGTTCCCCCAAAAGCAGTCAAACCGACTGAATTAACTTTAAGATTTAGCTGTTTACAAAATTGAGAGAGTGTTTCTTTAAGTGCCATTAATGATTGCGATTTTTCAATTTCAGCAAAGTGTGTAACTAAAAATTGGTTCACTTCTTTTTTCGTGCGATATTTTTCTAAAACAACTTTGGCCTGCATGTAAAAATGTGGAAATTGGCTATCAGTCAACATACTCTACTCCTTTACTGATAATTCTCTTTCCGTCATTGAGAGCTTTTCCATTAAATTATAGAGTGTCGGTCTCGTCACTCCCAACAGTTCTGCCGCTTTTGACATGTTGCTATCGCAATAATTTAATGCGGTAGTAATCGCTTCTTTCTCTGCTGAATCACGAATTTGTTTAAGATTAAACGGCATGGCATGCAAATCATTAAAAGGAAGATCAAGGTCACCCAGTGTAATTTGAGCAGTATCGGCCATCACGACAGCGCGTTTGATCTTATTCTCAAGCTCTCTGACATTACCTGGCCATGAATAACTATGAATAGCATCCAGCGCTTCGGGCGTAAATTTTTTGATAGGTCGTTTGTATTCTTGTGAAAAACGACTTAAAAAAAGCCTGGCCATCATGGCTGCATCGCCGATTCGTTCACGTAATGGCGGTATCGAAATAGTGACTTCACTCAGGCGATAATACAGATCTTCACGGAAGGTATGCGCTTGAATCGATTCTTGCAAATCATGATGTGTCGCACAGACCACTCTCACATCTACGGCAATTGATGTTCGTCCGCCTAAACGTTCAAAAGTTCGCTCTTGTAAAAATCGTAATAATTTGGGTTGTAAAGATATGGGCAAATCACCAATTTCATCTAGAAACAGCGTTCCTTTATTGGCCATTTCTATCTTACCTAGCGTTTGCTTCACGGCCCCCGTAAATGCGCCTTTCTCATATCCAAACAATTCGCTTTCCAGTAAATTTTCAGGAATGGCGGCACAATTGATGGCCACAAAAGGTTCTTGTGATCGGTCACTATGCTCATGTAAGGCATTGGCTAACACTTCCTTGCCTGTGCCACTTTCTCCTAACAATAAAATACTAATGTTGTTGGGGGCAACTTTTTGCACGGTTCTGCAAACTTTTTGCATACTAGGGCTACTGGTTAAAATACCTTTGATGGAATTGCTTAACGTTAACGTGTTTAATTGGTTATATTCTTTCTCTAAAGTGTGCAGATAATAGGCTCTATCGACAATTAAACTGAGGGCTTGACCTTCAATAGGTTTGACATAAAAATCATAGGCGCCTAGATTAATCGCTTGCATCGCCACCGTGCGATCAGATTGACCGGTAACCATGATCACTTTGGTACTGGGGGATAACGAGACAATTTCTTGTAAAATATTAAGACCTTCTTCATAACCACATGGATTCGGCGGCAACCCTAAGTCTAGAGTGACAACACCGGGCTCATATCTTCTTAATTTAGTGATAGCTTCATTCTTATCTTGTGCGGTTATCACTTCATAATGACTAAATGCCCATTTTAATTGTTCTCTTAAGCCTTCATCGTCTTCTACGACTAACAAATAGGGTTTATCATTCACTGCAACTTCCTTTTAAATAACCAGTAAATTAAGCGACACTTTGCTCTTCTTTACGCTGTAAAACCATGGGGAACTCTAGCGTGAAGGTTGAGCCTTTATTCTTAACTGTTTCTACCGATAACTTTCCACCCACATTGTGAACATATTCTTTCGCTTCATAAACACCAATCCCCATGCCCTTTTCGCCTTTGGTGGTAATAAAAGGCTTATACAGATCGCCATGCAAGAATTCTGCTTCCATACCGCACCCGGTATCGCGAATGGCCACCAGCAATTTTTCACCCGCTTCAATCACCGATAGCACCACTTCACCATGCTCAGGTGTTGCTTGTTGGGCATTTTCAACCAAATGACAAAGCACATTAACTAATTGATTTTCATCACCTAACACTTGAATATCATTATTTTGAATTTGCCAATCGATCCTGGGTACAGGGTGGCGGTGATTCGTTAATTGGATCACTTTTTGAATCGTTGTGGCAATATGAATGGTTTGAGGGGTTAATAGTCGCGCCCTATCTCGCATTTGTAATAGAAGTCTATCTATTTTGTCAGCGGCATGTTCCATGGTGAGAAAGACACTTCGTACAAACCCTGGGTTATTTTCATGCTTTTCACGATTGCTGATCATGAGTTTTAATTGCGATTGAACATTCTTTAAATCATGCATCACAAAAGCGGATAAACGATTAAAACCTTCAAACTGGCGGGCAATCGCTAAAGCCTGTGCATTGCGCTCTTGTACAAGGCAAATCACGGCTTGACGACCCGCCATTGAGAGTAGATCTAACACTTCCCAATTAATATTAAAAAAGGCCACGCGGGGATGTGCCAGAATAACAAAAGCATGTAGTCGATTACCATGAAGCAAAGGGACTAATAACCATGCCCAAGAGAATTGTCTAATCGCTTGTGGAACGCTGACAAATGAAAACGCGCGATCATTCTCACTTAAGTGTGAAGGAATTTCTAATGCGCGCTGCGATTGCTGCAAATAATCGGTAAAAGCGCAAGGTTCAATGACCACTTCTTGATTGGGAAAAGCACTATGCCAGCAATCTTTTAAAACAAAGCCACGCTTTTCTTCCCATTCAAACAGCACGCCTTTACGGCTTTGCACCATATCTGCCAACGCTTTAATGACACGTGTGGTTAATTGTCTTTCATCGTCATTGGCATATAAAAGTAAGGAGAAACGGATCCACTCTTCACGGTAATCATAGCGAAGTTTAAAAAAGTTTTTAGAAATAAAGACTTTGGTCCAAGCACGAGCTCGCCCAGATGAGAGCATAATTGCCAATAACAATAATGATCCGGTAAAGAACAAGATCTGTAAGGCATCGCCCCAGGTGCCGCCCCATTCACGAATAAAGCAGCTTACCATGTTCATCGCCAGCAAATAGACGCCACTTGAAATGAAGATGGTTGATCGAATAATGACCGTTCTGGAAGGGAGTATTTCAGCTTGCCACTTGTGATGCCGTAATGCACTCAAGACAATTAATGGCGTAACGAGGGTCGAGATTGCTCCCCTTGCCTGCCAGATGCTAATACTAATGTTGTTTAAAATAGCCGCATTGGTATACATATAAAAATCGTAGCAATAGACGATCCCCATCCCAATGCACAAAAATTTAAGGCGCCATCTTTGGTGACCTATCGAGCAACGATAAATTTGTTCTATTAATGCCAACACTAAAATGCAAAATAATACGCATGCACTATAGTTACAGGTGATTAATTGATCACCCATACCTGTTTGCCAATCGAAAATTTCGATGATGCTAATGCACAATACAGAAGTTAATAAGATGCCTACAAAAAGATAAAAAACTTTATTAAAATACCAACGTTTCTCTTTTCTTTGGTTAGTGAGTTTTAATAATTTAATTAGGCAAACAAACCATAACGCATTATTAATGACTTCAGAAACAGTGACGACCGAATAATTGACAATAAACCCGGCCGCATAAATGGTCGACAACACAGCCCAGACCATCGCCGAGCAAGCACATAGCGCTAAAATGGGAAACTGTAGTCGAGTTGGTCTGTGGGACAATAGGACAAGAGAGACAAGTGCAAAAGCAATTGCGCAGGAAAGATAGCTGGCAACTGCAATTTCTGGCATCGTTTCTCCTGGAAGGTGTCCATTTGGACAAGAAAAAAACTGACTGCTACAACTGCTTTGCTCTTCCCATTTCGCTTTCATGCCTGGAAAAAGCTTATTTCGGACGTATTTATTTGTCAATAATTAATGCTAATTGACTAAATTCGTTCAGTAATTTCTGGCACAATACATCACTGCGTTGCGTTATCGCCTCTTTAGTATCGATAAGATTTCCATCTTCACCTAATAATCCTACCTTTTTTTGCGTAAGGAATTCACTAAGCTTTTTACTTAATTCTTTGACAGATATTTGCCCGTCGCAGCTTTGCAATAAGAACCTTTCAATATCATTTAATGAAATGGTTTCGTGCCGATGGTTCGTTACCCAGGTTTGGTGCTGTAACTGGTAATGTATCCACTGTGCGGTAAGCGGATTTTCTCCCGGTACCTCAGCATAACCACCACCATCGGAATGGATTTTAACCAAACCACCCAACACTAAGCGCATGAGATTTAATTCTTCTACTAAAAACCGTTCCACCGTGGCGCTGTCAGCCAATGCCATGTCTTTCATGACACTAACACATAATTCATCAAAAGCAATCGGTTTTCCTTTTTGAGCAAATAGTTTAAGCATGGCAACTTTTGATAAAGGGTTAGTCAGCGTTAACGTAATATGCTGACCAATAAAGCGCATTGGGTTTTCATTCATGACATTTGCTTCAGATAATCCTTCAACAGCTCCGAAAAAGCTCAAGTAAAATGATTTAATTTGAGAAGTATCAAGGCTGCGATTAATCTTAGCGCTTTCGTGACAAAGCAACGTACAACGAAACCGCTGATTGTGGATAAAGTCAAGGTATTGCCCACAACTCACTACGTCATTGATTTTATTCATTTCATTCGCCAAGGGTTTTGGCAAATTACTCGGATACATTTGAGCTAAGTCGGTATCGGCAAGATAGGCTAAATGATATTTTTTAGCATCTTCGACAAATTGATAAAAATAGAAGGGATCATTAATTTCGCATAAGTGATCATGTACTAAATAGGAATCAGGTTGTTTAGCTAATATGTCAATTTCAGTTCGTAAGAAATTGGCATAAGGTGATTGATCATCCCCCAGCCCAGTCACCATAAATTGTAAGACTTGACGCGCAGCTTGCGCTTTAGCAATGGGAGACTCTATGTCTTTCGTATGATAAAGCATCATCTCGCGAACACTCCTCACCACGTTCCAGCCAGGTAAGGTATTATAGCTAATATACGCAACACCTTGCGGTGCAAGATGCTTTTCACAAACATGGAAGATTTTTTCTCGAACCGCCTCTGGCACCCAAGAGTAAATGCCATGGCAAATAATATAATCAAATTGCCCAAATTCGGCAGAAATATCTTCTATTCCCAAGTGAAAGACTTCAATGTTAGTTAGTTTTAAATCTTTAATGCTACGTGTTGCTCGTTGAATTTGTACGGCACTTAAATCAACCCCAACAATATGAGCAGCAGGCGCCTGGCAAGCCAGCGGAATAATATTACCACCACTAGCACAGCCCAATTCCAAAATGCGCGCCTTAGCAAACTCCACCGGTGCCAGACCAAACAATTTAGCCACGGTATGCAGATGATCAGGATGCGTTTGCGAGTATGAGCGACTTTCATATTCTGTGATATCGTAGGAGAAAGCGGTGCTAACAGACATATTTTCTCTCAAATTAAAAAGATCACTATTTCAGCTAAGTAAAATGGCTGTCAACTCATAAGCGGTTGGTTTGTTAATCCATAATTAGCTTTCTTACTAGGAGCTAGCATGTTCCAAATACTCATTGGCGGCGGGATCTTTACAAGTGCCTTCTTACTCTTTTTTATACAACTGCTGTTGGCTAAACATATGCTGCCACAATTTGGTGGCTCAGCATTTGTTTGGGTTACGAGTATTTTGTTTTTCCAAGCCAGCCTATTACTTGGGTATTTTTATGCCTATCTAATAGCGAAACTCCCCTCATTTCGTTTGCAAGCGGTGATTCATTTTGCACTGCTGGTTACCTCTCTTTATTTTATCCCAATCCATCTAGATGGTTTTGTGATTAACAATCAGCAATGGCCCCCTTTTAGTGTTTGGCAGTTATTATCATCAATTGTGCTATTACCCTTTATTGTCATATCAGCCTCAAGTCCCTTGTTGCAATATTGGTACTGCAAGATCAAACAAAGCGAATTTCCGTATTACTTATATTCAATCTCAAATGCCGGCTCACTACTCGGGTTGCTGGGCTATCCATTATTTATTGAGACAACCATCGGTTTGCAGCTCCAAGCGCAATATTGGACCATTTTATATCTTGTGTATTGTGGCATCTGTTTATCTTGCATGGGTAAGCTGGTCTTATCAAAGAACATCGTTACCTATCAAGTCGTGAGTAACGAGGTCAAATGGCTAAATGCTAGCCAATGGATATTTTTGAGTTTTCTATCAAGCGCCTTGCTACTGGCTATTACGCAGTTTTTAAGCCAAAATGTAATTAATCTTCCTTTGATGTGGGTGATACCGCTTGGTTTGTATCTTATTTCCTTTATCATCACTTTTGCTAAAGCATCAGGCTATGACCGCAATTTTTGGATCTCCTCATTTCTCATTTTTCTAACACTACTCTCTTGGCTAATCTATATGGAAAGCATGACAGGTTATGATGTCGTGCTTATCTTATTTGGACTTCTTTATAGCACATGTATGATTTGCCATGGTGAGCTTGTCTTGCGCAAACCTTCGCAAAACGCACTAACCACTTTTTATCTGCTTATTTCATTAGGTGGGGTTCTGGGCAGTCTTTTTGTGAATATTGTGGCTTATGTATTATTAGGCAAATGGTGGGACTTTTATATCCCATTAACGCTACTAACTATCATTGTAATGATGCTGAGTTATCAACAATTAAAAACAAAACTTGCGACATGGGAGACCAAAAACATTTCCATCACTTGTGTCGTTGCCATCGTGATTTTAACGTTCTTGAATATCTTCAAACCTCAAGTGCCAGTGTTAGCTGAAAAAAGAAGTCTTTATGGTTTTTTGCACATCTACGACAGCCTGTTGCCTCCTTCTGCTAGTTATAGAACAATGCGTAGTGGGCAAATTGCGCACGGCAATCAATTCTTAAATGCTGAAAGTAGAAATTTGACAACTACTTACTATGGTGAAAACTCGGGTGTTTATTTAGCGATTAAATATTTGCGACAACAAAAGAAGCAGCCATTAAATATTGCAGTTATTGGTTTAGGCTGTGGCACGATTGCAAGTCTTGGCATCAAAGGTGACAATATCGATTTTTATGAACTAGATGATAATGTTAAGGAATTTGCTTATCGTTATTTTACCTTTCTTGAAAATTCCCTTGCGAATATTAACGTCATACTAGGTGACGCTCGCCTTTCAATGGTAAAAGCACAATTCTCTTCATCATTTAAAAAATATGATTTAATTGTTGCGGACGCTTTCAATGGCGATGCCATACCGTTTCATTTACTTACTACTGAGGCCCTGTCGTTGTACCGAAATTTATTAACCCAAAATGGGATAATCGCTTTTCACACCACCAACACTTACGTCAATTTTCGCCCCTTAACTAAACGGTTAGCCATGGCACATGGACTTACGCACTTCTGGACAGTAACGCGTTCACAACCTGAAAAACTAAGATTTCCCAATCATTGGGCAATGCTAAGTGCTGATCCAGAATTTGGATCATGGTTAAAGCAACAAAGTGGATTTACATTAATCGATAAGCCGACAGACTCTACAACCCTTTGGACTGATGACTTCAATAGTATTTTGCCACTACTAAAACTGCGATCACTCTAATTTATCGTTTTCGCTCTTTTGAAACGTTTGTAAAAAAACGTCCTTTAGACGAGAGTGCAACTTGATAAACCACGTATAAAGCAAGGCAATCAAAATGATTGAAACAATGCAGATGAATATTAATAGTTCAATCGGCGGCAAAATACTAATACTTAATGCGCATATAAGCAACATCATGCTCATTAATGAAAATAACGGAATAAGCTCTGCAACAATTTTGTGCCACTTAAGTTTTAAATCCTCTTTATCATCTTTTATATTCAACTCGGTTAGTATTAAGCATAAAAATTGAATTTTACGATATGCCGCAATTAAAAAAGGTAAAGAGATAATTAAAGCCATGGCCCAAAATATAGCTTTTTGAATATGATGATTTGATAATGACAAAACAAAATCACCCCATGCGGTACCGGCAAGGTAAGCCATGGTGAAGAATATGCCCATCACAATAAATAAATTTATCACTACTTGAATGATATTGTAGGTTTTATAGCGACTCATGCTCACATTGTGTTTTGGATCCTTAGTATTCAACCAGCGAGAATACCTTTCAAATTGCCTGCTTAGGGAATGGGGGATAAAAAATGATACACCATCAGATATGCTATCTGAATGCTTAATTAAATAAGGTGTGAGTAGTGTTGTAATCGCAGAAACCATGACCGCTATAGGATATAAAAATGCACTTGTAACTCCAAGGGTAACGCCGAGAGTCGCAATAATAAAAGAAAACTCACCAATTTGGGCTAACCCTAACCCCACGCGCATAGAGGTTTTACCACTTTTGCCTGCTAATAAAATGCCAAGACTACTACTAAATACCTTACCAAGAACGACAACCACCGTGATCCCAACAATGGGTAATGGATGGCTTGTTAGCACACTCGGATCAAACATCAGCCCCACTGAAACAAAAAAAATAGCGCTGAACATATCGCGTAAGGGCATGATTAAAGCTTCGATGGTGCCGAGTTGACGGGACTCAGCCATAATCGCGCCGATAACAAATGCACCTAACGCCACACTATAACCTAAACGAATGACCAGTAAACAAAAGCCAAAGCACATACCTAGGACTGAAATAAGCAGCATTTCTTTACTGTTAAATTTGGCTATATAGGAAAGCATGCGAGGAATAATCAGTATTCCTAAAAATAAAGAAACAACCAGGAAAGTCGATAATTTACCTAGTGTAATGATAAAATCTTCAGCATGCATAGAGCCCGTTATCGAGATAGTTGATAACAGTGCTAAAATAGCAATCGCAAATATGTCTTCTAAAATTAAAATTCCAAAAATAAGCTGTGCAAATTTTTGATGTTTAAGATCAAGCTCTTCTAATGCTTTAAGAATAATGGTCGTTGATGAAATGGCGAGCATGGCACCTAAAAAAATTGAATCCGTTTGGCTCCACTGAAAAAGACGTCCAACCCCATAGCCCAACCCTGTCATCACTATAATTTCAAGTAAGGTGGCAACCGCCGCAGGTTTACCCACTCTACTTAACTTACGTAGATTAAATTCTAAACCTAATGAAAACAGTAGGAATATGAGGCCCAACTCTGCAAGCGTCTGTATGGTAGTAATGTCTTGAATGAACGAAAAGGGTGGCGTATGAGGACCAATAATCACCCCTGCAACAATATAACCTAATACCACCGGTTGTCGAAAACGGTGGCACAGCACAGATATAAGGCCTGCAACCAACATGATGACCGCTAAATCTTGGACGAACATGAGGGCATTATTGTGCAATAAACCACCTATACTGTATAGAATTTATATTATTGATAAAAAAGGTAAGCCTTGAGTATAGCAGTGATGGTTGTTGTAAATATAACCAGGATTAAGAGTTACTAAGGGATCTATACTTATTAAATAACCAAGGTGGAGAGCCTTATAATGCAAACGCCCTTAAGCATGCTTTTAAAAGAAAAAAGCAATAAAATCCAAACATTAGCGCCTGAAGATACTTGTTTTTTTTGCTCTGAAATTTTATCAAAATTTGGTATAGGTGCATTGCTGGTTATGGAAGGTGAAAAGCTACTAGGGATTGTCAGCGAGCGAGACCTAATTAATAAATTAGTCAGTAAGAAATTAGCACCTGAAACTGTCAAAGTATCTGAAATCATGACGCGCAATGTGCTAACAGTCACTCCAGAGACAACGGTGCAAGAAGCCATTGAAATTATGACAGAAAGGCGCTTTCGTCACTTACCTGTGTTGGAGAAGGATAAGCTCGTTGGTATTATTTCAATTGGCGATATTACGCGGTGGATTATGCTGCAACAACAGCAAGAGATCTCTGCACTCACCGGTTATATACATGGCTAGCCGCCCCCGGGTTTCGCAACTTTTTTAGGTGGCACTTCACCACTTGCTGAAGAACTACGCACTGCTGCGGGCACAGCAACTTGATTTAACAGCGCATAGCCTGGCAACATAGTTGGCGGCGGCACCCATTCAGCGGCTTCACTCGTCCTGGATGAACTAGAGCTAGATGATGAAGAGATCGTTAAATGTCGAAGTCTAGATACCAAAGAATGCCGACGTGGGATTATGACTGGCAACTTATCTCCCTGCGCGTCCTCGCTGTCATAAGAGCTTGAACTGGCACTCGCTAAGAGTTTAGGCACTGATCCTTTTTGACAAAAGATTGCATAGTGCGTTGGTTCAAAGGGTGTTGTGAACACAGGGGCCATCATCATTTCTTTCATCAATACTTTAAAAAAACCATACTCTTGCGTATCGGCACGTAAATTAGCCGTTTCTGCACCTGTTCTAGGAATAATATTACGAAACAGCCCTAAGCCTTCAAAAAGTCCTGGAGCCAACGTCATCGCTATTTTAGATTCATCAAGTTCATTATACTGTCGCTGCGCGAGTGCTAAATGTGCTAATCGAATATACTCATGAATAGCTGCAGCCGATTCATATTGCTCTAATAAACACAACTGTCCAATAAATTGTATTAAAAGTTCTTGAAAATGAATCCCATTAATTTGCAAAAAAGCGCCACCTTTTTTGAAAGTATCACTTGAGAGAACTTCATAAATTATCTTTAGTTCATCTAATAAAGTTTTGGCAGACAATTGCACTTCTGGCAAGTCATTTAATAACTTGCCAGATTGCATTACTAATTTGCATACCACCGCCCACTCATAATCACCTATTGGGTAAAGGTTGGGACCTAATTTTTCTACCTGAGATTCAATTTGGTTTATTAATCCTGGCGGTAATTTTACAGGGTCTTTTGTTTGCAAGTTACTAACGCCTGTCTCTAACATTTTCTTTTGAGTTTGTGCATCATTGATTTGTGCATGGTGCTTTTCAATGGCCAGGCTAATACTTGCTAGATGATTATCGGTTAACCATAGCGCTTCCTCTTGAAGCAGATCCTTCAATGCATCAACCGAGGGATTTGCCGTAAAAACAAAAATATTCTTCTGGCGAAAATTAATGAATTCGGGTGCAACCCTCAAAATTCGATAAATGATGCTAAGCGGAATGCCGGTTGATTGTGATGAAGATCCTGCAAGCATAATGTACCTTAAACAAATGAAAGATGATGACGCTTAGTGTATGGATCACGACTTAAAATGCAAGCAAATGACATCAATTCAGATTGTTGAATAGCTAATTGAGTGTGGATGGCTTTTCGTGGGTAAAATGAAAAACAACAAAACCAAGTATGACGCTCATCGCTATCATTAACGACAAATTTGCCATGGATTTATCATTAAATAGCGTCACCAATACCGTTGCGACAACGCCAAAGGTACTCATGTAAGTTGAAAAAATGGCCATTCTTCTACCCATCGGTTCAATGCAAGCATCAATAGCACTACGACTTAAAGGGCCAAATGCAATCGCAGACCCCATTGAGAAGACCATGAGTAATAGTATCAGTGAATAATAAGCTTGGCTGTCTAGACTGCTAACCAGAACCAATGCTAAAACAGCAGCGACAGCAATTCCCATCCCTGTATTAATTAAGTGACTTGGCGACACTTTGTCAGCAGCGTAGTGAACAATTTGTGCGCCAACGATAAAGGCACCAAATATCGCTAATTGGATATAGCCATACTCTAAGGGTGTTTTATGATGGGACTCAATAATGACAAAAGGACTTTCGACTATCCAACAAATAAAAGCCATAAACAGTAAACAATAAGGTAGCATGTAGTGCAGGAATTTCTTGCGTTGGGCAATAACTAAAAAATCAAGCACAATTTCTTTGAAATAGATTGGAATACGCTGCGGATTGGTTTCAGGCATGACTTTAGCTAACAATAAGATTGCTAGCAAAGACCATATTCCTAAAACAGTGAAAATGGTTCTCCAGTCTGAAAACACTAATATCACTGCGCCAAGTAGCGGTCCGAATGCAGGAGCCAAGATCGTGACTGAGCCCATCATCGCAATGATTTTAATAGCTCGGGTTGTATCATAGGATTCATGGATTGCTGCATATCCAGCGACGACCATGCTACAGACTGAGCTACCTTGAATAAACCTGGCGATGAGGAATACATAAATATCCGGGGTCAACGCACAAATGAAATTGGCGAGAATATAAAACACCCCACCACTGATTAATACGACTTTTCTACCATATCGATCAGATAATGGCCCCATTAACAACTGCATTGAAGCTGAGCCTAAAAACCAAAACAATAAGGTATATTCGGCTAAGTCTTGTGAAACATGCATATCACGGGATATTTGTGGCAAACTTGGCAGATACATATCATTGGATAAGTATGTGGCGATTTCGTAAAATACCAACGCCGCAGGTAATAAAGGAACTTTTTGGAGCTTACTCATAGCCTATAGGGGGTAACACAAACAAGAGAATATTCCTTTATAATATGTTAAATTTCACATATTAGCTAGAAGCATACATTTACCATGCCGACATTCATTAAAGTTGTTTTAAAGACAAATCGAAATGGCAAGTTAAAGGGCTGTGGCTAATAGAAGCAATTTTGCTAGTGTTAGTTGATACAATACCCTCTCCCTACTGAATATCTAAAATGCCCTCACTATTTGATATATCCTCAGATTCGTTAAGACATTCAACTAAACTCTCATCAGACCAATCTAGGGTTGACCAAACTACTGAGTGCATTGTTTTAACTTTACTTTTAGCAAAGATTTGCCTGGCAATTTCACGGGCTCTTTGTTCGGTTTGCGCCCTCACTCGAATATAGCCATTCTTGCTAGTTTCATTCTGACCTTTGGGTGATAATTTCCACACTTTCATTGCGTACCTCATATATGCTCAGTGCAACTCGGGAGCTATGTAAATATTTATCGACAATCAATCATTTAAGGTAAACTACCGATAAAATATTATGCTAAGTTTCCTTCATTCAAGCGCAGACATGAGAAGAGACTATGAAAAAACTAGCCATCATGAGCATGTTGATCCTGGCCGTGCTTTGCATTTTTCCAGCTTTTGCAGGTAATCGCCCTACCATTTCATTTAATGGGCAACAATATTACTTGGCAAAAACACATTACCAAACTGATTATACACGTAGCCCTGTTAATCTTGTGGAATTTTACATTTTAGAGGGTGAAAACTCTGATAACTTTACAAAATCTATTCAACGTATTACTTTTTTACAAATCACTGATTACAAACCCTCATTAAAATCAAGACTATCAGAATTTAAAGAAGATAATAAAAACATTCCCTTTGAAGAAATCATTCAAGATAATAAAGCTATTTTAAATGTCACTTTTTGGTGGCCCTTTCGACCCACGGTTATATACAAAAATGTTATTGTTTTCCAGCAAGATAAAGTGGCAAACCGTGCCATGTGCTACATCGTCACTGAGTTACAGTTTTTTGATAGCATCAAAACAACGAATGCAGACTTAGTCAAGCAAGGCAGTCAATTGCTGTTAAGTAACAAAATTGTGGAAGAAGCAGCAAAGCTCTCATTTTAAACGCCTATCATGTAACATGTGTACCCAAAGGGGTTGACGATCATATCGATTACTTTAAGCGCAAGCGTTGCTTCCCTTAGGTACAACCCCACCGGCAACTTTACGTTAACTTTATTAATGTTATTTCGGATGAATATAAAAAACCCAAAGCAATTGTAAAATAATCAAATGATAAAAATAGATATGTAATGAATAGCGCGAAATAACCAATAAGGGCCGCAATAGAAATGGGGGACACGGCACCGTTATCAACCTGTAGTACCGCAGTAAAAAGAAGACGCCTAACGTCAAAAGAGCAAACGAATATAAAAGCGCTGTTTGCATAAAAGAGGGAAACGCCAACAGTTGCCAGATAAAAAATACAATATGAGCCAATGCCAACCAAAGCGTTGCCTGAGGGTCTTTAATGGCTACCATCCGCGCACTATAAATAAAATAGATCCCTAATATGCCATATTCAACATGGCCATATATCAGAGCATTAATTAGTAATAATAGTAAAAAGAAGACAGTACGCCATAACGTTGAGATCCGCTCAACAGGGAAGTAGTGAAGCAACGCTTGATAAACAATAAAATTGAGCAAAATACCGAACCACACTTTTTGATAGATAAAACCGCTACTGATCGATAAAAGAATGCCATAGCCAATGAGAAAGTAATTGATCCGCAGTTTATTCACGTAGCCAATGAGGAAGTACAACATCGGCGCGCAAATTCTTCCAAGCATTCGAAACCAAGGGTTATCATCTAGTAGGTAATAGCCAACGTGATCGATCACCATCATGAGAATGGCAACAACCTTAACCAAATCATGGGTGTTGAATGATTTACCGTAACGATAGATTGAGCTGGAAATTGTGTTAGTTGTCAAAGTATTCTATCCATGTAGCCACCATAACAGTGGCTACCTTTACAATACTGAGAAGCCACAGATCCCCTTGAGTATAGACCGTAGCAAGAAAAGGGGCTTGTTTGCGCTTTATACCTCTAATTTAAAGAGCATATTAGGGTGGGCATCTTCATCTTCTACTACACACTTTGCTTTTACTTTTTTAGTAATTCCGTTCCAAGCTGACAATATTGGCTTAACTAGAGCCAGAGCTTCAATAGTTCGTGGTGTTAGTGCTTCTCCTTCGCTTTCTTCAGCCTGTTG
>Ga0105045_10002153_pt1 | contig 16540 bp, 15 predicted proteins | sample MAT02_FD_78089 | JGI IMG/M metagenome (GOLD analysis project Ga0105045, IMG submission 78089) | Freshwater microbial communities from Lake Fryxell liftoff mats and glacier meltwater in Antarctica - MAT-02 (megahit assembly) | ecosystem: Environmental > Aquatic > Freshwater > Ice > Liftoff... | reverse complement strand
CTGAAAACTGCTATAAATCCCAACGCTTATCGCTTTTGAGCAAAGCCTCAAACTCAGCCGCTGGTAAAGCCTGACTGAAAAAATAGCCTTGAATTTCGTCGCAATCGCGGGCACACAAAAAAGCAAGTTCCCGCTCATTTTCTACCCCCTCAGCAATCACAGTCATATTCAGAGAGTGCGCCATTTGAATAATCGCTACTGTAATCGCTGCATTTTGGCGATCGTCCGCAATATCCCGAATAAAACTCTTGTCAATTTTGAGCGCATCAAAGACGAAGCGTTTCGGATAACTCAAAGAACAATACCCAGTCCCAAAATCATCAATCGCTATCCTAATCCCCATATCTCTCCACACCTTAAAAGCTCCAGCCGCCGCCGTTTCATCTTGCAAAATCAGACCTTCCGTCAATTCTAATTCCAGACATTTAGGATCGAGATTCGTTTCTCTCAATATCTGGCTGACTCTCTCCGTCAAATTTTTGCCTTCAAACTGGCGGGCTGACACATTGACTGCTACCCGCAGCGGAGGCAAACCCTCAATTTGCCACGCTTTAGTTTGCCTGCAAGCAGTCTCTAAAACCCATTCACCAAGCGGTGCAATCAAGCCCATTTCTTCAGCCATTGGAATGAATTCTCCAGGGGAAACTCTGCCTCTTTCTGGATGATTCCAGCGCACTAAAGCTTCAGCACCAATAATTTTTCCTGTTTTGATTTCTATTTTTGGCTCATAGTAAACTTCAAATTCTGAGCGTTTTAAAGCATTACGGAGGCAAGTTTCTTGAGCTAGCTTATCAATGGAAATAATCGCTGTTTTGCTAGTATAAAATTGATAATTGTTGCCTCCTTTCTGCTGAGAATTGTACATAGCTGTATAAGCATTTTTCAGCAGTTCGTCTCCCTTGCTGCCGTCGCTGGGAGATAAACAAATGCCAATACTCGCCGTGACGTAAAGTTCCGAGCCTCTGACAATTATAGGTTGAGCTACAATATCTAAAATGTTTTGAGCAATCTTGGCAGCATCCTGTTTTTTGGCAACTGGTTCGAGAACAATTGCAAATTCAGCAGATTCCAACGAGCCACCATATTAATTTTATCCGTGTAGTTGCTCAGCCGTTCGCCAACTTTGCAAAGTACAAAGTCGCCAATATCGTGTCCCAAGGTACTGTTAATCCTGTTGATTCTATCTATACTGAGAGTGACAACGGGAACGATTGCTGGCACTTCTTTGTGCTTTTCCAATACCTGACTTAGTTGCTCTCGTAACAGCGAACGATTTGGCAAGTTTGTCAAGCAGTCGTGCTGATGTCGGTGGAGAGCTATTTGAATAGTTGTGTGCAAGTTTTTTTCTTCAAATGGTTTGACAATATAGCCGAATGGTTTGGTTTTGTTTACTCGCCGCAAAGTGTTTTCGTCAGCGTAGGCTGTTAGATAAATTACCGGAATTTCAAAGCGCGATCGAATTACTTCTGCTGCTGTAATGCCGTCGATTTCTCCTTGCAGGTTAACATCCATTAAAACTAAATCAGGTCGAGATTTGGTTGCCGATTGAATCGCTTCTTCTCCTGAATAGACAATATCAGTGATTCTATATCCCAGAGATATTAAGCTGTCGGAAATGTCTTCGGCGATAATGCTTTCGTCTTCAACTATCAGAATTTTTTTATTGGGCATAATTTTTTCTCCGAAGATGGTTGTTTTTATTTAGAAAATGTGATTTTAAAATTCGTGCCTGTTGTTTCTAACAATTCTATTTTCCCCCGAATTTGCTTGACTAAAGACCCGACAAGCCGCAAACCCAATGTGCGGGCATTTCGATAATCTAAGTCTTGAGGAAAACCAATACCGCTGTCGCTCACATTTAGCACGCAAACGCTGTTATTTTCTAAAATAAAATCTATGTTGATTGTACCTTGAGTTTGTCCTTTAAAAGCATATTTGAGGGAATTTGTAACAAGTTCGTTGATAATTAAGCCGCAAGGAACTGCCGTATCAATATTCATAGAACACGGTGCAATATTTGTTTGCAATTTTACGCCTTCTGCATGAATTTCATAAGCTTGGAATAAATTGTGGGCGAGATTTTGGATGTATTCAGCAAAGTCAATGTTTGAAAAGTCTTTGGATTGATACAATTGTTCGTGAACCAGGGCCATTGATCTGACTCGATTTTGACTTTCTTTTAACATTTCAGTAACCCGGCTGTCTTGGATGTAGCGAGACTGAAGTTTGAGCAAACTGGAAATAACTTGAAGGTTATTTTTGACGCGGTGGTGAATTTCTTGGAGGAGGACTTCTTTTTCTGCGAGGGATGCTTTGATCCGATTTTCGTCGCGCTTGCGGTCTGTAATGTCTCGCACTACTGCTTGAATTACTTTGCGGCCGTTAATTTCCATTGCATTTAACAGCACTTCGGCGGGAAATTCTGAACCGTCTAGCCGTTTGTGCACCCAGTCAAAGCGACAGCTACCTGTTTGCATTGCTGTGGATATTTTCTGGGCGGCTAAACTGCATGAGTCTTGTCCATTCGGCTGAAATTGCGGGGAAAATTCGCTGGGTTTCTTCCCGTAGAACTGTTGTTGATTTCTACAGCCGAACATTCTTAAGGTGGCGACGTTACAGTCAAAAAATGCTTGTTCGTCTAGTAGCATTACTGCGTCGCTGGTGGCTTCGTAAAGGCTGCGTAATTTGCGCTCAGATTCTTGCAATGAAGCGATTAGTTCGGTTTTTTGAGCTTCGGCGCACTTGCGGTCGGTAATGTCTATTCCTACCGAAACTGCTGCGGTTCCTTGATGATATTTCTGAGCTACTATCAGATAATTGCGGGTGTTGCCGTTAATTTCTATGTCTATTTCTTGCCAGGTTTGCTGAGATGAAATGTCAAAAAAGTTTCGGATCAGTTCTCCAAAAGCCGATCCTTTATCGAGAAAGTTGATTTCTTGACCTACAAAGCTTTCTGGAGACAGTTTGAAGGAAGTTGCTAGGTGCTGGTTGACTCCTATATAGCGCAAATCTGAACCGATCCAAGAAATGAGTCCGGGCACTGCATCCAAGACGGCGCGAAGTTGGTCTGTGGCTTCTTGAAGTGCTGCTTCCGATCGCTTGCGATCGCTAATATCTGTTGCGGTTCCGCACAGACCTAAAATAGCGCCGTTTTCACCTTGGTTGACGATGCTGTTGACGCGCAGGTGGACGGGGGTACCGTCTTTGCGAACCTGTTCTATTTCGTAGGGAGAATTGGGTGTTTGTGGCTGAAGGCTGGTTCTAGCTAAAAGTTGTGCAAATATTTCTATTTGTCTGCTTTTTTGTTGGGGAAGTAAAAATTCGGTAAAGCGGCGGCCGATCATTTCTGGGGGATCGTAACCGTAGATGCCTTTGGCGGCGGTATTGACAAAAGTTAAGATGCCTTGAATATCGATCGACCAAATAAGTTCTTGGGAGGTTTCTACGAGGTTGCGGTACTTTTTTTCACTTTCGGCAAGTGCTGCATTGAAGGCTGTTGTTTGCTGCTGAAGTCTGTTTTCTAATTCTTGATTTGCCGTTTCGAGGGTTGCGATCGACTTTTGGCGATCGCTAATATCAGTAGAAACACCGACAGCCCCGACAATTTCCCCCCTTGCATCTCGCAGCGCTGTCGATCGCATTTCGTGAATAAAATGCCCGATAGGGGCATTCCAAGTGCGATAGTTTCCTGCTAGTACCCCGGCAATATTTTCTAAGATATCTGGCTGACTGCCGTAAACTTCAAAAATCGACAGCCCGACAGTTGCAGGTGGTTTGAGTCCCAAATTTTCTAATCCTTTGCCGGATGCAAGGGTTAACCTACCGTCTTTGTCGGTTGCCCACAGGAAAATCGGGGAACAACTGAGGGCGGCGTGCAGGGTTTCGTTTTGTTGTTTTAGCCGATCGATTTCGGCATGAAGCTTGGCGCGCGTGTTGCTCAATTCTACCGTTAGTCGATCGGCCATTAGCTGCCAACTCGCAGCAGTGTCGCACATTTCAGCAGGATTGCGCGATCGACAGATGGATTGGTTGCAGTATGACATGGTTACTCTGGGATGCACTGTATATAGCCTTTCTCAGAAAGATGAGGTACGCGAACGGCATAGGGCTATGGGCATAGGGCATAGGGCATAGGGCATAGGGCTATCCTCACTTTTTTGAGAACCGCTATATTTAATCCCTGGCTATCTTTTAAGCATAAACTTTTTAAGTGAAATATTACAATTCGCCCTGATACTTATCCCAGCCAGATGCGATAGTTTAAATCTTGTTTAAAGCATTCAGGAATTGCGGTCGTGTCTGCATTTTTTGCGACTATTTAAAGATTGACAACAAGCTGAATCATGCCTGCAAATACGTAGTTTTACGGTAAGTATGTGTAGTAGTTAAAAAAGAAATTTCGCCATTTTAGCCTTGCACAAGACATACAATTATAAAGTTATTATATTGGTTTGCGTATATTCACGCACTCAAGAATTGGGAATCGGGAATTTTGAAATATAGCCACTGCTAACAAAAGTGCGATCGGGAGCATCCCAGTTTTGCATTTATAGTGCGAGCGTCCCCGCTCGCGATTTGTACAATACGCCAGCGGGGACGCTCGCACGCTCAATAAAAAAAATGCTTTTTGTAAAACTGAGATGCTCCCGTGCGATCGGGGCGATCGCTAGGGAACATCGATTCAAATCTAAAACCTAAAATCTAAAATGGTGTAACACCATGTCCGCTAGAGTAGATTAGCATAACAAAAACGGTTTGTAGTGCGGACTTCAGTCCGCTCGCTCGGTTGCCGACGCTGACTGACGCACGCGCGATCGAATCCGAGCTCCGTCAATTTTAGATTGTAGATTTTAGATTGTAGATTTTAGATTGTAGGTTTTAGATTGTAGGTTTTAGATACTTCAAGTTACCCGTACAAGTTTTAGATTATAGAATTAAAAAATGGGTTAATAATTATTAAATTATGGTTAAAATTGCGTCTCTAAAGTTGCTTTTTTATCGGCAGGTAATCTATTGAGAAATTGAAATTCGGAAATAACAGGGCGCGGCAAACAAAAGCGCAGTTCAAGCGGGTTGATGAGCAGGTGTAATACCATTTTTCTAAAAATGTGCTGATGAAGTCTTAGCCACCCCGAACTCGCGGGGGGGTTGGGGGGGTAATATCTAGCGCTACTTTATGAAATTGGTGTAACTCTGCAAAGCTCTATATCTATCGTAAAAATCGAGTTGAATAGCCGCAAGTCCTGAGTTATTGACTGTGGCCGTTGATGCTATTATAATCAAATCAGCGTTTCACACAAAAATCTGAAAGTGCTATGTCACACTTCACAACGATCGAGGTTCAAATCACCAACGGCGAACTGCTGCATCAAGTGTTGGAAGAGTTGGGCTATAACGTAGAGTCCAACGTGCAGGTGCGGGGTTATCGAGGCGACCAAACTAATGCCGAGTACGTGATTCGGCAATCCAACGGTTACGATTTGGGTTTTCGTCGCAACGGAGAGAATTACGAATTGGTTGCGGATTTTTGGGGTGCTAGAATTAACAAGCAGGAATTTGTCAATTCAATTAGTCAGAAATACGCGCGCCGCCAGTTGATGGCGGCGGTGCAGTCCGAGGGTTTTCATGTTGAAAAAGAGGAAACTTTGGCGGATGGAACGGTGAGGGTTGTTGTGGGTCGATGGGTTTAAGACTTGCGCTTGAATAACTCGTTTTTATATACCAAGTAAGTGGGTACAAATAAACATTCGATGGGTCAGGCGGGTTTTGCTTTCATCTTCTGGCTGTAATTTCGTGATTCTTCGCTCGCGCCCGCTTCTAGGTTTTTTGGGATTCGGTAGGGGCTCGCTTGACTGACATTTTTAGCAACAAAAAATTCAGGTAAACCGGCACGCACACAACTAAAATTTTAGACGATTGCTCCTACTCCCTGATTTATCTGTGGAGTAAATCTCAAACTTGTAGGGCGAAGTCGAAGTATCTAAAATCTCAAATCGACTGAGTGGTGCGGGCCTTAGCAAACTAAGGTTTAGAGGTTGTTGGAGTTGGAGTTGGAAACTTGCCTGCATTGGCATTCTTGCTTAAATACAGTACAATCTGCCGATTTTTGCCTCCGGGCCAGTCTTGCGGGCTGGTGTCTCAAGTTCCTTAGACGATGCGAATCCGGGGCGTAGAATCCTCGAAGGATGTCAGTATATTTATCGATAACGGGCGATCGCTGTTCTCTAATTCCCTACTAACAGCGGAAAATGGTATAACAGATCGCACAAATCCATTGATAGATTTTTAAGATTTTTGATAAAACACGCGATCGCAGGGTATATCATGTTGACATACTCCCCGCCGTAGAACGGACGGGGATTCTTGACGATTCATCGCAACTGCGCGACCGTTGTCGTCTTACTGTCGCTCCCCGTCCGTTTAAAGTCTCCCCATGCCCGATGGCGACTACAATCAAATTCTTTGATTGTAGAAGTTATTATAGCACAAGTTTTGGGAAAGCCGTCGTTCTACGACGGGGCTTTAAACCCAATTTTTTGGTAAGTTCCACAAAAGCTTCGATCGTTTAACATTGATTTAGAAACAAAATCCTTAGCAGACCATGCTATTGCGATCGGGTTTTCCCGTCGGGTGCTGTTGAAATTTGACAAACTAGCAATTACCCGCTACCAATTACCCGTTACCCATTAATAGCAACTGAACTGATCCATCCATACAAAATTTAACAGGGGTTTCATCTATGTTTGCTGTGCGTGAGACTAGCTCGGAGTTATCAGTTTTGCATATACCTGAAATTTGTAGTTGGGATATATCCTTAGAATCAACTCTTCTAGATTTGCCTCTCTACAACTGTCAAATTGAATTAACCCAACAGGCAAAAGAAGTAGCCCAAGCTTTTGAAGAAAATTCCATGCTTCCCGGTGTCATTTTGACCGATGAGGGTAATTTTGTCGGCATGATATCCAGGCGTTATTTTTATGAAAAAATTAACAGGCGCTACGGGTTAGAAATGTTTTTTAAGCGACCGATAGAGGTATTGTACAGGTTTTCCAAGCAAGAGCTGCTGGTGCTTCCCGGCAGTAAATTAATAGTAGAAGCCGCCTCGGAATCTCTTTACAGGTTAGCAGAATTAGTCTACGAACCCGTAGTAGTGGAAGTAGCACCCCAGACTTACAAACTGTTAGACGCACACCAATTAATGGTGGCTCAATCCCGCATTCACCAACTAACAAATAAGCTGCTCAAAAAACAAACCCAAGCCAAACTCATTCAAACCGAAAAAATGGCGAGTCTGGGGAGAATTGTCGCAGAAGTAGCCCACGAAATTAGAAATCCGCTGAACAGTATTTGGGGGAATTTGAATTTTCTGCTGTCCTATTTTGAAAATTTGCTGCAACTAATGTCAGCTTATGAAGAGGAATATTCGGAACCGTCTCCCCGAATTGATGCCCTCAAAGAAGAAATTGAATTTGATTTTTTACAAGAAGATTTGCCTCTAACCTTAGAAGGGATGGAGTTGGGAGCCTCGCAATTGCTAAAAATAGTTAACGGGCTGCACCACTTCTCTCACATGGACGAGACAAAGCCAATGGAGACAGATATTCACGAATGCGTGGATATGACGCTGTTAATTCTCAAAAACCGCTTAAAAAATAGCATAAAAGTGGTAAAAATTTACGGCGAACTGCCCCTAGTTAGCGGCTACTCCGGTCAGTTGAGTCAGGTGTTTTTGAATTTGTTAGTTAATGCTATAGATGCCCTGACAGAGTACGCAGCAAATAGAGAAATACAGACCGAGTGCGCGGACAACTGGCAGGCGCAAATCGAAATTACCACTAATCTCAGAGAAACTGAACACGGCCAGCGGGTAGCAATCGAGATTGCTGATAACGGGCCGGGCATTCCCTCAGAACATCACCAGCAAATATTTGATACCTTTTTTACCACAAAACGGGCAGGCAAAGGCAGCGGTATGGGGCTGGCTATCTGCCATCAAATCGTCACAGAAAAGCACGGCGGCCAACTTTTCTTGCGATCGCAACCAGGCCAGAACACCAAATTTGAAATTCTCCTGCCAATAGTTCGCAAAACATGATTAACTCAAAAACAGTTTTCTGGTTCGCTGCTGCGGTCAAATGATAGGCTAGCTTAGTAGTGGGTTCTCATTTTTTTACTGTTCCAGCGTTTCGGCAATTAAAAGTTCCAGTGGCAAATACATTCAGTTCCAAACTACAAAGCCCTTCACTTTCCGAAGGCAGCCATCAAGACCTTTCCCTAGAGTCTACCCTTTGGGATTTGCCCCTGTATGAATTTCAGGTAAAATCGAGCTGCTTGGCCGTGGCCGTTGCCGAAATCTTTGAACAGCATCCCCTGGTGCCGGGAGTTGTCTTGCTCGAAGCAGGAGAGTTTGCGGGCATGATCTCCCGCAGACAACTGCTGGAATATCTGCTCAAACCCCAAGGCCCCGAGCTATTTTTGCACCTGCCGCTGAAAGTGCTCTACAGTTACGCTCGCGTCGAAATATTATTGCTCGCAGAGAGTACAACCATTTTGACAGGAGCTCCACAAGCTTTGCGCCGATCGCCCGAATTGCAGTCAGAACCAATCGTCGTCCAAATAGACTCCCAATCTTACCGACTCTTAGACCCTCACGCACTAAACATCGCCTACTGGCAAATTCGCGGCATAGAAACTCAAGTCCGCTACGAAAGAGCCCAAACTCAAATGATTCAAAGCGAAAAAATGGCTAGTTTAGGGCGTTTAGTCAACGGAGTCGCCCACGAAATTTTAGATCCGGTGGGCTTTATTTGGGGGAATTTAACCTACGTCAGCGACTACAGCAAAAACTTGATGGAGTTGCTCTCAGTTTACGACGCGCACTGTACCGAACAACCGCCGGAAATAGCACGGCTCAAAGAAAAGATCGACTATGACTTTTTGCAAAACGATTTCCTGCGAACTGTGGCCAGCATCAAGGCCGGAGCCGAACGTTTGAGTAAGTTAGCAACCAGTTTGCAAAACTTCTGCCACATCGACGATATTTATCCCAAACCGACCGATTTGCACGCCAATATAGACAGCATACTCTTGCTGCTCAAAAGTCGTTTGACCAGGGAAATCAAAGTAGTGAAAAACTACGGCTACCTGCCGCCAGTGCCGTGCTATGCAGGACAGCTAAACCAAGTATTTATGAATATCTTGACCAATGCTATTCATACATTAATTAACGAAGCAGTCGGTCAAGAATTGGCGAAGGAGTTCAATGGTGGAGGAATCAGAGACGGCGATCGCCAGCCTCAAATTGAAATTATAACTGAAGTCTGCTGTCCCCCACCCGCGAGCGACTTGAACAAACTTCACGATCGCTGGGTTTCGATTCGCATAGCAGATAACGGCCCTGGAATGTCACCTAGCAAGTACAAAAAAATCATAGAATCATTCTCTACCGAAAAACGCGCCCTCAAAGAAACCAGCTTAGCAGTTAGCTATCAAATCGTGACGGGCAAACACGGCGGCGCATTCAGAATGCGATCGGAATTAGGAACCGGCACCGAATTTGAAATCTTGTTACCCTTAGCATAATACAATTTTAGATTTTAGATTCTTCGACTTCGCTCAGTACAAGTTTTAGATTTTAGATTTTAGATTTTAGAATTGGCAATGACTGAATGATATCGTTTCCGGTTGCATCGGAATTGTTAGCAGCCAAAATCAGGAGACGGCAGTGCCGTGTCCCTACAATGTTATTTTGGGTAGGGACACGGCACTGCCGTCTCCTCTATATCATTCCGGTATAACCGGAATTGATATGAGATCATTTATCCAACTGAGTGCCGCACATTTTACAGAATTTAGCATTAGCATCATGTACTAACCAACCGCAACCCTTACAAACAATCTCTACTTGATTAGCACTTTTAACTAACTGTTTAATCAAATCCCCCAATTGCCAAGGAATCAGAGCAATTCCCGTCAAAATCATCAAAATAGTCAGAAAACGGCCGGATTCTGAAATTGGAGTAACATCGCCAAATCCCACCGTCGTCATCGTGACAACCGAGAAATAAACAGCATCCAAAAAAGTCCCAAAAGCTGCGGGATTTTCCGAATGTTCGACTTGATAAATCAAACCAGAATAAACAAAAATTATCGCCAGCAAAGTAAACACAATCCGGGAAAAAATCACCCCATCTTCGGTGCTGATGCGAAAAACCGAATTTTTCAATTCCAGAAAGCGGATGAGTCGGAGAATTCTAAACCAGCGAAAAATCCGAATAAAACTGACATTGACAAATCCAAGTAAAAATGGTAATATTGCCAGCAAATCGACGATGGAAAAAAAACTAAAAATAAACTTAAATTTATTGTCAGCGCACCACAGCCGCACTAAATATTCAACAGTAAAAACGACTAAAAGAGCCGTGTCGAGAGTTGCCAATCTAGTTCTAACCAGTTCTGAAATCGGGTAAGTTTCCGCGATAAAGCTGGTAGTAGATAGGAGAATGAGTCCGGTAATAATTAAACTGACGGTTCTCCCTGCGGGCGTTTCAATGTCTTCTAAATAAAATGCAATTTGTTTGCGATTTAACATAAATAATCTGTATTGTAGCAGGACTAGGCGATTGAAATCGCGTCAGTGTCAAACGATGTCCGCGCCGGAGGGCGACTGAAGAGGAAACGGGGTATTAAAGCCTGATTTAGGATAATTCCCCTAGGGGCTGGTGCACGAATGTCTGCAATACAAACGAGAAATCCTGTAAACCCGACGCCCCAACCTACTCCCTTAAAGTATCGAAAGGCGACGGAAATCGTCTAAGCGTCAAACGATGTCCGCCGGAGGGCGACTGAAGAATCTACGGGGTATTAAAGCCTGATTTAATATAATTCCCGTAGGGGCTGGTTCAAAAACAATATATAATTCAGACACACAATCCATATATCAATACACTTGGGTTAACACTGTTTCTTGCCAAGAGATCCCTTGCATCTCTCTGGTTGTAGGGAAGTAGGGGTTGACGCAAGAGCAATTTCTTATCCCCTCGGGAGGGGGACGGCGGGGATCGGGCTACATCAACCCGCCCCCACCACGGGACAGAGTTCGATCGCTGGCAATTCAACGCACATGATATAACTGGTATGCTGAAAAAAATATTTAGGCGAATTTCTAAGTTAGGCAGCGATGAAAATTTTCTGCATTTTACAGAAAGTGTAGAAGTAATAATATCGAAAATTCTCTCACTGGCGATGATTGTGGTAATTATCGTCAGCGTTTGCGATTTGGTGATTTATTTAACAAAAGAATTGCTAAACGACCACGAAAATTTGCTAAAAGACACGTTGTTTGTCATCTTTGGGTTATTTTTAAATGTTTTAATTGCTCTGGAAATATTGGAAAATATTACAGCTTATCTAAGAAAACACGTAATTCAGGTAGAGCTAGTTATTGTAACTTCTTTAATAGCCGTATCTAGAAAAATAATTATTCTAGACTTAGAAAAAAAAACTGCAGCGGATTTGATCGGTCTAGCGGCGGCGATTTTTGCCCTTTCAATTAGTTATTTAATAGTGCGATATACTAATAAGAGACACGATATTTAATATCTAAAGAGAGAGTCTTTGAACTTTTAGTTCTCTAGCCAACGGTCGATTTGGCCGACGGTGAACTCCAGGGCACTGGCGAAGTCTGGAACGGGAAGTCTGTCTTGGGGTTGGTCAAATACGGCAATGGTGCGATCGCTTCGGTGGACAAAGATTAATTCGGGAGCATCTGTGTTTTGCAAAAAACATTTTTTTATAGTGCTGTCCCCGAAGAGCGAGTCGTACAATACGCGAGCGGGGACAGCACTATAAATGCAAAACAGAGATGCTCCCGGTGAAAAATTAGTTAACGACGCACCAAACTATTTTGATTTTAGTCCAACAAACCAGCCGGAGGCACAATTTCAATTCTGCCTTTTTCTAAGTCAACAATTGGCACAATCTCTTGCACGAAAGGAATCAAAATTTTTGTTGATTTAGGCTGTTTGACGCGGATTTTCCGTGGTTTGCGGGTATTTCTGGGGTCAGGGTTTGTTTGGGGAGTTTCAGCTTTTTTGGGCTTTTTTGGTTCTGGGGCGACAATTTCTGGCGGCGTTAGATTTGTTTCTACTTCTAACAGGTCGTTACCTGCGGCAATAATATCACTTACCTTGCCTAAAATTTCCCCGGTTAACTGGTTAAAAACTTCCATACCGATCAAATCTTGCACGTAAAACTCATCAGGTTCGAGGTAAGGTCGATCGCCCTTTTCAACAAACAATTTACAGCCCCGCAGCGCTTCAGCACCATCGCGGTCTTCCACACCCTCCACCTCTACAGCATACAAGCCTTTGCCGGGAATGTAGCGACCGCCCAAAAACTCGATCGCTTCCGGTTCACTTTTGTTAGGGCGCAAAAGCCACCGCTTCCCCGGTTCGATAAATCTTTCCGGGAAATCCGAATCGGGATAGACTCGCACTTCCCCGTATAAACCTTGAGCTGCCACAATTGTACCGATTTCTATCCACTCAGACATAGATTATATCACTCAAATTGCTAGTCATTAGTTATTAGTCATTGGTCATTGGTCATTGGTCATTGGGCATTGGGCATTGGCCAAACAGGGCATTGGTCATTGGTCATTAGTCATCGGTCATTAGTCATCGGGAATTTTTCATTTTTCTTACATTGAACCTCAAACATCCATCCGTTGGGAGCATCTCAGTTTTGCAAAAAGATTATAGTGCGAGCACCTCAAGAGCTCGCGAGTACAATACGCGAGCTCTTGAGGTGCTCGCACTATAAATGCAAAACTGAGATGCTCCCCATCCGTTACATCCGTTACATCCGTTACATCCGTTACACAATCCGTTGCCGAACTTCCTTCTATCCGTTACATCCGTTACACAATCCGTTGCCGAACTTCCTTCTCTACACCAACCCGGTTCTCAGTGCGACAACTGCAGCTTGCACGCGGTCATCCACAGCCAACTTATTCATAATACCGCGAACGTGAGTTTTAATAGTATTTGGACTCAAGTAAAGCGCCGCTGCTATCTCTGGATTGCTGTTACCTTCCACCATTAACTTTAACACCTCCAACTCCCGCTGCGACAACTGACCAAAAGTAGTTGTAGAGGCTGGTTTCGGCGGTTTGAGATGCTCGATCACAGTGCGGGCAATTTGAGGGTCAAGGTATGTAGCCCCCTCTGCTGCCGCTGCGATCGCCGCTAACAGCCTGTCTACGGAAGCACCTTTAATACAATAAGCATCAGCACCGCTAGAAAGTGCAGCAATAATTTCAGTTTCTGCCGTGTGAGAAGTTAACATTACCACTCGAACTTCCGGCATTTGTGCTTTAATTTGTTGAGTGGCTGCTATGCCGTCGAGCCTGGGCAAACCGATATCCATAACAATAATATCAGGCTTGAGTTTAAGTGCAGCAGCTACTCCTAAATACCCGTCTTCTGCTTGCCCTACTATTTCTATTTCTGGCGAATCTGCTAATACTTGCTCTAATCCCAGTTGCATCATCGGGTCGTCTTCAACAATTAAAATTCTCATAATACGAAGCAAGAAGAAGGAAGGAAGAAGGAAGAAGGAAGAAGGAAGAAGGAAGAAGGAAGAATGCCCTTCGGCTTCGCTCAGGGTGAAAAGAAGGAAGAAGGAAGAAGAAAGCCCTTCGGCTTCGCTCAGGGTGAAAAGAAGGAAGAAGGAAGAATGCCCTTCGGCTTCGCTCAGGGTGAAAAGAAGGAAGGGAGCATCTCAGTTTTGCAAAAAGCATTTTTTATATTATAGTGCGAGCGTCCCCGAAGAGCGTATTGTATGCAGGAGCGAGCGGGGACGCTCGCACTATAAATGTAAAATTGAGATGCTCCCAGAAGGAAGAAGGAAGATTAATGACTAATGACTAATGACTAATAACTAATAACTAATGAGTAACTTTTAAAACTTCAACGAATTCGCCAGGGGGAATCCAGGTTTCTGCTGCTGGCAAAACTGCTAAACCAGTCGTATTAGCGAGGTTAATTAAATTCGCTGAATTTTGGCTGCCGCTAGCTGGTTCAAATTCCCAGACTCCCGCAACTAAATGTAGTTTACCCCAAACATAAGTTTCGCGCTTGCCGATCGATCGCAATTCAACATTACACCGAGCCTTGACAAACTCCGGCCCCCAAGCATCCGGGCCAAGCCCCGACATCTTTCTCAAAGCAGGCACAACAAACCGCCAACAGCAGACTAAAGCTGAAACCGGATTTCCGGGCAAACCAAAATAGAGACAATCCGAACTCGAAATCGGCACATCAGATTTTGTTTCACCTCGTTTAAACTGAGCAACCGTTAAAGGTTTTCCCGGTTTAATCGCCACAGCTTGAATGTGAATTGTACCTCCTAAATCTGCCAAAATTTTCTCTACATAATCGTAGTCTCCTACCGAGACACCGCCCGTAGAAAGCACCACATCCGCTGTCGAAACAGCCTGGGCGATCGCCTTTTGTAGCGCATCTTCGCGATCGGGAATTATCCCCAATCTTATCGGCTCACATCCCATTTGCGCCAATAAAACAGACAAAGCATACTGATTCGAGTCTACCAGTTTCCCAGGACTCAAAGGTTTGTCCGGCGATACCAATTCGTCGCCAGTAGAGAAAATAGCGACGCGCACGCGCTTGTAAACGGGAACTTTAATGCACTGTGCAGTGGCTAACACTGCTATTTCTGGCGCATTGATCGCAGTACCGCGATCCATCAAAGTTGTTTCTGCTTGATAAAAAGCGCCTTTGTGCCTGACAAAAGCCTGCGGTTTTTCAGGAGCAACTAAGACAAAAATACGATCGCCCTCACGCCTCGTTTCTTCCTGCATTACCACCGTATCAGCACCATCCGGCATCATAGCGCCGGTAAAAATTCGCGCCGCCCAGCCCCGCTGCACCGTAATTTGAGGCAGATATCCCGCTGGAATCTCCTCAACTACTTCAAGTACCGCCGGTTTTTCGGCACTACAGTTTTCCACATCGGCAAACCGCACGGCATATCCATCCATTGCCGAATTGTCCCAATAAGGAAAATCGAGGGAACTTGTCACAGGTGCAGCCAAGATTCGCCCCGATGCTGCCAGCAAGTCTACTGTTTCTACATCCCGCTGACTGTCGGGGGATTGCGCCAAATTTAGTATTATCGATTCTGCTTCTTTTACTGACAGCATGACTGTTTCCTGCGATCGCTCTGCGATTATTTTAACAGTCCTGCACGCAAAAAATACTTTGACAAACTACCCATACCGGTAAAGCGTGCAGTGCGCGCTTACACAAGCTAGTACCTGCGTAGAGGACTGTTTAACAAAATAGCATAGCTAACGGTGTTATAATTTTTTCTTCCACAATCAAGCTGAATTTCAGTGTAAATTGTTTATGACTATTTATCGATCGCTTTTTAGACTAAATTCGTTTTGCTTTTTATTCTTAGGGCTGGCGATCGTTGTCAGTCTCTTTTTCGGCTTAAAAGTCAGCGATTTATTTTTTTATCCTTATTTTTTTCCCAATCCAAATATCGCCTTTTTAACTCGGACATTCCAGCTTTTATGTTCTGTACCCGTAATTGTTTGTGCTTTCACCTACGGCTTAACTAAAAATCCTTAACCCCGCCATCCCGCAAATCGATTTATTTTATTTTCGGCTCTTTTAACAGGTGGATTTCTGCTGAATGAAATTTACAGAATTCATATATACATGATAAAATTAGGAATTCCCAAACTCGGAGTATGCCTGCTATACGCTGTTGTTTTGTTTTCCTACGGATTGGTTTTTCAGCGAGAATTAAAGGAGACTCCCTATCAAATATTGTTTGCTGGTGTGGCGTTGTTATTTTTCGCGATCGCCGTAGACTCACTGCATTTAAAAAACCAAACAATTGCCAGCTTACTGGAAGGAGTACCTAAATTGTTTAGCGCCATCAATATAGCATTTTATTATTGGTTTGTTTGTAAGTTATTTTTATTAAAAAGCTTTCCTCAAATTAATGCAGCTTAATTATCAATTATATCGTTCCCGGTCGATTGACATATCTAAAATTGGTTCGCAAAAAGGATTTTTTTACAGTGCGAGCTTAAGAGCTCTCGAGTATTATACACCTAAAATTAATGCAGCTTAATTATCAATTATATCGTTCCCGGTCGATTGACATATCTAAAATTGGTTCGCAAAAAGGATTTTTTTTACAGTGCGAGCTTAAGAGCTCGCGAGTATTATACACTTCGCGAGCCTGGACAGCACTACAAATGCAAAACAGAGATGCACCTATTTTGATAGCAAAACTAGGGACGCGGACTCTTAGGAATGTACTTAACAGCCGCCTTGTCCGAAAGCGGTTTTATCTGATTTTGATTGACCAAAGCTTGATAAATTAGCGCCGTCGCACTTCCCCGACTGAGTAACTCGTTCGGATTAAGAACTCTCGAATCTGGATAGTTAACCACTATATTTGCCTGTGTCGCTGCTGCTACTGCATCAACCGCATCTTTAGG
>Ga0105045_10002152_pt1 | contig 16541 bp, 19 predicted proteins | sample MAT02_FD_78089 | JGI IMG/M metagenome (GOLD analysis project Ga0105045, IMG submission 78089) | Freshwater microbial communities from Lake Fryxell liftoff mats and glacier meltwater in Antarctica - MAT-02 (megahit assembly) | ecosystem: Environmental > Aquatic > Freshwater > Ice > Liftoff... | reverse complement strand
TCGGCCACATACTTCACGCCCTTCTTCACCAGGTCCTTGGCATTCTTGCCGTCCAGTTCGTTCTGGGTGGCGCAGGGCAGTGCCACATCGCACTTGGCCACCACGTCCCATACGCGCGCTCCTTTCTTGAAGGTGCTGCCTTTGAACTTCTTGGCGTACTCCTCGATGCGGCCGCGCTTTACGTTCTTCAGTTCCATGATGAACTTGAGCTTCACGCCGTCGATGCCGTTGGGGTCGTAGATGCTGCCATCGCTGTCGGAGCAGGTCACCACTTTCGCGCCGAGCTGGGTGGCTTTCTCAATGGCGTATTGGGCCACGTTGCCGCTGCCGCTCACCGCCACCACCTTGCCTTTGAAGCTGGTCTTGTTGTGCTTCATCATCTCCTCGGCGAAGTACACGCAGCCGTAACCTGTCGCTTCCGGACGCATCAGCGAACCGCCCCAGGTGCGGCCCTTGCCGGTGAACACGCCGGTGAACTCGTTGCGCAGGCGCTTGTCCTGGCCGAACATGAAGCCGATCTCGCGACCGCCCACGCCGATGTCGCCCGCAGGGACGTCGGTGAACTGGCCTATGTGGCGCCACAGCTCCGTCATGAAACTCTGGCAGAAACGCATCACTTCAAGGTCGCTCTTGCCTTTCGGGTCGAAGTCGCTACCGCCCTTTCCGCCGCCCATGGGCAGGGTGGTGAGGCTGTTCTTAAAAGTCTGTTCGAAGCCCAGGAACTTCAGGATGCTGAGGTTCACGCTGGGGTGGAAACGCAGGCCGCCTTTATATGGTCCGATCGCGCTGTTGAATTCGATGCGGAAGCCCCGGTTCACCTGCGTGTTACCTTTATCATCGACCCATGGCACGCGGAAGATGATGGTACGCTCTGGTTCCACCATGCGCTCCAGGAGCATCTTGCCTTTGTACTTGGGGTTCGCCTCAATGAAGGGGATCACCATTTCGGCCACTTCGTGTACTGCTTGCAGGAACTCAGGTTCGCCGCTGTTGCGCTGTTTTACGGATGCCATGAAGGCGTCCACAGCCTTGTTCGTCTTTGCCATCGCTGGGATGATTGGTTGTGCTTTGGTTAAAGCAGGCGCAAATGTAGGCGGGGGGAAGGCATGGGCAAGTTCTGTTCGGAGTGCGCCTTTGGCCACTCGCTGTTGGCCTTAGGCTGCTTGCCGTGGTTGGTCAGCGGTCGTCCATGGGACGTGACCTGTCAGCAGCCAAAGGCCAATAGAAACGGCGTATTCAATTCAACTGATACACCTTCCCCGGTAGGCTGCGCACCACCCCGCTGAATTCCAGGTTCAGCAACAGACCGGCTGTCTTGCCTTGGGTCATTTTACTGGCCACGCACAATTCGTCTATGGCGATCTTCCCTTTGGCCTTGATGATGTCCACCAAGGTCTGCTCATCGGGCAATAGTTCAGAGAACAAGGCCGCTTGCACGGGTACCTTTTTCTTCTTCGGCAGCCAGTCCATCAGGCGTAGCACGTCGTGTGCGTTGGTCACCAGTGCGGCCTGATTGCGTTGGATCAGCATGTTACAGCCCTCACTGCGGGGATCGGTGGGCCTGCCGGGAAAGGCGAATACCTCGCGGTCGTAGCTGTTGGCAATGTCCGCCGTGATGAGGCTTCCGCCCTTGGGAGCGCTCTCCACCACGATGGTGCAGTCGCTCAGACCTGCGATGATGCGGTTGCGTGCTGGGAAGTTGCCCGGCGCGAAGGCGCCGTCGCTGGGTACTTCGGTCACCAAGGCGCCGTGTTCAAGCATCTCTTTCGCCGTGACAGCGTGTTCTCCAGGGTAAAGCTTGTCCATGCCATGCGCCACGCAGCCGATCGTTGGCAGATCATTCCGGAGTGCTGTCCTGTGCGCGGTGATATCGATGCCATAGGCAAGGCCGCTGACGATGGTGGCCCCGCTCTCTTTCAGGCCTTCAACCAACTCCACGCACAATCGCTTTCCGGGTTCGGTTGGTGTGCGTGTACCCACAATGGAGACCATGTGCTGGGTGTCCAGATCTGCTTTCCCTTTCACGTACAACAGCACCGGAGCGTCTTCTGCCTGCTTCAGCCGGTTGGGGTACTCGGGGTCCAAATAGAAGAGCATGCGCAACTTGTGTTTGCGCACATACGCCAATTCCTTTTCTGCGGCCGGGATCACCTTCTTGTCGGTGATGCTTGCGATCAACTTGGGTCCGATGCCTGGGACCTTGGCGAGCGTATTCTTCAACTTCCGGTCTATAAAGATGGCATCGACGCCACCGCAATAGGCCACCAGATTCCGGGCATTCACCGGACCTATCCCCTTTAACATCGCCAGTGCGATGCGATGTATCCACTGTGTATCGTCCACGTGAAGCGCGTATTGGTCTTTCGCTACATTTACCCGCTTCTCGAACGGCACCTCGCCATGTTGGAAAGCATCATCGACAAATCTATCATCCTTGCATGAGAAGGCTCATCGCACTAGTTCAGGCCGCCCTGTTCACGATCGGGATACAGGCACAAGATGCCACCCTGAAAGGCAAGATCACCGATGCTCGAACGGGAGAGACCCTGATCGGTGTCAACGTGATCTATGCGCCTGGCAAAGGTGCCGCCACCCTCATTGATGGCACCTATTCCTTTACACTTCCCGCTGGTGATCATACGATCACCCTCAGTTCGGTCGGCTACACTACACGACGCGAGTTGGTGGTCCTAAAGCCTGGAGAAGTGAAGCAGTTGGATGTGATCTTAGAGTCTGCGGCGGCACAACTGGACATGGTGGTCATATCAGCAGGTCGGTTCGAGCAACGCGTGGGTGAAGTGACCCAGTCATTAAGCGTGCTAAGCCCTGAGAACATTGAGAACCGCAACATCCAGAGCATGGATAAGGCCGTTGAACAGGTTCCCGGCGTGGTCATTGTGGACGATGATCCCCAGATCCGTGCAGGAAGCGGGTACAGCTTTGGTGCCGGAAGCCGCGTACAAGTGCTGGTGGATGATATGCCGGTGTTGAGTGGGGACGTCGGTAGACCCAACTGGACCTTGCTTCCGTTGGAGAACTTGGAGCAGATCGAGGTGATCAAGGGAGCTTCATCCGTATTGCACGGCAGCGCCGCCCTGAGCGGGGTCATCAACATACGCACGGCCTATCCGCGTTCAGAGCCGAGGACCAGGGTCACTGTCTTTTCGGGTATGTATGATACACCTGGAAACCCCGAAGCCAAGTGGTGGTCGGAGAATGCGCCGATGATCAGCGGCGCCAATTTTTTTCATTCACAGCAGTTCGGGGCTCTCGATGTGACCCTAGGTGGCAACGCCTTTTCAGACGCCGGGCACATTGGACCTCCGCCGATCTCGCCCGACACGCTGGCTCAGGATCCCTTGCAGTTGGAACGGGGCGGATTCGATAATCGGATCCGGTTCAACACTGGCCTTCGCTGGAGGAACAAGAAGGTGCAGGGCTTGAACTATGGTGTGAATGCCAATGCCATGAAAAGCCGCAGTACTTCAGTATTCATCTGGAACGATATCGAGGAGGGACTCTACCGCGCGAAGCCGGGTACCGTTACACGCACTCTGGGTACACAAGCCTACATCGACCCGTACATCAACTACTACTCCAAGGCTGGCACAAAGCACAGCCTTCGCTTGCGCTACTTCTACCAGGATTTCCAGAACAACAACGACCAAAGCAACAGCAATGCACAGTGGTTCGGGGAGTATCAAGTGCAACAGACCGTTGACCTTTTCGGGGAGACCGTGCTTACGGGCGGTATCGTTCGCTCATCGGTGAATTCCAACTCACAACTCTATCGCGGTAATTCTCTGGGTGAAGGGGTGAACTCATCGTCCAATCTGGCAGGTTACATGCAGATGGACAAGACACTATTCAGTAAGGTGTTCCTTTCGATGGGTGTGCGTGTTGAGCAATTCACAGTGAATGATGATGTGGCTGCGCAACCTGTTTTCCGGGCAGGTGCCAGCTACCAAGTGCGCAAGGCCACTTTCCTGCGGGCTAGCTATGGCGAAGGGTTCCGGTTCCCAACGATCGGTGAGCGCTTCATCAACACGAGCGTGGGTGTGCTCAACATCTATCCCAATGAGACCCTGCGACCAGAGACGAGCTGGAACCTGGAAGGTGGCATCAAGCAAGGGTTCAAGATCGGTAAGTTCATGGGCTATGCGGATGCAGTGGTATTCCGACAGGAGTTCAAGGATTTTGTGGAGTTCACGTTCGGCCAATGGGGCAACCCGGCTGACCTCCAGAACTTGCTTGGCCTTGGTTTCATGAGCGTGAACACGGGTGGAGCTCGCGTTACCGGATATGAGTTCGAGTTGACCGGAAAGGGCAACATCGGTGCATTGCAGATCGCAACGCTCATGGGCTATACCCACACCACGCCCATAAGCACTACACCCGATGAGGTCTATGCAAGACCAACTTCCCCCAACTCCATTTGGCCAGCCTCCACCTTCCGCAATACAAGCTTCAACGCAACGGACAATATCCTCAAATTCCGCATCCAAAACCTATTCCGGGCGGATGTGCAATTGGAGTACCAGCGGTTCATGACCGGTGTAAGCGTACGGTACAACAGCCACATCCAGAACATCGACAGAGCGTTCATTGACTTGGATGATAGCGGTCTGCTAGCCACCGGTGTCCGCGAATGGATGGAGACACACACCACCGGTGATACGATCATCGACTGGCGCTTGGGTATGGATCTGTCCAAAGAGGTGCGCGTTGCATTCATCGTGAACAACCTCACCAATGAGGTATACTCGCTGAGGCCGCTATCGATCGAGGCTCCGCGCAACATGCAGATCCAGCTTACCGCGAACCTGTAGGCAGCATGCGCATCCTGGGCGTTATTCCGGCACGCTATGCCAGTACCCGGTTGCCCGGAAAGCCCTTGCTCGACATCGGTGGCCAAAGCATGGTGCAACGTGTGGTGACGCAGGCTCGCCAAGCATCCGGGCTTGCGCAGGTGGTAGTGGCTACGGATGACGTTCGTATCCGGGATCACGTCCAAGCCTTTGGTGGTCATGCTGTACTTACATCACCACATCACGCAAGTGGCACGGACCGCTGCTGGGAAGCCGTTCTGAAGACAGGCGAAGCGAAGTTTGACGCCGTGGTCAACATCCAGGGCGATGAGCCTTTCATTGCCCCTGCTCAGATCGAAGAGCTTTGTCGCACACTTGCTGAAGCTTCGGAAGGCATCGCGACCTTGGCCCAAGTGGTCACCGATGACCATGATCTGGATGACCCGGGCGAAGTGCTTATTGCCACCGATGTACACATGAATGCCTTGTATTTCAGCCGGGCGGCGATCCCTTGGCTGCATCGGCCTGGTCCCGAGCCACGGCATTCGCAGTTCCGATTCCTGAAGCACGTGGGTCTCTATGCCTTTCGCACCGAGGTCTTAAAACGCGTGGTGGCCCTATCGCCCTCCGCATTGGAACAAGCTGAATCCTTGGAGCAGCTCCGTTGGCTTGAGCATGGGTTCAAGGTCCGCGTTGGGATCACCGAGCACCCTTCCTTTTGTGTAGATACCCCTGCCGATCTGGAATTGGCACGAAGACGTGTCGCGGAGGGTGCGAGCGAACAGCCCGGATAGGATAACTTGGCACCCGCAACGCCATGGCCATCGAGCGCGACCTCCACGAACTGCTATACTGCCACGATTGCGTGATCGTGCCGGAGTGGGGTGGGTTCCTTACCCACTACCGTCCCGCCCGTTTGGATGAAGCCCGGAGCCTGGTACACCCACCCGGCAAGGACATCAGTTTCAACAAGAGCTTGGTGCGAAACGATGGGCTGCTGGCCGATCGTTTGGCCAAGCGCGAAGGCATTGCATTTGATCTGGCAACGGCACGCATCGACGCAGAAGTGGCCGGTTGGCGCAGGGTGTTGCAAAGCGATGGGCGCTTAGAACTCCCGCACATCGGTATCTTTTATCACGATGCTGAACACAACCTTCAATTCGATCCCGATCGGCGTTCGGACCATCTGAAGGACGCGTTCGGTCTACGGCCCGTGGCAGCCGTACCGGTGGAACAGATACGCTCCACACCAGTGATCCCCATCACGCGCCCACCAGCTATTCCTGCCGAAGAACAGAACGGCCGTCGCATTCCCTACCTCTGGGCCGCAGCAGCCGTGACCGCAGTTCTTTTTGGTGCGGGAGCGTGGTTCTTGGGCACACAGGGTGAGCGTTTGCAATGGGATGCCATGGTCGCGCTATTGACCCCGGCCGAACCCACATACGATCCCACAACCATCCCGGAGCCACGAAGTGTCGCGAATGCTGGGTTGTTCAGCTTGCCAGAAGAGCCGAATGGCATTCGAACGCTCCCGCTTGGCGAAGGAGATAGTGTAGTGTTGATCGTTGATCTGGGTACACCCATTCCGGAGCCTGCGATCGCTGATACCACCCATGTCGCAATGCCGCACGCCAAAGCCGTTTCGACCGTTCATGCCAGATCATCGCGCTTTCACATTGTTGGAGGCTGTTTCGCCCAGCCGGAGAACGCAGAACGTTTCCTGACCGAGTTGAGGACCAAGGGCTACGACGCAGTGCGCTTGTCCGTGTATGGTGAATTGCATCCCGTAGCCTTCGGCAGTTATGCCGATCGAAGCGAAGCCCTTGAAGCGTTGGCAGGTGTGCGGGCCTCTGACTCAGAACAGGCGTGGTTGCTGGTCCGCTGAATGCATACCCGTTCAAGGAGGCCCTAACTTCGTACCCGCACAAGATGGAGGATATGAGCGTGGTCGAATTGGATTCCTGTGTATTGACTTTCTTAGAGGGTGACATCGTGCATACCCACTTCAAGAATGGTCATCTTGTGCAACCACAGGAGGTTCAGGCCATGTTCAATACCATCGAAGAGCGCAAGGGCCCACGCAAGGTGTTGTTGATGGTGAGTGTTGGGGAAGGGACCACAATGTCGAACGAAGCCCGAGCGTGGGCGTCGGCACCAGCTTCCAGCCGTTATGTCGCCGCCGATGCGATCATCGTGCGTGACTTCGGACATCAACTTGCCGCCAACGTATTCGTGCGCCATCACAAGCCAGGTCGACCCATCCAGATGTTCCCAGACAAGGAGAGTGCCTTGGCGTGGCTTTCGCAACAACATCACCTCATCGATCCCGCTTAACGCATGTCCCTTCGTTCTATTCTCGCAACACTTCTCGTTCCAGCAGCACTTCTTGGTACAAGCCTTCAAGCACAAGTACTGGTTGCTACCCCCACACGTACCATCCGAGCTACAAAGGCCGAAGTGGTCGCATTGGCCATTTCACCTAAGGGTGATCAGCTCTTGGTCGGTTTGAACAAGGGGGCCGAACTCTACGACCTCGAAAGTGGCAAGCGTATCCACGCCTTTCCATTTAGCGAGGATGGCGGCGCTGCGGTCTACCACGTTGGCTTCAACGACAATGGTGAATATGTTGTGCTCATTGGCCACAGCGGCAAACGCACCGTGTGGGCCGTGAAGACAGGCAAGCAGGAAAAGGTGATCAGCGATCACCGCTGGGTGCCCGATCCACGCGCCGTGAAAACCATGGGCCTTGACATGAAGAACTCCACCTTCGATCGCTTCTACCAGCAGCAGGAAGTGAAGTTCGCCGATGTCACAGCACGGTCCGGCCGGTACGGTGCGGTGGAATTCCTGGATGCGGAAGGCAAGCCGAAGCAGAAGCTGGAGTTCCCCGAGACCAAGGACCAGCACCACCGTTCCCCTTTGCTGGTGTACGAAGGCCAGTTGCTCGTAGGCGCCGACGATGGCCGCGTGCTGATCTACGCCCTTCCGTAAAGCCTGTTCAAGACCTCTTCAAATTCGCTCTCCGGCCTCTTTTCCGCCGATGCTTCGCCGGAAAATCTTCCCGTAGCCACCGCTACGCGAAAATTTTCCCTCTTCACCTCAACGAAAAATAGTCTCGGAGTCCATCATTCAAGAGATCCTAAACAGGCTCTTGGTCCAACGCGTTCAATGCGTCCTGAACATGCCCGTCGCTCTGCAAGAGAGCACTGTGTGCATTGCGTATCACACCTCCTTTGCCGATCACGTAGGTGACGCGTCCGGGTATCAGTCCGAACAGGCCGTTCACGTCATAGTCCTTGTGCGCTTTACCATGCACATCCGCAAGTAGTTTGAACGGAAGTTTCCACTGTGATGCGAATGCCCTCTGCGCTTCGCTGCCATCCTTGCTGATGCCGATCACGATGGCATTCTTCGCCTGTAGGTCCGAGAACGCATCGCGGAAGGCACATGCTTCCTTGGTACACACCGGCGTACCTGCCTTCGGATAGAAGAAGAGCACCACGTTGGTATCGCGCCATGCGCTCGAAAGGGTGAAGGCTTTGCCATCCTGGTCATCAAGGACAAGATCGGGAGCAGGGGTTCCGGGGCTGAGCATGGAGCGGGTTGGATAGCAAGTCTACGCAGCATGGAACAGCCGGAACCTGTCCCGGTTCGGTCTGGCCCGAAATGCCCTTGCAAGCAGGCTACTTTTGCACCCGCCGAACGCCAGCAGAAAATGAACGCCAAAGAAGCACGCCCCGTAAGCAACAGCTATTCCCAGACCACCCATGTGGTGCTACCCAACGATACGAACACCTTGGGCAACCTCTTCGGTGGGCGTTTGTTGCAGTGGTTGGACATCAGCTGCGCCATTAGCGCTCACCGGCATTGCAAGCGGGTTGTGGTGACCGTGGCGGTGAATCATGTGGGCTTCGATAAACCGATCAAGCTGGGCGATTTCGTCACCATCAAAAGCCATGTGAGCAGAGCCTTCGGCAGCAGCATGGAAGTGTGGAGCGATGTGTCCGTGGAGGATCAGGTGACCGGGGAGGAGATCAAGTGCAACAGTGCCATCTACACCTTCGTGGCCGTGGACCATGCAGGACGGCCGGTGAATGTGCCGGAGGCCACGCCAACGAACGAGGAGGAGCAGAAACGATACGATGGTGCCCTGCGCCGCCGTCAATTGCGCCTGATCCTTTCTGGCGAGATGAAGCCTGAAGAGGCTTCGGAGTTGAAGGCGCTGTTCAGCTAACGAACGGCGAGTTCTGCGATCAGCGTCAAGTCCTGCTGCTCCATGCAGCGGAAGTGCCCTAGCGGGCACCTGTCATGCCCGATCTTGGAGCACGGACGACACGAAAGACCTGCGACCTCAGCAATGTGGGCACGTTCCGGATGCGTGGGGATATATGGCCCCATTCCGAACTGCGGAACAGTATTCCCCCAGATGCTTACCACCTGCTTCTTGAACGCCGCTGCAATGTGCATGGCACCGCTGTCGTGCGCGATGACGCTTGCAGCTTGTGCGATAAGCGATGCACTACCCAGCATATCGTACTTGCCTGTTGCATCGTAGACGCGACCACCAACAGCACTGGCCATGTTTCGTGCAACGGCCTGATCCTCTTTGCCACCGATCAACACGATCGGTCCTTTGATCAGTTTCGCGAGCTCGATCAAGCGGTGTTCGGGCAGGCGTTTGGTAGCGTGGGCGGCGCCAATGGCCATCGCTACATAGCCGTTGTGGTGGGTGCTTGGTAGACTTTCCAGCGAGATGCTTCTATCCGTTGGAATGAACAGTTCCAGGCCTTGTCCATCATTCTTTACGCCGAGGTGTTCCACCGTGCGCATGTACCGGTCAACGATGTGCAGAGGCGCTAGGCCGCCTTGCTTTTTAGGCATACGATCCATCTTTAGGTTCACCAGCAACCACTTCTCGATGTTCAGCTTGTTGAAGCTCTGCGCCGGAACACCCAGCGCCCGTTTGATACGCGCTGTGCGCAAGTTGTGGTGCAAGTCGATCACCTGGTCGAAACGCTCGGCCTTCAAGCGGGCGGTAAGCTCGGTGATGTCATCTCCCAGCTCATGTACCTTGTCCACGTGGGGTGAATAACGCACGAGGTCGGCAAAGGCGCTCTTGGTGGCCACGTGCAGTTCCACATCCTGCTTCTGCAGTTTCAGACAGCGCAGTACGGGGCTGGTGAGCACAATGTCGCCGATGGACGAGAAGCGGAGAACAAGGATCTTCATGGGGATCGCAAAGTTGCAGCTTGTTGAACTGGCAGGGCATTTTGTGGTAAGCCTATGGTAAGCACCTTTGTAGCGTGACCTCGACCGCTTCGCATCAACTTCTTCTGCGCACAGCCTCATTGTCCAACTCGTGGTGATCGTCGCCAAGGGAACATTCAAGATGCCTGTTCGATCATAACACCCAATGAATAGGCAGATCCGATGCATATCGGAAGCCTGTTCGACATCCCCCCATGTTCCTAGATACCCACGCACACCTTTACCACAAGCAGTTCGAGAGCGACCGCGAGGCCATGTTGCAGCGCGCCTTGGATGCTGGTGTCACCAAGCTGTTCCTGCCGAACATCGATGCCGATAGTGAGGAGGGCATGCACGCTCTTGTCAAAGCCCACCCCGACCTGTGTTTTCCCATGATGGGCCTGCATCCCTGTTCGGTAGGCGAGGACAATGCCGCGATCATGGCGAACATCGAGCAGCGCCTGCGGGCAGGAGGCTACTGTGCTGTAGGCGAGATCGGCATCGACCTCCATTGGGACAAGACCTTTTTGATCCAACAACAGGAAGTGTTCCGCCAGCATGTACGTTGGGCCAAGGAGCTGGACCTGCCCATCGTGATCCATTGCCGCCAAAGCTTCGCGGAGACCATCGCCATCGTGGAGGAGGAGAATGCTACGGGTCTTCGTGGTGTGTTCCATTGTTTCACCGGCACGCCAGAAGAAGCTCAACAAATCACAGCCTTGGGCGACTTCTACTTGGGTATCGGCGGCGTCATCACCTATCCGCGCGGCGGCTTGTTCGAGACCATGCAACTAGTGGGGGCTGAGCACTGCGTACTGGAAACGGATGCGCCCTACCTGGCTCCGGTGCCCTTCCGCGGCAAACGCAACGAGAGTAGCTACATCCCGTACATCGCCGCGAAGCTTGCCGAGGCCACGGGCCGCAGCGTGGACGATATCGCCCGGTTGACCACCTCCAACGCCGAAACACTCTTCCGCCGATGAGCCAGCGACCCGCCGTACTGTTGATCTACACTGGAGGCACCATCGGCATGTGTGCCGATCCGGCCACCGGTGTGCTGCGGCCCATGGATCTGGCCCACATTCAGGACCAAGTGCCGGAATTGAGGCGCATCGCCGTGGATCTTGCCAGCGTGGCCTTCGAGAAGCCGATCGACAGCAGCGACATGAAACCTGCCGATTGGATACACATCGCGTCCATCATCGGCGCGCAGTACGAACGCTTCGACGGCTTCGTGGTATTGCACGGCAGCGACACCATGGCATACACCGCCAGTGCGCTCAGCTTCCTGTTGGAAGGCCTGAACAAGCCAGTGATCCTTACCGGTTCGCAATTGCCCATTGGCACCATACGAACCGATGCCAAGGAGAACTTGGTCACGGCCATCGAGATCGCAGCCGCCAAGGATGAGCAGGGCCGCGCCATAGTGTCCGAGGTGGCAGTCTATTTCGAGTACCGCCTGATGCGCGGCAACCGCACGGTGAAAGTGCATGCCGAGCGCTTCGAGGCCTTTCGTTCGCCCAATTGGCCTGTGCTAGCCGAGGCTGGCGTGCATTTGCGCTACGACCGTGCCGCGCTATTGCCATTGCAGGAAGGGCCGCTTGTGGTCCACGATCGTTTCGACGATCGCGTCGCCATCATTCAATTGTTCCCCGGAATTCGGGCCGAATGGGTGCGGCAGGCTCTTTCGCTCCCCGATCTGCAGGCTGCCGTGCTCGGCACATTCGGCAGTGGCAATGGCCCTACGGATAAGGCGTTCGTAGATGTGCTGAGTGAAGCACGGGAGCGAGGGGTCATTTTGCTTAACGTGACGCAATGCGTTGGAGGCCGGGTGGAACAGGGCCGCTATGCCACAAGCCAGGCATTCCAGGAACTTGGCGTGGTACCCGGAGCAGATATCACCGTGGAAGCTGCCATCACGAAACTGATGTTCCTGCTGGGTTCCGGCCAAGGAACGGAGGGTGTGGAGCGAGCATTGGCGATACCGATCCGAGGCGAGTTCACGTTGGCTTAACATGACCGCTTCCTGCTTATATCGAACCACTTTTGCCACCGCGTTAGGACCGTGGCACCTTTTTGTAATTTGGCCGCCCGTTAGCCGGGGGGTACCCCATTCTACAGTGCAGAAAAAAGGAGAGATGGCCGAGTGGTTGAAGGCGCGCGCCTGGAAAGTGCGTATACCTGTCAAAGGGTATCGGGGGTTCGAATCCCTCTCTCTCCGCCATGGCATGACAGGCGGCGAAGCCGACAGGTCATCTGCGATGGCAACGAACCGAGTTCACTCGGGTGAGTGGACAGCGCTGTTGACCCAAGGCCGGAACGGCCGAGGTCATGGCATGAAGCCCTCCCCTCAGGGAAAGGCCGACCGTAGGGAGGCCAATCCCGTTCACCGAATGATGGTAATGAGCCGAGCTTGCTTGAGTGAGTGGATAGCAACTTCTGGCCCACGCCAAGACCTCTTGAATTGATACCGACTACCTTTCCACCCGGAACCATCTGAGAACACAAACCTTCAATCGAATAACGCCCCACAACATGGTACGCAAGTTCTTGTCCCTCTGCATCGCTGGCCTAATGAGTGTCAGTGTGCTCGTTACCCCAGTCCTTGCACAAACTCCTGCAAGCTCTACGGAAGTGGTAGCTGATGGCGCTCCTTCTGCAGGAGGTCATCAAATGTTCAAGCAACGTTTCATCGAGGGTGACCCGATCTGGATGGCTCCTGTATTGGTATGCTTGATCCTTGGATTGGCTTTGGTCATCGAGCGGATCATCTACCTGAACATGGCCAGCACCAATACGGTGAAGTTGTTGACCAATGTGGAGGAGGCCCTGAAGACCGGTGGTGTCAACGGCGCCAAGGAAGTGTGCCGCAACACCCGTGGCCCTATCGCTGGTATTTTCTACCAAGGGCTTGATCGCGCCAATGAAGGTGTAGACATCGCCGAAAAAAGCATTATTGCATACGGTGGTGTGGAAGTTGGTCGTTTGGAGCGCGGACTATCCTGGATCGGCCTGTTCATCGCTTTGGCCCCCATGCTCGGGTTCTTGGGTACCGTTATCGGGATGATCTTCGCCTTCGACCAGATCGCAGCTGCCAACAACATCAGTCCTGCCATCGTTGCTGGCGGTATCAAAGTGGCACTGCTCACGACCGTGTTCGGTCTTATCGTGGCCATCATCCTTCAGGTATTCTACAATTACCTGGTGAGCAAGATCGACAGCATCACCGGACAAATGGAAGAAGCTTCCATCGGCTTGATCGATCTGCTGGTAAAGACGAACAACAGCAAGCACTAAGCCCATGAACCATCAAGGCTCAGGCCTTATAGGCCGTATCGTCCAATGGGTCCTCGTCCTTTTGGGCATCATCTTCACCGTCATGATCTTCACGGGCAGTGAGGCCGGTATCGACGGAGGACTTTGGGTTACCTACCTCGCATTCGGTCTTTGTGCGATCTCTGTGTTGGTCTTCTCCTTGCGTGGATTGACGAAAAAGTCGCTCATTGGTCTCGGGTCGTTCCTTGGCCTGCTTGCCGTGGCCTATCTACTCTCCGATGGCTCTGTGCAGCCAGGCTGGAACATTTCGGAGTCCTCGTCCAAATGGATCGGTGCGGGTCTTATCATGCTCTATGTGGCCATGGCAGGTGCTGTGGGTGCCATTTTGTATGGTGAGATCGCCCGAATGTTGAAGTAAAGCCATGCTGAAACGACGCAAAAAAGGCGGTGTACAGGAGATCAATGCCGGCTCAATGGCCGACATCGCATTCCTGCTGCTGATCTTCTTCCTGGTCACTACCACCATGGATACGGATGCAGGTATTCTGCGCCTGTTGCCACCCATTGTGGAGGATATCCAAGAAGCCGATAAGGTGAAGGAGCGCAACGTTTACGTGGTGCTCATCAACGATGCCGACATGTTGCTTGTGGAAGGCGAAACAATGGACATCAAGGACCTGCGTGCCGGGGCCAAGGAGTTCTTGACCAACCCGACCAATAGCGAGGACCTGCCTGAAAAGGTGCGCGTGACCGCTTCTGCTGCTCGTGAACAGATCGCCAACTTCCGCAGCTACGTCGCTGGTGCAACTGACGAGCAATCGAAACAGGACTACCAGAAAGGCCTGGATCGCTGGGAGGACAAACTGCGCACGGTAGAACTGATCGGTGAATACATGGAGTTGCCTGGTTCGGCAGTGATCTCGTTGCAAACAGGATCGAAGACCTCGTACAACATGTATGTGCTCGTCCAGAACGAACTGGAAGCAGGCATTCGCGAACTGCGTGATGAATTGTCGAAGGAAAAATTCAACCGCAAGTTCACCGATCTGGACGACAAGAACGATGACGACAAGGAACTGATCAAAGCCATTCGGCAGGTCTTTCCGCAGCGCATCTCCGAGGCTGAACCAGTGGAAGTGGGCAAGCGCCAATAAACGCACACCATGTCGCGATTCAAGGACAAAGGAGAAAAAGGAACGCCTGCGATCAGCACGGCGTCCTTGCCCGACATCATTTTCATGCTGCTGTTCTTCTTCATGGTCACCACCGTGATGAGGGAGGTGGATCTTTTGGTGAAGATCACCCTGCCCGAAGCAACGGATGTGACCAAGCTTGAGGATAAGGCCCTTGTGGACTACATCTATATTGGCCCACCCAGCAACGACAAGCTTGGTACCGAGCCTGTGATCCAGTTGAACGATCAGTTCTCCAAACTTGAAGATATCGATGGTTGGGTGAAGCTGAACATCGAGCGTCGTCAGGAGGCAGAAGTGCCGCGGATCACCCGTTCACTCAAGGTGGACAAGGAGACCAACATGAAGATCGTGACCGATGTGAAGCAGGAGTTGCGCAAGGCCAATGCCTTGAAGATCAACTACAGCACTACACAAGGTCGCTGAGAACGATTTCTACGCTACGTATCGCAACGGCCACCTTCGGGTGGCCGTTTCTGGTATGGGCCCAGCCGTTGCTCGGGAGTCGTACAAGGTGCAGCGCTTTGCTAGCGTTCGCCGGTCATGCACTCCCAACGCACCTTCCGCCGCCGCCCTCTAGCTATCAATGCAGGTAGCATGGCGGATATCGCCTTCCTGCTACTGATCTTCTTCCTTGTGACCACCACCATGGACAGCGAATACGGGATCCCTCGTTTGCTATCGCCCATGACAGTGGCCCCACCGGCACCTGTGGCCAAGCAGAACCTGTTCCTAGTACAACTGAACGATGCCGGTGAGTTGCTCGTGCAGGATGAACGCCTAACCGTGGAGGCACTTCCTGCCAAAGCCATTGAGTTCCTGACCAACCCAGAGGGCCGCGAGGACCTGCCGCGCATGACGCCGATCACTGAAGCCACTTGCCAGGCACGCATTGCTTTGCTGGGCGATGGGCCGGAGCGCGCAACTTGGCAACAACGCCTTGAGGCCGTAAGCTTGATCGGACCATACCGCGAGCCACCACCACAAGCCCAGATGCTCGTGCAAACAGGTTCCGGTGTGGCCTATGCCGACTATATCACCTTGCAGGATGTACTTGAAGGTGCTGTGGCGGACCTGCGCGATGCCTTGGCCGAACGGGCTTTCGGTAGATCCTTCGATGCCTTGGATGAACACGATGCCATGGACCGCAAGCGTATCCAAGCCATTAAGCGGGCCATACCGATGCGAGTGGGCGATGCGGAGCTGGTCATACCTTGACCATCGGTAATGACAGGGAAACGGACGGACCATTGTGAACTGTGGTTTCTAACGATCCACCGTGTCGGGAATGTCCTATTGTTCGTTATAGTGCTGACTTTCTTTGATCTGCTTCTTGGGCTTTCCCTCTACTTCTCGTGGGAGGGAAACATGATCATTACGGATCGCCCAGTTGCTTCGGAAGCAAAGCCAGATCATTCCAAACATGCGCCTTTCGAGGACCTTTACATCGGGAGGCTCCGCCACCGCACCTTTTCGGAGTATGTCATTCAAGCTCAGGATATAGTTATCGCTCCAGAGGAGATCTCTGAGTTCCTCGATGCAGCGCGTGTAAAGCATGAGGAGATCCTACTTCATCGGTTTTGTGTGCGCCTCTTTATGGGTCGTGATGTGCCTATGGAATTGGTTAGAACGGTCCAATTGGAATTGCGAAAGGCAGGTGTATCCAAGGTGATGGATGAGGTGGTCAGATAGCGGAGAGTGAAGACCATCTGTTCCGATGCAGGGCTATCGGGTCTGAATTGCCCTACGGGCGATGCCTCTGAAAATTGCGTTGAACCGGAAATGGACGGAAATGAACGTTAATACCATTTCGCATTCACTGGTGTCCGGGGAAAGTTGACCCAATACCGGCTGCGACCCCTCCGGGGTCGAAACCCCGACATCGCAACCCATTCAACATGCTGTGACCCCTCCGGGGTCAACCCAGCATTGACGAGGGCAATGACCCCAAAGGGGTCACAGCATATAGCCCGTAGGGCGTTGTCAGCGAGCGTGTATTTTCGACCCCGAAGGGGTC
>Ga0105045_10002151_pt1 | contig 16548 bp, 7 predicted proteins | sample MAT02_FD_78089 | JGI IMG/M metagenome (GOLD analysis project Ga0105045, IMG submission 78089) | Freshwater microbial communities from Lake Fryxell liftoff mats and glacier meltwater in Antarctica - MAT-02 (megahit assembly) | ecosystem: Environmental > Aquatic > Freshwater > Ice > Liftoff... | reverse complement strand
GCCGGCGTCAGTGTCGAACTGCTGGACCCCAACCCGGGCTCGGGTGACCTGTTCGGCCAGAGCGTTCAGGTGCTGGGCAACGGCAATATCCTGGTTTTCAATGCGAATGACGACTTTGCCGGTACCAACTCCGGTGCGGTCTATCTGTTTGATGGTCTTACCGGCGCGCTGCTCTCGAATCTGCGCGGCAGCACGGCCAACGATCGAGTTGGCAGTGGCAGCATCGTGCGTTACTTGTCTGGCGGCAATTTGCTGGTCTCCAGCCCATTCTGGAACGGCTCGGCTGGCGCGCTGACCACCATCAATCCTGCGACCGGTGTGTCGGGTGCTGTTTCTTCGGCCAATAGCCTGGTAGGCGGGGTCAGTGGCGACCAGGTGGGCAGCAGCGGAACCTCGTTGTTGGTCGGCGGCAGGATGGCCGTATTCAGTCCGAACTGGAACAGCGGCGCTGGCGCAATCACCTGGGCAGACAGCGGCAACGGCATCACGGGCGTGGTCTCGTCGGCCAACAGCCTGGTAGGTGCGATGGCCAATGATCGCGTTGGCAACAGCGGTATTTCTTCGAGCGGCAGTGGCAAACACTATGTTGCCACATCGGCCTGGAATGGCAATGCCGGCGCGATGACCTGGATCGATCCGGCCGCGCCGGTGGTCGGCGTGATGGGGTCCGGCAACAGCCTCGTCGGTGCCGCGCCGGGCGACCGGATCGGCTCGGGCGGCATCGATGACATCGTCAGCGGCAAGTGGACCATCTTCAGCCCGCAGTGGAACGGCGATCGGGGCGCGGTCACTTTCATGGACCAAGCCACCGGCAATGTCGGCATCGTCGGTGCCGGTAACAGCCTGGTAGGCTCCGAGCCCGGCGACAGGGTCGGCAGTGGTTACTGGGACTACGTCGGTAGCAAGATTGCCATTCTCAGTCCCAACTGGGCCAATGGCGTCAACGCCACAGACGCTGGTGCCATCACCTGGTTCGACGCAGCATCGATCGTCACTGGCGCAGTGTCGTCGGCCAACAGTCTGGTGGGCAGTCACACCAATGATCGCGTCAGTGACGCCAGCTTCGAGTACCTCGATGGCGTCCATTTCCTGGTTGTCAACCGGGACTGGAATGCCGGTACCGGTGCCGTGACCTGGGTCGATAGCGCTGCGATGCCAGTGGGTGTCGTGTCCAGCGCCAACAGCCTTGTGGGCAGCATGGCCGGTGACCAGATCGGTTCGGGTTCAGTCGAAAACTTCGGCTTTGGCATCGTCGGCGTGTTCAGCCCGCAATGGAACTTGGCCAAGGGCGCGGTGAGCTGGATCAGCACGACCAGCGGTACCGTCGGCGTGGTGGGCGCTGCCAACAGCCTGATTGGAACCAACGATGGCGACCGGGTCGGGTCCGACCCCTATCGCTATCTGACCGGAACGCAACTTGCCATTGTGAGCAGCCACTGGGCCAACACGCCTAGCGTGCCGAATGCCGGTGCCATCACCTGGGTTGACGCCAGCACCGGTTTGGTCGGCCAGGTTAGTGCTGCCAACAGCCTGGTCGGTGGCGCGACCAATGACCGAGTCGGCAGCAACAGTGTCGTCAGCCTCGATGGCTCTCATTTTGCGGTTTTGTCCCCGCAATGGAACGTCCTTAGCGGTGCGGTGACCTGGATCGACAGCGCCGCGCCGGCCTTGGGACTGGTCAGTGGCTCGAACAGTCTGGTAGGCAGCGCGGCCGGCGATCGGGTTGGCAGCGACGGTGTTGTCATCGGCAGCGCCAAGACCATGGTGTTCAGTCCCAATTGGAGCGGCGACAAAGGCGCAGTGACCTGGCTCGATAACGTCGCGGGAACCTTTGGCGCAGTCGATGCGACCAACAGCCTGGTGGGTTCCACTGCAGGCGATCGGGTGGGAGGCTCCGCCGATTACCAGACTGTCGGCGACTATGTTGCAATTTTCAGCCCGGGCTGGACCAATGTCCTGCTGACCGCCAGCGCCGCTGGCGCCATTTCCTGGGCCGACCCCCTTGTAGGCATCGTTGGCCCGGTGTCCGCCGGCAATAGCCTGGTGGGTGGTTCGACCAACGACCGGGTCGGCATGAGCCGCGTCGACTGGGACTACGGCACGCTGTACAAAGTGCGCACGACTGCATGGTCCGGAAATGCCGGCGCGATCACCTGGATCGACAGAGCCGCACCGGTGGTCGGCGTGGTCAGCGCTGCCAACAGTCTGGTGGGTGCGGCCGCCGGCGACCAGATCGCGAACAACTTGCAGGACCTGTACAACGGCAAGTCCCTGGTATTGAGCCCGAACTGGGGTGGCAGCCGGGGTGCCGTGACCTGGTTCGACAACGTCAACGGCACGCTGGGCGTCGTGGGCGCTGGCAACAGCCTGGTCGGAACCACAGGAGGTTCGAACGCCACCGGTGACCGGGTGGGCGCAAGCTCTTACCAACAACTGGGCAACCAGATCGCGCTGCGCACGCCGAACTGGAACAACGGCGCGGCCACCCTGGCCGGCGCGGTCACGTTTGCCGATGCGTTCATTGGCATCAGCGGCCCGGTGTCGGCGGCTAACAGCCTGGTCGGCACACAGGCCAATGACCGGGTGGGCGCGTCGTTCCTGTCGTCACTGAGCAACGGCAATTTCTATCTGGCCACGACGACCTGGAACTCCAATGCCGGTGCGGTGACCTTTGTCAATCCGGGCAGCGCTCCCTTGGTCGGCGTAGTCGGTGCCGGCAACAGCCTGGTGGGCGGCACCGCGGGCGATCTGGTCGGTGGCAGCGGTGTGCAGAATCTGTTCAATGGCAAGGCCATCGTTTTCAGCCCGGCCTGGAACGGTGCCATGGGCGCGGTGACCTGGTTTGACACCGTGAACGGCACCAACGGCACGGTGAGCGCCGCCAACAGCCTGGTCGGCTCGACGGTCGGCGACGCGGTGGGTTCGGCCGGTCGCACGGCTGCGGGCAACTTCATTGGCATTCGCAGTCCGAACTGGGACAACGGTTCGAATTCCGATGCGGGTGCGATCACCTGGGCCGATGCATTCGCCGGCGTCACGGGCGCGGTGAGCGCAGCCAACAGCCTGGTGGGTGGCGGTGCCAATGACCGGGTTGGCTCCAATGCGGCCGACACCATCAATTCCAGTGTGTCGGCGGTGCGGACCCCTGACTGGGGCAACCAGGCAGGCGCAGTCACCTGGATCCAGAACGCGGCACCGACCACAGGCGTGGTGGGCGCTGCCAACAGCCTGGTAGGCGGCACAGCGGGTGACCGGGTTGGCAGCGGCGGGTTCAGCAGCCGCTTTGGCCTCAATTACACGGTGCTGCGCAGTTCGGCCTGGAGCGGCAACCGGGGTGCTGTCACATGGATCGATCCTTCGGTGCGGCTGACCGGCGTGGTGTCATCGGCCAACAGCCTGGTCGGTGCCAATCCAAACGATTTTGTCGGCAGCGCTGGCGTGTCCTTCCTGACCAACGGCGACTACTATGTGCGTAGCACCGCTTTCGGGGGTGGTGCCGGTGCTGTGTCGGTGGGTAGGGCGGCCGGAGGCATCAGCGGAGTCGTGTCAGCATCCAACAGCCTGGTTGGACAGAGCCCGAACGATGCCTATGGCGGATCGGTGCAGGAAATCAACGGTTCCCGACTGCTGGTGCGTGCATTCAATGCTGATAGCGGTGGCCTGATCGACAACGGCCGGTTGCACATCTACGCCGGGGGCGCGGGCGGTGGAGGTGGCTTCGGTGGCCCACTGTCAGCGATGGGCTTCCTGGACAACAGCGCCAGCCTGGTCACGATCAGCCCCGCGCAAATCGCCGCCATCCTGAACACCGGTACGTCGGTGACGTTGCAGGCCAGCAGCGACATCACCCTGGAAGGCTTGTCCGACATCATCGTCAACAACTCCTCGGGCATCGGCGGCAAATTGACCCTGCAGGCCGGGCGCAGCGTGTATCTCAATTCCAGCGTTCTGACCGATGACGCAGACCTGGACGTCATCGCCAACGAACTGACGAGCCGCGGCGTGCTGACGTCTCAGCGCGATCCGGGCTTCGCCGAGATCGTGATGGCCAACGGCACCCGCATCGACGCAGGCACAGGTACGGTGACCTTGCACCTGCGCGATGGTGCCGGTCGCACGGGATCGCAGGCGGCGGCTTCGGCGATCCAGATGCGCAGCATCAACGCCGGAACGCTGTTCTCCCAATCGGACACCGGCTCCCTGATCATTGGCGGCCAGGCAGCGACCGCGCCCAGTGAAATCGTTGTGCTCGGCAACGCCAGACTGATTGCCAAGACCTCGGTTTCACTGTTCGGGGGTGTTTCGGGCGCGCAGGCGCTGCTGGCCGCAGAGGGTCAGATCACGATTGCGTCTCCGAACCCCCAGACCGATCCGGCTCCGGTCCTGATCCTGACCAATGGCGGATCCTTGGCGCGCATCGTCAATTCGCGGGCGAATTTCCCGCTGATTCTCTCCGGCTCGCAATGTATGGGCTGCATCGTGGTGTCAGACTACGAGATCACCGGTGCCAACTTCAGCCTCGTGGAAAACATCACCGGCTCGCTGCTCAGTCTGTACCAGCACAGTTATGGGGACATGCGCAGGCCGCCGTCGTCGGAGGATGACGATGATGACATCGGTATCGACGCTGGCGAGACGTGCCAATAATCGGGTCAGACCATGAAACCATCAAAGAAAAATTATTTGCTGATCTTGTTGTTGGCAGCACCGATCCTGGGGTTTGCCGCGCCTGCGGGTGAAGTCGAGTTTGCCCGCGGAGTCGGTGCGGCGCAGGCTGCCGCCGGCACACCACGTATCTTGAGCGCGGGGGTACCGATCCAGCCCGGTGACACCATCACGATGGGCTCCAACAGCTTTGCTGTGCTCAAGCTGACCGACGGCACCCGTATGACGCTGCGCCCCAATACCGCGATTCGCCTTGACCAATATGCCTTCCAGGAACCCGGCAGACCGGATGGATTTTTCACCAGCCTGTTCAAGGGTGGCGTGCGCATGGTCACGGGTTTGATCGCCAAGTCGTCGCCCACGGCGGCCCGACTGACCACTCCCACTGCGACTGTGGGTATCCGTGGCACCGACTTCGATGCACGTTTGTGCGCGACCGATTGCGCCAACGATGCCACTCGCATCGCACAGGCATCCGGAGTGGCCAATGTGGCGGCCAGCGCCCGCGTAGCCGCCTTGGTCGGTCCGGTGTCGGTACTGTCGTCCAGCGGCGTGCGCCGCGCCGTTGTCGAGGGGGGGCCGGTGTATCCGGGCGACTTGCTGGAGACATCTGGCGACGGCCATGCCATTTTGGTGTTCCGCGACAACACTAAGGTGACGGTACAGCCCCGCACCCAGTTCCGGATCGAGAATTTCGTGTTCAACCGTCAAAGCCCGGGCGATGGGTCGGTGATCTTCAACCTGCTGCGCGGTGGCATGCGCGTGCTTACCGGTCTGGTGGGCCAGTCGCGGCCGCAGGCCGTTCGCATGACCACGCCTACCGCGACTGTGGGCATTCGCGGCACCGGCCTCGATATCGTGAGCGAGCCGGACCAGTGCGGTGCACAGGGCGGTGCCGCCGGATGTACGCTGGTCGCGACCTGGCAGGGCGAAGCGGTGCTGAACCCCGGTGCCGCCAATGAGTTCGCTGTGCCTGCAGGCGTGTTTGCCGTGCAGGACAATGCGACCGCTGTGCCACGTTCCCTGCCCACTCCACCGCCGATCATGATCAATATCCCGACACCGCGGCCCGACACCGTGCCCGCCAGCGCAGAGCAGTTGTTCAGCGCACAGGAGATCGACCAGAGCGACGTCGGGCTATTCGTGTTTGCCCGTGACGGCCATCTCTCGCTCACCAGTGGCGACAAGACCATCGACATTGCCCGGGGCGAGACCGGCTTTCTCAACGCCGATGGAACGCAACTGGTCCGTACCGTGGTCACACCGAACTTTCTGGAGTTCGACTTCATTCCGCGGCCGGATCGCCTCAACCCCAATGCCGCGCGTTTGCTCGACCTGGCCGGTGCATTCCGTGTCCGGGCACAGGTATGCCGTTAAAACCAGGACGCCACGCCATGCACATGACCCCTACGCACATCGCCGCGCTGCTTCTGGCTTTTGTCGCCATCGCGCCGACCGCTCACGCGCAAAATGCGTCGTCGCCCCCTCCCGAGGCCAGTTTTACCGTGAGCGGGTACACGGTCGAGGGAGACAATCCGCTGGGCGAGGCAGAAACGCAGGCTGCGTTGGCACCGTTTATCGGCAAGCATGACGGGATCGAACGGCTGCAGCAGGCGGCAATAGCGCTGGAAGGCCTGCTGCGTAAGAGTGGTTACGGCTTCTACCGTGTGGTGCTGCCGCCGCAGGACATCGGCGGCGTGATCCGCTTGCAGATGTTCAGGTTTGCTGTCGGTGAGGTTGAAGTCAAGGGCAACCAGTTTTTCTCCAACGACAACATTTTGCGCAGCCTGCCGCAACTGAACATCGGCGCATCACCCAATACGAATGACCTGGCACGGGATCTGGCCTTGGCCAATGAGAATCCGAGCAAAAATGCCAATGTGACGTTCAAGCAGGGCAAGGCCTCCGACACCGTGGACGCAACGGTCGAGGTAAAAGATTCGCGCACGGTCAGCGGGTTCGTGCTGCTCAACAACTCCGGCACCGCCCAGACCGGAAATGGCCGATTGACGCTGGGTGCCTCGCACGCCAACCTGTTCGACAAGGACCACCAGGCCACCTTCACCTACACCACGTCGCCCACCGAACCCGGGCGGGTGCGCCAGTGGGGCGGCTACTACCGCGCACCGTTGTACCCACTGGGTGCGATGGTGTCGGGCTACTACACAACCTCCAGCGTGTCGTCGGGTGTGGTCGCCAACACGATCAACGTAACGGGCCGCGGCGATTTTGCAGGCATCGCGGTGAACTACCACCTCGCACCGCAGGGCGACTATCGCTCGTACCTGACACTGGGCCTGGATGACAAGCATTTCCTCAACGACAAGATCACCACCCTCGGGGGTACGCCGCTTTTTCCCAACTACCGCACCCGCCCGCTATCGATATCCTATACCGGTCGGTTCCGGAAACAGTGGGGGCAGTGGGGTTACAACCTCGAATTCGCGCATAACCTGTCCAGCGGCGGCGGCAACGACAACGTCTCGTATGTCGCGAACCGCGCTGGCGCGTCTACGGACTGGAACGCCCTGCGTTACGGCATCGATGTGGCGCTGCCGATTCCTGCGCAATGGGTGTTCATGGGTCGCCTGCGCGGACAACACAGTGGCGACGCGCTGGTGCCGGGCGAGCAGTTCGGCATCGGGGGGGCCTTGTCGGTACGCGGCCTGCCCGAACGTGTGTTGTCGGGCGATTTCGGTTATTGGGGTAACCTGGAATTCTGGACGCCGGCGTTGGCCGAAAACCTCCGGTTGCTGGTGTTCTACGATTTCGGCGAAATCCGGCGTCACAACGACGCCGCGATGCCGTCCGCATCGGTCACCACGCTCGGACTGGGTGTACGCTGGAGCATGGGCAAGCAGTTGACGACCAGCCTGGACCTCGGTCATGTGCTGAGCGGGCGCGGCAAATTACCCGCTGGCACCTCGCGCGATCGCGCCCATCTGAACATCAGCTACCTGTTTTAGCCCCAGACGCCGCCGCGGGCGCGGGAAGGGCGATCCCTGCGCTGAGCGCCACCTGCACGCACTCCTTGAGATGCTGCTCGCCCAGGTAACGGACCGCCGAATACCCCACCAATGCCGCCACCGCCTGGCCGGCCAGTGGGACATATTTGGCGGCCTGCTTGATGGTCAAGCGCAGGCCAATCACTTTTGCCGCACGCAGGATCAGCTCCCGGGTGATGGTTTTGCCGATCAGCAACGAGCCAACGCCATTGATGGCCTTTTGCAGGTGTTCGCGCTTGCGCGGGCCCAGATGCCGTATTTGATCGGGCGTGAGGCCGAACCGGGCATTGATCTGCGGCACCAGGCGCGACAACACAGCTGCGTCCACCGCCCAGTCCAGACCTGGCACCGGCACCGTGCTGGCGACGGCGGAGATGAGTGAGCGGCGATGCAGCAATTGGCGGCATTCGATCACGGCGGCCGTCAATGACGGGTTTCCTTGGGCGAGTTGGAGTGCAGTCGGCATAGGCGAAGCATGCCGACTTTGGCCGCTTTCCGGCGTCACCCGGTAGAAAAAGCCCCTTTGGCCGTCGGGTTCACTCCAAACGGCCGATTGCGCGTCGGCGCAGGGCGAGCGGGCGCGCGCAGGGTTGTTGCCGGCTGTGCTGCGGGCGGGCTTTGTTGCTGGCCGACACGGTATCATCCAGGCAACCCGCCACGGCATGTCCGCGTGCCCAGGGGCAGCCCCCGCTGGCGTCGTTCCCATTACCACCGTCGTTCAGCAGTAGTACCAGCTATCCGTGCGCCTCCATTCGATCAAGTTGTCGGGCTTCAAGTCATTTGCCGAGCCCACCCATTTCCAGTTGCCGGGGCAGCTGGTCGGGGTCGTGGGCCCGAATGGCTGCGGCAAGTCGAACATCATGGACGCGGTACGCTGGGTGCTGGGCGAGAGCCGCGCCAGCGAGTTGCGTGGCGAGTCGATGCAGGACGTGATCTTCAACGGCACGACCACGCGCAAGCCAGCCAACCGTTCCAGCGTCGAGCTGGTTTTCGAGAACGCCGACCATCGGGCCGGAGGCCAGTGGGGCCAGTTCGCCGAAATCGCAGTGAAGCGGGTGTTGACCCGCGACGGCACCAGCAGCTACTACATCAACAACCAGCCGGTGCGTCGGCGTGACGTCCAGGACGTGTTTCTTGGCACCGGGTTGGGGCCACGCGCCTACGCCATCATCGGCCAGGGCACGATCAGCCGCATCATCGAGTCCAAGCCCGAAGAGCTGCGGCTGTTCCTGGAGGAGGCGGCCGGTGTCTCCAAATACAAGGAGCGGCGGCGAGAAACCGAGCACCGGCTGCATGACTCCCGCGAAAACCTGACCCGGGTCGAGGATATCCTGCGCGAGTTGGGCAGCAACCTGGACAAGCTGGAAAAGCAGGCCGAGGTGGCGCAGACCTACCAGTCGCTGCAGTCGGATGTGACACGCAAGCAGCAGCAGTCGTGGTGGCTCAAGCTGGGCGAGGCGCAAGCCGATCAGGAGCGCGTCCACCGTGACGTTCAGGCGGCGGTGAATGCCATGGAAAGTCAGGTCGCCGATCTGCGCCAGGTGGAGTCCAGCCTGGAGGCAGTGCGTCAGGCGCACTATGGGGCAGGCGATCAGGTCAACCAGGCGCAAGGGCGTCTGTACGAAGCCAGCACCGAAGTCGGTCGGCTCGAAGCCGAAATTCGCTTTGTGGTCGAGGGTCGGCAACGCGCCGAACAACGCCTGGGCAGCCTCAAGGAACAGGCTGCGTCGTGGCTGCAGCGGCGCAGCGACGCCGAAGAGGAAAGTCGAGGCTTGGAGCAGAACGCCGCGCAGGCGCAGGACGAGTCTGCCTTGTTGGCGGCGCGGGTCGAGGACCAGGCGCAACAACAGCCCCAACTGGAGGAGGTTTCGCGTTCGGCGCAAGCCCAGGCCAGTGCGCAACGCGCACGCGTCAACCAGGTTCAGCAGCAGATCCAGGTATTGGCGGCCGAACAGCGCAACGTGCAGGAACAAGCGCGCCAGCAGGAGTCGCGGCGTGAACGGCTCGACGCCGACCAACGTGCATTGCAGGTGCCCGATGCGCAGCAACTGGCCAGCCTGGAGACACAGTGGGAACAGGCCAGGGACGCGGTTCAGAGCGCCGACGCCCGCCTGCATGCGGTGCAAGAGTCCTTGCCGGCGCTCGAGCAGGCGCGCCGTGACCATCAACAGACCGCCAATAACGAGGCCGCACGATTGGCAGCGTTGTCGGCGCGCCTGGAGGCGCTGCGCGCCTTGCAGGAAAAGGTCCGTACCGACGGTAAATTGCAGCCCTGGCTGGAGAAACACGGGCTGGACGCGCTGGCGGGCTTGTGGAGCCGCATCCATGTGCAGCAGGGTTGGGAAAACGCGCTGGAAGCCGCATTGCGCGAACGGCTCGGTGCGCTGGAGGTCTCCCGGCTCGATAGCGTGCGCGCCTTCGGCACCGAGCCGCCGCCAGCCAAACTGGTATTTTTCAGCCTGCCGCAGGCAGCGGCACCAACGCCGGTGGCCGGGTTGCCTCTTCTGGCCGATGTATTGCAGCTCCATGATGCCGGGCTCGCAGCCTTGTTGCGCGATTGGCTGCACGGTTGCTTCAGCGCACCGAATCTGGAGCACGCCCTGGCGGTGCGCGGCCAGTTACGGCCCGGCGAGGTGGTGTACGTGCCACAAGGCCATGCGGTCAGCGCGCACAGTGTGGCCTTGTATGCGCCCGACTCCGAGCAGGCAGGTCTGTTGGCACGGGCGCAGGAAATCGAAAACATGGACAAGCAGTCGCGCGCCCAGGCCTTGATCTGCGAGCGGAGTCGTCACGACCTCGCGCGCATTGAAGCCACCCTGGCTGAAGCATCGAGCAGCCTGGCGCAACTGCGACGCGACGCCGCGACGCACCAGAGCCAGGCCCATGCCTTGCAGGTCGACACCCTGCGGGTACGACAACAGGCAGAGCAATCCCGTGCGCGTGGCAGCCAGTTGGCCGACGAACTGGCCGAGATCGATGCGCTGCTCGAAGCGCTGCAGGAGCGTCGCGCGACGGCCGAGACGCGGTTCGAGGAGCTTGACATGCAGCTGGCCGATGCCCAGGAGCGCCAGACGCAGCTGGACGACCAGGTGATCGTGGCCGAACGCGCATTGAACGAAAGCCGTGAGCAGAAGCGCGCGGTCGAGCGCCAGGCCCAGGAAGCCGAATTCGCGCTACGCAGCTTGCGCGCGCGCCAGAGCGAGCTCGAACGGAGCATTGCCACGGCAGCCCAGCAGGTCGCATCGATCGAACAGGAGCAGGTCGGCGCCGCGCAGGACCTGACCCGCCTGAGCGATGCCGCCGCCCAGGTCGGCTTGCACAACGCCCTGGCGCTCAAGCTCGAGCGCGAGCAGGCACTGGGTGCCAAGCGCAGCGAATACGACGACCTGACCGCCCAACTGCGCGCCAGCGACGAACGCCGACTCGGGTTGGAGCGCGCGCTCGACCCGCTGCGCCAACGCATCACCGATTTGCAGCTCAAGGAGCAAGCCTCCCGGTTGGGCGCAGAGCAATACCGGCAATTGCTCGATGACGCGCATGCCGACCTGGATGCGGTGCGCGATTCCGCCACGCACGACCAGGTCCGGCTCGCGGGCCTGCAAAGTGCCATCGATCGCCTGCACGCGGAGGTCGCGGCGCTGGGCGCTGTCAATCTGGCGGCGCTCGACGAGTTGACCGTGGCCCGTGAACGCAAGCAGTTTCTGGGCGCCCAGTCGGCCGATCTGCAAGAGGCCATGGCAACGCTGGAAGACGCGATCAAGAAGATCGATGCCGAGACGCGCGAACTGCTTTCGGGCACCTTCAACACCGTCAATGCCCATTTCGGCAAGATGTTCCCCGAGTTGTTCGGTGGCGGCAATGCCAGACTGGTGATCACCGGTGAGGAAATTCTGGACTCCGGCGTGCAGGTGATCGCCCAGCCGCCGGGCAAGAAGAACCAGACCATCCACCTGCTCTCGGGCGGCGAAAAGGCACTGACCGCCATCGCCCTGGTGTTTGCGATCTTTCAGCTCAATCCGGCACCATTTTGTCTGCTCGACGAGGTCGATGCGCCCTTGGACGATGCCAATACCGAGCGCTACGCCAAGCTGGTCACCCACATGAGCCGCGAGACGCAATTCTTGTTTATCAGTCACAACAAGATCGCAATGGAAATGGCCCAACAACTCATTGGCGTGACGATGCAGGAACAAGGTGTCTCGCGCATCGTGGCGGTCGACATGGACGCCGCCATCACCATGGCCCAGGCCGCTTGAAGGCGGGTCCGGCAGTGCGCAGTACGGAGGTATCCCAGTGAGCACGTTGCAGATCGGTCTTGCCATTGTCGGAGTTCTGATCCTGGCGGCACTGGTGGCCCATGGCATCTGGTCTGCGCGCAAGTTGGCCCCGCGCCAGGCCAATCCCAGCGATGACGCACCGCCAGCGGATCGGGAACCGGCGGCGATCGAACCAAGCCTGGACGCAGACGAATTCGGACCACCCACGGTGCCGCAGACGCTGGCCGAAAAGCGGCCGGGACTTGACGCGCTGATCGACGTGATCGCGCCGATCATGCTCGAAGCCGAGGTTCGCGGTGAAGCCGCAGTGGCGGCCTTGCCGACAACGCGCCGGGTCGGCAGCAAACCGTTTGCGGTCGAAGGGCTGAACGCAGTCACCCTGTACTGGGAAACGCCGGTCGCCGGACACCGCTATGAAGCCTTTCAGGCCGGCGTGCAATTGGCCAACCGCTCTGGCTCCCTCAACGAAATCGAATTCTCCGAATTCGTTGCCAAGGCCCAGGCGTTTTGCGATGCGGTCGGCGGGACGCCCGACTTTCCCGACATGATCGATGAGGTGGCGCGTGCCCGCGAGCTGGACCAATTCGCCAGTGGCCATGATGCGCAGCTCGGGTTCACGTTGCGCGCGCTCAGCGCCGCGTGGAGTCCCGGCTATGTGCAGCAACACGCTGCGCGGCTGGGTTTTGTGGCCGGTGCCTTGCCCGGGCGTATGGTGTTGCCGGTCGCGGGCCTTGGCCTGCCGCCGGTGCTCAGCCTGGGTTTCGACACCCAGGCAGCCATGGCGGAGGATCCAGCCCAGGCAGCGGTACGCGAGGTCTCGCTGGCGTTGGACGTGGCGCAGGTTGATCGGGCCGAACAACCCTTTGTGCGGCTGCGCGATGTGGCACAGGCCATGGCGCAGGCCATGGATGGCGTGGTGACCGACGACAACGGCCGGCCGCTGGCGCGCGAGACCATGGACACCATCGGTGGCGAGCTCGAAAGCCTGTACGACACCTTGCAGGCGCGTGACCTGGCGGCCGGATCGGCGCTGGCCAGGCGCCTTTTTTCCTGACCTTGTTGCAACGTGCGTGGAGCCGTGGCAGCGATGAACCCGATCGACGATCCCGGCAACGCCTCGGAGCCTGCAGATGCGGCGCGCGCCCAGTGGCTGCGCGATACTCTGCATCGCCATGCGCACCAGTACCACGTGCTGGACGATCCGTTGATTCCTGATGCGCAGTACGACCGTCTGTTCCAGGAGTTGCAGGCGATCGAACAGCGCCAGCCCGCGCTGCTATGTCCCGATTCGCCGACGCAGCGCGTGGGTGGTGCGCCGCTGGCGCAGTTCGCGCCCGTGCGCCATTCCGTTCCGATGCTCAGCATCCGGACCGAGACCGACACGCATGCCAGTGGCGCCGAGGCCTTCGATGCGCGGGTGCGGCGCGAGCTCGCTTTGGGCCCGGACGCTCCGCCGGTGGACTATGTCGCAGAGCCCAAGTTCGATGGTCTGGCGATGAGCCTGCGGTATGTCGATCGGGTGCTGGTGCAGGCCGCCACCCGCGGCGATGGCGAAACCGGCGAAGAAGTGACACAGAATATCCGCACCATCGGGCAGATCCCGTTGCGACTGCCTGCCCAAGCGCCGCCCCTGCTGGAAGTGCGTGGCGAGGTCTACATGCGGCGTGACGATTTCGAACACCTCAACGCCGCCCAGCGCGACAAGATTGCGGCCGGTGCCAAGGGAGAAAAGACGTTCGTGAACCCGCGCAATGCTGCAGCCGGCGCGGTGCGCCAGCTCGATCCGGCCATTGCACGGCAACGCCCGCTGAGCTTCTTTGCCTATGGGCTAGGGCAGTTGACACCCCCCGAGCAGGGTGGGCCGGCGTTAACCTCGCATTTCGCGATCCTGCAGCATTTGCGCGCCTGGGGTTTCCCAGTCAGCACCCTGGTTGAAATGGCCAGCGGCGCGCAGGCCCTGGTCGTCTATCACGAGCGGATCGGCGCGCTGCGGGACAGCCTGGGCTTCGACATCGATGGCGTGGTGTACAAGGTTGACCGGATCGCGCTGCAGCAGCAACTGGGATTCGTCAGTCGCGAGCCGCGCTGGGCGGTGGCGCACAAGTACCCGGCGCAGGAGCAGACCACGACCGTGCTGGGGATCGAGGTGCAGGTCGGGCGCACCGGCAAACTCACGCCGGTGGCCAAGCTGGCTCCCGTGTTCGTAGGCGGAGTGACGGTCACCAACGCCACACTGCACAACGAGGATGAGGCACGGCGCAAGGACGTGCGGGTTGGCGACACCGTGACCGTGCGGCGCGCTGGCGACGTGATTCCCGAGGTAGTGTCGGTGATGGCGGAGCAGCGCGTGCCCGGTGCTTCGGCGTTCACCATGCCGCGCCAGTGCCCGGTTTGCGGCTCGCAAGCGGTACGTGAGGATGGCGAGGCAGATTACCGCTGCACCGGTGGCTTGTTTTGCGCTGCGCAGCGCAAACAGGCGATTCTGCATTTCGCACAGCGCCGCGCGGTCGAGATTGAAGGTCTGGGCGAAAAGCTGGTGGACCAGTTGGTCGACGGCCAGTTGATCCACACCTTGCCCGACCTGTACCGGCTGGGTCTGGCCGCATGGGCCGGACTGGACCGGATGGCTGACAAGTCCGCGCGCAAACTGCTCGATGCGCTGGAGCAGTCCAAAAATACGACTTTGCCGCGGTTCGTGTTCGGGCTGGGTATTCGCCATGTTGGCGAGGCAACGGCCAAGGAGCTGGCGCGCCACTTCGGCACGCTCGATGCCATCATGGATGCGACGGAAGACCAGCTGCTGGAGGTCGATGACGTTGGCCCCATCGTTGCGCAGAGTCTGCGCCAGTTTTTCGACCAGGGCCACAATCGCGAAGTGGTGGAGCAATTGCGCGTCTGCGGCGTGACCTGGGAAGAGGGCGCGCGAGCGGTCCGCACGGTATTGCGGTTCAGCGGCAAGACCCTCGTGGTGACCGGCACCTTGCCCTCAATGGGGCGCGAGCAGGTCAAGGCGCTGATAGAAGCGGCAGGCGGCAAGGTGGCCGGTTCGGTCAGCAAGAAGACCGACTATGTGGTGGCCGGTGTTGAAGCCGGCAGCAAACTCGACAAGGCGCTGGCGCTGGGCGTGCCGGTGATCGACGAAGACAAGCTCAAGGAGATGCTCGATGGCGGTACGTGAGATTCTCAGGATGGGCGATCCGCGCCTGCTGCGCGTGGCGCAGCCGGTAACGCAGTTCGATACGGATGAACTGCACCTGCTGATCAGTGACATGTTAGATACCATGCATGCCGCCGATGGTGCCGGCCTGGCTGCGCCGCAGATCGGCATCGATCTGCAGTTGGTGATTTTTGGCTCCGGCGCGGGGCATCTGCGTTATCCGGATGCGCCGCCGGTTCCCCGCACCGTGTTGATCAATCCGGTGATCGAGCCAGTAATGGGGGAGGGCGGCGGTGCTTTGGAGACTCACGACTGGGAAGGATGCCTTTCGGTTCCGGGCCTGCGCGCGATGGTGCCGCGGCATGAGCGGATACGCTACCGTGGCCTGGACCCGTATGGCGACCCGATCGAACGCGATGTCAGCGGATTTCATGCGCGGGTGGTGCAGCATGAGTGCGACCATTTGATCGGCGTTTTGTATCCGATGCGGGTGCGCGACTTCAGGCGCTTCGGTTTCACCGACGTTCTGTTTCAGGGACTGGACACCCCCGCAGACGATTGAACGACTGCCAGGCCGAGCGGCCGGATGCCGCAGCACCGCGATGCGGCCTGTTCCAGCGCTTGCCAACTGCACGTGCCGGCCAAATGAGCGCACATGCCGACTGTACGCTGGCGCACAGTCGGGTGTAGCGATCGGGTGCACACTGGCTCAGATGCTTCCGCCGCGATGCAACTGGAGTCCCGTCTTGCCCCACAACCGAAACCAGAACCTGCTCATTGCCACCCTGCCACGCGGTGACCGGCTGCAGCTGCTGAGCCAGTGCGAATCGATCAACCTGCCGCTCGCGCAGGTGCTGTGTGAACCGGGCGAAACTACGCGCCATGTTTATTTCCCCATCGACAGCTTCATTTCGCTGATTACGCAGATCGACGACACCCGTCGCCTGGAGGTGGGCATGGCCGGGCGCGAAGGCATGCTGGGCGTGCAGCTGGCGTTGGGCGTGGCGCGGGCACCGCTCAGGGCGATGGTTCAGGGGGCTGGCGCTGCGTGGCGCATGGATGCGACGTCCTTTGGCGATGCGATTGAACGCAGTACCGCGTTGCGCCATGTGCTGCAGAAATACGTGTATGTACTGATGGCGCAGCTATCCACTTCTGCGGCTTGCCTGCGCTTTCACGCAATCGGCCCGCGGCTGGCCCGCTGGTTGTTGATGAGCCAGGATCGTGCCCATGCCGACCGTTTCCCGGTGACACAGGAGTTTCTGGCCAAGATGCTGGGCGTGCGCCGGGTTGGCGTCACCACCGCTGCCGGCGATTTGTTACGGCGCGGCTTGATCACCTACCACCGTGGCGAGCTCACGGTGCTGGACCGGGCCGGTTTGGAGGCGGCCGCCTGCAGCTGTTTTGCCACGGACCTGGAGACCTACCAGCGCACCATGAAGTT
>Ga0105045_10002150_pt1 | contig 16548 bp, 10 predicted proteins | sample MAT02_FD_78089 | JGI IMG/M metagenome (GOLD analysis project Ga0105045, IMG submission 78089) | Freshwater microbial communities from Lake Fryxell liftoff mats and glacier meltwater in Antarctica - MAT-02 (megahit assembly) | ecosystem: Environmental > Aquatic > Freshwater > Ice > Liftoff... | reverse complement strand
GAAGCGTTGGAAAAACTGAACAACGCGTCCCCCCATGCGGTGCTTATGGACATTCGGATGGACGAATTCGATGGGTTGTGGGCGTTGGAAAAAATTAAGGAAGCATCGCCGCGATTGCCCGTCGTACTGCTGACCAGTTACGAGAATCCGACGTACATGGCACGGGCCGTTGCACTCGGTGCGAGCGATTATTTGCTGAAAAACGCCAGTCGCCAAGTGATTATGGATGCGATCCACCGCAGCATTCAGGGCGATCCGATGCCAACGGATGGATTTCTGTCGCGGATTCGCCGCAGCATGGACGACTCACGCGCCGCTTCGCCGCAAGTGTTAGATTTCTTGTTGACGCCGCGAGAGGTCCAAGTGCTCCGGCATATCGGTTTAGCGCTCAGCAACAAAGAGATCGCCCGTTGCCTTCAAATCAGCGTCGAAACGGTCAAAGAGCACGTTCAAAACATTCTTCGCAAGACAAAAGCGAGTGATCGAACCGACGCCGCCGTTAAAGCGGTGCGTTGGGGCTTGGTCGAATGAGGAATAATTCCGCGTGAATGTCAAAGTTTGCCGACTGGATCGCCGATAACGGTAAGGGATGATTCCGGGGTTAGGCCTGTGGAATCGATTGTACGCGTCGGTCCGCAAAGGCGAAAACAAGATGAAACGATCTCAACGCTGGAATTTAACAAGCCTCGTCACCGCCTGTGCCATTGTCGCAGCGGTGGTGTCGTCTACGGGTTGCCAAACGTCGATCAACGGCCAAACGCTGCCAAGTCCGTATTACTTGCAGGACGATGTGCAGTATTTCCCGAGCGGTCCCGAGTTTAAATTGCCGCGCGAAGCCGCGGCATTGCGGGCGGCCAAGGCCGAGGAACAGCTTCGCAATCGTTGATCGCGAAGAATCCGTTGTTCACCGAAGCGGTCACCGTCACGCGGACAATTCCGCGTGATCGGGTTTCTCGGAAACCGTCGGGCGGCCAATGCTGTGATACGTGAATCCGTGCTTGGCGATCCGTTCGGGCTCGTAGAGATTGCGACCGTCAAAAATGACGTGCTCGTTCATCCGCGTCCGCATCTCTGAAAAATCAGGGTTGTGATAGACCTTCCATTCGGTGTTAATCGCGACGGCGTCGGCACCGTTGAGCGCGTCCATGGCCGACTCGCAATAAATAAGACGTGCACCGTAGATCGCCCGCACGTGCGACGACGCTTCGGGGTCGTGAACCTGGATTGTCGCCCCTTTTTCGATCAAGTAATCGATCAAGGTCAGCGCCGGAGCTTCGCGGATGTCGTCGGTCCGAGGTTTGAACGACAGACCCCAGACGGCAAATCGCTTGCCCTGAATCTCACCGCCAAAGTGTTGGTCGATCTTGGAAACGAGTACATGTTTCTGGTGATTGTTGACTAAGTCGACAGCATCCATGATCAGCGGGTTTAGGCCATGGTCACGAGCCATACTCGCTAGCGCACGAACATCCTTGGGGAAACAGCTTCCGCCGTAGCCGACGCCGGGAAACAGGAACGCAAATCCGATGCGTTGATCGTGTCCCATGCCTCGGCGAACGTCGTTAATGTCACCACCCATTCGTTCACAGAGGTTCGCCATCTCGTTGATAAACGAAATTTTCGTGCTCAGCAGCGCGTTGGCCGCATACTTAGTGAATTCAGCGGATTGGGGACTCATGACCAGGAACGGTCGGTCGGTGCGCAGAAACGGTTGATACAACTCGTGCAGCACGTCGCCGACTTCGGGCCGGCGCACGCCGACGACCACGCGGTCGGGCTTCATGAAGTCATCAATCGCCGCACCCTCTTTCAAAAATTCAGGGTTGCTCGCGACGTCGACATCGCGGCCGAGCAGCGCACGCAAACGCTCGAAAATGTACTGGTTAGTCCCGACCGGAACGGTGCTCTTGGTCACGACAATCGCATCATCGGTCAAGTGCGGCCCGATCGCGTCGACAACATTTCGAATCGCCGTCAGGTCCGCAGAACCATCGGCGGCCGGCGGCGTTCCGACGGCAAGATAAATGATCGTCGAATTTGCAACCGCATCGGCGATGTCGGTTGTGAACGTCAATTGCCCGTTCTCTGTATTGCGAAGGACAAGCTCCTTGAGGCCGGGCTCGTAGATCGGAATCTTGCCCTGTTTTAATCCGTCAATCTTTGCCTGGTTAATATCGACGCAAACGACGTCGTTCCCGCTTTCCGCGAAGCAGGTTCCCGTCACTAAACCAACGTAGCCAGTCCCAATCATCGCGATTTTCATCGACATTCACTCCGTAAATCTTTGCGTGTACACAAGCTTCGGCAAGCCCAAATTGTAATCCATCCGCCACTCGGTTCACCGGATTTCGAAGACCTAAGGTTCGAAGGTGCATTGATCGTTCCGGTTTTGTAGACAATGCGGATTTCGCAGCCGTTGCTCCGTTGACCGCTCAATCGCCGGAGAATTCTTTGGGGACGATCGCCTTTCGCGTTTCCGCCCCGAGCCTCGTCGTCACGAGCAATTTCGGTTGCTCGGTCGTCGATGCGGCATCGATTGCCCACACGAGGACCTGCTTGGGATCGGCCAGCGACGTCGCCGTTTTGTCGGGATTGGCTTGACGTACGATTTCCGAAAGCGCCTCGCGGAGCGGTTGGTCGCGAATGGCGAAATTTCGAATCTGCTGGTTTTGCGTGATTCCAGATTTCTCCAAATCATTGCCGATGATCGTGATTGTCGGCTTGGTCGAACCCTGCGGAACGACTCGGGCAAATTCGTCGCCGATCGCGGCGACGGCGAATTCTAGCGACTCCTGGTCGAAACTGACCGAGAATTTAACGTCGACCAATTGTTCGGCCGACATCGCCGGTGACGTCGGCATCGCCATTTCCGCGACCGGCGCGGGCGAATGGGGCGCAAGGGCGAGCGTGGCGGCAAGCGTGATCTGGGGTGCGGCGTCGACTGGCAGGTAAAAATTCGCCACCGGGAGGGCGTCGGAGATTCCAAATCGGGACTGTTGCTTCATCGCTCGCATGTACTGAGGCAAACGGATCGCCATCGCTCGCCACGATGGATCGACGTCGTTGTTCACGACGAACGACTCCGCCCAATCAGGCAATGATTCGACTCGGGATTCGAGTTTCTTCATCAATGACGGCGATGAAATGGAGCCGCTTGGCGTGACGCGAACTTCACCAAACCAGCGACCCGTGACGCTCATCGACATCGTCGCGGCCGCGATGTCAGGGATCATCAACGCCCTCAAGCCATCGATCGAACCGGGTGCGTACGTGGCCAGCAATTCGCGTCCGTCGGCAAACAAAAAGTTTGGGATCGCCAGCACCGCAATGTCCGCTTCGTCGCTCGATGCATCCCACAATTGCTGCATCGACCGGGGCAGCAGCATCGGCGAGCCGTCACTCTCTGCGATAGAGCGAATATGCTGGATCGGTCCAAAAACGAAGCTTTCAATCGCATCATCGATGCCGACGGTAAAGTAGGCGTCTGCGTCTTCGCTGTCGCCGGTATAAATCGTCTTGCCGTCCGGCGTGCGGCTGGGTGACGCCGACCACCGCGTCATCATCGTTTTCGCTGACATCGGTGCCACGGGTCGAATCGAAAAACAGACCTGCGGATTGCCAAATTCACCCGGCAAAAACGCGATCGTCAGACGCTCGATGTCAGCGGCTTTGACCCCGGCACGGTTTTCAAGCGATTGTAGCGCCGGCGAAAATTCGGCGTCCATCCATTCTCGCCAATCAACCGCCGCATCCTCGCCGAACCATCGTGCGAGGCGAATCGTGATCACCATTTGAGCGCCGGGCGGTAACATGTCCAGCGGCGGTGGTTGAGTCGGAACGGACCAGGGCGATGCCCACAGGAGGCGATCGTCTTGCACCAATTCAAACCCACCCGTTGTCTCCGGTGGCTGTGTCCCGGGTCGCAGGGTTTCCGGTCGTGGCGGCTCATCGCGATCAATTTCGACGGGCGGTTTGATTGCGACCGGTGCGCGGGGCGGTGGCAGAGGCCGTGTTGACACCGGTTCCACGGCGGTGGGGCGCAGCAGAACCGCAAAAATGACTAATAAAACAAGCGTTGCAGCGGATGCCACGAGGATTGGCCCGCGACGCGACCGCCGCGTTTTTCGACGCGTTCGCTTCGGTGGCTCGGCCGGAGTCGATGACGAATGAGGATGGCTCGAGACGGGGTTCCGCAAGACCGGCGTGACCGCGATTGGTTCGGGTTCCGGTTCGGCGACGACCAAGTCGCGCACCGCCAATGTTTCGACAGGACCGAGCACGGTGTGAAGGGGCTCGGCCTGACGGACCGCGTCTTTATCAACGGCAACAGGCTCGGCGCGGTGATCCAGTGTGACGCAGTGGGGTGCTGCCTTATTAACTTTTTGCTCCGGTTCCGCGTTTCGATAAGTCGACGCGACAATTTCCATCGCTCGAGCCAAACTGGACATGTCTGGGAACCGGTGCGCCGGTTCGGGATCCAGCGGATACGAAAGCGTCCTCATCAGGGGATCGCCCGCCGCACCGTTGGCTCGCGCCGCGGCGACGTCCGGCGGCAATTCGTAAGGCTCATTCGGTTTGCAAACGGGTTTGCCCGTGACGGCTGAGTAGACCGTGGCGGCCAAAGAAAATTGGTCACTCGATGACGTCGGCGCATCCTGGTCAGCTTTTAATTCGGGCGCCAGATACATTTCCGCTGCCGAATCATCGTCGAGCCAACGATGCTCTTGAGGCGTCTCCAACGGCAACATCGGTGGCCTTCCGCCGTCACGAAGCAGGCAAAACGTCTGATCGTCGCCCCGCCAAATGCGGCTCGGGCGGACTTCACCGTGAATAAGATCTTGAGCATGCATCGCGGCCAAAGCCATCGCGATCCGCTGGGCGATGATCGCGGCCGTTTCGGCGTCGACGCGAACGCCGCTCATTGATCGTCCACTGGGCAAGTCAGAAATCACGACGCCAAGCCAAGGGTCTGATGCGACCAAGTCCATCACACGAACCGATTGCAAACCGGGGGTGTTGACGGCGGCGTGCCGCCTCAACCATTCGCGATCAACCCATCGTGGCGAAATCATCGAATCGGAGCACGGATAAATCAGGCATTCGCCGTCGCGTCCCAAATGGCGAGCGGTAAACCAACGACTCAGCGGCGATCGGTCGTTTCGGTCGACGATCAAGTATTCGCCCAAACGCAATTCGCCGCTTCGTCCGGCCAGCAAACGTTGGGCTTGGAATTTTGTCAGCACCCGTTGTCCGACCAAAAACGAGGCCACCGATGTGGCGGGGGCGTCCGTTTGCGGTGCCGACGATTTCCGTTTCGCAATCACGGATTCATGAGCGCGAGCGAGTCCCTTGGCCGTCGTCAGGTCGACGAGCCCGATACGGATCATCTGTTGCCAAAACTCTTTCGCCGAAACCGTCATGAACGCATGTTACCAAAACGTACTTCGCAAGGCACACATCACACCAATTTCAGCCATCGTCGCTGATCGCTCCGCCGATCAGTCGCTTCAAAAGTCAAAAAACGGGACACACAGAAAATGCGAATGGAACAAAATAGCAATCCACCATCGTCCCGAATTTAAGTTGCCCGCCATCGCCGTTGCGGCGGTTCGAACCGATCTCACCAGATGATCGTTTTTGCCACCTTGAAGGAGCCGATACAAAGCTTCGTTGGCCGCGCAATGACTCGCTGGTATTTCATTCCAGTGAATTTGCTCCTTCCCCTTGGGCTCCGTTTGAAAAAGAAAGGCGTAGGTGACTGGGGCATTTCTCTACACTCGATTGCGAGCTCCGTCTTGAAGTACCGAGCTAAGCTTTTGAAGCTCCTCAAGGCTTTGCTTCTCCAGGTCGGCTTCGTGACTCAACGGCAAGGACAAAATCAATTCCAGGGTTCGAATCAACCGAATCTCGCCTTTCAGCTTGCCTTCCAAAACACCCTCCCGATGGGCGGAGTTTAGTGCCCATTGGTGGTCGCGGATGGCTTTTTCGCGTGCGTCGTACATGATTTTGTCGTTGGTTATCTCGGCGATTCTCGTGATGGTTTGGGTCGCTAGTTGCATGGCTGTCTCGGGAAACAACTTTAACAGCGCTTCGGGCTCGTATTCGTGTGCGTGCAGAAACCAATACAGCCAACGGTTAAGCGAACTGGCGGTCGTCAAATCAGCTTCTAGCAAATTATACCTGCCTAACTCAAGCGTGTGGATGTGGATGGTATCTTTCAGAGTTCGACGGGAATCCTGGTCTGTTAGGCAAAAAGCATGATGAACCTGCGTGGCCTCTCTCCAAAGAATTCCGTTGGCTAAACAGATCGAGTAAACCGGTCGGAGTACCGAGTAGTCGTCGCCCGAGCGTAGGACGATTGGTGACGGAGCGTCGAGAATCGCATTAAGCAAGCTGATCAAGGCAGGCTTGTTTTCGATCGAACCAAACGTCTTCTTGAACGCGAAATCGTTCACGGGCCGAATTCCGATTCGCATCACAGATAAACTCCCGAAAAGCAGTGGACGACGACGGCGTCGCCAAAGCGATCCTCGACACGAATTTTTTGACGTCTGAAATCCCGGGACGCTCCATACCCATCGTGGCACGATACCCGGCGCCGCAAGGACTGGAATCAAGCATGTACGGAAACGAAGAACCCCGGAAAATTGGAGTCGAAACGGGATTTCAACTGATTTTTCCGGGGTTCTGATAGCGGAGGACACGGGACTCGAACCCGCAGCCCCTTACGGGGTACCTCAGTTCCAGTGAGGCCGCTCACCAACTCGCTTATCCTCCGAGCGTTTCCATGGGTGCGATGGTTAAGTCAACTTCGCACCGCTGATTAGCTTAATGAATTCTTTATTATTCTCAAACCGCCCTAGTTGTTTGGTCAACTGCTCCATTGCGTCGGTTTGCTGCATGGTGCTGAGGGTTCGGCGAAGCATCGTGACCGCTTCGAGTGTTTCCTCGTCAAGCAGCAATTCCTCACGGCGAGTTCCGCTTTGGCTAATATCAATCGCTGGCCAAACCCGGCGATCGGCAAGTCGACGGTCGAGCACCAGCTCCATATTGCCCGTGCCCTTGAACTCTTGGAAAATCGCTTCGTCCATGCGGCTGTTCGTATCCACCAGCGCCGTACCAACGATCGTCAGCGAGCCGCCTTCTTGGAACGCTCGCGCAGTCGCAAACAATTTCTTTGGGATGTCCATCGCTTTGATGTCCAAACCACCTGACATCGTCGCTCGTCCGCGTCCGGTTTGGCCAACCCACTTGTTGAACGCACGGGCTAGCCGGGTGATCGAATCGAGCATCAGGAACACGTCTTGACCCATTTCGGCTAATCGTCGCGCCCGGTCGATGACCAATTGGCTGAGCCGCACGTGACTATCCACATCCATGTCCAAACTGCTCGCGATCACCTCGCCACCGGTGATGTTCCGCTTCATGTCGGTGACTTCTTCGGGACGCTCATCGATCAGCAGACAAATCAGCTTTACGTCGGGATGATTTTTCGTGATCCCGGCGGCGATGTCCTGCAACATGATCGTTTTGCCGCTGCGGGGCGGGGCAACGATCAATGCGCGTTGGCCTTTGCCGAGCGGGGCCAGCAGATCGATTACCCGGTTGGTAATCGGCTTTTGGCCAATTTCCAGTTGCAGCCACTGTTCAGGGTTAATGGGTGTCAACGTATCAAACGCTTTGACTTCGAGATACGCTTCGGGCGTCATCCCTTCGACGTCGATAAGTTCGCGAATCCTCGGGCCCTGCTGGCGACGGGCTTGCTGGACCATGGCGCGAAGCTTGAGGCCCTGGCGCAGCCCGAAGCGCTCGATCATTGTGCCTGGGACAAACGGGTCTGTTCGTTCGCGGCTGTAGTTGTTTTCTTCGGTTCGCAAAAATCCATAACCATTGGGATGCAATTCAAGGATTCCGACGCCTTCTTCGAGTGGTACATCGGTGGCGATCGGTGGACCAGAAGCATCCAGTGACTCGTCATACCCTTCGGGAGCAAAACCATCTCCGTTCGCCCCGGAGCCACCGGTGCCGTTTGCACCCGTGTTCGTGTTTCGGCGACGACGCCGAACCCGGGGTTTTCCGTTTGCAGGCACTCCGCCTCCGCCTTGGGGCGAGCCGGCGCCAGCCGAAGCATTGTTTCGACCGCGAAAGGGTCGTTTCTTATTGACCATTGTAGATCCAAAGATGCGTGGCGGATGTCGTCGACGTCGCCATGCCGGGATAGAAGCACCGCAAGTAATGAACGCCAAACGCACAAGCAGACACGCTCATCCGTCGGGGCCGCAGCGGTAAAATGCGACAAAAAATTGAAGGACTCGATTCAGATTTCAACAAACACATCCCAGAACAAAAACTGGATGAATTAGGGACGATCGGTGAATCGCTGCGAATGCGAGAGATTGAGAGTTCGCCGTAGCGACTTCTGCACAGATCGTACCCAACGTCGTACCTATCTCAGGGGCCATGCCGCCTGAAGCATTCCATTCACGAAGGCTTTCGTGGAAACCGTTCCGACGCCCACAGCGTCGTCAAACAAACTTTCGAAAACAACCATCGGTATCGACAAGCCAGATAGCTTCATCATCGGTACACCAGGGTCTGCGACTGAGGGGTTGACTTGACGGGTGGACAATTGACACACCCTCGCAGACGCACTATCCGAATAACGGTTAGGCAGTTTTCAATTTGAGAAAATATAGTTGGTCAAATCTTTCTGTCAACCCCAACCCAAAGCCATCTTTTGTCACTTTCAAGCTAAAAAACGTAGCTAACTTCTCTCTCCTCCGGAAAGTTATTTTGCCGTTCCGGCGCCAGTCCGGGTAGATAATTCGCTTATCTGTGTGAAAGCCGCCACGGTCTCTTGTTCATTTCGCGCCCCGGTGGGGTACGCTTTTGGCCTACCTGGGGACATCCGCGAATTTGCCCCAACTTCTCAAATTCTTACTTTTGCAAAGACAAATCTAATGGCAACCGAAAAAGAGTTTTACCCGGTTTCTGGTTGGGTACCGTTGTCGCTCCTACCGGTCGGTCTCCTGTTTGGCGTTTATTTGCTCGTTTCCAGCCTGAGTTCCTTGTCGATGCTGGGCGGCCCGCTCGCGATCCTCTGGTTCGTGGTAGCGGTGTTAATGCTGCTGGCGTGCGTTATCGGCGTTGCCGGTTTTTTGGCCATCCAGCCAAACGAGGCACGCGTTTTATTGTTGTTCGGAAAATACGTCGGAACGGTTCGTGCGTCCGGATTCTTTTGGGCCAATCCGTTTTACACCAAAAGGGCGATCTCCCTTCGAATCCGGAACTTTGAAACCGGAGCGACTCATACGGCTGAGCAAAAAGACGCGATGGGAAAAATATCACAGCAAAGATCCCGAACCGCGGGGCGTCCCTCGAAAGTGAATGATCGAGACGGCAACCCGATCGACATTTCGGCCGTTGTGGTTTGGAAGGTCGTCGAAACCGCCGAAGCGATGTTTGAGGTCGATGATTACCAAGATTTCGTCGCCGTGCAGAGCGAAGCGGCGTTGCGGTCACTTGCGACAAGGCACCCCTATGACAGTGAAGATCACGAGACCTCTCTTCGTGGCAGCACTCAGGAAATCTGTGATCAGCTTCGCGACGATATCCAGGCTCGGCTCAGTAAAGCCGGTGTCGAAGTCATCGAAGCGAGAATCAGCCACCTCGCCTACGCAGCCGAAATCGCCGCGGCGATGCTGCAACGCCAACAGGCCCATGCGGTCGTCGCGGCGCGGACCAAAATCGTCGAAGGAGCGGTGGGAATGGTCGAAATGGCGTTGGAGCGATTGTCCAAAGACGGCATCGTAGAATTGGATGCGGACCGACGGGCGTCGCTGGTCTCAAACCTGATGGTCGTCCTTTGCGGCGACCGCCATACCCAACCGGTCATCAATACCGGCTCATGAGCCTAGCCAGATGGAAGCCTCGCAGAATGACGGCGGCAAATTGCAACCGGCCATCCCGTCTTCCTAGTTCATTTCGGCCATCACTTCTGGTGTGATCAACAGGTTCGTGCTGACCGATTGAATGTCGTCGTGATCGTCTAGCATTTCCAACAATTTCATCGCCCCGCGGGCGGTGTCTGAGTCGACAGCAACAGCGGTTTTTGCAATCTGGGTCACTTCGCCAACTTCGCTTGTCATTTTGGCATCAGCAAACGCAGCGGACAATTCGGCGAAACACTCCGGCGGGCAGGTCACCTCGAGCTTGCCGTCATCGTTGGTCGTGACGTCGTCTCCACCAAATTCCAACGCCAATTCGGTGACGCGTTCTTCATCGGTTCCTGGGGCCAATACGAACAAACCTTTTCGATCGAATAGGTAGGCGACGCATCCGGTCGACCCGAGATTTCCGTTATATTTTCCAAAAATTGTACGTATTTCCGGTGCCGTCCGGTTGCGGTTGTCCGTCATGATTTCGCACATGATCGCCACGCCGCCGGGACCATAGCCCTCGTACAAAATCTCTTCGACGTTACCGCCTTCGAGTTCGCCGGTCCCTTTTTTTATTGCTCGCTCGATGTTGAGGTTGGGCATGCTGACGGCTTTCGCATCATCAATCGCTTTCCGCAATCGAATGTTTGCGGTTGGGTCACCGCCGCCCATCTTCGCAGCAACAATGATCGCCTTGCTAAGCTTGCTCCAGACTTTACCGCGTTTGGCATCGATCGACGCCTTTTTGTGAGCGATGTTTGCCCAGTGGGAATGGCCAGCCATTTTCGTATTTTGATCGCGATTGAACGAGGAGGTTTGCCGCAGAAGCTATCGCGGCTTTTGCTTGGTCAGTTTTTTGTTGGTGCTCGCGCTGGGTGCGGTCGACCCCACCGCTGGACCCGATGTTTTTTTGGAAGCGGGTTTTTCCGATTTCTTGTCAGTCTTGGGTGTCGCCGATTTTGACGTGTCCGTTTTCTTAGACTCTGGCTTTTGCGTTGTCGATTTCACCGCCGCGGGTGACTTGGATGAACCCGGTTTCGCGGTCGGCTTGGCTACAGCATCTTTGCTCGACGTCGTTTTTTTGGCATCCGCTTGCGGAGTTGTCTTCGATTTATCGACCGCTTTCGCAGCGGGGATTTTTGCCGCGATGATTTTCGCGGACAGCGGGTTCTTGGTGGACGGCTTTTGGCCCTCCGTGTCTGGGGAGGCTTTCGTCTTGCTCGCTGAGGGTGACTTTGAGGGTGCCGCGGCCGCCTTATTTGGGTCGCCCGAAGCCTTCGCGGACTTGGCTTTCACGCCCGACCCCGGCGTCGGCTTTTCCTTCAGCACCTTCGGCTTGACCCCTTCGGACTTGGAAGCGTCGAGAGCCACCGCCGTTTTTTTCCCAGGCGACGCCTTGCCAGCTTTGGCGGGAGTTGGAGGTGCGACAACCGGTGCAGCAGCCTTTTTCGGTTTGCTGGTCGATGGGGAGGGCACGTCTCCTTTGTCAAACAACGCTTTCGCGTCTTTATTGACCGACGTCAGGACTTCCCAAACCATTTTATCTTGCGGATTTTGTTGCAGGGCGACACCGGCCTGGTGCAGCAGCGAGGAAAATTCGATGGACTTGTTTTTTGCGACCGTACGTTCCAGGCCCGGAACGCGTCCCGATTCGGCTTCGGTATCCGAGACGATCCCGCACAGCCAGATGATTTTCATGGACGACCTATCGACCGGGATCGCGTGGCCGCCTAAGCCATGCTGGATCAGGTAAGACAAAACGAAGGGACTCATGCCTGGCATGGCTTCAAATTTGGCCGTCGCTTTGCCGAGATTTTCCTTCTTTAAATAATCGAGATCAAAGTTGTAAAACGCCTCGAACATGCTTTGCAGATTTCGCTTCAGCCGCACCGATGCGGACGTTGCCGACGGCAATCGCGAGAGAACTTCGGCGAGCTCCGTCACCGTCGTGACCCGAACCTCATTCCAATCAAAGAAGTCCTGTTCGCATTTCGCGAAGCCTTCATCGGCCAAATCCGTCGGCGTGTCCTCAAGCAACGACGCATAGAGGACGTGTTCCATCAACGGTCTTCCAGGCGATGGTGGGGCCGGTTTGAAATGCTTTTTCAGTGCCGTATGAAGGTTGCCAATGAGGGTAGCGCGATTCTTTGCGGTCATCTTCGGTAGGTTCGTCGATCGATAAAAGGATTGGATGACAGGAGGTTAATACGGTCCGCGAACCGCCCGCGGGGACCGAGACAGCATAGTAAAACGCGGACCAAACGCGATCATTCGTCGGATTTCGGGGACTCGGGTTCAGTCTTGGCTTCTTTTTCGCGCCGGATTCGATCCAGAATCTCGCTCACCGCGGCGACGTTCTTGACGCCTTGGTCGAGCACGAAACGCAACTTTGGCGTGTACCGCGTTTCGATCCGATCAGCGATTTTCGCCTGCAGAAACCCCGCGGCATTTTGAAGTCCGCGGACGGACAATTGCTGCTGGGTCTCGTCCCCCATGACGCTGACGGAAACCTTGGCTTCGCGCATGTCGGGCGAAACCTCAACGGCAAGGACCGTCACATCGCGGACCCGAGGATCGCGAATGTCGGTCAAAATTGAGGTCGCCACGACCTCGCGGATCGCTTCGGCGGCTTTAAGTTGTCGGCGGCTGGACACGTAGAATTCAATCAGGGGGCGAGTAGACGGATATCAGTTTGGGATACAAAAAACGCGAACTCGCTATTCGAGTTTGCGAGCGACCTGTTCGATCTTGTAGGCTTCGAGGACATCGTCCTGCTTGATGTCGTTGAATCCAGCCAACTTGATACCGCACTCCAGTCCACGAGAGACTTCTTTGACGTCATCCTTGATTCGGCGAAGCGTATCGAGAGCATAATCGCCGATGATCCGGCCATCGCGAGCGACTCGGATTCGACAGCCGCGGATGATCGAGCCTTGGGCGACATAGCAACCAGCGATCGTGCCGATTCGGCTGATCTGGAAAACCTGTTTCACCAGGGCGCGGCCCAGCTCGACGACACGTTCCTCGGGGCGCAGACGCCCTTCGATAAGCAATTTGATATCGTCAGCAAGTTTGTAAATGATGTCGTACCGGCGAATTTCGATGTTCCGTTCGTCGGCGAGGCTGCGAGCAGCATCGTCGGGCGACGAATTAAACGCGAGGACGACGGCATCCGAGGCTGACGCCAGCGTAACGTCGGCCAACGTGACGCCTCCAACGCTCTTTTGCAAAATGCGGATGTTGACCTCGGGGTGATCGAACTTGGAAATTTCCTTTTCGATCGCTTCAAGTGAACCCCGAGCGTCAGCACGAATGATTAGGTTCAGCTTGGCCGGGCCCAGGTCGGTGCCCAGTTGCCCGCCCTGCAGAAGTTCTTGGAATCGTTCGAAAGAGACCTTGGTCGAAGACCCCGAAAGATTCTGGGCGCGGCTGCCTTGGTGCCGTGACGCGGCGATTTCCCGAGCTTGGATGATGTCATCCAAAACGTGGAATCGATCACCAGCCCCGGGGACCTCGTCCAATCCGTACAAATCGATCGGCGTACTCGGGCCAGCTTCCTTCATCGCTTTGCCCGTCAACGTATCTCGCATCGACCGGACTCGCCCGTAGGAACTTCCACACACGATGACATCGCCGACGCGCAGCGTGCCGTTTTGGACGATCAATTTCGCCACGACCCCGCGGTCGCCTTTTTGCTGTGCTTCGAGACAAACGCCAAGGGCCGCGCGATCCGGATTGGCGCGGTACTCGCTCAATTCAGCCACGGTCAGCAGCGTTTCGAGCAACTCGTCCATCCCGATGCCCTTGGTGGCGCTGGTACGGACGACTTCGACGTCGCCGCCCCATTCGCTGGGCGTCAATTGATACTCGGTCAATTGCGTTAGGATTCGCGTGATGTCGACGCCTTCAAGATCGATCTTGTTCAATGCCACAACGATCGGCACGTCGGCGGCTTTGGCGTGGCTGATCGCTTCTTCGGTTTGCGGCATGATGCCGTCATCGGCGGCGATCACGATGACCGCGATGTCGGTCACGTTCGCACCCCGGGCTCGCATTTCTGTAAACGCGGCGTGTCCCGGCGTATCCACGAATGTTACCGCACGACCATCCTTTTCGACTTTGTAGGCACGGATGTGCTGCGTGATTCCGCCGGCTTCGCCCTTGGCAACGTTGATTCCGATCAGGGTATCCAGCAGGCTGGTTTTGCCGTGGTCAACGTGTCCAAGGAAGGTAACGATCGGCGGCCGATCGATTAATTGATCATCTTCATCGACCGTGTCTTCGAGGCTGTTAATAAGTTCGTCTTCGAGCGACTCCGCGGACATCAAATCGATATCGATATCCAACTCGTTCGCGATCAACCCAGCGGTTTCAAAGTCCAACTCGGAATTGATGTTAACCATCATCTGCATGCCCATCATCACTCGCAAAACCTGCGCGACCGGTACACCGGCAGCCTCGGAAAAGCTGCGGATCGTGCAGGGCAATTCCAATTGCACCTTGTCTTTACGCGGTGCGGCGGTGTTGGTGCCTTTGCGACTGCTCGGCCTGCGGCGCCGCGAGTCGGGTCGACCGAATGATTGATCAAATTCCCCCCGCTTGCCGGTTCGTTTGCCTTTGCCAACGCCGCGATCTGCCCGTGCCGACGCCATGCCGGCAAGGCCAGGCCGACGCTTCTTGTCTTCTTCTTCGCTTACCTCGGCAACGGCACCTCGCTTACCACCTTTCGCCTTGTCGCCGGTAAAGCCGCTTAGGCCACCGCTGCCGACTCGGACCGCACGTTTCTTTTGGTCCTCGGCCTGCGCGATCTCCTCCAGCGGTGCTTTGACACCTTGTTTGTGGCCAGCGATAACATCCTTGCTGAGCCGGATATCGGGTTTTTGAGCCGGAGCCTGAGCGGGCTGGGCGCGGTTGGTGCTCGTTGCTGGAGCGTCCGGAAGTGCCGCCAGATTCACGACGGGATCGCGTCGCCGCGGCGGTTTGGCGCCCGCACCCGCACCGTCGTCGTGACGCCCTTCGGTTGGGCGGCTGACTCGCCCCAAGACACGAATTTTCCCCCCGGCGGATGGCCCTGCGGGATCACGGCGAACCGGGGCAATCGGCTCCGAGGCGGAGCGATCACGACCCGGAAACGCACCCGGGCGAGACATCGGCGGCATCGAGCGCGTCGGGGCAGATTCTGCGCGTGATGGCGTCGCCGTACTGCCCGCATCGCGAGCGGGTGATGGGGCCGAAGGCGTGGCTGTTCCCGGGGATGCCGCAGGCGTTTTTGGAGCTGGCACGGAATCCTGCGGATCAGCGGCCCGAGCCACCGGCACCGTAGCCGGTTCTGCTTTCACCGGTGATGGAATTTCCGCGGGTGGAGGGGTCTCGCGGGTCGACCGCACCGCAGCCAGAGGTGTCCGGATCGAGCGTCGAGGCGAACCGCCCGGAATCGCTTCCCGAACCGCCGCAACGGCTGGCGCAGGTCCAACCACTTCCTTTGGCTTCACCGACGCTGCGGCAGGACGCGCCACTGGGGGGGCTGCGACGGACGACCCCCGGACGAAATCGGTCACCTTTTGAGCTTCCTCGTCGGTCAGGCTGGCAAGGGCCGAACCTTTGCCGGTTATTCCGGCCTTTTTGCACAAATCGACCAGATCTTTGCTGTCGACTTTCAAGTCTTTTGCGAGCGTGTAAATGCGTACGGCCACGTATCACTGATCCTATCAAGTTCATTGGAATCTCCGGGGATGCGAGCGGGTCGGTCACAGACCGGCCATCGCCATACCGTCGATTCGAGTTTTAGTTTCACATAAAGTTCTTTTTCCTGTCTGCGATTTGCGTCGACCGGTGAATCCGGCAATGCAAATGCTGCTGTGTGTCGCCCGGCAACCATTACGATCATGCTGCATTGGGGGACAAAAGTCACGATGACTTATGCGACGCCTCTGGTTCAATCGCCTCTGGTTCAATCGCCTCTGGTTCAGCCGCCTCTGGTATCTGGGAGAAATCGGTCATCTCTGGCTCCGCAGACAATATATCTTCGCCGGACGGCTCGGCATCCTCAATCTCCATCGATGCATCGTCATCCGATGCGCCGTCCTCAGCAATCATTTCCTCTGCCGCGCCTTCGGCAGTCGCCGTTGCGGTCGTATCAGCAACCGCTTCAGATTCACCCATGGATCGTTCGCGGTCTCGGCGAAGCCTCTTCTCTTCGGCGGCTGCGTCCTCAGCCTCGGCCGCCTTGACCTCCGCCTCCTCCACGATTCGATCGACTTCCTCGGCAGTCAAGCTCCCCATTTCCATCAACGCGTCGGGTTCAATCACCGACAGGTCATCGTACGACAGGTATCCCTGTTCGACGAGGCTTTGTGCGATCTCCGGAGTCACGCCTTCGATCGTGCAAAAACCGGCAACCGCACGTTCGATTTGCTCTTCCAGTTCGCCGCCGGTCATGATTTCGATATCCCAACCGCAAAGCTTGCTCGCCAAGCGAACATTTTGACCGCGGCGACCAATCGCGAGCGACAATTGGTCTTCTTGGACCAAAACGATTGCGCGACCGATCAAATCACACAGCAAAACCTGCTCGACCGCGGCGGGCTGTAGCGCGTTGGGGATCAAGATT
>Ga0105045_10002149_pt1 | contig 16548 bp, 11 predicted proteins | sample MAT02_FD_78089 | JGI IMG/M metagenome (GOLD analysis project Ga0105045, IMG submission 78089) | Freshwater microbial communities from Lake Fryxell liftoff mats and glacier meltwater in Antarctica - MAT-02 (megahit assembly) | ecosystem: Environmental > Aquatic > Freshwater > Ice > Liftoff... | reverse complement strand
TCTTGGTCGCCGTCGAAGCCAGCGACTCCTCGCCCGAAACGGAGAGCCATGCCCAAGACGTCGAAGCGCCGCGGTCCCTGTTTACTGAGCGCGTCCGAAAACCGCAGCAAAACCTCGCCTTGGAGCCGGCGCCCGAGCACGGCGTCGTCTCCTTGCGCTGCTGGGTCCACGTGCAGGTGCCCCACGAACAGATCGCCGCGCGGATGAAACGTGCGTGCGCGTCGAAGTGCACTGATCAATCCAAAGGCAGGGCTCACCAGTGCCCCCACGGCGGTGCCGTAGCCTTCGGTCACGTGCTGCAAGATCGTCGTCATGCCGACGACCAAAGCAGCAAGCGTGCCATGGCTCCCCGCGTTCTTGCAGGGTAGAGCAGTTCCGTCGCGTTGCCCGCCATGCCTGGGATGCTTCGACGCGTTTGCCTGTTGGCATCGGCGCGCCGGGTTGCTATCCGGACCGACTGACCATGAGCCCGACCCCCGACCAGCTCCGCGCCCTCTTGGATCGCATCTTTGCCGACGCCATCGTCGAGCCCAACGAGCGGGCCGAGTTGTCCCAGTACAGCAGCGCCCTGCCTCCGGAGGAGACGCTTGCGGTGTTTCGGCGTTTCATCAGCGACAAGTGGGGCGAGGCCATCGCCGACGACGTGATCACGCCCCAAGAACGCGCTTTGCTCAGCCGCATCGTCAGCGAGCTCAGCATCCAGCTGCTCGATTTGCCTGAGCAAATGCAGCACGCCCTGCGCGATCATCTCTGAGCAGTTCAGCTCCGAGTCGGGTCAGGCGCAGCGCAGCGTGACGACCGTGATCTCGGGCTCCGAGCCGTTGCGAACGGGCGGGCCCCAGTAGCCCGTGCCCGTGTTCACGTAGACCTGCGTGCGGCCGAAGCGGCCGAGGCCGCGGACGATTGGCTGGACCAAGTAGACCGCCCAGTTCCAGGGCCAAAATTGGCCACCATGGGTGTGCCCCGAGAGCTGCAAGCCCACGTCGTGCCGGGCGGCTTCGTGCACTGCCGCCGGTTGGTGCGCGAGCAAGACGAGTTCGCGTGTGACGTCACGGCCACGAAGTGCGCCTTCGAGATCGGGTGCGTCGTCGTATTGGCCCGCACGATGGTCCGTCACTCCAGCCAAATCGAAGGCTGCGCCTCCGCGCTCGATGCTCACGCGGCGGTTTCGCAGAGTCGGGATGCCCAAACGTTGCAATTCCTGCACCCAATCATCGGCGCCCGAGTAGTACTCGTGGTTGCCGGTGACGAAGAACACCCCGTGAGGCGCCGCCAACCCGGACAGGGGAGCCGCGTGGTGCGCGAGTTGATCGACCGACCCATCGACCAGATCCCCCGTGATGGCGATCAGATCGCCCCCCACGCCATTGGCCGTCTCCACCATGCGTTGAATGAAATCGTGACCGATGGTCGGACCGATGTGGATGTCGGACACCTGCACGATGCGAAAGCCATCGAAAGCGCGGGGCAACTTGGCCAAGCGGACGTCCAGCGGCACGACGCGAAAGTGCGACAGCGCGTTGGAGGCGCCTGCCCCCACGATGCCCGCGCCGCCGAGCGCGACGCCCGAGGCCAACAAGCGACCGAAAGTGCGGCGACGATCTGGATCAGGCACGTGGTCGATCACCACAGCCGCGCGCGAAAACTTCCGCAGGATCGCCACGACGAAGCGCCCGACATCGAACACCCCGAGCAGGCTGAACATCGTCGAGAACAACCCCATCCACAGGAACACTGCGAACGCATAAGGGCTCAGCTGGTCCCGCGGCAGGCTGCGCGAGAAGGCGAAGGCGAGCGGCTGCGTAACCAGCAAGACCACGAGCAAGACGCCGAGGGCCTGTCGCCACCGCTGCGGCAGTTCGGCGCCGACGATCAGTCTGCGGTAGAGGTACCAGTGACCGAGCGTGAGCAGGCTCGTCGAGATCAAGAGCCAGATGAGCAGCTGGGCAAGCTTCATGGAGGTGCGGCAAGGCGGAGCGAGCGGGTGACCCGTGGGGCCCTTGGCAGAAGGCGGGGCGCCACGGCGTTGGTTCAGATAGCACCGTTAGCGGCGACGGCGATGGCGGCGAATGCAGGCGGCTGCAAGCCGGTGAGCATCGCCGCCCCGCTTCCATGATTTCGGGCCCGAGTCGGCAAGCCGACCGCTGCGTTTTTGTCAGAAGTTTCGCGAGACTAGGCCGCGCGTTTCCACGTCCCCCAGGTCTCGACGGGGCCGAACGGGCCGTCTAGAACGCGACAAGAATCCGGCCCCGCCCGTGCCTCCGTCCCGAGGCGCTCGAACCGGGGGGCTCGGAAGCAATCGAAACCCCAGTTGCTGCGAACCCGAAGTGGGCAACGTTGCAAAGTCCAGGGCCGATCAACGGAGAAGCACCGTGAGCACCCAAATCCCCGAAGCCACTGACCGAGACCCCCAGGAAACCCGCGAATGGATCGAGTCGCTCGAGTCGGTGATCTCGAACGAAGGCCCAGAGCGCGCACGCTATCTGCTCAAGCGCGTCATGGACTCGGCGCGACTGAACCGCGTCGAGCCCAGAGGTCCGATCGTCACCGACTACGTGAACACCATCCCCGTCGAAGAGGAACCCGAATTCCCGGGCGATCGCGAGATGGAGAAGCGCATCCGCCGCATCATTCGCTGGAACGCGATGGCGATGGTGCAGCGCGCCAACACGAACTACCCAGGCATCGGCGGCCACCTGTCGAGCTACGCCTCGAGCGCGAGCTTCTACGAAGTGGGCTTCAACCATTTCTTCCGCGGCCCCAGCGACGAGGGTGGCGGCGACTTGGTGTTTTACCAGGGCCACGCGGCGCCCGGCATCTATTCGCGTAGCTTCCTCGAAGGTCGATTGTCGGTCGAGGCCATGGACCGCTTCCGCCGCGAAGGCGAGCGCGGCGCGGGCCTCAGCTCGTACCCGCATCCGCGGCTCATGCCGACCTACTGGCAGTTCCCGACCGTGAGCATGGGCATCGGCCCGATCTCGGCGATCTACCAGGCGCGCTTCGCGCGTTACCTCGAAAACCGCAGCATCAAGAACACCAGCAAGCAGCACGTCTGGGCCTACTTGGGCGACGGCGAGTGTGATGAGCCCGAAAGCCTCGGTCAGATCAGCATCGCTGCCCGCGAGAAGCTCGACAATCTGACTTTCGTCGTGAACTGCAACCTGCAGCGCCTCGACGGACCCGTTCGCGGCAATGGCAAGATCATCCAAGAGCTCGAGGGCATCTTCCGCGGCGCAGGCTGGGAAGTGATTAAGGTCATCTGGGCCCCCGAGTGGGACTCCATCCTTGCCAAAGACAAGGAAGGCGTCCTCCGTCGCCACATGAACGCCACGGTGGACGGTCAGTGGCAACGTTTCACCAACGCTCCCGGTGACTACGTCCGCAAGCAATTCTTCGGCGTCGATCCACGCATGGAAGAGATGGTTTTGGATCTGACGGACGAACAGATCGCCGGCCTGCGTCGTGGTGGGCACAGCTACCGCAAGCTCTATGCAGCCTACCACCGCGCCATGCAGCTCAAGGGCCAGGGTCGTCCGGTCGCCATCCTCTGTCACACCGTCAAGGGCTGGACTCTGGGCGAAGGTTTCGAAGGCGCCAACACTTCGCACCAGAAAAAGAAGATGGGGCTCGACGAGCTCAAGGTCTTCCGCGACAAACTGGCGCTGCCCATCAGCGACGCGCAGCTGAAGGAAACGCCTTTCTACCACCCGGGCATGGACAGCCCCGAGGTCGAGTACATGCTGGAACGCCGCAAGGCGCTCGGCGGCGTCATGCCGTCGCGTCGGACGACCATTCAGGTTCCGCTAGAGCTGCCTGCGGAGAATTTCTACGAGGAATTCCATCAGGGCATGGATAAGGGCGAGGCCTCCACGACGATGGTGTTTTCGCGCCTGCTGGCGAAACTAATCCGCGACAAGAAAATCGGACGCCGCGTCGTGCCGATCATTCCCGACGAAGCGCGCACCTTCGGTTTGGATGCCTTGTTCGGCTCCGTCGGCATTTACGCCGCCGAAGGTCAGCTCTACGAGCCGATCGATAAGGGCAAGTTGCTCTACTACAAGGAGAGCAAGGACGGTCAGGTGCTTCAAGAAGGCATCACCGAGGCCGGCAGCATGGCGTCGTTCACTGCCGCCGCATCGAGCTACTCGGTGTTCGGCGAGGCGATGATCCCGTTCTACATCTTCTATTCGATGTTCGGCTTCCAGCGAGTCGGCGACCAAATTTGGGCAGCCGGCGACACTATGGCCCGAGGCTTCATGCTGGGTGCCACGGCCGGACGCACGACGCTGAACGGTGAAGGCCTGCAGCACGAGGACGGCCACAGCCTGCTGCACTGCATGGCCTTCACCAGCATCCGCGCTTACGACCCCGCGTTCGCCTTCGAGCTCGCCGTCGTCATCGAGGACGGCATGCATCGTATGTACTCGGAAGAAGAAAACATCTTCTACTACATCACCGTCTACAACGAGGACATCACCATGCCGGCCATGCCCGGCACGACGAAGTGGGCGGAAAAGACTGGTCAAGCGGCGAGCTCGGACCTGCACGCCAAGACGCGCGACGGTATCATCCGAGGCCTGTACCAGTACTCGGTCGCCGAAAAGCAACTCACCCACCACGTGCAACTGCTCGGTTCGGGACCGATCATGAACCGCGTGCTCGAAGCCCAGGAAATCCTGCGCGACAAGTACGGCGTTTCGTCCGACATCTGGAGCGTCACCAGCTACCAGCAGCTTCGCTTCGATGCGCTCGAGGCCGATCGCTGGAATCGGTTGCATCCCGAGGCAGAGGCTCGCGTGCCCTTCATCACCTCGACGCTCAGCGGCTCGAACGGCCCGTTCATCGCCGCCAGTGACTACGTCAAAGCGCTTTCCGATCTGGTTCGCGAGTGGGTCCCCGGCCCCCTCACCTCGCTCGGGACGGAAGGCTACGGCATGAGCGACACGCGCGAAGCTCTGCGTCGGCATTTCGAAATCGACAAGGAGATGATCGTTGTCGGCGTGCTCGACACCCTAAAGAAGCAGGGCAAAGTCGATGGCAAGCTGGTGGCTCAGGCTATCCGCGATCTCGGTGTCGATCCCGAGAAGATGGATCCGCTCCACATCTGAGCAAAATGACCCCCTTTCCAAACGAGCCGTCTCGCCCTTTGGGTCGAGGCGGCTTTCTCGTTGGGCAAGTGTCTTCCTGAACTTCTGACGTACGCAGCTTCTGCGCGTCGCACACTAGGCGACGTCGTTTCGTCACGGCTTCGACACGAACCGTTAGAGGTCGATGTGCGCCGAACGCGCCCCATGTCTCACCGAAGTGCGTTCGCGAGGCCGTAGGTATTTCTTGACCGGTGTCGCTTTGGTACAGTCAAAGATGAGAGGTTGCGCGCCCGCAGGTGCGCGGGGACGAACATGATTAGTAGACGTGACATGTTGAGCGGTGCAGGGGCGTTGGCTGTCGTGGGCTTCAGTTCGGCGGCGCGCGCCTGGGTAGGCGGTGGGGGGAGCAGCGGCGGCGCAGGATCGTTGCGAAACCTGCCCTTGCTCGACGGCGAGCTGGTCACCGATCCGGCCAGTCTGGCCCAGGTGGCGGTCGACGCGGGCTACTCTCAGACCCAGACGCCGCTGGCCGTGCTGCGGCCGGGCTCGGTGCGCGACATCCAGGCCATGATGGTCTTCTGCAGGAAGAACCGCATCGCCGTGGCGGCTCGCGGCCAGGGTCACACGACCTTCGGTCAGAGCTTGAACCAGGGTGGGCTAATCGTCGAAATGGCCAGCCTGTCCGCCGTGCACGAAATCGGCGCCAATTTCGCGCGCGTCGGCGCCGGTCTCAAATGGAGCGAGCTGTTGCCGCAAACGCTGGCGCTCGGTCTCGCCCCGCCCGCGCTGACCGGCTACCTCGGCCTGTCTATTGGCGGCACGCTGAGCGTCGGCGGCATCTCGTCGACGAACCGGGCAGGCGCGCAGGTCGACAACGTTCGCGAACTCGAGTTCGTCAATGGCAAGGGCCAGCTCGTGCGCGCCTCGCCGCGTAAGAACCGCGCTCAGTTCAACGCTGTACTCGCGGGACTGGGGCAAATCGGCATCATCACGCAAGCGACCATCGAGCTCGAACCGGCGCCGAGCTTCGTGCGGGTTTACACCATCGACTACAGCGATCCCCGCGCGTTCTTTGCCGACTTGCGCAAGATCCTCAAGCGAGGCGAGTTCGAGGATTGCTACAACTTCGGCATTCCCAACGGCGCAGGCGGCTGGAATTACCAGCTGACCTTGGGCAAGAGCTTCGAGCCCGGCGCCCCTCCCAACGGCGAGCAGCTCCTGCGCGGTCTGACTGTGCCGGCGAGCACGGCGGCGATTCAGGATCTGCCTTTCGCCCAGTTCGCGCTGCGCGTCGACATGGCCATCGAGTTCTTCCGGAGCATCGGCTTGTGGGAAGGCGTTCAGCACCCGTGGTTCGACGCGTTCTTGCCCGATCGCACGGTCGAGAAGTACGTGACTGAGGTCACGGCTGGCCTCACCGCTGAAGACGTCGGGCCGACCGGTTTTTTGCTGCTCTTTCCACAAAAAAGTTCGAAATTCGACCGTCCCTTGCTGCGCATCCCCGAGTGCGACGACTGGGTGTTCTTGTTCGACATCCTCACGGCCGCGCCCGTTCCCGGTTTCGACGCCAACTTCGACGCGCGCATGCGCGCGCGCAACCGTCGTCTGTTCGACAAAGCACGCGCGGCGGGTGGAACACGCTACCCGATCGGCACGTTGGACTTTTCACAGGCCGATTGGCGACGCCATTACGGCGACGCCTGGCGTGAATTTTCGGCACTCAAAAGCAGCAACGATCCGGGCAATATCCTGACGCCCGGCCCCGGAATTTTTTGAAAGTCTGAAAGCCAGAATGACCCGACAACGAGCCACGGCACCGCACGGTCAGAGCCTCTTGGGCGACATCGCACTCGCCAAACTGGGGGCGCTCGCCCACGCGTTGGATCTTCCGGAGCGAGAGCTCTCGCGCATCGCGCAGGTCTTCGAGGATCTGAGCGTTCCCTGGGCAAGTTGGCCCTCGGGCGAGTCGCCGCCGTGGACGAGCGACATTTCCGACGACGGCACGCCATTCGAATTCTCGGCGGCCTTCGACGGAGGGGAACCCAAGCTCCGTTTGCTCGTCGAATCCCAAGGCGCCGAGATCACACCGACCTCGACGTTCGAGGCCGGATTGGCTCTCAATCGTCGCTTGGCTGAGGAGGGCAAGGTCGATCTGACGGTGTTCGATCGCATCGTCGATCTGTTCACGCCCAGCCGCGCTCCCGCGCGCTTTCAGCTGTGGCACGCCGCCGAACTCGGACCGTCGAGCTGCCTCTACAAGGCGTACCTGAACCCGCAGCTCCTGGGCGCCGGCGCAGCGCCGGACCTGCTCCACGAGGCGCTCGATCGCTTGGACATGGCGCACGCCTGGGAGCAGCTTGCTCCGCACCTGCAGACGGCCGTCGAGCGCGCTGAGCTGCGTTACATCTCCGTCGACCTGAAGCCGGCGTCTGACGCCCGCGTGAAAATCTATCTCGGTCGCTCGAGCGCCGATGCCGTCGAAGAGCTGGTGCGCGGCATGTTGCCGCAGGGTCAAGCTCGCGGCTGGCTGCGAGAGCTCTCGGGCTTCGACGGGCCCTACGAGGCCCGGCCGGCCCTCACCTGCTTTTCTTACAGGCCCGGCGATCCGAATCCGGAAGTGACACTGCACGTGCCGGTTCGCTGCTACGCGCCCAACGACGCCGAAGCCGCCGATCGCGCAGCGCGCTTTCTGCGACCTAGCGATGCCGACCGCTTGACGCGCGCCCTGCGTGCTGTGGCAGGCCGTCCGCTACGCTCGGGACGCGGCCTGTTGACCTACGTTTCACTGCGCGCCGCTCGCACGGGACTGCGCGTCACCGCCTACATCGCGCCCGAGCTCTATGCCATTGGCGCTGGACGGCCGACTTCGTCGGCCCCGGTTAGCGAGCAGCAGAGCGAGCGACGGATTCGCGTTCAGCCGGCCGTCCCCACCACCTTGGGCGACGTACAGGACGTGATTTCGCGCCGCCGTGCCCTGATCGCCGAGCACCCGTTCCTCAAAGGGCTCGAAGGAACAGGCTCGCTCGAGGACGTCCGCAACTTCGTCCCGCGTCTGTCGTTCTTCGTCATGGGCTTTCAAGACGTGCTGCGTCTGGCACGCGAAAGCTGCATCGATCCCGACATGCGCGCTATGGCGCAAACACACGAACAAGAGGACAGCGGCCACGACCACTGGTTCCTCAGCGACTTGAAGCAGCTGCAGATTGCCTGCGGCGTCGAGGACTTGTTTTCGTCCGGGCACCAGCTAGCGCGCGACGTCGTTTATTCGCTCGTGAGCGAAGTCCTTCGCGCCCGCGACGATCGCACCCGTCTGGCCGTTTCCTTGTCGCTCGAGGCGGTAGGTGCGGAGTTCTTCGGGCGGGTGATCGGCTTCTTGGAGCGCATGGGACACGACCACGGCCTGCAATACTTCGCGCGCAAGCATCAAGCCGTCGAAGCTGCTCACGAGGTCTTCGAGGACAACGCCCAGGCCTGGCTAGCAGCGATCGAAATTCCGCCGTCGGCGGTACGAGAAGTGCTTGGCGCCGTCGACACGACCTTCGAGGCCATGACTCTGTTGGCGGACGATCTGGCGCTCGCGCTGGGCGTCGCCCCGCGCTCGCACTCGAGCTTGCCACTTTCGGCGCTGCCCGCGCGCTCCTCATCCGTCCCGCCATCGGGACACGCCGCCAGCTGAGACGATGGGCGCGTCGGAAACTCCCTGGTCCCCGTCGGCGCTGCTCGCGGCGTTGACGGCGGGCGGCCTCGCTGCGAGCACCGAAGACAACCAGCTCGCGCCCTATGCCTCCGATTTCGGCGGTATCCGTCGGGGAGTCGTCGAAGGCGTCGTCTGGCCGAGAACCACCCAAGAAGTCGAGGTCGTGGTCGAACTCGCTCGTCGAGCGCGCGCCCCGCTGCGTCCGCGGGGTCGCGGTCTCAGTCAATCGGGCCAAGCCGTGCCGCGCGGCGGCTGGGTCGTCGATCTCCGTGAGCTCAGCGCTGTCTCAGCCGTCGATGAAACGGACCGGACGATCGACGTCGAGGCCGGCGCGTCGTTTCGACAAGTCGTCGACGCCTGTCGCTCGACGGGCCTCTTGCCAAAGGTCTTGCCGCTCAAACTCGATCTCAGCGTCGGCGGGGTGCTCTCGGCCGGAGGGTTCGGCATCACCAGCCATCGTCACGGCTTGGTGGTCTCGCACGTCCGTGAATTCGAAGCCGTTCTCGGGACCGGTCAACGCGTCCTCGCGGGACCCCAGCGTGAACGCTCAGTTTACGACCTAGTGCTCGGCGGTTTGGGCCAGGCCGGGATTTTGACCCGTGCGACGTTGGAGCTCGAGCCGGTCGCACCGGCGCTGAGAACCATTTCGCTCTTTTACGATGATTTTGAGCTTTTTCTGAGCGATCTGGTTCGCCTCGGTGAGCGCCCGCGCGCCCAGCACGTCGAGGCCTTTTGTTCGTCGAGCTTCATGGGCCTCAAGAAGGCACCGACAGGACAGCGCATGCCGCTGCTCGCCTGGCACTACGGCCTTCAGGTATCGGTCGAGACGCGTCCCAACGAAGACGCGGAAGCCATCGAACGCTCCCTTGTCGAAGGCTTGTCGTTCGCCCGGCGTCTCCACGATGAAAGCGACGACCCCTGGAGTTTCACGAGCCGCTACGATCTGCGCTTCTCATCGATGCGAGCGAGCGGCACTTGGGAGCAGGAGCACCCTTGGTTCGAAGTGCTGTTGCCGCTCGAAGCAGCCCGGCAGATCGTGCCCGAAGCGCTCCGGCTGCTTCCGCCTTTTTTCGGCGATGGACACCGGCTACTCCTGTTTGCAGATACGGATCGACCCCGCGCTTTCGCCTTTCCGCGAGGTCGGCCCGTGATCGGCTTCGCTGTCTTGCCTGTAGGGATCCCCAGCGCTTTCCGCTCCATGGCACTCGGAGCGCTCGAGAAGCTCGACGCCCTCTGCCGCTCCGCTGGCGGTGAACGCTACCCATCCGGGCTGCTGTTTCCCCAGGTCTCAGACCCCGTCACCGCCGATAAATCGGTCGGATGGCCTGACGAACGGCCCGGCGTCCTTTATGCTGCTCACCGAGCAGCCGTTCACCAATACGACCCGCTTGGACTTTTCTCGTCCAGCGCGCTCAGCCTCTCAGCTTGACGAGTTCTTTCCGTGCCGAACCCCAGTATCAACCCCGGACTTCGCGTCGTCGAGATCGACGGCAACCATGCCAAAGGCGTGGCTTTCAACATGTTGTTCGTGATTTGGCGCCTCGCGACCACGTACGAGGCCATGTACCATGCCAGTCGTCTCGTGATCGAACTCGGCGATCGTTGTCCCGAAGGCGTGGGTGTGCTGCAGATCGTCGACGTCGGAAGCAAGCCACCCGACGCCCGTGCCCGCGCGGGCATCGCAGAATTTCTGCAGACAGGCGCAGGCATCATCAGGCACTCTTCCGTCGTTCACGAAGGCACAGGCTTCGGTGCGGCGGCAGTCCGCGCCGTGATGGCGAGCTTGCACATGATGCATCGCCCCAAGTTCACTCACACGACCTTCAGCACGTTGGGCGAAGCCTCCGTGTATCACGCCAAGCACCAGCAAGATCTGGGACACAAAGAGACGGCGGAGGCGGTCTTGCGCGCGGTGCGGCAGCTTCGCGCGGCCATCGACTCGGCTGTTCCCGCCTGAGAACCGAGCTTGCGTCTGCTCCTCGCTCCTGGGAAATTCGCTCCCATGACCACGACCATCGAGCAGCATCTGGGCGCCAAGGCCGCATTTTACCTCGAGCACACGTCGAAGACCGTGCTCCAAGAGCGGCTTCATTTGCCGGGGCCCGACTTCGTCGAGCGCGAATTCGGTTCGAGTGATCGGGGGCCGCAGGTCCTGCGCAGCCTGGCGGCCTTGTATGGGCACGGGCGCTTGGGCGGCACGGGTTACCTTTCGATCCTTCCCGTCGATCAGGGCATCGAGCACTCCGCGGGGGCTTCATTCGCCAAGAACCCCGACTATTTCGATCCCGAGAAGATCGTCGAGTTGGCCGTCGAAGGCGGTTGCAACGCCGTAGCGAGCACGTTCGGCGTGCTCGGCGCGGTCAGCCGGAAATATGCCCACAAGATCCCATTCCTGGTGAAGTTCAACCACAACGAGCTGCTCAGCTACCCAAACAAGTCGGAGCAAATCACCTTCGGGACCATCAAGCAGGCCTGGGAACTGGGCGCGGTGGCTGTCGGCGCCACCGTCTATTTCGGTTCGGCCGACGCAACGGCCGAGATCGTCGAGGTCTCGAAGCTGTTCGCGCAGGCGCACGAACTCGGCATGGCCACGGTTCTGTGGTGCTACTTGCGCAACAGTGCCTTCAAGGTCGGCGGCGTCGACCACCACGTTTCGGCCGATTTGACGGGTCAGGCCAACCACCTGGGCGTCACCATGGGGGCCGACATCATCAAGCAAAAGCTGCCGGAAACGAACGGTGGCTTTCAGGCTCTCAACAGCGGCTCCAGTTCGTACGGCACGCTCGATCCGCGCATCTACACCGAGCTGACGAGCGAGCACCCGATCGATCTGTGCCGCTACCAAGTCGCCAACTGTTACATGGGCAAGCGCGGCCTCATCAACAGCGGCGGTGCGTCCGGGAGCCACGATCTGGCCGAGGCCGTCACCACGGCCGTCATCAACAAGCGCGCCGGTGGCACGGGCCTGATCAGCGGCCGCAAAGCCTTTCAAAGGCCGATGGCGGAAGGAGCAGCGCTGCTCCAAGCAATCCAGGAAGTCTACTTGTCGCCGAGCGTCACCGTCGCTTGAACTCGACTCAGTCGAGGCCGAGCGTCTCGCTTTCTTGCAATCGAAAGCTGGGCGACCGGTAGTCCCAGCGCTCGACGACGCAGCGCTTGGGCGAAGCCCGCTCGAAGCGAAGCACGTTCACCGAATTGGGGATGGCTCCTCGCACGCGACTCGACACTGCGGTGCCAGCCTGCACGATCCACGATCTGCGAGCGAGACCGGGGTAGCCCTCCGCGAGCGGCCGCACGTAGGGCAGATGGATGTGTCCGCCGAGCACCAAGTCGGCACCGCTGGCCGTCCAAGTACGCACCGCGCGCTCGCTACCGTGGGCGATATTCTTGCCGTCTTTGCCCGTGATCACGTGGACGGGTTGATGCGTCACGACCACTCGTAACTTGGCCGGGTCGGCGCCCTCCAACCGCTGGGCGACTCGACGCACTTGAGCGGAAGAAATTTCTCCGTTCTCGAAGCGCCAAGGTCGGGTCGTATTCAAGCAGATGACGCACAAATCTGCCGATTCGAACTCAGGTGACAGCTCCCGGCCCAACGCCCGACGGTAGCCCCCGTACGGGCGAAACAGGCGCGCAGCCAGGTTGAACAGGGGAACGTCATGGTTACCGGGAATGACCAGACGCGCGCTCCCGGTCAGTTGCTCGAAGAACGCACGTGCCCGCGCGAACTGGCTGGCCCGCGCGCGCTGAGTAATGTCGCCGGAAACCACGACCAGCTCCGGCCCGAGCGCTGCATGCAGCTCGAGCAACGCGTCCACTACTTCCGACCGCTCGGTGCCGAAATGGGGGTCAGAAATGTGCAAGAGCACGCTCATGGATGCGGTTCGCCTCGTTCTTCACAGAGCAAGCGCAGTGCGCGGGGCGCCACTCGAAAGTCGAGAGGCGTCTCTTGCCAAAAGACTTCTCCGTCCACTGCCACCTTGAGGCGCCGGCGGCCGTACGGAAGCCCTGGGTTCACTCGCAGCCGCTCGAACGAAAAGTTGTCGATGCTCGCAGCCTGACCGAGACGCCCCCAGGCCGCGCTAGCGAGAAGGCCCACGGTTCCGAGGGTACCCGTCGCTGCCAAACTGACGGCGGTGAGCCGACCGTCACCAGGGCCAGCGTCGATGCCGAGTTGCTCCATCTGGAGTTCGTTGTTGCCCACGACCAGCGTCGAGGAACGCCGTCGTTCGTTCACGCCGTCCCGTTCGATTTCGAGCGCCAACTGCCGATGTTCGCGCAGAAAGGTGCCGATCGCTGCAAAAAAAGCCACTAACCGACTGCGCCCCAGGCGGGCCTTCACCCGTTCGCGATCTTCGAGCAGCTCCGGATAGAGCCCGATGCTGGCGTTGACGACGAAAGGGCGGTCGCCGACCAGAGCGACCCGGGCTGCGCGTACACGACCGTCCAAGAATTGGCGCGTCGCTTCCTCCGGCACTTCGGAAATGCCGTGCGCGCGTCCGAAGTAATTGAAGGTGCCGCTCGGAACCACGGCGAACAGGCACTGGTGGTCGAGTGCCGCACGCAGCGCGCCGTTGATGGTGCCGTCGCCACCGACGATCACCAGCGCACCACCCCTTTCGCGTGCCAGCTGCGCCTTTTGCTCGGCCAAGCTCCTCAATTTCGCGGCGTCGTCGAAGCGCATGAACTCGTGCCTTTGGCCGCGCTCCCTCAGCACCTTTCGCATCGTTTCGATCGTCGCGTCCGAGTCGTCCTTGCCCGAGCCCGCGTTGATTAGGACGAAGCAGGGACTATCGGGAACGAGACGCTCGGGATCGGCCATGGTGACCCCTGCAGACTCGCGCAATCGAGCGCCGATGCCAACGAGGCAACACGCCACGATCGCTGGGCATCAGGCCCGAACGCGCGCCGCAGCGCGTTCGGCCACGCGCAAGCCGTCGACAGCGGCGCTGACGATGCCGCCAGCGTAGCCGGCGCCTTCGCCGCACGGATAGAGCCCTGCGAGGCTGGCCGATTCGAGCGACTCGCCATCGCGCGCCACGCGTACGGGCGCGCTGGTCCGCGACTCGACGCCGACCAAGACGGCTTCTTCGGTCAAGTAGCCGCGCATCTGCCGATCGAAGGCGCGCAAGGCAGAGCGCAAGCGGTCCGCCACGCCGAGCCCCGCGGCATCGAGCACGGCGCCGACATCCGCCGCCGTGATGCCGGGCAGGTAGCTGGTCGACGGTAGAGTGGACGACGCGCGACCGGCCAAGAAATCCGTGGCGCGCGTGGCCGGTGCTTTGTTCTCACCACCGCCGGCGAGACAAGCCGCGCGCTCGGCGCGCTTTTGCACCTCGACACCGGCGAGCGCTCCGGTGAGCCGCAGCTTTTCGTAGTCGCTCACTTCGATGCCGACGACCAAGCCGGAGTTGGCGTAGTCCGAATCGCGCTTCGACAAGCTCATGCCGTTGACGACTAGGTGCTCGGCGTCGGTCATCGCAGGCACGATCCAGCCGCCCGGGCACATGCAAAAAGAGAACACCCCACGTCCGCCGACTTGCTCGACGAGCTTGTAGGAGGCGGCGCCCAACTTGGGGTGTCCGGCGAACCTGCCGAACTGGATGCGGTCGATGAGAGCCTGCGGATGCTCGATGCGCACCCCGAGCGCGAAAGACTTGGCCTCGAGTTCGACGTGCAGTCGGTCGAGCAAGTCGAACACGTCCCGCGCCGAATGCCCCGTCGCCAGGACGACTACATCGGCAGCCAGCTCTTCACAGTTCTCTTCGCCCACGATTTGCAGGCGTACACCGCTCACTCGGCGCGAACTCGCACTACCCTCGGTCTCGATGCCGATCAGCCTGCGACCGAAGCGAAACTCGACGCCGACCTCGAGCAATCGTTGGCGCAGTGCCGAGATCACTTCCGGCAACAGATTCGAGCCGATGTGAGGGCGCGCCTCGGTCAAGATGGCCGAGGGGGCGCCGTGCAACGCCAGGACCTCGAGCACGTCGCGGACGTTTCCGCGCTTGTGGCTGCGTGTGTAGAGCTTGCCGTCGCTGTACGTCCCCGCGCCGCCTTCGCCGTAGCAGTAGTTGCTGTCGGCATCGACGCCGCCGCGTGCGTTGAGCAGCTTCAAGTCGCGCCGGCGCGGCTTCACCTCTTTGCCGCGATCGACCACGACGGTCGGTACCCCGCGCCGCGCGAGCTCGTAAGCGCAAAACAGTCCAGCCGGACCGTCCCCCACGACGACGACGCGCCTCCCCGCCGCTAGAAGCGAGGCATCCGCTTCGACCGGCATGCGAGAATCACCGTCGGTTTCCAGCTCCTTCTGGGTGCTGAGCAGCAGGTGGAATTGCACGCGACCGCGGCGCGCATCGAGCGACCGCTTGAGCAACCGCAGCTCGGGCAAATCCTCCTCTTCGACATGGAGCTTCTGCGCCGCCAGTGAACGCAGCGTCGCCGGGTCCTCGTCGTCGTCGAGGCCGATCGCAAGTTCGAGCTGCTCGGGCAACGCGCGCATCGGCTAGTTCTTCTCGACCGGATCTTCGGCCGCGGTGCTGGGCGCCGGCCCCTTGGGACCGTTGGCCAGCTTGCCACTCTTGAGCTTGTTGCCGCCGAACGGAGCGACGATCGGCAAATTGCCAAACTTGGCTTTCATGACCGTTTCAAGCTCAGCGAGCTTCGCGGGTTGGTCCTTCGCGAGATCTTTCTCCTCGCCCGGATCCTTCTTCAAATCGAACAACGACTTTTTCGCGCCGCCGTCCCAGATGATCAACTTGTAGTCGCCGACGACGACGGCGCGGCGCGCACCGTTGTTCGTATCCTCGGCCAACTCGAGCAAGATGGGCTCGCGGTTGCCCGCGGGCTCGAGGCCATAGATTTCAGGCAGCATGGAGACGCCTTGAAAGCCCGCCAAGGCCGGCAATCCAAGCAGATCGACCACGGTCGGAGCCAAATCGATATGGCTGCGCTTCTCGGTGATGTGCTGAGGGACCGCGCCGGGCGCTTTGACGATCAGCGGGATGCGCGTCACCACATCCCAGAGTTCGAAGGCGTGCTTGTACATGCCGTGCTCACCAAACGCCTCGCCATGATCGGCGCTGACGATCACGACAGTGTCCTTCCACCACGGCTGCGTCCGTCCGAACGCGAACAGCTTGCCCAGCTCCGAATCGGCGAACCAAACCTCCGAATCGTAGCGTCCGCGGTTGTCCTTGCCGAAATCAGGACCTTCGTTGTGCTTCACGTATTGGTCGTGCGGATCCATGAAGTGGCTCCACATGAAGAACTGCCCGCTCGTATTTTCGGTTTTGCCCAGCAGCTCGATCATGGTGGCCACGCTCTTGACCGAGGTCACGCTCTCGTCCGTTTGCGCGTTCCAAGTGAGACCCGGAACCATCTGCCAAACGTCAAAGCCCTGCTTGAGGCCCGGAGCGCGGTCGAAATAGAGATGCGCGTGGACGGCCATCGTCCGAACGCCGGCCTTTTGCATGCCCTCGCTGATCCACTCGTTGCCGTCGGCGTAGTTCGTGAAGAACGTGCCGGTGCGGTACAGCGTCGAGGCATAGCGACCGCTCAAGAGCGTCGCGACAGTCTGAGCGGTGTAGCTCGAGACCGATCGGTAGTCGTCGTAGACCACGCTCTCAGCGGCCAGCTGGGTCAGGTTCGGAGCGATCGCCTTGTCGTAGCCCGCCCACGGCATGTCGGCGCGCAGCGAATCGATGGTGATGAGCAGCACGTTCAGCTTCTGCGCTGGGCGTGTTGGCGAGGCGGGCGCCGCCG
>Ga0105045_10002148_pt1 | contig 16550 bp, 10 predicted proteins | sample MAT02_FD_78089 | JGI IMG/M metagenome (GOLD analysis project Ga0105045, IMG submission 78089) | Freshwater microbial communities from Lake Fryxell liftoff mats and glacier meltwater in Antarctica - MAT-02 (megahit assembly) | ecosystem: Environmental > Aquatic > Freshwater > Ice > Liftoff... | reverse complement strand
GCACGAAGATGAAAGAGTTTGTGGCGAATGGTTGGCACAAGCTCACGGAACAATTTATAATTTAAGTCATGAACCTTTTGTTGTTTTTGATTTGATTACTAAAAATGAAAGAACTACTTACCATAACTTTTTGCTTCGTGTTTTGCCATTGGGGTTTGTTGTTCCAAATCTTATCCATATTGGGCAATCTTTGTCAATTGAAAAGGCATTGAAAAAAATTGAAGTATCAGGCCATGGTGCAGTTGATGAAGTTGAAGGTGTCGTTTATAGAGTTGAGAGAAATGGTCGGGTTGATTTTCTTACAAAATTTGTCAAGCAGTCGAAAGTAGATGGAAAATATTTACCTGAAATCAATAATGGTCAAACAATTTGGAATTGGAATGATGTTTAAAGTGACGGCTAACAAAAAATACCTGGCGATAAATTAACTTCCAATTTGAAACATTGGGACATAAGTTGATAACAACTTCAGTAGGTCGAAATGAAACGTTTGCCGGGTGAGTTTTTAAAGAACGTTTGATGGCTACCAAAAATCTGATCGCTTTGGCAGCATATTTTAGATAGCTTTTTTAGAAAGAGCTAAGGGGTTTGCCAGGCTTACAATAAATTTCCACGCATTGGCACAATCATTAACGAAAACCGCTAACCATATTTGTCAGTTTAAATTAAGTCGTTTCATACCTGCCTGCATGCTTAACTGCGATTTAGCTAACATCTGTTATTGATTCATTACTTTTGATTTTTGATTGTTCATTAATTTCTTAACTGGTATGAAAATTTTAACGCTTCTCGCACTTGCTATTTTTACAATGCACGCCACATTTTCTCAACAGGATTATAGTAAATACCCTGAATATAAAGGGGTGGATTTGGGATTAACCTATTCCAAAATTCAATCTGTATTTAAAATATGGAGTCCAACTGCAGAAGCTGCCGAATTACTTTTTTACAAAGAAGGCTCCGGTGGCGAAGTGATTAAAAAATTAAACCTTGTAAAGGGTGAAAAGGGAACCTGGCATACAAAACTGGCAGGAAATCATAAAGGGAAATTTTACACTTTCAGGGTAAAAATAAAAGGGCAATGGAGCAACGAAGTAGTTGACCCGTACGCAAAGGCAACGGGCGTAAATGGCAAGCGGTCCATGGTGGTTAATTTGGCTGAAACAAATCCTAAAGGTTGGCAGGCTGATAAAAGTCCGGCCTTTTCTGTGACGAATAAAAAAACCGATGCAATCATTTATGAACTGCATATAAGAGATGCCAGCATTGCTGAAAACTCCGGCATAAAAAATAAAGGGAAATTTTTAGGGTTGGCCGAGGAAGGCACCAAAAGCAGCGAAGGGCTTGCTACCGGACTTGATCATTTGAAGGAATTGGGGGTTACGCATATTCACCTGCTACCTTTTTTTGATTACAACTCAGTAGATGAAAGCAGGGAGGACAATAAGCAGTACAATTGGGGATACGATCCATTGAATTACAATGTGCCGGAAGGAAGTTACAGCACCAATCCTTATGATGGCAATACACGGATTAAGGAGTTGAAGCAGATGATTAAAACCTTTCATAAAAATGGAATGAGGGTAGTGATGGATGTGGTCTATAATCATGTGGCGGATGCCACTTCTTCTTCTTTCGATCAATTGGTACCTGGCTATTATTTCCGTCATAAAAAAGATGGCTCTTTTTCAGATGCCACTGCCTGCGGCAACGAAACTGCCAGTGAAATGCCGATGATGCGCAAGTTTATGCTGGAAAGTTTATTGTATTGGGTAAAGGAATATCACATGGATGGCTTTCGCTTTGACTTGATGGGCGTACATGATGTTATAACAATGAACCGGATTTCCGCTGCGCTACATAAAGTAAAGCCGGATATTTTGTTGTACGGCGAAGGCTGGACAGCGGGCGATTCACCATTACCGGAATCGCTGAGGGCAGTTAAAAAAAATGCTGCCAAATTAGACCGGATTGCAGTGTTTAGTGATGATATAAGAGATGGAATAAAAGGTAGTGTATTCGACATCGATGACCGTGGCTTTGCCAGTGGAAAATCTGGTATGGAAGAGTCGGTAAAATTTGGAGTCGTTGCAGCTTCTAATCATCCGCAGGTAGATTTTACAAAAGTAAACTATTCAAAAAAAGCCTATTCCGCTGCTCCCTGGAATGTGATTACTTATTGCGAATGTCATGACAATAATATCCTGATTGACAAACTGAGGTTGAGTTGCAAGGACGCCTCCAAAGAGGAAATAGAAAAGATGCAGCAACTGGCGTTGACCATTGTACTTACCTCGCAGGGCATTCCTTTTTTACATGCGGGCACCGAATTTTTGCGTAGTAAAAATGGGGTAGAAAATTCATACAATTCCGGGGATAGCATCAATAAAATTGACTGGAGTTTAAAAACTGAAAACCTTGTTTTCAACAAATACGTCCAGCAACTGATTGCTATCCGTAAAGCCCATCCGGCCTTTAGGATGGTTAGCAACGAACAGATTTCAAAGTACATACACTTTGATGAAACAGCGGCCGCTGGCACCATCACGTACACTATAAACGGGGCGGCAATGAAAGACAACTGGAAAAAAATTATGGTGGCTTTTAATGGAACCAACAAGGTTCAGACATTTACCTCGCCTGCAGGCAACTGGCGAACTGCTGTCAATACTTCAAACGATGAAATCACTTCGACCGGACGGTTACAGTTGGATAAATTTAGCGCAGTGATTTTGTACCAGGAATAAATCCTGAAATGGTTGCATGAGATTTATGAGGCCATTTGGGTCTGGGGTAAGTTGTTTCGAAAATATGCTACGAATTAAGAGAGCCAATAGCGACGATCTATTCGCTTTTCTAATTCGTGGTTTTCTTTCATCTTTCAAATACCGGGACAGAAGAAGCAAAAGACAATTAATTTATTAGAAATAGCAAGATTTATTCATGAATACATAAAACGGGTATATGGGTATGGTAGACCAATTCTTTGGTTTGACTTCGCCTGAAAATCTTTTCCACCAAATTGTGCTTTTTAGGTATTACCACTAACCAATCCAATTTTGAACGGTCAACAAACCAATTGACACCATCTGTTATTTCTCCTGCTTTAATGCTATGGAATTCTGCTTTTGTATCCCGAAGTAAATCATTGATCAGGTAGCTTTCCCGAGCCTTGGCTGCATCAGTGGTATTGCTTTTATCTACGTTTAATACATGTAATTCTGCATGGAAATCGGCCACAATTTTTCTGATTAGTAACACAGGTGTTGTTTTTTCTACTTGCTGATAATCGCAGGCAAAGCCAATTTTTCTAACAGGTATAAATTCAGCCTTTGGCGGAACCACCAGTACCGGGTAAGCTAACTCAAAAATGGTTTTGATGGTATTGCTGCCTACTATTAACCGGGTCAATGCATTTTTACCAGACAGGCCAATTACTACCATATCAGGCTTCAATACTTCACATAAATTCGTAAGTCCCAATTGCAGCAAGTTCATTTCTGCTTTTATATTGATGGTTATCTTTCGCTTCAGTTTTTCCTGTGTTTCATCCCGCAACAGTTCTAATTCGTGATCGGCTGCATTTTGCATCTCCACAATATCCACAACCGGATAAGCGAATTCGCTTAACGCAATGGGTATTTGATAAGCATGGTAAAGCCAGATTTCGGCTCCATAAAAAGCAGCGAGGTTACCTGCAAATTCAGCAGCATTCATAGATGTTGCTGAGAAATCAACCGGAACGATAATGGCTTTCATTTTGATGATTTTTATACCTCAAATATAATTTTAAAATCGGTTGATATTTATGACTTGCATCAGTATTATTTATGAACTGGTGGCTGCAGGAAGCTGCAACCATAATTAATTAGTGCATTGCCCATCCGTTAAAATCTGTATCATCACCTCGCCTTTTTTCTATAATCCTATTAAACGGTTAACGGCAGCTTCCAGCGTGCTATCTTTTTTTACAAAGCAAAAACGCAGCACCTTGTCATCCTTGCTGTTTACATAAAACGCAGAAGTTGGTATAGCAGCAACCCCATACGCTTTGGTGAGCCGGGTGGCAAAATCAGCATCGCTTTCATTGGTGATATTAGTATAACTATATAACTGGAAATAGCTTCCGTAAGACGGCAACGCCTTAAACTTTGTCTGCTGCATCAGTTGCTGAAAGTAATCTCGTTTTTGTTGCAACTGTTTACCCAATTGCAGGTACGCATCTTTTTGCAAAATGTATTCAGCCAATGCATATTGCACCGGGCTATGGCAGGAGAAGCAGTTAAACTGGTGTACCTTTCTAAACTCTTTCATCATGGCGGCAGGGGCTACGCAATAACCCATTTTCCAACCGGTGCAGTGATAGGTTTTACCAAACGAAAAGCACACAAAACTTCTTGCCAGCAGATCGGGATAACGCAACATGCTTTCGTGTTGCTTATCATCAAATATCAAATGTTCATACACTTCGTCACTTAAAATAAAGATGCCGGTATCTTTTACAATGCTGCGCAATTGCTCAATATCATTATTACAAATTACACTGCCTGTTGGATTGTGCGGTGAGTTGAGTATGATCATTTTTGTTTTAGAAGATATCTTTTCCCTCACCCGGTTCCAGTTGATGGTATAGTCCGGGTAGATCAGTGGTATTAAAACCGGCTCCGCTCCATTGATTTCAATATTGGGAATATAGCTGTCGTAAGCAGGTTCAAAAACAATTACCTCATCGCCTGGTTTCAGAACGGTGGTAAGTGCTGTATAAATGGCATAAGTGCCACCGGGTGTAATGGTGATTTCTGTATCAGGATTCACCTTTGCTGCGTATAGCTGTTCCATCTTTTCGGCCAGGCGTTCCCTTAATAAGCCAAGGCCGGCCATGGGGGCATACTGATTTTTACCGTTGCGCATGGCACTATTTACCAAATCAATCAGCGCTTCGCTCATCATAAAATCAGGAAAGCCCTGGCCAAGATTGATGGCCTTGTATTCCACTGCCAACGCACTCATGGTGGTAAAGATGGTGGTGCCGATATTAAGGAGTTTGCTTTTTATTGACGGACTCAATTGAATAAGATTTGAATGATTATTTTTTTGTTCGAATTTAAATTGGTTTTAATATTGTTTCTGCCAATACTCCTGGTCTGTGTCCCCTTGTTTACAATTTGAAAAACTGCCCAATATTATAATACCCGTCAGGAAGCTAAACTATAATTAAATCCCCTTCCTGGCAAACAAAAAAGCTTTATAATTTAAACTAAAAATTTAAATTATAAAGCACTTGATACCATGAAAAACCAAATTCAAACGGAGCGTCCCGGTTAAATTACGGGATGAGCATCGCCACTGTTGTTTAATCGGTGTTCAGCTGTTGGTTAAAAAGAAATTGTAATGTCAAATTCAAAAAAAACCTTCTCCGGAATGGAAGACTTTCTACAAAAATTTATCTCCCTTATTCCGCTTTACTTCCGCCACATATTCTTTAATGGCCTGCTCTTTATCTTTTTTGCAAATCAGTAACACATCTTCGGTATCTACCACAATAAAATCATCGAGGCCTTGTATCAATACCAGTTTTTTATTGTCGGCATGAATGATGTTTTTGGTTGCATCTATGATCATTACATTGCTTCCGGCCACGGCATTTTCCAGGTAATCTTTTTCCAGGTTATCGTAGGCACTGGTCCAGGTGCCAAGATCGCTCCAGCCAAATGAGGATGGAATGATGTACACGTTGTCTGCCTTTTCCATTACGCCATAATCGATGGAAATATTTACACAAAGCGGGTAAATTCTATCGATTGCTTCTTTTTCGCCGGGCGTATTGAAATTGGTTTTTTCTGCATCAAATACTTCATGCATTTCTGGCAAAAAGGTTTCAAATGCTTTGATGATATTTTTTATCTGCCATAAAAATATGCCGGCATTCCACAAAAAATCGCCGCTTGAGAGAAAAGTTTTAGCCAAATCCTTATCTGGCTTTTCAGTAAATGTTTTTACTTTATACACGTTTTCGCTAACGGCCATTTGCTCATATTGAATATAACCGTAACCAGTGTTTGGGTTGGTAGGTTTAATACCCAGTGTAACCAGGGCTTTAATATGAGTAGTAAAATGAAGTGCTTCCAGGCATGTCTTCTTAAAGTTATCGGGCTCTAGTATGATATGATCGGCCGGGGCACAAATTAAATTGGCTTCTGGATTTATCTGCTGCAGTTTGTAAGAAATATAAGCAATGCAGGGAGCTGTATTTTTGCGGGATGGTTCGCATAAAATATTTTCAACGGGCAGGTGGGGAAGTTGATCTGCAACAATATCTTTATATTGTTCGCTGGTTACAATGTAAATATGATCAATGGGAATAAACAATGCAAACCTGTCAAATGTAGATTGTATCAGTGTTCTGCCGGTATTTAAAATATCTAAAAATTGTTTTGGAAAATCGGTTCTGCTCATGGGCCAAAACCTGCTTCCGATACCCCCGGCCATGATTGCAACGTAATTATTTTTGGTCATACTTGTATTTTTTTTGAGTTTGGTGGCTGTGTGTACAGGCAACGGCTGTTAAATAATTCCTTCTTTTATAATGTCATGGATATGGATAATACCCGTATAAAATTTTTCATTTACTACTACCAACTGGCTAATGTCGTTTGCTTTCATCATTTCCAGTGCATCTACAGCCAACACATTTTCATCCACCGTATAAGGCGTTTTTGACATGATGTCTTTTGCGCTCAGTTGTTCAAAGCTACCCGCTTTTTCCAGCATACGCCTTAGGTCGCCATCCGTTATAATTCCTTCAATGGTATCGTCTTCATTTACAACAGCCGTTATCCCAAGCCGCTTTTTCGTCATCTCTACAATTACCTCTCTTATAGCGGCATCAGGTTTTACCGAAGGTTTTTCGTTTTGAGAAGCCAGGTTTGCCACCTTTAAGAATAGTCTTTTTCCCAACGCACCACCGGGATGATACTTGGCAAAATCAGCCGTTCCAAATTGTTTCATTTCCATGAGGCAAACGGCCAATACATCTCCCATTACCATTTGTGCTGTTGTGCTGGTGGTAGGTGCCAAATTATGGGGGCAGGCTTCCTGTTCTACCGTTGTATTTAAAACAATATCACTGTGCTTCGCCAGGAATGAATCCATATTGCCTGTAATACCAATACAAATATTGCCAAAATTTTTAACCAGCGGAACCAAAGCCTTTATTTCAGGACTATCGCCACTTTTGCTAATAACAATCATGATATCGTCTTGCTGAACCATTCCCAGATCTCCATGCGTTGCATCGGCTGCATGCATAAATAACGCAGGCGTTCCGGTACTGTTAAATGTGGCCACCACTTTTTGAGCAATGATGGCACTTTTACCTATTCCGCTTACTACCAGTCGTCCTTTTAAAGCAGCAATCACCTCCAGTGCCTTTTCAAAATCGGCATTGATGTAGTCCTGCAACCTGCTGATGGAGGCCGCTTCTAATTGAATGGTTCTAAGTGCTGTTTGTATGATTTTTTGATCGTTCATTTTTTAGACTAGCAAACCTACTTTAAATCGCTCACAACACAAAGAGTAATGAATTTTGCACGTTTATGTAAGAATTTACTCTGCCGGTTTATTTAAATTTTGGACTAATCATGTAATTGCCAACTGATTGGCAATGGTTTGATAATAGTATTTCCTCTTTAAAAGAAATTGAGTAACTTAACCCTTGATAAGGAAAGACCTTAATTTGAATTTGCAGGCGTATTAAAGTAACTTCGTTGTCCTTTGGAATTTTTACAAGGTAAATCACTTAGTTATTGAAGTGAAGGCCTGCAATCAACCTATCATTATTAAAAACCAGCTTGAGGAAAAAGAAAGACATGGCTACAGAAAAAGCAAAAAAAAAACCGGGTGCTGATAAAGAAGCGGGCTCAAAACCGGTGAAAAAGAAAGCCGTAAAAGCTATCAGCAAAGAAAAAAATTTAAATCTTACTGCCCAATTACAGGACTACTTCGGTTTTAATGGTTTTAAAGAACCGCAGGAGAAAATCATACAAAACTTATTAGATGGCAACGACGCATTGGTAATTATGCCCACAGGTGGTGGTAAAAGTTTGTGTTACCAGTTACCGGCTATCATCAGCGAAGGCTGTGCTATCATCGTTTCTCCGTTAATTGCCTTGATGAAAAACCAGGTAGACCTGGTGAGAAGTTATAGCAGTAAGGATGACGTAGCCCATTTTTTAAACAGTACACTCAATAAGGGACAACAGAAGATTGTAAAGGACGACCTTACTACCGGCAAAACCAAAATGCTGTATGTAGCTCCTGAAACACTGACCAAGGTAGAAAATATTGAGTTTTTTAAAGACCTTAATATTTCATTTTTTGCAGTAGATGAAGCACATTGTATATCCGAATGGGGACACGATTTCAGGCCGGAATATCGCCGGCTTAGGGAAATGATGGAGATGATCAATCCTGAAGCACCGATGATTGCGCTAACGGCAACTGCTACCCCAAAAGTGCAAAGTGATATCTTACGGAACCTCGGATTAAGAAATCCGCAAATCTACATTTCATCTTTTAACAGGCCCAATTTGTATTACGAAATTTTGCCCAAAATAAAGAAAGAGCAAACACTTACCAGCATCGTTCGGTTTATATCTCAAAACAAAGGGAAAAGCGGCATCATTTACACGCTTAACCGCAAAACCACCGAAGAGCTTGCCGATATGCTGATGGCCAACGGCATAAAAGCAGTCGCTTATCATGCAGGCCTAGATAGCAAGCTGCGTGCAGAAAGACAGGATCTGTTTTTAAATGAGGATGTACAGGTGATTGTAGCAACCATCGCATTTGGTATGGGGATCGATAAGCCGGACGTTCGTTTTGTAATTCACTTTAATATTCCCAAATCAATAGAAAATTATTATCAGGAAACCGGCCGGGCAGGCCGTGATGGAATGGAGGGGAAATGTATTTTGTACTACTCGCACAAGGATGTAGCTAAACTGGAGCACCTGATGCGTGACAAGCCATTGAGCGAGCGGGAAGTGGGTGCGCAATTGATCAATGAAACGGTTTCTTATGCAGAGAGTGCCGTGTGCCGTAGAAAAATTTTGCTCAATTATTTTGGTGAAGAGTATGATACCGGACAATGTACCAATATGTGTGATAACTGTAATAGTCCAAGGGAACAGCTTGAGGCAAAAGCAGAAGCGCAGCAGGTATTGAAAATAATCAAGGGGCTGGATGAGCAATTTACCATGATTTACCTGATGCACATTCTGCTGGGTAAACCCAATCCACAGGTGAAAATGTTCCGGCATGATGAAAGAGATTTTTTTGGAATTGGCAAAGAAAAGGATGAGCATTTCTGGAACTCGCTGATGCGCCAGATAATTTTAGAAGGTTTTATAAAAAAGGACATAGAAGAATACGGTGTATTAAAGTTTACCAAAAAGGGGGCAGCATTTTTAAAAAAGCCGGTTTCGTTTAAGATAGTGTTGAATAATTTATACGAAGGCGCAGATGCGGATGATGATGAAGGTACTACTGTAGAAGTACCCATCAGTGCAACCGATGAAAAGCTGGTTAAAATGCTGATGGAATTAAGAAAAAAAGTGGCCGGGGAAAAGAACCTGCCACCCTTTGTGATTTTTTTAGAAGGCAGTCTCGAAGACATGGCTACCTTATACCCAACAACAATTGAGGAGCTGGAAAAATGCCAGGGCGTTAGTAAGGGAAAGGCAATCCGGTATGGTAAGAAATTTGTAGAGCTGGTAGCAAAATATGTTGAAGAAAACGGAATAAAAAAACCAGATGATTTTGTAATGAAAGGAGTTGTAAACAGGAACAACAATAAGATTTTCATCATCCAGAATGTAGATAAAAAGATACCGCTGGAAACGATTGCAAAAACGAAAGATCTTAAAATTGATGAGTTGCTCGAAGAGATGGAAACCATCGTAGCAAGTGGCACCAAGCTCAACCTTGATTATGCCATCAACGAACTGGTAGATGAGTACGAACAGGAAGAAATCATTGATTATTTTAAAGCCTGCGAAACCAGTAGTCTGCAGATAGCGCAGGAAGAATTAGCTGACAGCGGGTTTAACTGGGAGCAGTTGAAGATTATGCGGATTAAGTTTTTAAGTGTGTATGGTAATTAGGATGTAAATTTTCAGGATCGATTGTGGGTATAAATACATTGCAACGAAAGCGCAAATCTTATAAATAATTATATTGATTTTCAAAAACGGATTTTTCAAAATAAAGAGAAACCCGCTTTACTAATTGAGTTTAAAATAACCGTAGTGATAGTCTCTAAAATTTTTGGATAGTAAGCCACGGAATATTCCCTTTATTGTTAAATCATCCGTAAAGTCTGATAGTTACTTCGCTTTTGTAAAGGCAAAACATTTGTCTTATTCCATCCAATATTTATTTGTAAAACAATTTGATAAAATCGAAACAGGTGCTTATCAAAATGCCTGTATTGAAAAGTAAATTCGGTTAACTTCTAAGAAACAATGCGGTACTGATTTTGTTAAGGTATTAAGTGATTTACAATTCAGCATTGCACCCAGTTGTTTTCCTTGAAACACTTGCAAGGCAAATAATATTTTCAGATTCAAAAAAATATAAACCAACTATTATGACAGCAGTTAATGGTTATGCAGCGCAAAACGCCACCACACCGTTGGCACCTTTCAATTTTGAAAGGAGAGAAGTAGGTCCTAAGGATGTACAAATTGAGATTTTATATTGTGGTGTTTGTCATTCCGACATTCACCAGGTTCGCAACGAATGGGGTGGTTCCATTTACCCAATGGTACCTGGTCATGAAATTGTGGGTCGAATTACCAAAGTGGGTGCAGATGTAAAAGATTTTATTGTAGGAGAACAGGCAGGAGTAGGTTGCTTCGTAGATTCTTGTCGCACATGCCCGAGTTGTTTAGCCAATGAAGAACAGTATTGCGATACCGGAATGGTTGGCACCTACAATGGCCGTGATAAAGCTGGCAACCCGACTTATGGCGGATATTCTACCCAAATAGTAGTGGATGAGCAGTACACCTTACACGTATCTGAGCAGTTACCTATTGAAGGAGTTGCGCCTTTGTTATGTGCCGGTATTACCACTTACTCGCCATTGCGGCATTGGAAAATTGGCAAGGGCCATAAAGTTGCCATTGTTGGATTGGGCGGTTTGGGTCACATGGGGGTAAAATTTGCAGCTTCTTTTGGAGCAGATGTTACTGTACTAAGTACGTCCGCATCAAAAAAGCAAGATGCGTTGAATTTAGGCGCCCATCATTTTGAAGTGACCAGCGATCCAGCAAATATGAAAAAATTGCAGGGTAAATTTGATTTTATTTTAAGCACCATCTCTGCGCAACATGATTACAACGAATACCTGAATTTATTAACCCTGAATGGCACGATGGTAGTAGTGGGTGTTCCTCCGCAACCTTCTACCGTACATGCATTCAGCCTTATTGGCAAACGCAGGTCTTTGGCCGGATCTTTAATTGGTGGTATAAAAGAAACACAGGAAATGCTGGACTATTGTGCAGAACATAATATTGTATCGGATGTAGAGGTTATTAAAGTGTCTGAGGTGAATGAAGCCTACGAACGAATGTTGAAAGCGGACGTTCGCTATCGTTTTGTGATAGATATTGCCTCCTTGAAATAAAACATTTTAAAGCTGTAATACAGTGTGGGCCTAAGCTCCCGCCTTTTTTTTTATCTTTTTTATAAATTGATTGTACTGATTTGTAGTTTTTGAATAGAAACTCCTATTTTTGCTGCCCCGTTCGGGAAGGTGTGATAGCTCAGTTGGTAGAGCAATGGACTGAAAATCCATGTGTCGCCGGTTCAACCCCGGCTCGCACCACTTAAAAGACTCAACTTTTGTTGGGTCTTTTTTTTATTCAACGCCCGGATTATTGATTCTCACCGGGGTAATCCTTCTGTTTGTAAAACAGTTGCCTTAAATATTTAAACAGTTGGGCACAATAAAAAAAAACCTGTTAACAAATTGAATTTTTTTGTGAAAACAATGTCCAATAACCGGGGCCTGTTTTTTCTTAATAAGTTATGTTTGACCCAAAGCAGATAGAAGAGAAAATAAAGCAATCCGATTGGTGGCAAAAGGCATCTATCACGGTTGATAGTCACTACTGCAATGCAAGCGGTGTAATGCTAACGCATCATCTGCAGAAGGTGCATGATAATGTGGAGGCTATTTTTCGGCAGGCAGCAACTGGTTTTTACGGACACCTGTTTAGCCTGTTGGAGCAACTAAACATTGCTAAAGAAGAATTAAAAAGCGAATTAAAAATAGTGGCGCTTTTGCATGATATCGGTAAAACAGCAGAAGACAAGTCAATGCTTATCCCTCATCCATTAACGGGCAAGCCGGTACATAAGCGGCATGGATTGGTAAGTTTGATGGCTGCGATGGAAATTGCAGGTCCTTATCTGGAAACTTTGGAAGCAAGACGGGCACATATTTATCGAACCATAGAGTTGCATGATATGTCCTATGGATTATTCCGGGAACACCAGGAAACCCATATCATTCCGCCGTATAACACGTGGACCGCCATCAATCATAAAATCCATTCGTTGCCTGCTGTAGGTTTATTGTACTTGCTTGTTTTTAAACTGGCCGATATACATGGTCACGATAATATTGCGGATGTTGTTTGGTTTTATCGTACCGCAAAGGAAAATTACTTTGCACAGTTGCACATTGATTTACCAATTCCCGAAGAATCGGATATTCGTTGAGCAACGTATTGATTCACTACGCAAGTTCATTTTAACAAAGGGAATGATAATTGAGAACTATTTTGGTAAAGTGTAAATTTTGGGATCGTTGAACCAGAAATCCAGCATCGCTGCATTCATTTGAGATGTAACCTCTTAAAATATCAGAAACGGATTACATTGAAGAAAGTAAACGTTTAAATGTTTGTTGATCGATTCTTTTGTAGTCGGAATTACAATGCATTACAAATAAATTAAATACACATGAAAGGAACAGTATCAAAATTATTTTTAGACTTCTTTAATAGTGAGAAGGCGGGAGGCTTGATATTAATAGGGTGTACATTTTTATCCATCATTATTGCAAACAGTATTTTTGGAGCTGGGTATCTTCATTTTTGGCACCAAAGTATTGGCTTCGAAAATGGAAACATACACCTGAATCATCCCATTGAATACTGGATCAATGATGGGCTGATGGCCGTCTTTTTTTTATTGGTTGGGTTGGAGATTGAACGGGAAATTTACATAGGCGAGTTATCAACTTTAAAAAATGCTTCACTGCCATTTTTTGCAGCAATTGGTGGTATGCTGGCTCCTGCTATTTTACACTTTGTAGTCAATAGCGGATCTGCAACACAGGCAGGCTTTGGCATTCCGATGGCAACGGATATTGCCTTTGCTTTAGGGATTCTTTCGTTGCTGGGAGATCGGGTACCAGTTTCACTAAAGATTTTTTTAACGGCATTCGCTATTATCGATGATTTGGGCGCTATCGTCATGATTGCTTTGTTTTATACTGATACATTTTTACCGGGCTATTTTGGTGCAGCCATTGGAATATTTTTATTGTTGCTTATTTTGAACCGGTTAAAAATCCGAAACCTGATGTTTTACCTTGTACCCGGAGTGGTTATGTGGTATTGTATGTTACAGTCAGGCGTACATGCAACTGTAAGTGGGGTGCTATTAGCCTTTGCAATTCCTTTTGGCAATGGAGATGAAAAATCCACCTCATACCTGCTACAGCACCATCTGCACAAACCAGTTGCCTTTGTGATACTTCCCTTATTTGCTCTGGCAAATACAGGTATTGTGTTTGCCACCGGCTGGCACTACGAGCTGGCATCCAAAAACAGTATTGGTATTTTATTGGGATTAATAGTAGGTAAGCCTTTGGGTGTGTTGCTTTTTTGTTTTGCTGCAGTTAAACTAAAAATCAGTAGCCTCGCAGATGATATCACCTGGAAGCAAATCATTGGCGCTGGTATCTTAGGGGGTATTGGATTCACAATGTCCATCTTTATTACGTTACTGGCTTTTAAGGATGCAGAAATCATTGTTGGGGCAAAAATTGCAGTAATGTTTTCTTCCATTGTGGCAGGGCTTATTGGATATATTTATCTATATTTCAACACCAAGCCTTCTGAACCCACAGTTGATTCTATTTCCATATCTTAAAAAAGATTTGCTAAAACAATTGTATATAAAAGAATGAAATAGGACTAAATATCTGTTATCAATACCGTTTGTAAGATATTTTAAATAATGGTTCAAAAGGTTGCATTCACGCTTAATTTGTTGTAACTTTTTAGTCTAAATTCACTTTTTTATGAAACAATACCATGTCATTTCACGAATCGCAATTTATTTACTAAGTTTTGTTTTGTTTTTATTTGGGGTTTTTCATTTTATATATCCACATGACCTGTTGGTTTTTGTTCCCAATTTTTTACCAGGGGGCATTAACTGGGCGTATATTGTAGGTGCAGCTTTTATTTTAGTATCCATTTCTTTTTTAACCAATCGAATGGTAAAAATTTCCGGTTATGTGCTTGCAGTGCTTCTTCTCATTTTCATTTTATCGATTCATGTGCCGAATTACCTTAACGCAGGCGATAAGGAGATGAGGCAAATGGCTTTGATCAATATCTTGAAAGATACCGCCATTTTTGGTTTTGCCTTGCATATTGCGGCGGGCGCTCATCATCAGAAGTTGCATCTGGAAGAATCCGATTAATAGTTGCTATTTCTGGCTAACATTTGATTTTACACAAATTGGCAAATTGCCATGATTGAAAACACCATGGATGGTATATGACTGCTTGCGTATTGATAAATCAGGTTTGATGGTACGAATATTTTCATAGGAGAATCCTCTTCCATTCCGATTTTTTGTTACGTCATTTTCCTTAAACTTTCTTTATAAAAATGTTTTTACTTTTTCAATCACTGCTTTTAAATTGCTGATATCTTGTCCGCCGGCAGTAGCAATATTGCTTTGCCCGCCGCCGCCGCCTTTTATTAATCCGGCAATATGTTCCTTAATGATTTTGGCCGCATCCAGTTTTTTTGCAGCAACCACGGTTTCTGATATACCAAGTGCAACAAAGGCCTTACCATCAATATTGGTGCAAAGTACCACCACAGAATCATGCAGGTGATTGTTGATGTCTACACTTAATTTCTTTAGCGCATCTGCATTACTTACTTCAATGATTTCACCAACAAAGGTCACATTATTGATGATAGTATCTTTCTGCAATAACTCTTTGCGGATGCCAACGAGTTGTCTAGCTTCCAGTCCTTCAATTCTTTTGGACAACAAATTGTTTTCCGCCGCTAAGTTTTCAATGGACCTTTGAACGTCTTTTGGATTTTTTAATAACCCTTTGATAAGACTCATCTCGATAAATGTTTTATCGATATACTGTTCAGCAGCTAAACCGCAAACTGCTTCTATTCTGCGGACACCTGCCGCTACAGCAGATTCATGCTTTATTTTAAAGATGCCCAACTCGCCGGTACTACCCACATGGGTGCCGCCACACAATTCAATTGAATAATTTGAATCCATCACAACTACCCTTACCACATCGCCATATTTTTCTCCAAATAAAGCCGTCGCACCCAGTGCAATCGCTTCATCCTTGTGCATTGATTTTATCACCACAGGAATATTTTCCCTTATTTTTTCGTTCACTATTTTTTCAACTGCAGCTACACCTTCGTCCGTTACTTTGGCAAAATGCGAGAAATCAAACCGAAGATGCTCTTCATTTACAAGGCTTCCTTTTTGTGCCACGTGTTTGCCCAAAACTGATCGCAATGCTGAATGCATTAAATGAGTTGCGCTATGGTGTACAGTAACTTCTCTTCTTCTTTCAGCATTTACTTTTGCCAATGCTAATCCGTTTATTTCGATGGGTAGTTTGTCAGTAAAATGAATAATGAGGTCGTTTTCTTTTTTTGTATTGTTTACCTCAATGATTTCTTCGCCAAATTGCAAAGTGCCGGTGTCGCCAACTTGTCCGCCGCTCTCGGCATAAAAAGGAGTTGTATCTAAAATCAACTGATAGAATGCTTTCGTTTTAGAGGAAACCTTGCGATACTTGATTACCTGGCTTTTTGCTTCCAATGAATCATATCCAACAAATTGATTGGAAACATTGGCAATTAACGTAATCCAATCCTCGGTGTCCAGCACAGCCGCAGAGCGACTTCTATCTTTTTGTTGCTGCATTTCTTTTTGAAACCCGGCTTCATCCACGGTCAAATTATTTTCTGCTGCAATCAACGTTGTTAAATCAATAGGAAAACCAAACGTATCGTATAAATCAAAAGCCGTTTTTCCATCAATCACTTTTGTAGATTGTGATTGCAGAATGGTTTCATCAATTCTTTTCAAGCCCTTGTCCAGCGTCCTCAGGAAAGCATCTTCTTCTTCTTTGATCACTTTGCTGATAAAATCCAGTTGCAGGCTTAATTCTGGAAAAATT
>Ga0105045_10002147_pt1 | contig 16551 bp, 14 predicted proteins | sample MAT02_FD_78089 | JGI IMG/M metagenome (GOLD analysis project Ga0105045, IMG submission 78089) | Freshwater microbial communities from Lake Fryxell liftoff mats and glacier meltwater in Antarctica - MAT-02 (megahit assembly) | ecosystem: Environmental > Aquatic > Freshwater > Ice > Liftoff... | reverse complement strand
TGGGCACCGCCGCGCTGACCGCGACAGCGGGCGGGCGCAACCAGACCACCGTGGCAAGAATCACCAGCACGCCCGCCAGCGCATACGGCCACGGGTGGCTGCTACGGCCGAGCTTGTAGCCATGGCGCATGACAAAAAACTGACGGATCGCGGCACCGGCGAACATCATCAGGATCAGCACCAGCCAGTTCTGTGCATGGCTGTAGGTGAAACTGTAATGGTTGCTCAGCATCGCGAAAAGCACCGGCAGCGTGAAATAGGTGTTGTGCACACTGCGCTGCTTGGCGCGCTGGCCGTGGATCGGGTCCACCGGCTGGCCCTCGCGCAAAGCCTTCACCGTGGTGCGCTGGCCCGGGATGATCCAGAAAAACACATTTGCGCTCATGGCGGTGGCAATCATCGCGCCCACCAGCATGAAAGCCGCGCGCCCGGCGAACCAGTGACACGCCAGCCAGGACGCGAAACACACCACCAACAAGACCAGCGCGCCGACGATGGCATCGCCGTTCCTGCGCCGACCAAAGGTTTGGCAGATGACGTCGTAGACCATCCAGAACACCACCAGAAAGGCAATCGCAATGCTGATGGCCGCGCCGCTGGACCAGTTCATCCGCGCCGGATCGATCAGATAGACGCGCGGGTTCCACAGGTAGGACACGGTGAGCAAGGCAAAACCGGTCAGCCAGGTGCTGTAGGCCTCCCAGTAAAACCAGTGCAGATGGTCGGGCACGACCTTGGGCGCGACGGCGTATTTCTGCGGGTTGTAAAAGCCCCCGCCGTGCACTGCCCACAATTCGCCACCGACGCCGGCTTCCTTCAACGATCGGTCGGTGGGTGGCACCAGGCTGCTATCGAGGAACACGAAGTAGAACGACGAGCCGATCCAGGCAATGGCCGTGATCACATGCGCCCAGCGCAACAACAGGTTGGCCCAATCGAGGTAATAACTTTCCATGGCTCAGGCCTTTGGCAGGATCGGGCACTACGCCCGTGACTGTTCCCACTGTTCACCACTGCGGGCGCTGTGAACAGGAACGGGTCGCGAACAAGGACAGGCAGGCCGTCCGGCTCCGCTGCGACATGGCGAGCCAAGTGTATACAGTTTTGCGCACGCCTCAAACCCCGGCATTGCGCGCAAGCACAGAACCGATCGTACGCGACTGCAATAGCTGGGCCGCCACCGCGATCGCGATCACTTCCGGCTCCTTGCCCGGCACACCGGCAATGCCGATCGGAGAGGTGATGCGCGCCAGTTCGGAGGCGCCAAACCCACGCGCCTGCAGACGATGTTGAAAGGTGGCCCACTTGGTCCGGCTGCCGATCAGGCCGACATAGGGAAGATCGTCGCGCGCACGCATGCGCTGCAGGCAGGCAGCCACGATGTCGAGATCTTCGGCATGGCTGAAGCTCATGATCAGCACCCGGCTGTGCGGCACGAGGTCGGCCACCGCCGCATGCACCGGGTCCGAGTGTTCGGTCTGCACCTGCTCGGGCAGCGCATCGGGGAACAGACCGTCGCGGCTGTCGATCCAGCGCACCGCAAACGGCAGGCGAGCCAGCACCGGCACCAGCGCCTGGCCCACATGGCCCGCACCGAACAAGGCAACCGGTGTGACTGCGGCGCGCAGGCGTTGGCGCAACAAGGCCACCGATGCCGCGGTGACCGGCTCGAACTGCAGCGCCATCACGCCGCCACAGCACTGTCCCAGGCTCGGCCCGAGCGCAAAGCGCCGTTGCAGCGGCAGCGGCTCTGCCGCCAGGCAGGCCCTCGCATGGGCGATCGCTTCGTGTTCGACATGCCCGCCGCCAATCGTGCCGATGCAATCATGCGCAAAAACCGCCATCCAGGTTCCGGCCTCACGCGGCACCGATCCCTGGGTCGATGCCACGGTGACCCAGACCGCCGACTCCTGGGCCAGGCGGGACAAAGCGATATCGGCTGGCATCACGATGGGTTGGCGTCCTCACGTTCATGGCCTGCGGCAGGCGGGCCAACTGATGCACAGTATGCCTGCGCCTTGCGGGTGCACGCATCGGCCCGGATTGCCCGACAGGCATTGATAATTCGACTATTCCAACGCTGAGAGCCCCTGCGTGAAACCTATCCGCCACCCGTTGCTGCTCGCACTGGTTTCAATCGTCGGTGCCATGCTGGCCGCCTGCAGTGTGCCACCCCGGCCACCGGCTCCGCCAGTTCAGGCACCACTGCCGACTCCCGCACCGCCTGGCGCGATCCAGTCTGCGCCACCGGTCACTTCGCTGCCACCAGTCACCACGCTGCCGCCGGCGGTGCCGGCTCCTCCCGTCGCACCGCTGCCAACCGTGTCGTATGCGACCAGCGCATTGGCCTATCGCCGCGACGCGGCGACCCATTTATATGCCCATAACGCGGCGCGAATTTACAAGGGCATTCTCAAACCCCATCTGTACGCGATCGGCGTACTGGACGTCGACATCGACCGCCAAGGCCAGGTGACGCGCATCGATTGGCGACGCGCACCCCGCCATGCGCCCGAGGTCATGGCAGAAATCGAGCGCACGGTGCGCCGGGCAGCGCCCTACCCAATACCGGTGCGGTTGGGCCGGGTGACCTACACTGACGTCTGGCTCTGGGACAAGAGTGGCCAATTTCAACTCGACACGCTGACCGAAGGGCAGATGTAGCCACGCCACCGACGCACGGAGGCACCGGTGGCGCTCAGCGGGCGGGCGCCGCTGCGACGCTCAGGACCCCCGGTAGGTCGAATAGCTCCAGGGGCTCACCAGCAACGGCACGTGGTAATGCTGGTCGGGTTGGGCCACGCCGAAGTCCAGGCTCACCTGGTTGAGAAAATTTGGTTCGGGTAGCTGCACCTGCTTCTGGCGGAAGTAGCCCGCGACATCGAAGACCAGTCGGTACAGACCGCGCTGCAGGCTCTTGTCGTCATAAAGCAAGCCATCGGGATTGCGGCCATCGCGATTGAGCGTGAACTGCCTGGCAAGTGCGGCGGTACCCGATTGCACGGTGAACAAGCTGACTTGCATGCCAGCGGCCGGCACGCCGTGCATGGTGTCCAGTACATGTGTGCTCAATCCCATCGCAGTCCTCCTGTGGGGCAACCTTCGCCGCAGTCCCAGAGCGAATTCTCGGAGCGACCGCTGCACGGTAAAAAACAAAAGTGTATACAGTTTTAGTGACCGACGCTATCATGCCGACATGGAATCCTCGTCCACCTCGGTGATCGTGCAATCCTTGACCAAGGCCATCGTCGAACACCGTCTGCTGCCGGGCAGCAAGCTGGCCGAGCAGAAGCTGGCCGACCATTTCGGCGTCTCGCGCACCCTGGTGCGCCAGGCGCTGCTGCAACTCTCGCAGCACCAACTGGTAACGCTGGAACCCGCCCGCGGTGCCTTTGTCGCTGCCCCCTCGGTGGAAGAGGCGCGTCAGGTGTTCGCGGTGCGCCGCATGCTCGAATGCGAGATGGCGCGGGCGTTCGCCGCCCAGGTCACGCCCGCCAAGATTAAGGTGCTGCGCGCACATATCGCGCAGGAAAAAATCGCCATCGCGCAGGAAGATGCCAGCGGAAGGACCGAACTGCTCGGCGACTTCCATGTGCGCATGGCCGAACTGATGGACAACCCGGTTCTGGCCCAGCTGCTGGGCCAGCTGATCTCGCGCTGCGCCCTGATCACCCTGATGTACCAGAGCAGCCACGACGCCGGCCATTCGAACGAGGAGCATGTCGAGATCGTGCGCGCGCTGGCCGGTCGCGACGGCGAATTGGCGGCTCAGCTGATGGGCGAGCACCTTAGCCATATCGAGGCCCAGCTCACCTTCGATCGGACCTATCCCAGCAACGATATACGTCAGGCGCTGGCCTGAGAGCACAAAAAGGCAATCACCCGACCATGCCCGAATCGCTTCGCGTCTATGACGCCACCGCCCCCTACCCGCGTGACCTGATCGGTTACGGCCGCAACATGCCGCACGCCCGCTGGCCGGGCGGTGCCCGCATCGCGGTGCAATTCGTGCTCAACTACGAGGAAGGCGCAGAGAACGCGGTGTTGCACGGCGACCCGGCGTCCGAGCAGTTCCTGTCGGAGATGTTCAGCCCGGCTGCATTCCCGGCCCGCCACCTGAGCATGGAGAGCCTGTACGAATACGGCTCGCGCGCCGGCGTCTGGCGCATCCTGCGCGAGTTCGAGAACCGCAAATTGCCGCTGACCGTTTTTGGCGTGAGCATGGCACTGCAACGCCATCCGGAGCTGACCGCCGCTTTTCGGCAGCTCGGTCACGAGATCGCCTGCCACGGATGGCGCTGGATCAGCTACCAGTCCATGGACGAAGCCACCGAGCGAGAACACATGCGCATCGGCATGGAGATCATCGAACAGCTCACGGGCGAACGGGCGCTGGGCTGGTACACCGGGCGCGACAGCCCCAACACCCGCCGCCTGGTCGCCGACTACGGCGGCTTCGAGTACGACAGCGACTACTACGGTGACGACCTGCCGTTCTGGATGCGGGTGCGCAAGACCGATGGCAGCGTCGTGCCGCAACTCATCGTGCCCTATACGCTGGACACCAACGATATGCGTTTTGCCTCGGCGCAGGGCTTTGCGCAGGGCGACGACTTCTTCACCACCTTGCGCGATGCCTTCGACGTCTTGTACGCCGAAGGCGACCCGAACGGTGCCGATCGCCCCAAGATGCTCAGCATCGGCATGCACTGCCGTCTGCTGGGACGTCCGGCCCGCATCAAGGCCTTGCAGCGTTTCCTCGACCATGTGCAAGCGCACGAGCAGGTCTGGATCTGCCGCAGGCTCGACATTGCGCGCCACTGGCGGCGCACCCACCCCTACCCTGGCTGACCGAGAACCCCATGACCCTGGCACCGCTTACGCTGCAACAACTCAACGACGCCCCATCCGAACAGGCGCTGGCCATGGTCGATGGTCTGTACGAGCATTCACCGTGGATCGCAAAGCAGGCGCTGGCCAGCCGACCGTTTCGGTCGCTGGCCCACTTCAAGCATTGCATGTCCACGGTGCTGCGTGAAGCCAGCCGGGAACAGCAACTGGCGCTGGTTCGGGCCCACCCGGAACTCGCTGGCAAGGCGATGCGCGAGAACGCGCTGACGGCCGAATCGGCGAACGAGCAGAACAAGGCCGGACTGACGCAATGCACCCGCGACGAGCTGGCCCGCATCGCGCAACTCAACGCCGCCTATGCGCAGCGCTTTGGCCACCCGTTCGTGCTGGCGGTGCGCGGGCCGCGCGGCGACGGCCTGTCCAAGCAGGAAATTCTGGCCACTTTCGAACGGCGACTGCACAACCATCCCGAGGTTGAGCTGCAGGAAAACCTGCGCAACATTCACCGTGTCGTCGAACTGCGCTTGAACGACAAGTTCGGCATCACGCCTGCCCTGGGCAACCAGGTCTGGGACTGGCAGGAACAACTCAGCCAGTTCTCCGATCCGGGCTATGCCGAAAAGGGCCAGCTCACCGTCACCTACCTGACCGATGCGCACCGTGCCTGCGCGGCGCAGATCGCAAGCCGGATGCGGGAATGCGGCTTCGATCAGGTCGAGATCGATGCCGTGGGCAATGTCGTCGGCAGATACCACGCCCTGCAGCCCGGCGCGCGAAGCCTCATGACCGGCAGCCACTACGACACGGTGCGCAACGGCGGCAAGTACGACGGCCGATTGGGCATCTTCGTGCCGATGGCCTGCGTGCGCGAGTTTCACCGAGCGCAGATCCGATTGCCGTTTGCCATCGAGGTGATCGGTTTTGCCGAGGAAGAGGGGCAGCGCTACAAGGCCACGTTTCTGGGCTCGGGCGCATTGATCGGCGACTTCCGAGCGCAGTGGCTGACGCAGCAAGATGCTGATGGCATCACGATGCAGCAGGCGATGGAACATGCCGGATTGCGCGTGCCGGACATCGCCAAGCTGCAGCGGGACCCGGCGAACTACCTGGGCTTCGTCGAAGTGCATATCGAACAAGGACCGGTGCTCAGCGAGCTCGACCTGCCGCTGGCGGTGGTCACCTCGATCAATGGCAGCGTGCGCTACCAGGTCGAGATCGTTGGCACGGCCTGCCATGCCGGCACTACGCCGATGGACCGTCGCAGCGATGCGGCGGCGGGCGCAGCCGAAGTGATTCTGGCGGTCGAACAGCGCGCCATGCAGGACGCCGATTCGGTGGCCACGGTCGGACAGCTGACCGTGCCATCGGGCTCAGTCAACGTGGTTCCGGGGCGCTGTCAGTTGTCACTCGACATGCGCGCGCCGACCGACGCCCAGCGCGATGCGCTCGAACGCGACCTGCTGGCCGCGCTGCAGGCCATCTGCGAGCGCCGCCAGCTGCGCTACACGCTGGAAGAAACCATGCGCGCTGCAGCCGCGCCAAGTGCAACGGTTTGGCAGGCGCGTTGGGAACACGCAGTCCAGGCGCTCGGCGTGCCACTGCACCGCATGCCCAGCGGGGCCGGCCACGACGCGATGAAACTGCACCAGGTCATGCCGCAGGCGATGCTGTTCGTGCGCGGCCAGAACGCGGGCATCAGCCACAACCCGCTCGAATCCACCACCAGCGATGACATGGAGCTGGCAGTGCATGCCTTCTCGAACCTGCTGCGCGAAACCGCGGCCGATCTCTGAAAACGACATTCCCATGAACACCTACCAGCAACTCGACGCCTGGATCGACCAGCATTTCGACGAACAGGTCCGCTTCCTGCAGGAACTGATCCGGGTGCCCACCGACACGCCGCCCGGCAACAACGCGCCGCATGCAGAGCGCACCGCGCTACTGCTGCAGGACATGGGCATAGCCACCGAAAAGCATGCCGTGCCTCAGGCCGAGGTGCAGGCCGTGGGCATGGAGTCGGTGACCAACCTGGTGGCACGCCGCCGCTATGGCGACGGCCGCACCGTGCTGCTCAACGCCCATGGCGATGTGGTGCCGCCCGGCGAAGGTTGGACGCACGACCCCTATGGCGGCGAGATCGACAGCGGCCGCATCTATGGCCGGGCGGCGGCCGTCAGCAAATGCGATTTCTCGACGTACACCTTCGCGGTGCGGGCGCTTGAAGCGGTCGCGCGACCGACCAAGGGCAGTGTGGAACTGCTGTTCACCTACGACGAAGAGTTTGGCGGCGAGATCGGTCCGGCCTGGTTGCTCAAGCACAAAATCATTCATCCCGACCTGATGATCGCCGCCGGCTTCAGCTACCAGGTCATCACCGCGCACAACGGCTGCCTGCAGATGGAGGTCACGGTGCACGGCAAAATGGCGCATGCGGCGATTCCCGACTCCGGCGTCGACGCGATCCAGGCCGCAGTCACCATTCTGAACCAGCTCTACGCGCAGAACACGCTGTACCGGTCGATCACGTCAAAGGTGGAGGGCATCCAGCACCCCTACCTCAACGTCGGCCTGATCGAGGGCGGCACCAACACCAATGTGGTGCCAGGGCGCGCCAGCTTCAAGCTCGACCGGCGCATGATCCCGGAGGAAAACCCGGCCGAGGTCGAGGCCGCTCTGCGACGGATCATCGAAGAGTCTGCAGCGTCGATTCCCGGTGTCACGGTAGGCATTCGGCGCATGCTGCTGGCCAAGGCGATGCGCCCGCTGCCGGGCAACCAGCCGCTGGTGTCGGCGCTGCAGCAACACGGCGAGCAGGTATTCGGCGAGCCGATCCCGGCACTGGGAACCCCCTTGTACACCGACGTGCGCCTGTTCTGCGAGGCCGGCATCCCTGGCGTCATCTACGGTGCCGGGCCGCGCACCGTGCGCGAGTCGCATGCCAAGCGCGCCGACGAGCGGCTCGAACTCGAGGACTTGCGCCGCGCCACCAAGGTCATTGCGCGCAGCCTGCACGACCTGCTGGGCTGAGCGCGTGAGAGGCCGCGGCAGCATCGGATGAGAACGGGGAATCGTCGACCCGCGTTTTGACGCCTCCCGGGCTGCTGGCCCCGGCACCCATTGGCGCGAGCGGTGGGTTGGCATGTCGCTTGCATTGCGTCCTGCACAAGGCTCGGCTATTGCCGCACCCCTGTCCACAAAACCCTGGAGATGCCATGTCCATCCAACGCCGCGATTTCATGCACGGTATTGCCGCACTGACGGCCCCGACACTGTTTCCCGCCACGGCCTGGGCTCAAAACTGGCCCAGCCAGCCGATCAGACTGATCGTGACCTTCCCGCCCGGTGGCTCCAGCGACATCGTCGCGCGGCTGATCGGTCCGGCGCTGGCCGAGAAACTCGGGCAGCCCGTTGTGATCGACAACAAGCCCGGCGCGGCGTCAACCATCGGTGCCGCCGCCGTGGCCACTGCCCAGCCCAATGGCTACACGATGCTGATGTCCAATTCCTCGCCGATGTCGATCTCGCCAGCGCTGATGGAAAAACCGTCCTACGACCCGATCAAGAGTTTCAGCCACCTGACCTATATCGGTGCCGTTCCGACCGTGCTGGTGGTGCATCCATCGGTGCCGGCGAAAGATTTTGCCGGCTTCATCGCCTGGGCCAAGGCGCAGAAGGAAGCCGTACCGTTTGGCAGCGGGGGTGCCGCATCGGTCGGACACATCATCGGCGAGATGCTGGCGCAGAAGGCGGGTATCAAGATGCTGCACGTTCCCTACAAAGGTGCAGGTCCGATGCGCAATGACCTGCTCGGCGGCCAGCTCAAGGTGGCCATCGACGCGCTGCCACAAAACCTGCAGTTTCAGCAAAGTGGCCAGTTGCGCCTGCTGGCGGTCACTGCGCAACAACGCGCCGCAACCGCACCGGACGTACCGAGCGTCGTCGAACTGGGTTACCCGTCTTTGGTGGCAGAGAACTTTGTCGGCATTTCCGCCCCGGCCGGCCTGCCCAACGACGTGGCGCGCCGGTTCCAGCAGGCGGCCGACCAGGTACTGCAAATGCCCGATATCCAGTCCAAGCTGCGCCAGATGGGTTTTGTGCTGGCGATCAAATCGCCCGCCGAGTTCACCGAATTCGTGCGCCAGCAGGTGCTGGCCTGGGCACCGGCGGTCAAGCAGACGGGGGCCACGATATGACGCCACCACCCGCGCGCGTTGCAGTGGCGTTGTTCGGGCCGCAGGGCAAGGGCAGCTTCAACGAGTCCGGCCTGCGCGGCGCGTTGCGCGCCCGAGAACGCGGCCATGCGGTGCAGGTGCACTGGATCGGTGCAGCGGCAACCGAAGACCGGGCACACCATCTGCGCCAGATCTGTGCCGCCGGCCTGGACCTTCTGGTGGCCCATGGCGGCCAGGGCGACGAACCGGTGTCCCTGGTCTGTGGAGATTTTCCCGAGATGCGGTTCGCCATCACCCAGGGGCACACGACAGCAGCCAACCTCGCCTGCTACGAGGTGTTGCAGGAGCAGTCCGCCTTTCTGGCCGGTGTCCTGGCCGCGCTGCAGACGCGGTCCGGCATCGTGGCGCATCTGTCGGGTGAGCGGGTACGCCCTGGCCTCAAGGGCCGGGCCGCATTCGCCCACGGAGTTCGCGCCGCAGGCAACGACTGCCGGCTCCTCACCACCTTCATCGGCAACCAGCACGATCCCGAACGCGCATACGGCGTTACCCACGACCTGCGCCACGGCGGAGCCGACATCGTGTTCGCCATGATCGATGGCGGTCGCGACGGCGTCAGTCAGGCCTGCCGCGAGCTGCGCATGCAGCAGATTGGCAACGTGCTGGACTGGGTGGAACGCGATCCGTCGGTGTTCCTCGCCTCGGCGGTGGCAGATTCGGGCAGCTGCGCGCTGCAGGCGATCGAAGACCATGCCCAGGACCGGTTTGCGCCACAGACGATCCAGCGCTACGGCCTGGAGAATCCCGACTGCGTGCGCCTGGTCTGCGGCGTCGCGGTATCGCAGCAGCAGCAGGCGGCTCTGGCGCACTGGCAGCAGCAGTTGCTGACGGGTGCGGTACAACCCGATACCGAGTACGCAGGCGAAGAGTTCGGCTGAGAGCGTGAGGGGCCATCCGGCGCAAACCGAGGCCCGGCCGACCGTCAGGCCATCGGGTTGGCGGAGCAGGCGGTTTGCGCTGTGCCTACTTGGTCAGGAACGCAAGGAGTTTGCTGGCGAACTTGCCATAGGGCGGCATCATGAACTTCAGCATCGAAAAACGCGCCTGGTAAAAAACCGGCCTCAGCTTGGAGAAGGTGATGAAGCCTTCCTTGCCGTGGTAGTGGCCCATGCCCGACTCGCCCACGCCGCCAAAAGGAAGGTCGTGCTGGCCGACATGGAACAAGGCGTCATTCACCGTCACCCCACCGGACATCACCCGATCGAGCAGCATTTGCACCACCTGCGGGTCGTTGCTGAACGGATAGATGGCCAAGGGCCGAGGCCCCGCGTTGATGGTCTTCACCACCTCTTCGAGCATCTGGTAGCCGCGGATCGGCAGGATAGGGCCAAAAATTTCGCGCTGCCACACGATGCTGTCAGCAGGCGCATCGAGAACGATACACGGGGCGATCTTGCGCGTGGCGGTGTCGTAAGCCGGCCCTGGCACAAGCTGCACGATGCGCCCACCGCGCTCGCGAACGTCGTCGAGTGCCGTGAGCAATCGGTCAAAAGCCGTCTGATCGATGATCGATGTGTAGTCCGGCGAAGCGAGCGATGGATAGCGTTTGGGCACGATCCGCTGCGCCGCCGTCACGAAGTCGTCGATGCGGTTCTGCGGCATCCACAGATGGTCGACCGAGATGCAGATCTGCCCCGCGTTCAGGTACTTGACGAACAGGATGCGCTGGGCCGCCAGCGCGAGCGGAAAGTCGTCACACAGGATGGCCGGTGCCTTGCCACCGAGTTCGAGCGTGACCGGAACCAGGTTCTGCGCTGCTGCCACCATCACCGCGCGGCCGGTCTGGCCGGAACCAGTGAACAGCAGATGGTCGAACTTGAGTTTCGAAAACGCGATGCCCACCCCACCCACCTCGTCGAAGAACTGCAGCTTCTCGGGCGGGAGATAGGCGGGCATCCTGTCGATCAACAGCCGGGCCAGGTTGCGCGAGTTCTCGCTCATCTTGACCATGGCCCGGTTACCGGCGGCAAAGATAGAGATCAGTGGAACCATGCTCAGGTTGACCGGAAAGTTCCACGGCACGATCACGCCCACCACGCCCAGCGGTTGCGGAATTACGCGGTTGCGCGCGCCCAGGTAGGTGCGCAGGTCGATCGCGCGGCGTTGCGGCTTGATCCAGCCACGCAGGTGTTTGACGACATGGTCGATGCCGTCGATGGCAGGGAAAATCTCGGACAACAGCGTCTCGTGGACCGACCGATGGCCGTAATCGGCGCTGATCGCATCGCACAGCGCCTCTTTGTTGTCGCGAATGAAGCGCTGCAAGCTGCGCAGGTCGGCCACCCGTTCGTCCAGAGACGGTACCGGATGGGCCAGGTAGGCCTGGCGTTGCAAAGCCAAGGCCAGCTCCAGGGGGGATGGGATATCGTTTTTCACGAGGTGGCTCCTGTCTCTACGAGACCTACGACCAGTATGGCGCAGCTTACCCGCAAAGGGCGCGCGTCGCCACGCGACACCTTCTCGACCATACACCTGTATAAACACGGCGTAGCAGGCAGCCATTGGATGCATTGGCCTGGCTCTGTCCACCCCCCGAACCGAACGATACGCGGAACCTTCCATGAACCAAGACCTTTCCCCGGCCGAACACGCACTTCGCGAAGCTGCGCGCGAATACCACCGCAGCCCGACCCGCGGCAAAATTTCGGTGACGCCGACCAAGGCCTTGTCAAATCAGCGTGACCTGTCGCTGGCCTACTCACCCGGCGTCGCCTACCCCTGCCTGGACATCCAGGCCGACCCCTCGCTGGCGGTGGAATTCACCTCGCGTGGCAACCTGGTCGGTGTAATCACCAATGGCACTGCAGTGCTGGGCCTGGGTGACATCGGTCCATTGGCCGCCAAGCCGGTGATGGAAGGCAAGGGCTGCCTGTTCAAAAAGTTTGCCGGTATCGACGTGTTCGATATCGAACTGGCCGAGCGCGACCCGGACAAACTGGTCGAGATCATCGCGGCCATGGAGCCCACATTGGGCGGCATCAACCTGGAGGACATCAAGGCACCGGAGTGCTTCTATATTGAGCGCAAGCTGCGCGAGCGCATGAATATCCCGGTATTCCACGACGACCAGCACGGCACGGCGATCATTTCAGCTGCTGCGTTGCTCAATGGGCTGGAGCTGGTCGGCAAAGACATCGCCACGGTCAAGCTTGCCGTCTCGGGCGCGGGTGCAGCCGCACTGGCGTGTCTGGACGTGATGGTCGGCCTGGGCGTGTTGCGCAAGAACATTTTCGTGTGCGACTCCAAGGGCGTCATCTACCAAGGCCGCCCCGGTGGCTTCGACGAATCGAAACAGCGGGTCGCGCAGGACACCGACGCGCGCACCCTGGCCGACGTGGTCCAGGATGCCGATGTGTTCCTGGGATGCTCCGGCCCTGGCGTGTTGACGCAGGCCATGGTCAAGACCATGGCACGCGCACCGATCATCCTGGCGCTGGCCAACCCCGAGCCGGAAATCCGGCCCGAGCTGGCCAAGGCTGCGCGCCCCGACTGCATCATTGCCACTGGCCGCTCGGACTATCCGAACCAGGTCAACAACGTGCTGTGCTTCCCGTACATCTTCCGGGGGGCGCTCGACTGCGGAGCGACCAAGATCACCGAAGAGATGAAGCTGGCCTGCGTGCGCCAGATCGCTGACCTGGCCAAGGCCGACATCAGCGAAGAAGTCGCCAATGCCTATGCCGGCAAGGAACTGCTGTTTGGCCCCGACTACCTGATTCCCACACCGTTCGACTCGCGGCTGATCATGCGCATCGCGCCAGCCGTCGCCCAGGCGGCCGCCGACTCCGGCGTGGCGACGCGGCCCATCAAGGACATGGACGCCTATCGCCTGCAACTCTCGCGCTTCGTCTACCAGACCGGCATGTTCATGCGGCCGGTCTTCATGGCCGCCAAGACAGTTCCCGCCGCCGCCAAGCGCGTGGCGTATGCCGAAGGCGAGGACGACCGGGTCTTGCGCGCTGCCCAGGTGGCGGTCGACGACGGCCTGGCGCATCCGATCTTGATCGGGCGGCCTGCCGTCATCGAGGCCCGGCTGGCCAAGGCCGGACTGCGCCTGAAGCTGGGTGTGGACGTGGAGAACGTCAATCCCGAGGACGATCCGCGTTTTCGCCTTTATTGGGAGGCTTACCACAGACTGATGGGACGGCGCGGCATCTCGGTGGAAGCGGCCAAGGCCGCCGTGCGGCGCTCCAACACCACGATCGCTGCGCTGATGGTGCACCTGGGCGACGCCGACGCGATGCTGTGCGGCCTGGTCGGGCGGTTCGACACCCATCTGGACCATGTGCGCGACATCATCGGCGTGCGCAAAGGGGCCTTTGGCCTGGCCACGCTCAACGCGCTGATGCTCGACCGACACACCCTGTTCATCGCCGACACCCATGTCAATGAAGACCCCAGCGCCGAACAACTGGCCAGCATTGCGCTGATGGCTGCCGAAGAGGTGCGGGGTTTCGGCCTGCCGCCCAAGGTGGCCTTCCTGTCGCACTCCAACTATGGAACCTCACAACGCAAATCGGCCATCAAGATGCGCCAGGCTCACGAACTTTTCACGCAATTGGCACCCGGTATCGAGTGTGACGGCGAGTTGCACGGTGACGCGGCCTTGTCCGAAGCGATCCGGCGCAACGCCCTGGTGGACAGCAAGCTCGAAGGCGCGGCCAACATCCTGATCTGCCCCAACCTGGATGCTGCCAACATCCTGTTCAACGTGCTCAAGATCACCGGTGGCCACGGGGTAACGGTAGGCCCGATCCTGCTGGGCGCTGCGGCGTCGGCGCATGTGAACACCCCTTCGGCGACGGTACGGCGGGTGGTCAACATGACGGCGCTGGCAGTCGCCAATTCGGCGCACAAGACCAGCGGGTAAGAGACTCGCCATGGCCGCCGCCAGTTTGCTCGCGCTGATCGACGACATCGCCTCCGTGCTCGATGACGTGGCGGCGATGACCAAGGTCGCCGCGCGCCAGGGCATCTCGGCGGCGGACGACGTGGCTGCAATGACCCAGATGGCAGCCAAAAAGACGGCCGGCGTTCTGGGCGACGATCTGGCGCTCAATGCACAGCAAGTCGCAGGCGTGCGCGCCGATCGTGAGCTGCCGGTGGTCTGGGCAGTGGCCAAGGGCTCGTTGCGCAACAAGGCCATCCTGGTGCCGGCGGCGTTGGCCATCAGCGCGATCGCACCCTGGGCCATCACCCCCCTGCTGATGCTCGGCGGCCTGTTTCTTTGCTTTGAAGGTGCCGAGAAAGTGTTGCACGCGCTGGCGCGCCGCACCGACCAAGAGGACGAACACCGCCAGAAGCTGGCGCGCGCCGTGGCCGACCCGCAACTCGATCTGGTCGCCTTGGAGAAGGACAAGGTCACGGGTGCGATCCGCACCGACTTCATCCTGTCGGCCGAAATCATCGTCATCACGCTGGGCACAGTGGCTACCGCGGGCTTCAGCGAGCAGGTGGCGGTGCTGGTGGGTATCTCGCTGCTGATGACCGCAGGGGTCTACGGCCTGGTAGCTGGCATTGTCAAGCTCGACGATGCCGGCCTGTACCTCAACCGCCAGGCCGCGCGCTGGAAACAAGCCCTCGGCCGCGGCATCGTTGCGACGGCACCCTGGTTGATGAAGTTCTTGTCGGTGGTTGGCACCGCCGCCATGTTCCTGGTCGGTGGCGGCATCCTGGTGCATGGCGTGCCCATCGCGGGCCACGCGCTGTCAGACTTCGCCGCGCCGCTGGGCTGGGCGTCGCCGGTGGTCACCGCTCTGGGCAATGCGGTGACCGGCCTGGCGGCTGGATTGGTCGTCGTGGGAACATTGCAGCTGTTCCAGTTCGTGCGGGGAAAGGTCGCAAACGGTCCGCGTTGAGCCGTTTCTGAACTCGGCCCATCGCTGCGATACGCCGGCAGCGGTACTCCGTCATTACCACGGTAAAGTGGTATGCATGATGCCATGCAAAAACAGCAGTCCAAGTTGACCTCCCAAGGGCAGGTGTCGGTGCCAGTGCAGCTGCAGGTGCGCGAGTACCTGCATTTGAGCCCAGGGTCGGTGTTGTTATGGACGCAGCTAGACGGCCGTATCGTGGTCGAGCGCGCCAAACGCCACAGCACCGCCGAGGTCCATCAAGCGTTGTTTCCCGCAGGCATGGTGGGTGGTGAGCTCCGCGCACAGGTAGTTTCGCGCCAAACCTCAACTCGGGTTTTCGGACTGCCTGGTGTTAGAGATCGCGCGCAAGGCCGGGCACTTGCCGTTGGCAAGCTTTGACGTCAAGCTGGCCAAGTTGGCAGACATTCGCAAACTCTGATGGTGCCGCTCAAGGAGCCTTGGCGTAGCGCAGGTACGGCAGCTTGATATCGATGCTGCCGAATTTTTGCCGCGCGGCGGCATCGTCGAGCGCCAGCGAGACGATCACGTCCTGGCCTGGCATCCAGTTGGCGGGCGTGGCGATCGGCGCACCGTCTGTCACCTGAATGGCGTCGAGGGCACGCAAAATCTCGGCAAAGTTGCGACCCACCGACATCGGGTACGACATCGTGAGACGAATCTTCTTGTCCGGGCCGATGATGAATACCGTGCGAACGGTGGCGCTGTGCTGGGGTGTCCGGCCATCGGGCAAGTAGGCATCGGCGGGCAGCATGTCGTACAACTTCGACACCTGCAGCGAGCGGTCGTCGATGATCGGAAAATTGGCTGGCGCACCGGCAAAGGCCTCGATGTCCCGCTTCCACTTGAGGTGTTCTTCCACGCTGTCGACCGACACGCCCATCACCTTGGTATGGCGCTTCTCGAACTCCCCTGCGAGCTGGGCCACCGCGCCAAACTCGGTGGTGCATACCGGCGTGAAATCCTTGGGGTGGGAGAAAAGGATGGCATAACTGTCGCCGATCCACGCATGCAGGCTGAGCTGGCCCTGCGTGGAATCTGTCGTGAAATCCGGGGCTACATCGTTGAGTCGCAGTGACATGAACTATCTCCTTGGAAAGAGGTTGAAAAATTGGGCGCGCAGGGCACACCCGTCGCAATCCATACTAGCACCCCAAACGCAGATGCCGACTCCGACGGGACTCTCAAAGCAAATGTGGCTTTGCCACTTTGCTTGACCCACGGGGACGGGAATGACGCAGTCATTTCCTGGGGGAACTGAGCCGCCATGCCAACAGGGATGGCTGGCTGCAGAGATGGCTTGCTGCAGGGATTACCAGCCCAGTCAATACCGCGCAGGGTCGGAGTCAGCAAGGTCAAAACGATCCAGGGAAGAAGAAGCGCTGCGTGGGCGGTACGACTCCTTTGTCGTTCAGACCGACGTGCACTATCCGACCGACATCAATTTGTTGTTCGATGCCATGCGCAAGGTGGTCACCCTTACCGCGCAATGGTGCGAGGACCGTGGCATGAGCGATTGACGCCAACACGCCTACAACACCAGGCAGCTCAAGCGCCTCATGCGAACGGCGCAGAACAAGAAACGCTCGCAG
>Ga0105045_10002146_pt1 | contig 16564 bp, 6 predicted proteins | sample MAT02_FD_78089 | JGI IMG/M metagenome (GOLD analysis project Ga0105045, IMG submission 78089) | Freshwater microbial communities from Lake Fryxell liftoff mats and glacier meltwater in Antarctica - MAT-02 (megahit assembly) | ecosystem: Environmental > Aquatic > Freshwater > Ice > Liftoff... | reverse complement strand
GTCCGAAAAGACAAAGCTCGATGTGACGCCGGGATAGAAGAACGAGTTGCGCTCTTCGGGGATGGTGGACGTCCAGTCGTTACGGCCCGTGACCGTGACGTAGAGATAGTTGTGGTAGTTGGCTACGGCCTGTGCGTAGGCGCTTACCTGACGGCGCTGCTGCAGGTTCGTGCGGTTAGTGCGCACGTTCGTGTTGTTGGCCGACACAAAGTTCGGATCGAGAAAATCACGGCCGAGCAAGCCGCTTACTTCCGAACGTAAGTCGAATACCTGATTGCCTACGAGGCCTGAGATGGAAAAGTTCTTCGTGAGCTGCCGACGATTGATGTTCAAGACCGTCTGTGCGGTCAGGTTACGAACAACGTCGGTGGCTTGGTCGAGAATACCATTGTTGTCGTTCGCCACACCGGCGCTTTCAGGGTGCCGCAGGATCAGATTCTCATTGGTGTAGCCGTCGGATCCGATGTTGGTCTTGAGAGAGCCCCATGCGAATGGCGTGAGCGTGATGCCCATGTTGACGTTGAGGCGACCGTTGCGCGAATTGAGGCGATTCTTGTTGACGCTGAAATACGGATTGTCCGTTTCCGTGTTCGCGGACAGTGCGGTGATCCGCCGACGGTTACCCGAGGGGGAGAGGAAGTCGCGCGCGTCATCCGTCTGCGGCCAGAGCAGGAGGCCGATCAGCGGACCGTTGGGCCCCTTGAGCGCCTGGTCGTTGTCCGACTGCACGTACAACACCGACAGATCGGTGTTCAACCAGCGCGTGACCTGTGCACCGGTGCGACCAGTAAGGTTGAAGCGCGTGAGCTCGGAATTCGGGATCACCGATCCCTGCAGGTTCGCCGCAAGACCAAGTCGATAGTTGATGCGGTTATCCGCAGTGGCACCGCTCGCCGTCACATTATGCTGCTGCGAGACCGCCGTCTGGAAGAAGCCGTCCACGTTGTCGAAGAATTGGGTGCCCGCCGGATAGGGAGCACCAAAATACGAAAACGCATTGAGCAGATCACCCGTCGTGCCCGATGGCGCGTACGTATTCTGCACGACCGGCTGCCCACGCGTCTGGTCGATGCGCGCGCGATTAGTGTATTCGAGCGTACTCGTACCGGCCTTTCCGCGCTTGGTCGTGATCACAATCGCACCGTTGGCGGCATCGATACCGTACAGCGCGGCGGCCTCCGGACCCTTGAGTACCACCAGCGTTTCGATGTCTTGCGGATCGATGTCGGCGGCGCGATTGGTGAAGTCCACCCCGCGATTGCTGAAGGCGGTCAGCGATCCCGGTGCGTCCGATGCCAGTGACTGTGTATTAAACGTTTTGTTGTCGAGCGGCAGACCGTCGATGATCATGAGCGGCTGGTTGCTGCCGCTGATCGAACTCACACCACGAATGGTGATCGACGATGACGCGCCCGGCACGCCCGACGTGCTCGTGACTTCTACGCCGGCTACGCGGCCCTGCAACCCGTTGATGAAGTTCTCGCGGCCGGTCTGTGCGATGTCGGCGCCCTGCACGGTCTGTTGCGACGTGCCCAGGCTGCGCCGCTGCGTGGTCTCGCCGAGTGCCGTGACCACCATGGCGTCGAGTGCCGTGGGAACCTTCACCAGCTGAATGTTGAGCACCGACTCGGCGCCCACGGTGCGCTCCTGCGGCACGTAGCCGATCAGCCGATATTGCAAGACCTGGCCAACCTCCGCGCGAATGGAGTAGTCGCCGTTGGTGTTGGTCTGTGCGGACTGTGTAGTCCCCCTGACCACCACGGAGACACCGGACAGCGGCGCGGAGAGGTCACGCGTCACTTTACCGGTCACCGTTTTCTGCTGCGCCCAGCCAGGGGTGGCGCAGAGCAGGGTGCCCATGAACACCGTGAGTATTCGTTGCTTCATCATGAAGGGTGCCGGGTGGTGGGAATCGGTGCGCCAGCCAACGACTATCTGGAAAACGCCCGCTTGAAGTTCTCCACCTTATCTCCCCCAGTGGACCCTGTCAAATGCTCCGCTCAATTAATAGGATGCACGCAGACCACGCATTTCCCCTTGACCAGAATGGCGTAGTGACCAGTTTCCACGAGGGGACGATCTGCCGTTCTGATACGGCGCCGCCGCCGCACCAGAGAAACCGCTTGCCACCACCAGGAATCCCGATGGCCCCGTGCGCGATTGGGTGTTGGCGAGCAAAACGCGAGCCATGAAACTGCGTATTGCGTCGCTTCGCACGCGTCTGCTGCTGTTGGTGGCCGTGGCCTACCTGCCCGCGGTCATTCTTACGATCTGGACCGCGCAGCGCGAGTCAGAGCAGTCGTTGCAGGCGGTGCGCGCGCGGCTCCAGCAGCTCCTCGACATTGCGTCGACCGACAACGACAACACCATTCTGGCCGGACGCCGTATCCTCGGCACGTGGGCGGAGGTGCCCGCGGTGCGCACAGGCGAACGCGCAGCCTGCGAGGAGGCGTTTGTCCGCCTCAGCGCCTTGGTGCCTCAGGTGGCCTCACCCACGCGCTTCACGGCGCTGGGCATTGTGGACTGTGGGGGGCGTACCCCCGCCGCGATTGGCGGGAATGTCAGCGCCAGCCCGCTCTTCGCGAAAATCCTGTCCGCGGATACATCAGTGCTTGGCCCGTACCTCGCCGCTGAACGGAATCGCGAACCTCTCGTGCCGCTCAACATCGCGGTGCAGGATCGCGACGGCACGGTCACCAGCGTGCTCTCCATTGGCATACGGCTGATGTGGCTCGCCCGGCTTCAGGGCGCCGTCGCTGCGGCGGGGCTCGCGGAGGGCGCCGTCATCAGCATCGGGGATTCCGCCGGGACGTTGATTGGGCGTCTGCCGTATGCCGAGTCCGTGGGTTCGAAGGTACCACAAGTCGCCCGCGTGTTTTCCGACAGCGCCCGTCCGGCGGCACCGTCGTCGGGCTTTACCGAAGCCCGTGGAGTGGACGGGGTGCTGCGCCTGATCGCCTACCGCCGACTGGCCAGTGCGCCGGGTTTCCCGACCGTGGTGGCGATCGGGGTGCTCCCCGCGGTCGCGTATGCCGAGCCGGCGGCCAGGTTGCGGGTGCGGGTGTTCTGGCTCGTGGTGACGGCACTGGCAGCGCTTGTGATTGCCTGGCTGGGCGCCGAGTATTTCGTGCTCCGCGACGTGACGGGCATTCTCGATGCCACGCGCAAGCTTGGAGCCGGCGATCTCACCGCACGCACTGGCGTGACGCGTCAGCAAGGCGAGCTCGCGCAGTTGGCGTCGGCGTTCGACACGATGGCCGCGCAGCTCGAGGTGCGTCAGGAACGACTGCGGCACGCGGAGAAGATGGAGTCGCTGGGGCGCCTTGCGGGGGGGGTGGCCCATGACTTCAACAACCTTATCACGGCGATTGTCGGCAGCGCGGACCTGGCGCTCGATAGCTTGCCGGCGGATCACGAGGCCCGCGAGGACCTCGCGATCATCAAAGCGGCCGCCGGTCGGTCCAGCTCACTCACGCGTCAGCTCTTGACGTTCTCGCAGCAGAGCCCGGTGAGCGGGCCGACGCAACGGCTCGAGTCGGTGGTTTACGATGCGGTCGCTCTCCTCAGCCGCGTGGTACCGGCCTCGGTCGAACTCGCCGTGGAATCTCACAGCGCTCGGCTGGTGCGGGTGGACAGCGGTCGCGTGGAGCAGGCGCTCATGAATCTCGCCGTCAACGCACGGGATGCGATGCCGTCCGGCGGGCGGCTGACCATCCGGCTTGACGATGTCGACGTAGCGGTCCCGGCAGAAACCGCGCGGAGTGCGCCCGGCGCTGTTCCCTCAGGACGCTGGGTCCGCTTGCAGGTGCAGGACACCGGGCTGGGCATGCCCCCCGACGTGTTGCGACGCGTGTTCGAGCCGTTCTTCACCACCAAAGCCCCTGGGGCCGGTACCGGGCTTGGGCTGGCTATGGTGTACGGGACGGTGGCGCATCATGGCGGGGTGGTGCAGGTGGAAAGCACCGTAAACGTTGGCACGACGGTCACGATCTGGCTTCCGGAAGCACAGGAAGACACGGTGGACCACCCGGTGGCATTGGCGGTGAGTGGGCGTGGCGGACGCAGTGCCGGGCGCATCCTGCTGGCGGAAGACGAGCCGGGTGTGCAGGCCGCCATGCAGCGCTCGCTCACCCGCGTCGGCTACGAGGTACTCTGCGCCTCCAATGGACGGGAAGCCATCGCACTGGCCACGGAGCAGATCGGCGCTATCGATGTGCTCGTCACCGACTTTGAAATGCCCCATGCCAACGGTGAGGCGGTCGTGCGTGCCGCGCGCGCGCTCCGTGCCGATCTGCCCGTGGTGCTTACATCAGGATACGCACGCGACGGGTGGCCGGCCGCGCTGCTGGCGCTGCCGCACGTCATGTTTCTCGACAAGCCGTTCGAGGCGGAGGAGCTGCTGCAGGCGGTGGAGCAGGTACAGCGCAGCGCCCGCGAGGCGTAGCGGCGCCGCCCGATGCGCTATCTTGCAGGGATGGAGATTTTCAAGGAATTCACCTTTGAGGCGGCGCACCGCTTGCCGCACGTGCCGCCGGGTCACCAGTGTGCGCGGCTACACGGCCATTCGTTCATGGTCGCGGTGCATGTGGCCGGTTTGCTCGGTGAGCCGTCAGGATGGGTGATGGACTTCGCGGATATCAAGTCGGCGGTCAAGCCGATCATCGACGAGCTCGATCACTACTACCTGAACGAGATCCCGGGGCTCGAAAACCCCACCAGCGAAGTGCTCGCGACGTGGCTCTGGGCGCGTATCGCGCCGGTGCTGCCAGGACTGTCCAAGCTGGTCGTACGCGAAACGTGTACGTCCGGCTGCGTGTACACGGGGCCGGATCTGCGGCCCCACGGGTCACGCTGAGCGAGGTGGGAGGGGCATTCGCGCCTTCGGGTGGTTAGTCTCCACGCTGGGCGTGGCTTGCCATCGGTTCCCGACAAACTTTGGACGACTCCCCACGCGCTACGCGCGCGGCGGCGATTACATCACACGAGTTACACGGTGGGTATTGTGGGCACAGCAGGAACCGGATCGGCGCGTCCGACCGTGGCGCCGAGGGTAGCGGTATGACGCTGCTCGCCGTAGGGAGCGCCGGCGTGGACTTTGGCGCCAGCGAGATTTTCCGCGACATCACGTTCACCGTGGCCGACGGCGATCGCTGGGCCGTGGTGGGTCGGAACGGCACGGGCAAGACGACGCTCGTGCGGCTGATCACGGGTGCCCTGCAACCCACGCGCGGCAGCATTGCCCGTATGCCGGGACTGCGCGTGGCCCTCATGGATCAGCATCGCAAGTTCCCCGAAGGTATGACGTTGTGGGAGATCGTGGCCGGTGCGTTCGGTGATCTGCGCGAGCTCGAGCAGTCGCTCGCCGTGCAGGCCGCCAACCTCGAGCACGATCACGGCGACGCGGCCATGGAAAAGTACGGTCGCGACCTCGAACGGTTCGAGCGCGAGGGCGGGTATCAGATGGCCGCCAAGGTGGACTCCGTGCTCATGGGCGTCGGCTTCAACCCCGAGGCAGCCAAGCTCACGCAGATCGGTACGCTCAGCGGCGGAGAGCGCGGTCGCGTGGCGCTGGCCCGCCAGCTGGCCACGCCGGCGGAAATTTTGTTGCTCGACGAACCCACCAACCACCTCGATCTCGATACGACGGCGTGGCTGGAGCAATGCCTCAAGGACAGCGACCGCACCGTCATCTGCATCAGTCACGATCGCGCGTTTCTGGCGGCCATGGCCGATCATGTCCTGCACTTTGAAGGCGGAACGGCGTTCGCGTATGCGGGCACGTACGAGTCGTTCATCGTGCAGCGCGAAGAGCGTCGGCTCACGCAGCAGCGTCAGTTCGACAAGCAGCAGTCCAAGATCGCCTCGGAAAGCGACTACATCGCGCGGAACCTGGCGGGCCAGAACACACGGCAGGCCAAGGGACGGCGTAAGCTGCTGGCGCGTATGCCCCGCCTTTCGTCGCCCATTGGTGCCGATGGGGTGATGGCGTTGCGTCTGGTGGCCGGCGACCGAAGCGGTGATCGCGTGATCGAAGCCGAGCACGTCACCGTGGGCGTGCACGCATCCGATGGACCGCGTGCACTGGTAAAAGATGTCAGCGTCGTGCTCGAGCGCGGCGACATCATCGCGCTCGTAGGCCCGAACGGCGCCGGCAAGAGTACGCTCATCAAAACACTGCTCGACGAACATCCGGCGTTTGCCGGCACAGTCAAAGTGGGCCCCAGCACCACGGTAGCCTACTACCGCCAGGACCTCGGCCATCTCCCCCTCGACACCACCATCTACGAAGCCATCGCCACGCAGCGCCCCTTGTGGGAGCGGCGCATGGTGCAGGGCCATCTAGGCAAGTTCGGATATAGCGGCGACGAGGTGCAGCGCACCGTGGGCACCCTGAGCGGTGGGGAACGTGCGCGTGTGGCCCTGGCACTGCTCACGCTCAGTACCAGTAACCTGCTCATTCTCGACGAACCGACTAATCACCTCGATGTCGAAAGCATCGAAGCGATGGAAGACGCGATCGACGGGTACGAAGGCAGTGTGCTGATCGTGAGTCACGACCGTGCCGTGTTGCGCGGGTTGGCCTCGCAGGTGTGGGAGCTCAAGGATCAGGCGCTGCACGTCTTCTCCGGCAGCTTCGTGGAATGGGAAGCCGCGCGTGCGGAGCTGCGTGCCAAGGCGGATCGTGAATCGCGTGACGCGTCGCAGCAGCAGGCGGCCGCGAATGCGAAGCAGCGCGAGAAGGAGCGGGACCGCGACCGTGATCAGGCGAAAGCGGACAAGGCGGCGGCGGCGCGGGGGGGCAGCACGAGCACCGCGAAAGGCGGTGGCAAGTCGGGTGCGCCGGCGCATTCGGGCAAGCAGGCGCCGGCACCAACTGGCGATGTGAAGAAGTTGCTCCGGGCGGCGGAACGTTTGGTGTCTGACGCCGAATTGCGGGTGGCGGTACTGGAAGGCAAGATCGGCGAGCTCACGTCACAGCTGGATGATCCCAAGTTGTATGACACACCGGCGGGCGTGCAGCGGGCTTCGAATCTTGGCAAGGCGCTCGACGATGCGCGCGATGCTCTCGATGATGCGGTGCATGAGTGGACCGCAGCGGGAGAGCGGCTGGAACAGCTGCGCAAGTAGCCGCAGGTACGCCTTGCCGGGACCTGCAACTTCGCGGTTGGTCCCGGCGTAGAATTCTACATGACCCGACACTTCTCTGTGCTGCATCGTACGCTGTTCGGCGCTGGTCTTGCCCTCCTTGGCCTTTCAGCGCCGCTCGGCGCGCAGCCCGTCACCAACGAAAGTCTGCAGGCGCTGCTGGCAGACGCCAGTAAACGGAACGCCCTGCCCCCCGCGCTGATCAGCTACAACGCGCGCGTAGAGTCCGAAATCTCAGTGCTGTTGCGACGCGATGAAGGGAATGAGGCCGTGGCGGCGGTCGAGCAGGTGGCGAGTTCGGTACGCTGGAATCGCACCGGGTTTTTTGAGCAGCGCGTGACGGGATATCGGGCGCAGCAAATTGGCGGCTCGGTGTCGATGCTTTCCATTTTTCAGACGGGATGGCTCAATCCGGCGTTGTACGGCAATCGCCTGCGGATCACGCAGCGCCGTCGCACGCCCGCCGAGCGTGCCGGTGAGGCCGCGCGCCGCGCCACGGGTGGAGCGCGCGCTGATGGTGCCGACACGTTACCGATCGTGCATCCCTTGGCCACTGACCGCGCCACGTTCTATCGCTACACCGGCGGTGATACCATCGTGACCATGCGATCGGGTGATCGTGTGATTCCGATTGTGCATGTGCGCGTCCAGCCGCGCGACGATCTCACCGGTCGCGTGGTGCTCTTTGATGGCGAGATGGACCTCGATGCGTCGCGCGGCACGCTGGTGCGCTTGCGTGGGTACTTCCGACAGCTCAATGGGCCACGCCGCGTACTTGGTGGCGCACTTGGCGATGCGGTGGCGTTCATCGAGTACGAAAATGCGGAGCGCTACGGCGACTATTGGCTGCCGGCGCGTCAGCGGATCGAGTTGCAAGCGGCGCTGCCGGCATTGGGTGAAGGGCGCGCGGTGATCCGGATTGTGTCGCGTTTTCTCGAGATGCAGGTGAACGACACCGTGCTCGATGCCGCGACGCTGGCCAAAGCCGATTCGCTGCGACAGTTCCGGCAGCGACGACTCACGTTCGCGTCGGCCGATTCACTGGGTCGGTACAGTGGTTGGCAACTGGGGCTTGGTACGCTGTCGCAAGGCATGCACAGCGATGACTTCAATGACATCGGTCCTGATCGCTGGCGCGCCACCGGAGCGCCGCGTTGGGATTACGCCACGCAGCGGCCAAGTGATGCGTTTCACTTCAATCGGGTGGAGGGAGCGTACACGGGCGGCGGCGTCAAGCTTTCGTTGCGTGACGTGGCACCGGGGGTGATTCTCCGAGCTAACGCCGGCTGGGCGTGGAGCGAAGGCACGGCGCGCGGCCGCGTGTCGGCGGAACGCACGCGTAACGGTTTGACACTCGAAACGCGGGCCGGGCGTTCGCTGGACAACACCAATGATTTCCGTGTGCCACTGGACTCGGGGAATACGATAGCGGCGCTCTTCGGGTCGGTGGATCCGTACGACTATGTGGACCGTCGCAGTGCGACGCTGGCCGTGGCGGGCCGGGTGGGCGCCCGTGCGCTGCTGGCCCGCGCCGAGGTGGGGTACGCCGATGATCGCTACCGACCGTCTACGTATGTGCGCAGTCCGTTTGGTGGCGCCGCGTATCGGGACAATCGTGGCGTGGACGAGGGTGGATATGTGCGCACGGCGGCGCTGCTCGAGTGGCATCCTGACTTCAGTGCGGAGTTTGTGAAGCCCGGTGTGGGTGGGCGGCTGTCGTACGAGCGCGGCGACGGCACGTTGTCGTGGCAGCGGACGGAGGTGCGCCTGACTGGGCGTCGTCCGATCGGACCGTTCATTGCACTGGCCCGCGGGGACGTGGGTGTGGTGACCGGCGATCAGATCCCGTCGCAGCAGCTGTTCGAGCTGGGCCGATTCCAGAATCTGCCGGGCTATGCGGACAAGGAGTTTGCCGGGTCGCGGGCTGCGGTGCTGCGCGCGTCGCTGTTGTACACCAGCCCGTTCTACCGGCAGCCGATCCGCGTGGGACGGCTGTTCCTGCCATCGTTTTCTCCGGGGCTGAGTGTGGGGCTGCAGAGTGGCTGGGCCGATGCGCCAACCGCAGCCGCGCGGTCGGCGATTGACCGGTTGGCGATCGTGGATCCAGCGTCGCTGGTGTTGCTCACGCCCGTGTCACGACCTACCGACGGCATCCGGGCCAGCATGACTGCGGGCTTCCGGTTCTTCTCGGGGGCGTTGTTCGTGGGCGGTACGCGGCCAGTGGATCAGGCGGCGCCGTGGAAGGTACTGGTCACCTTGGGGCAGCAGTGGTGACGCGCGGTATCGCGTACCGGGGCACGTAACGTTGGCAGGCAGTAGCGCACGGGCCACGCCGTGCGCACGTTGAACGCTATGTCCTCGCTTTCTCTCCCCCAGCTGCTCCCCTCGCGCCGTGACTTCTCCGGTGACGATGCGATCTTCATGCTCAATGCGGCCGCGCAGCGGTACGCCGCCACTGGGCAGCCGGTCATCAACGCCACCATGGGCGCGCTGCTCGACGAAGATGGCAAACTGGTGATTCTCGACAGCGTAATGGCGGTGTGGCGGGAGCTGACCCCGCTGGAGATCGCGCCGTATGCGCCGATCGCCGGCGATCCGGCCTTTTTGCTGGCAATCACGCAGCGCCACTGGCCCGCCCTTCCGAGTTACGGCGTGGGGGTGGCTACACCGGGCGGCTCGGGGGCGCTGGCGCTGACGCTACGCAACCTGTTGGACCGTGGCCAGTCGGTGCTCACTGCCGCGCCCTATTGGGGACCGTACAGCACGATCGCGGTGGAGAACGGGGTCACGCTGGCCACGGTGCCGTACCCCGCAGCCGGTGCGTCGCTCGACGTGGGGGTGTGGGAGGCCACGGCGCGTGATCTGTTGGAGGCCCAGGGTCGGCTGGTGGTGTGGCTCAACGATCCGTGTCACAACCCCACCGGGCGCAGCTTATCGCGCGACGATCGGCGCACGCTGCTGTCGGTGCTGCGTGACATTTCGTTTTCCGGGCCGGTGACGCTCATCCTCGATTTCGCGTATCTGGACTACGCGCGGGATCCCGATGCGGTGCGCGAGGCGCTCGACGACTACGCCGCGTTCGGCGCCGAGGGGCAGGTGCTGGTGGGTGCGACGCTCAGCTTGAGTAAGGCGTACACGTTGTACGGCTCGCGTGCCGGTGCGCTGGTGTTTCCGTGGACCACCGATGCGGCGCTCAAGGCCGCACTGGTGACGAGTTGCCGCGGCACATGGAGTAATTGCGCGCGGGCTCCCATGAGCGTGCTGCTGCGGATGCTCAAAAGCGAATCGGCGCAGGCGGCACTGGCCGCCGAGCACGCGCATTGGCGCACGGTGCTCATGGATCGCGTTGCGGCGCTCGATACGGCGCTCAAGGCGGAGGGCTTTGCACAGGGCGCGGCGTGGGATGGCGGATTTTTTGTGACGCTGGAGGCGCCGGATCCGTTTGCGGCCTGCGATCGGCTGCAGGCCGCAGGGGTGTTCGTGGTGCCAATGCCCGAGGGATTGCGCGTGGGCGTGTGCGGCATGAAGGCCGCCGATGCGCCGCGTTTTGCGGCGGCGTATCGGGCGGCGGTTGGGGGATGATTGGGGCGCGGTGAGCGTGCCGAATTCACACCACCAATCTGCGGTGACTACTGCGAGCCGCCGAGCAGCACCGCATTAGCGAAGATCGGTAGCATGCCGCGCAGTTGATCGCGGTACACCGGATCTTGTGCAAACAGAATGACGCGACCTTGGCCGGCGCGTTCGGTCCAGAGCACCGGCGAGCCGGCGATGCGGGTTTGTGATTCGGGCCAGTAGTAGCCGCCAAGGCGCACGCGCGCGGCAGGAGCAAGGCGCATGATGGCTTCGCCCGCGCGCAGATCCTTGGGTGTGGTGAACACGCGATCGTTGTTCATGAACACCGGCACGTCGGCGGTTTGTACGCCGGCCATGAGGATGGAGAGCGTGTCGTATGACGCGCGGGCGAGCACGCCCGGCAGGCTGGCCGCAAGTGGTGCACCGCCAGTGCTGTCGGCGCGCGTGGTGTCGCGTTGCACCCGCGTGCGCACCAAGCCAACGCGCTCCTGGGCCAGCCAGGCGCTGGCCGCGTCGATGGTAATGAGGGTTCCGCCGTTGCGGACCCACTCCACCAGGCGTGCGCGCCCCGCGTCGCCGAGTGCGCGATCGAGTGCGCCGCTGGAGACCGAGGGCATGATGAGCGTATTGAACTGACTCATGTCGCCGTCGGCGACGAAGCTCGCGTCGACCAGCGTGGTGGCGTAGCCGATGCGTTGATCCATGGCGTACCAGCTGAAACCGAACGACGTCCCGTTCACCGGCGCGCCGCCGAGAATCGCGACCGACGGCCGCTGGATAGGGATTACCGAGTTGCTGCCGAGGTCCGTGCCTTCGTCCACGCCGGCGGAGGCAATGGCGGTGATCAGTGCGCCCGATGCGGCGGCGTGGCGAGCGATGGCGTCGTGCACATTGGCACGATTGGTGGCCACGCGCACAACAAAGGCGCCGTGATCAAACCGCGCGCCCTTGCTCACGAAACTGTTCGGGGCGTAGCGAACAAGAATGGAGTCGGTGAGCAGGCCGGATAGCATACGGATAGCCGCTTCACTGCCCGGTGCAAAGACGTACGCGTAGTTGGCCTTGGTGAACGGCGTTGTAGTGGGCCGCGCGATCGAGGTGACCGCGGCAACGGCCGTCGGCATGGCGGGCACGGTGTACGCCTCCACGCGATACACCATGGGAAGCGACCATGCGGTCATGTCGTAGAAGCGATTGCGCTGCCCGGTGCGGCGCAGTTCCAGTTCAAACTTGAGAAACGCTGAATCCAGCGCGGCATCGGGTTCCAGCAGTGCCTTGGCGAGGTGGCCCTGTGGTTGCGCGAGGTCTACCACATATGCGCCCGCCGTTACGCGGGCGTTCGATACCGTGCCTCCACCGTACAACGTAGCATTCGATAGCGCAGCGTCGGCGGTCAGTCGCTGTACGTTGATGCCGTTATCCAGCAGCTTTTGCGCCAGCGAATCGGCGCGGCCTTGTGCGTCACGTGCGAACACCACCGCGCGCATCGGGCCTTTGCTGTGCACCGTGATGGCGTTGGCGCGCGCCGCTGCATAGTCCCGCAACAATTCCGTGCGGCGGCGGCCCGATGTTTTTACCGTGGCCCATTCGGCGGTATAGTGCTCCCACGCCGCCTGCTTGAGCGTGCGCAGCGTGCCGTCGTTGCGCCGCACGCCACCGCCGGCGCTGGATCCCGACTCGAAGAGCATGCCAATGGCGCCGGTGAGCATCGGCCAGCCTTCGCCGTAGCCCGGGTAGAAGGAGTCGTAGCCTTCACGACGGAAATAGCCCCAGCCATGCACATCGAACGCGGCGCCGTGTGCGGCGGCGAAAATATCAAACCACTTGGGGAGATGCTTGGGGTTGTTCTGATTGTCCGGCGCGCGCGGGGGGGCGAAGTAGAACGAGGCGCTCGACCCTTGCTCGTGCAGATCCACCGCCACCTGTGGCATCCACGCCAGGAAGCTTTTTACGCGGCCGCGCGACTCCGGGTGTGATTGCGCGTACCAATCGCGATTGAGATCGAAGCCGTAGTGCGAAGTGCGTGGTCCCGGCCACGAGCCGGCGTTGTTGATGGCGCCCGGTTCGCTGGGCAGGCTTTGCACACTCAACGAGCGCTCGAGGTCGTGCGTGAACCGCTCGCGGCCGTCAGGATTCTGGTTCGGATCGATGAGCACGACCGTGCTGTCGAGAGCTGCGCGGGTGTCAGCATCGGTGCCGGCGGCGAGCTGGTAGAGCAGGCCGATGCCCGCCTCTACACCCGACGCTTCGCCGCCGTGCACCGAGTGCGCCAGCCAGACGATGCTGGGCGTGCGGGTAATCGCCGCGTCGATGTCACCGGCGCTCGCGCCGCGCGGATCCGCGATGCGCTGTGCGTCGGCCTGAATCGCCGCGCGCCGCGCGTGATTGGCTTCGCTGGTGATGGTCAGGAGGAGCATCTCGCGTCCTTCGAACGATTGGGCGACGGTGTCGACCTTTACCCGCTTGCTGGTCGCAGCCACCGCTTCGATGTAGCGGAGCATGGCGCGGTGGGTGGTGAAGCGGCTGCCGAGTTCGTAGCCGAGAATGGATTGCGGGGTAGGGACGCGGGGATCGAAGGTGGCGCCCGGGTCGGCGAAGGCGTGTTGGGCGGCCGCGGGGCGGCCGGCGAGGGCGGCGGTGAGCGCACAGAGGGCGAGGGCCGCACGGGCCAGCGGGAGACGGGAGATGATCATCGTCGCAAATTGGCATTGGAGCGACGGTCTGTCACCCAGCCGCTCGCCCGCGTGGCGCGAATTCTGGTGGGCGGAGGCCGCGCCATTTGTCCTTGCCGCGTTTTCCCCCCACTATCCGTATTGATCATAGCCCCATGTTCGCTCCTTCCGCCCCACTTATCTCCCGACCCGTGCCTCTTCCTTTCCTTGTACCACGCGCGCTGACCACCGCTACGCTGCTGGCCCTCACTGCGGGCGTATTGCCGGCGCAGGGTCGCGGAGCCGGTGGCGGTGCTGCTGCCGCGAAGCCGTCATTCGATGTGTCCTGGCGCAACATCGGCCCCAATCAGTCCGGTCGCATGACCGCCGTGGCCGGTTCCACGGCGCGCCCCGACGAGTACTACATGGGCACCACCGGCGGTGGCGTCTGGAAGACCACCGATTTCGGTAAAACCGTGGTGCCGGTGACCGACGCGTACTTCGGCGGTACGATCGGGTCGATCGACGTGCAGCAGTCCAACCCCGATGTGGTCTGGGTGGGCGGTGGCGAGACGCCCATTCGCGGCAACGTGTCGCACGGGGATGGTGTGTGGAAAAGCACCGATGCCGGCAAGACGTGGCAGTACATGGGGCTCAAGGAGACGCAGTACATCGCGCGGGTGCGCATACACCCCACCAATCCCGACATCGTGTACGTGGGGGCGCTGGGGCATGTGTTTGGCCCCAACAAAGAGCGTGGCGTGTACCGCACCACCGATGGCGGGAAAACGTGGAAGAACATCCTGTTTCGCAATGACTCCACCGGTGTGGCGGATCTGATCATGGATCCGAGTAATCCCAAGGTCATTTATGCCTCGTTCTGGCAAGCCGGGCGGAAGCCGTGGCTGCTGGTGAGTGGCGGCATGGGGAGCGGCATTTTCAAGACCACCGACGGCGGCGACACGTGGACCGAGATCACGCGCAATCCCGGGTTGCCGCAAAGCGGGCCGCTGGGTGCCATTGGTATTACCGTGAGTCCGGCCAAGCCGAGCCGGTTGTGGGCCATTATCGAGCACGAGTCCAACGGTGGTGTGTATCGCAGCGATGATGCCGGGGCCACGTGGACCTTCATGACCGGTGACCGCAATCTGCGGCAGCGCGCGTGGTACTACTCCAAGCTGTACGCCGATCCGAAGGACACCAACGTGGTGTACGGCCCGCAGGTAAGCCCGCTCATTTCGAAAGATGGCGGCAAGACCTTCGCGCGTGGTTTTGGTGGCGGTGACAATCACGATATCTGGATCGATCCCACCGATCCCAAGCGGGTGGCGGTGGCGCACGACAACGGGCTCATTCTGACCAAGGATGGCGGCACCACCAGCACGCGTGTGGCGGTGCCCACCGGGCAGTACTATCACGTGCACCTGACCAATCACTTCCCGTATCACGTGTGTGGCGCGAAGCAGGATGCCGGTTCGAGCTGCGGGCCGGTGCGCGAAACGGTGCAGGGTGGGCGTGGTGGTTTTGGTGGCGCCGCGGCGTCTGCGACGCCGGCGAGTCCGTTTGCCACGTTTTATAGCGTGGCCGGTGGCGAGTCGGGGTATATCAGCAGCAACCCGTCCGACCCCGACATCATGTACGGCGCCAATTACGGCGGCAGCATGGACATGCTCAACCGTCGCACCGGTAAGAGCACGTCACTCGATCCGTGGCCGCTCAACCCCATGGGGCACGACGCCAAGGATTCGAAGTATCGTTTCCAGTGGACGTATCCCATTGTGCATTCGCCGCACGATGCGAACACCATTTATGTAGGCAGTAACGTGGTGTTCCGCAGCACCAATGGCGGCACCACGTGGACGCCCATCTCGCGCGACCTGACGCGCAACGATCCGCGCACGTTGGGTCCGAGCGGTGGCCCGATCACGAAGGACCAGACCAGTGTGGAGTATTACGGCACCGTCTTTACACTGGCCGAGTCGAAGTTGGTGAAGGGACTGATCTGGACCGGGAGTGATGACGGGTTGCTGCATGTCTCGCGTGATAACGGCGTGACCTGGAAGAACGTGACGCCCAAGGGGCTGCCGGAGTGGATGCGTTGGAGCATCATCGAGGCCAGCCCGCATGCGCCGGGCACCGCGTGGGTGGCGGGTAACCGGTACCAGATAGACGACTTTGCGCCGTATCTGTACACGACCACCGATTACGGCGTGACGTGGACCAGGATCACCAGCGGGATTACCGCTGACCATTTCACGCGCGCGATCCGTGAGGACCTGCATCGGCCCGGCATGCTGTATGCGGCCACTGAGCGTGGCGTGTGGGTGAGCTACGATGCGGGTGGCAACTGGCAGAGCCTGCAGAAGAACCTGCCGCCGGTGCCGGTGCACGACATGATGTTGCGTGATGATGATTTAGCCATCAGTACGCATGGCCGTGCATTCTGGGTGATGGAGAACCTGACCAGCCTGCGCTGGGCGCCTGAAGTGGAGAAGGCGGCGAGTGTGCCGTATCTGTACAAGCCGGTGCCGGTATTCCGCTTGAACGGTCAGGCGGCGCCCACGTTTGTGTATCGGCTGCCGGCCGATTCCGTGCCCGTGACGTTCCAGTTTTACAACAAGGTGGGCGCGCTGTTGGCTACGGTGGCGAGCACCGACACCGCGCCCACGCCGCCAGCGGCGGCGGCTGGTGAGGGTGGTGGCGGCCGCTTCGGTCCGCCGCCGTTGGTGAAGCCGGCCAACAAGCAGGGGATCAATCGTTTTACCTGGACCATGCGTCACGAGAACGCGAAGACCTTCCGTGACATGATCACGTGGGCCGGGAGCGGTAACGGACCGGCCATGGCGCCCGGCACGTACACCGTGAAGATGACCGCCGGGAGTTCGGCGCCGATCACGCACACGTTTGTGTTGAAGCCCGACCCACGCAGTCCGGCCACCGAGGCGGATCTCGTGGAGCAGGTGCGGTTGGCGTTGCAGGTGCGCGACCGGATCACCGAGGCCAATCAGGGCGTGATCGAGAGCCGGCACATCAAGCGTGAGCTTGACGATCGCGCAGCCAAGATGACCACGACGGCGGCGTTCGCTCCACTAGCGAAAAAGTTTGCCGATTCGCTGAGCGCTGTCGAGGATTCGTTGTATCAGACCAAGAATCAGAGCGGCCAGGACCCGCTCAATTATCCCATCCGCTTG
>Ga0105045_10002145_pt1 | contig 16570 bp, 15 predicted proteins | sample MAT02_FD_78089 | JGI IMG/M metagenome (GOLD analysis project Ga0105045, IMG submission 78089) | Freshwater microbial communities from Lake Fryxell liftoff mats and glacier meltwater in Antarctica - MAT-02 (megahit assembly) | ecosystem: Environmental > Aquatic > Freshwater > Ice > Liftoff... | reverse complement strand
CGCCATCCACCACGATGAAGTCCGGCACGATACCGGTCTCGCGCATGGCCTTGGCCATGCCGAACCATTCCCACGGGTGGCCGATGGCCAGCTTGATGCCGGTTGGCTTGCCGCCGGACAGTGCGCGCAGGCGCTGGATGAACTGCAGCATTTCCAGTGGCGTGGAGAACTCCGAATGACGTGCCGGCGATTCGCAATCCACGCCGATCGGCACCCCACGCGTGGCCGCGATCTCGGCGGTCACCTTGGCCGCCGGCAGCAGGCCGCCGTGGCCAGGCTTTGCGCCCTGCGACAGCTTGAGTTCGATCATCTTCACCTGCGCGGTGCAGGCGTTGCGCTGGAACAGCGCTTCGCTGAAACGCCCAAGCTGGTCACGACAGCCGAAGTAACCGGATGCCACCTGCCAGACCAGGTCGCCGCCGGCCTCGCGGTGGTAGGGCGAGATCGAGCCTTCGCCGGTGTCGTGGCTGAAGTTGCCGCGCCGCGCGCCCTCGTTGAGTGCGCGGATGGCATTGGCCGACAGCGAGCCGAAGCTCATGCCCGAGATGTTGAACACGCTGGCCGAGTAAGGCTGCGCGGATTCAGCGCCCACCACGATGCGGAAGTCATGGGAGTCGGCGTGGACCGGGGCCAGCGAGTGGTTGAGCCACTCGTAGTCCACCTCGTACACGCCTTTGAGGCTGCCGAACGGCACCACGTCGTTGACGCCCTTGGAACGCTGGTAGACCAAAGCCCGCTGCTGGCGCGAGAACGGCACCTCGGCGGTGTCGCCTTCGATGAGATACTGGCGCATCTCCGGCCCCACCGACTCCAGGCCGTAGCGGAAGTGGGCCAGCAGCGGGTAGATCCGGCGCAGGGTACTGCGCGACTGCAGCAGGTCCACGGTGCCCACCAGCGCCAATGCGCCGAATATCAGAACCCCCCAGACCCATTGCACCGACTGCCACAGCAAGGCCAGGCTTACCAGGGTCATCGCGATGCTGAGGGCGTACGGCAGGTAACGGCTCATCCGGCTCCCGGGAAGTGCCGGGCACGGCCGGCGGAGTTCAAAGGATGCCATCGCCCACGTAATGCGATAGTGGTGCCCGGGGCCGGGATCGAACCGGCATGGGGTTGCCCCCGGCAGATTTTAAGTCTGATGCGTCTACCAGTTTCGCCACCCGGGCGAGTGGCTAGCGTGCCCGAATCGGGGCGCCTTGGGAACGGCGGCCGCTGCCCGCAACGCACAACGCCCGCATCAGCGGGCGTTGCAGGACTGCGGAACCCGCAGGGGCGGTGGAGGCCTGGGTCGGAATTGAACCGGCGTACGCGGCTTTGCAGGCCGCTGCATAACCACTCTGCCACCAGGCCGGTGGACCGCCTTACAAGACAAGACCCCGCAAGCGGGGTCCGGACGTGACTCTGGAGCGGGAAAAGGGACTCGAACCCTCGACCTCGACCTTGGCAAGGTCGCGCTCTACCAACTGAGCTATTCCCGCGTGTTCAGGGGCGGAATTTTACCTTCCCTGCGGGAACTGTCAACCGCTGCCTGTTCATCCTGGCGCAGGGTGGGCCACGCCGCACGCAGGTATTGCGCGCCGGACCACAGTGTCAGCAGCGCGGCGATGGCCAGCAGCCAGTCGCCGATGCGGAACACCAGGTGCCCCAGCCAGATCTCCGAGCGCGGGATATGCGCAGGCGTGACCGAGTACAGCAGGCAGCCCAGCGCCACCATCTGCACGATGGTCTTGAACTTGCCCATGGCCGCCACCTTGACCGTGGCCGCCCGGCCCAGCTCGGCCATCCACTCGCGCAACGCCGACACCGCGATCTCGCGACCCACGATCACCGCCGCCCAGAACGCCATCCACGGGGTGGGATGGCCCTGCACGATCAGGAACAGTGCCACCGCCACCATCAGCTTGTCGGCCACCGGGTCGAGGAAGGCTCCGAACGCGGAATACTGGTTGAAACGCCGCGCCACCCAGCCATCCAGCCAGTCGGTCAGCGCGGCCAGCACGAACACGAACACCGCAGCGAAGTTGCTCCACACATAGGGCAGGTAAAACACCACGACCAGCACCGGGATCAGCACGATCCGCAGCAATGTCAGCCAGGTGGGGATGGTCAACTTCATGCGCACGCGTTATTCGCTGTCCTTCCGGGCCTGCGCTGCAGGAGCCTGCAACCCGTGCAGGTTAGCGTAGATTCGCTCGGCCAGCGCCGCGTTGATGCCTTCCACGCGTGCGATTTCCTGCGCACCGGCGGCTTTGAGGCCGGCCAGGCCGCCGAAATGCTTGAGCAGGCTGGCACGCCGGCGCGGGCCGATGCCCTCGATGTCCTGCAGCTTGCTGGTGGTGCGCGCCTTCTGGCGCTTGCCGCGGTGGCCGGTAATGGCGAAGCGGTGCGCCTCGTCGCGCACCTGCTGTACCAGTTGCAGCGCCGGCGAGGCCGCGCCCGGACGCAGTTCCCGCCCGTCGGCCAGGATGAGTGATTCGTGCCCGGCGCGCCTCTCGGCACCCTTGGCCACGCCAACCAGCACCACCCCGTCCACGCCCAGCTCCTGCAGCGCCGCGCGCGCCTGCGCCAGCTGGCCGGCGCCGCCATCGATGAGCAGGACGTCGGGCAACACCCCGCCCTCCTCCACCGCACGGCGGAAACGGCGCCCGATGGCCTGGCGCATGGCGGCGTAGTCGTCGCCAGGCTCAATCCCGGTGATGTTGTAGCGGCGGTACTGCGCGCGAACCGGCCCTTCGCCGTCGAACACTACGCATGAAGCAACGGTGGCCTCGCCCATGGTGTGGCTGATGTCGAAGCATTCGATCCGCCTGGCCGCCTCCGACAGCGACAGCAACTCGCGCAGAGCCTCGCTGCGCACCTGTTGGGCATTGCGGCTGGACAATTCGGTGGCGAGGGTGATCTCGGCGTTGCGCTGGGCCAGGTCCAGGTAGCCGGCACGTTCGCCGCGCACGTTCCAGCGCAGCTGCACCTTGCGCCCGGCTGCGGCCGCCAGGGCGGTCTCGATCAGCGCGGCCTCGGGGATCTCGCGGTCCAGCACGATCTCGGCCGGTGGCACCTGCTCGGCGTAGTACTGCGACACGAACGCGGCCAGCACCTCGGCGGCGCTGTCCTCGCCGTTGGTGCGCGGGAAGAATGCGCGCGTGCCCAGGTTGCGGCCGTCGCGGAACGCCAGCAGCAGCACGCAGGCGCCGCTGCCCTGCATGGCGCAGGCCAGCACGTCCAGGTTGGCGGCGTGGCCGTCCACGAACTGCCGGGCCTGCATGCTGCGCAGCGAACCCAGCAGGTCACGCAGGCGTGCGGCCTGCTCGAAGTCCAGCCGTTCGCTGGCCGACTCCATCGCCCCGGTCAGGTCCTGCGCCAGTTCGTCGCTGCGGCCCTCCAGGAACAGGCTGGCGCGGCGCACCGACTCGGCGTAATCGTCCGGCTCCACCAGGGCCACGCACGGCGCGCTGCAGCGGCCGATCTGGTGTTGCAGGCACGGCCGGGTGCGGTTGCGGAATATGCTGTCCTCGCAGTTGCGGATCTTGAACAGCTTCTGCATCAGGTTGAGCGTCTCGCGCACCGCGGTGACCCCCGGGTACGGCCCGAAGTAGCGGCTCTGCACCGCGCGCGGACCGCGGTGCAATGCGATGCGCGGCCACGCCTCCTGGGTCAGCAACACGTAGGGGTAGCTCTTGTCGTCGCGCAGCGACACGTTGAAACGCGGCGCCAGCGACTTGATCAGCTGGTTTTCCAGCAGCAGTGCCTCGCCCTCGGTGCGGGTGATCGTGGCATCCATGCGCGCAACCTGCGCGAGCATGGCGTGGGCGCGCGGCGAGCGCGGCGAGTTGTTGAAGTAGCTGGCCACGCGCTTGCGCAGCGCCCCGGCCTTGCCCACGTACAGCAGGGTGTCGTCGGCGGCGTACATCCGGTAAACGCCGGGCGCGGTGCTCAGCGAGGCCGCGAACGCCTTGCCGTCGAATTCGACCTTCGCTGTTTTCATTCGTCGATCGCGACGTGGCCCAGTTCGCCGGTGGCGATGTCCAGCCGCAGGACCGCGTGCGCGTTGGTCTCGGCGATCCACAACACGCCCGGGGAAGCGGCCAGGCCGCCGGGGCCCTGCAATTTGCGCGACAGGGCCGCCGTGGCCACTTCGCCGCCACCCAGGCGCAGGGTGCGCAGGATCCCATTGCCGCTGTCGGCGATCCACAGCAGCGGCGAATCCGGGCTGAGCGCGATCGCCTGGGGGTTCTGCAGCAGGGCCTGCTCGCGAGGGCCGTCGGCATCGCCGAACTCCCACGTCGACTTGCCCACCAGGGTCTGCACCGCGCCATTGCGCAGCTGCAGCGAGCGCACCGCGGAGCCCAGCGCATCGCACACGTACAGCACCTGCTGCACGGCGGCCAGCGCCACCGGCTGGGCGAACGCGGCCATCTCGCCGCTGCCGTCGCGCAGCTCCAGCTTGCCCGACCCTGCCCGGCAGCTGAGGGCGTGGTTGCCAAGCGAATAGGTCCAGATGCGGTTGTCACCGGCCAGGGCCATGTGCACGTCGACGTTGCTGGCCACCAGCGCCTGTGGCTGGTTGAGGGCAACCTCGCGCGGGTTGGTCACGATGCCTTCGACCGGCTCGCCGGCGCGGCCGCTGCCGCACAGGGTCTCCACCCGGCCGTTGCGCAGCTCGATGCGGCGCAGCGCGTGGTTGCCTGCGTCGGCCACGTACAACACCTGGCGGCCCAGGGCCAGGCCCTGCGGCCGGCGGAACGCGGCCTGTTCCAGTTCGCCGTCGATGAAGTCGGCGGTGCCCATGCCGAACTGGCGCAGCACGCGCCCGGCGTGGGTGCACTCGAGCACGCGGTGGTGGCCGCTGTCGGCCACGTACAGGCGATCGGCAGTCGCGGCCAAGCCACTGGGGAAACGCAACGGCAGGCGCGGCTCGGGGTTGAGCTCGGGCGCGATCCGGGCATCCTCGTCGGTGGGCAGCGGCAGCGCGTCGCACAGCGCGGCCAGCGGACGCTCCAGCTGGCCCATCGAGTCCAGGCCGACGATGCGCTCCTGGATCTCGCCGTAGGCGTCGATCAGCACGACCGTGGGCCATGATTCGATACCGAAATGCTGCCAGGCGTGCCAGTCGCGATCCAGTGCCACCGGGTAGGACAGGCCCTGGCGGCGGAACTGCTTGAGGGCCTGTTCCGGGTCGCGCTCGCTGTCGAAGCGCGGCACCTGCACGGCGATCGGTTGCAGGCGGCCGGGGTAGCGGGTATGCAGTTGCGCCAGGTCGCGCAGCCGCTGCCAGCACCAGGCCGAGCCGGCGTTGACGAAAGCCAGCGCCACCACCCGGCCGCGCTGGTCGTGCAACGAGCTGGCAGGGGCGTTCAGCCAGTGCAGGCCAGGGGGAAGCTCCGGGGCGGGCATGCTACTCATTGCTGCCCCCGATTATGCCGTAGTCCGGGTTGTCCACCATGCGCTGGACGACCGCCTGGGCGGCGCGATCGACCAGTTGCCAGACCTGCTCGAATTCCTCCGGGCCCATGGTGTACGGGTCGGGCACGCTCAGCCCGTGGCCGCTGCCGGCATCGATGCCGCTCCACTGCAGCAGCAGGTCCACGCGCGGATGGGCGCTGGCCGGGGCCAGGCGGCGCACGTCGCGCAGGTTGGCGGCGTCGGCACACAGCAGCCAGTCGAAGCGCTCGACATCGGTCGCTTGCAACTGGCGCGCACGCAGGCCGGAAATGTCCACGCCGTGCCGCCGCGCGCAGGCCACCGCGCGCGGGTCCGGCGGATGGCCGACATGCCAGTCGCCGGTACCTGCAGAATCCACTTCGACCGCTGCAGCCAGGGGCGAGGCTTCGATGCGCGCGCGCAGTGCCCCCTCGGCCATCGGCGAGCGGCATATGTTGCCCAGGCAGACGACAAGCAGCTTCATCAGGCCCGCGCGGCGTGGTGTGCCTGGGCGCGGGCCAGGTCCTCGGGGGTGTCCACGCCGGGCGGGAACGGTTCCGGGGTGAGCGCCACGGCGATGCGATGGCCGGCCTCCAGCACCCGCAGTTGCTCCAGCGATTCCAGTTGTTCCAGGCAGCCCTGTGGCATCGATGCAAAGCGCCGCAGGAACCCGGCGCGATACGCATAGATGCCGATGTGGCGCAGGAATTCGCCCCGCGGCAATGCGTCCACCGAGCTGGCAAAAGCATCGCGCGGCCATGGGATCGGGGCGCGACTGAAATACAGCGCGTCGGACCAGGCATTGCCCGGCGCTGGCGCACTGCGTACAAGCTTGACCGCGTTGGGATCGAACAGGACCTGCGCGTCGGTGATCGGTGCGGCCAGGGTGGCCATCGCGGCGCCACTGTCGGCCAGGGCAGCGGCCACGGCGCGGATTCCGGCCACGGGGGCGAATGGCTCGTCGCCTTGCAGGTTGACCACCAGCGTGCCTTCGTCCCAGCCGGCGAGGTCGGCGCATTCGGCCAGGCGGTCGCTGCCCGACGCGTGGCTGGGCGAGGTCATGGCCACGCGCACGCCGGTTCCCTGCAGCGCCTGCGCGATGCGCGCATCGTCGGCCGCCACCCATACCTCGCGCGCACCGGCGGCCAGCGCGCGGCGCGCCACGTGCACTACCAGGGGTGCGTCTCCAATCAGCCGCAGGGGCTTGCCGGGCAGGCGCGAGGCCGCATGACGGGCCGGGATCGCAACCACGAAATCCAGCGGCGTACTCAAGGCGCGCTCCGCACCGGCTTGGCCACCCGACCCAGGCGGTCCAGCAACGCCACCGCGAATGCAGCGGGCAGCTCGGCCTCCACCGGCACGCTGTAGTGCCAGGCGTTGGCGAAGGGCTGGCACTTCACCGCATCCTTTTCGGTCATCAGCACCGGCAGTTCGCTGCCGAAGGACAGGTCCCCGGCCACGTAGCGATGATGATCGGGGAACGCGTGCGGTACCACGCCGATGCCCAGCGCCTTGAGCATGTCGAAGTAGCGCTGCGGATGGCCGATGCCGGCCACCGCATGCACCCGTTGTCCACCGAACGAGGCCAGCGGCCTGGGCCGACCGCCCTGCATCGGCAAAGCCTGCGCCGCACGCAGCTGCATGGCCCATTCGCCGAAGCCTGGATCACCGCCGTTGACCACGCGGAAGTCGCACTCCAGTCCCCGCTCCACCGGCTCGCGCAGCGGGCCGGCCGGCAGCAGGCGGCCGTTGCCGTAGCGGCGCGCGCCGTCCAGCACCTCGATCTCGATGTCGCGGCGCAGGCGGTAGTGCTGCAGGCCGTCATCGCAAAGCACGACGTCGCAGCCGGCCGTGGCCAGCGCACGCGCGGCGGCCACGCGGTCGCGGTCCACCCGCACCGGCGCACCACTGCGCCGGGCGATCAGTACCGGCTCGTCGCCGCCCTGCAGCGGCGTGGTGGCCGGTTCCACCCACAGGCCTTGCGACTCGTCGGCACGCCCGTGCCCACGGCTGGCCACGCCAGGATTCCAGCCCGCCGCGCGCAGTTCCTGCACCAGCGCGATGATCAGCGGGGTCTTGCCGGTGCCACCGGCGGTGACGTTGCCGACCACGATCACCGGCACCGGCGCGGACAGGCGCCGGGTCAGGCCGGCGCGCAACAAGGCCCGCCGGGTAGCCACCAGCAGGCCGAACAGCGCTGCGGCGGCGCGCGCGTGCAGCGGCGGCGTGCTCGGGCCGTACCACCAGGCCGGGGTTGCGCGCGGACGGGCCATCAGGTGTCGCGGAACTGCATGCCGTGCAGGTGCGAATAGACACCACCCCGCGCCAGCAGTTCGGCATGGGTGCCCTGCTCCACCAGCCGGCCCTGGTCGAGTACCAGCACCTGGTCTGCGTGCTCGATCGTGGACAGGCGGTGGGCGATCACCAGGGTGGTGCGGTCCGGCATCAGCTTCTGCAGCGCGTTCTGCACCAGCCGCTCGGATTCGTTGTCCAGCGCCGCGGTGGCCTCGTCCAGGATCAGCACCGGCGCGTCGCGCAGGATGGCCCGGGCGATGGCCAGGCGCTGGCGCTGCCCGCCCGACAGCAGCGCGCCGTTCTCGCCGATCGGGGTCAGCAACTGGTCCGGCAGGCGGGCGATGAACTCCCAGGCGTTGGCCGCTTCGGCAGCCTCGCGAATGCGCCCGTCATCGGCCTCTGCGCCGTAGGCGATGTTGGCCGCCACGCTGTCGTCGAACAGCATGATCTTCTGCCCTACCAGGGCGATCTGGCGGCGCAGGTCGGCCAGGCGGTAATCGTCCAGTGGCACGCCATCCAGGGTCACCACCCCGGCGCTGGGCTGGTAGAAGCGCGGCACCAGCCGCACCAGGCTGGTCTTGCCGCTGCCTGAGCGGCCCACGATCGCGGTCACCGTACCCGGTCGGGCGGTGAAACTGATGTCGTGCAGCACCGCGCCGTCGTGGCCCGGGTAGGTCAGCGACACATGCTCGAACACCAGCTCGCCGCGGGCGCGACCGATGCTGGCCGCGCCCTGGTCGGCCTCTTCCTGCGAGTCGAGGATCGCGAACAGGCGCTCGGCTGCGGCCACGCCGCGCGAGATCGCGGTCTGCACGCTGGTGACCCGGCGCAACGACGGGATGATGGCCATCATCGCGGTCATCAGCAGCACGAACTGGCCCGCGTTGAGACGCCCGGCAAGGGCCTCGGTGGCGGCGATGGCCACGATTGCCGCCAGAGCCAGAGCGGCCAGGAACTGGACCAGCGCCGAGGCGGTGGCGCGGGTGGTCTCGACCTTCATGTTCAGGCCGAGGATGCGGTTGACCAGTTGCGAATAGCGCCGCGACTCCAGCGCCTGGGCGCCGTGCACCTTGACGTCCTGCTGCGCGCCCAGCGACTGCTCCGCGCTCTGCGCCATGCGCCCCATGCCATCCTGGATGCCACCGCTGATGCGCCGGTAGCGCTTGCCCACGTACCACACGATCACCCCGATCAGCGGCGTGACCAGCAGCATCGCCAGGGTCACCCGCACGCTGGTGTGCAGCATCAGGCCCAGCAGGAACGCGACCGTGAGTCCGTCGGTGATCATCGCCTTGAGCGCGTTGGAGCTGGCCTCGGTGACCTGCTCGGTGTCGAAATTGAGGCGGCTGACCATGGCCGGGGTGGATTCGCTGTCGAAATGCGAGGACGGCAGCCGCAGGTACTTGGCCAGCACCTGCTCACGCAGGTCACGCACCACGCTGCGCCCGGTGCGCGCCATGCCGTAGTCGGTCACGAAGGTGGCCAGGCTGCGCACCAGGAAGATGCTGATGATCGCCAGCGGCAAGGTGAACGCCATCTCCGCGGTGGGCGCGACGAAGCTGTTGGTCAGCGGCTCCATCAGGCGCACGAACGCGGCGCCTGCCACCGCCTCGATCAGCATGCCCACCAGGGCCGCCGACAGGTACGGCCAGTAACGCCCGGTATAGCCCAGCAGCCGGCGATAGATCGGCCACACTGGCTGTTGCTGGACCTGGGCCCTCAACGCTGTTCCGGCGCCGTGGCGATGGAGATGCGGCGATAGCCGAGCTGGCCCAGTGCATCCAGCGCGGTCACCACCGCCTGGTGCGGGGTGCGCGCATCGGCGCGCAGCAGCACCGGGCGATCGCGGTCGCTGCCACCCACTTCGGCCAGGGTCTGCTTGAGCGCATCTATATCCGTGCGCAGTACCTCCTGGTCGCCGACGAAGTAACGTCCTTCGGCATTGACCAGCACGCTGAGCGCGGCGGCGGGGTCGTCCAGCGGCTGGGTGCTGGCCTGCGGCAACTGCAGCTGCAGGGCCGAGCGCACGTCGAAGGTGGTGGTGATCACGAAGAAGATGATCAGCACCAGGATCACGTCGATCAGCGGCACCAGGCTGATTTCGGGATCGTCGGCGCCGCGGGCCTCGCGGATGCGCATGGCCCGGTCAGCCTCGCGCCGGCGCAGGGACAGTGGCGGGATGACCGGGCGCGGGCCGCGCGGCCACCTGCGCGCGCACTTCCAGCGCGTCCAGCAGCGTGGAGGCTTCCTTCTCCATGTCGATCACGTATTCGGTGACCCTCCCGCGGAAATAGCGGTGGAACATCAGTGCGGGGATCGCAACGATCAGCCCCAGCGCCGTGCTCAGCAGGGCCTGGCCGATGCCGCCGGCGAGCCGGTTCACATCGCCCACGCCAGTGTCGAGGATGCCCATGAACATCGTGATCATGCCCACCACCGTCCCCAGCAGGCCCAGCAGCGGGCCGGCCGCGGCGATGGTGCCCAGGGTGTTGAGGAAGCGCTCCATGCGGTGGACCAGGTGGCGCCCGCTGTCCTCGATGCGCTCGCGGGCCTGCTCGCGTGGTCGGCTGCGGGCCTCCAGCGCGGTCGCCAGCAGTTCGCCCAGCGGCGAGTTCAAGCGCAACGACTGGATGTGGGCCGGGTCGAGCTGGCCACGGGCGGCCCAGCGACGCACTTCCTCGCCCAGTCCCGCAGGCAGCACCGCAGTGCGGCGCAGGGTCCAGAAGCGTTCGATCACGATCGCCAGCGCAAGCACGGCCAGCAGCAGCAGGGGAATCATGGGCCAGCCGCCAGCCTTCACCAATTCCAGCACGTTCAGTCCTCCGGCGCTCGCGGCCGCTCGTTGTCGGACCGATAGGATAGCGTAGCGGCCCGTCGCACCCGCGCTGCCTCCCACAGGCGCGGCTTCGCCACCCGCCGCTCGCGCACGGCCAAGCCCGCCTGCGCCAGCCACACTCGGATGGCGCCGCTGTGGGCGGTGTCCAGCAACTCCGAGCCGTGCCCCCGCCAACGCGCCACCACCTCGGCGCGTGGATGGCCGAACCGGTTGCCGAAGCCGCTGGCCACCAGCACCAGGCGCGGATCGGTGGCCGCCACGAACGCCGGGATGGAGGAGCCGGCGCTGCCGTGGTGTGGCGCCAGCACAACGTCCGCGCGCAGGTCGGCTGGCGCGCGATTCACCAGCGATTGCTCGATCACCGCGCCGATATCGCCGGTCAGCAGTGCCGAGCCGGCGGCCGCCTCGATCCGCAGCACGCAGCTCGACTCGTTGCCGAAGTAGGGCATGTGCGCCGGCGGATGCAGGAACCGGAACCGCACCCCGTCCCAGGTCCATGGATCGCCCGCCAGGCATTGGCCATCCACCGGCACGGGCATGTCGGGAGGGCCAAGCGCCAGGCCCACCGGCAAGACGTTGCGCACCGCCTGCACGCCTCCGGCATGGTCGTTGTCCCCGTGGCTGACCACCAGGCGGTCCAGGCGGCCGATTCCCAGCGCCCGCAGTGCCGGCACCACGGCGCGCTCGCCGGCATCGAACCCGTCGCGCACCGCCGGGCCCGCGTCGTAGAGCAGTACGTGGTGGCGGGTACGCACCACCACCGACAGGCCCTGGCCTACGTCCAGCACCATCAACTCCGCGTCGCCGTGCGCCGGGAGATCGCGGTCGGGCCACAGCAACGGCAGCCAAAGCAGCAGCGCAAGCGCCTTGCCCGGCACCGCGCGCGGCAACAGCAGCCAGAATGCGCCCAGCATGGCCAGCGGCAGCGCGAACCAGCGGCCTTCGGGCAGCCACACCAGGGCGAAACGGCTGCCGGCCATGGCCTCGAACCCCGGCCAGGTGAGGTCGAAACACCAGGCCCCCAGCCGCCACGCCCACGCGCCGCTACCCGGCACCAGCGCCTCCAGCCCCGTCCCTATCAGGCACAGCGGCACCACCACCAGGCTCCACCACGGGATCGCGACCAGGTTGGCCACCGGCCCGGCCAGCGATGCCTGGCCAAACAAGACCGCGGTCATCGGCAGCAGTCCAACCGTGGCTACTCCTTGCGCCGAGAGGAACTCGCGCCACAGGCTGCGCCCGGCCATCGGCCCGGGCAGGCACCACATCAGCCAGGCCACGCCGCCGAAGCTCAGCCAGAAGCCCGCGGCCAGCAACGACAATGGATCGAAGACAAGTACTGCCAGCAGCGCCCAGGACAGGCAATCGACCACCCGCACCGGCCTGCGCGACGCGCGGGCCAGTGCCACCACCGCGATCATCAGCACGGTGCGTACGGTGGGCAGCGCGAACCCCGCGGCCGCCGCGTAGCCCACCCCACCAGCCATCGCCGCGAGCGCTGCGAGCTGCGGCCTCGGCAGCACCCGTGCCAGTGCGGGCGCGCACCGCCACGCAAGCGAACCGGCCAGGCCCGCGAAGCCGGCCACCAGCCCCACGTGGAATCCCGAGATCGCGATCAGGTGGGTGAGGCCCACCGCGCGCAGGATCTCCCAGTCGCGATCGTCCAAGGCATGGGTATCGCCCAGCGCCAGGGCGCGCACGTAACGCGAGGAAGCCGAGCGCACCTGCCTGGCGATGCGAGCCGAAACCTGCTCACGCCAGGCGTCCAGCCCTGCCGCGGGTGACAGGCGCCCGGCGGACTCGGGATTGCGCAGGTACCCGGTGGCCGCAATGCGCTGGGCCATGGCGTAGCGCTCGCTGTCGAAGCCTCCCGGGTTGGCCAGTCCGCGGGGCGCACGCACCTTGACCTGCACGCGCCAGCGCGAGCCGGCATGCAACCCACTTCGAGGGCCGGGTGCCCTGGCATTGAAGTCGTCATACCACGACAGCTGAAGGCGCTTGCCGCGCAGCGCTGCCGGTTGCGAGGCGTCATCATCGACGCGGAACTGGAAGCGGGTGCGCCGGCTCTCCGGTTGCGGCAGGCCGACGACCCGGCCGCTCACCTGCCACTCGCGCTGTTCCAGGTGGGGCGGCATCTGGGCGGACAACACTGACCCCGCGTGCACGCCAGTCCATGCAAGCCCCACCAGCAGCGCGCCGACGATGCGGCACCAGCGCCGGCCTCGCCACCACAGCGCGAGTCCGGCGGCCAGCACGGGCAGCAACAACGCCAGGTGCGGGACGACTGGCAGCAACAGCGCTGCGCTGGTGCCCACCAGCAATGCGGCCGCCGTGGCCAGGCCGAACACCGGTACCGCCGCAGCCCCTGCAGGCTCGTCCATGAAAAGGCATCCGTGCCACTGGACTCCAGCCTAGTGGGCAGCGCGAGGCCTGTGCAGAGGGATGCGCCGCGCCAATACGTCAGGCAACTCCGCAGCAGCCTCCCCTACAGGAGATTCTCTTGGCGCAGTGTGTCCTTCCTGCGCACGAATGACGCGCCGGGCGTCGCCCGTCGGGCCGGGGCCTGCGTGGCAGTTACCAAGAATGGCCACGTCCGCGTAAACCCATGGATGGCGTCCGCGGGGCGGAGCAGGCCCCGGCCTGGCGGGCGACGCGTTCATCCGGAGCCATGGACCAACGAGCATTGCCGGGGACACGCTACGAGCCATTGCGAGTACCTACCGAAAGGCATCGCGCCCATGGGGCGCTCCTACGCGTCGGCCGCCACCAGCTCGCGCAGCTTGCCTTCGTGCAGCTCCAGCACGCGGTCCAGCTTGCGCGCCAGGCGACGGTCGTGGGTCACCAGCACCAGGCTGGTGCGCTGTGCGCGGTTGAGCTCGAGCATCAGCTCGAAAACGTTGGCCGCAGTCTTCTCGTCCAGGTTGCCGGTGGGCTCGTCGCCGAGCACGCAGGCAGGCTGGTTGACCAGGGCGCGGGCCACTGCGCAACGCTGGCGCTCGCCACCGGACAGTTCACCCGGCTTGTGTTCGATGCGATGGCCGAGCCCCACCTGCATCAGCAGGGCCTTGGCCCGTGCGCTGGCCTGTTCCACCTGGGCGCCGCCCAGCATCACCGGCATCATCACGTTCTCCAGCGCGGTGAATTCGGGCAGCAGGTGGTGGAACTGGTAGACGAAGCCCAGCGCGCGGTTGCGCAGCAGGCCGCGCGCGCCATCCGACAGCGCCGACATCTTCTGCCCGGTCACGTACACCTCGCCGGCGGTGGGCGTGTCCAGCCCGCCTAGCAGGTGCAGCAGGGTGCTCTTGCCCGCGCCCGAGGCGCCAACGATGGCCACGGTCTGGCCAGCCTCGACCTTGAGGTCGAGCCGGTCGAACACCGGCGTGCGCAGGCTGCCTTCGGCATAGGTCTTGGCCAGGCCTTCGGCGTGGATCACCGTGCCCTGCGCGTGGACGGCGGTGGCGATGGTCGCATCACTCATAGCGCAGGGCCTCGGCCGGATCGGTGCGCGCGGCGCGCCAGGCCGGGTACAGCGTGGCCAGGAAACTCATCGTCAGCGCCACGCAGGCGATCACCAGCACGTCGCTGCCCTGCAGGTCGTAGGGCAGCCCGGTGATGTAGTACACATCCGACGGCAGCAGGGTCACATTGAAGGTCGATTCGATCAGCCCCAGCAGGCGCTCCAGGTTGATGGTCAGCAAGATCCCGCCGATTACCCCCAGCACGGTGCCGATGATCCCGATCAGCGAGCCCTGCACCATGAACACCCCCATGACTCCGCGCGGGGTCAGGCCCAGGGTGCGCAGGATGGCGATGTCGGCCTGCTTGTCTGTGACCAGCATCACCTGCGATGACACCAGGTTGAACGCGCCCATGGCGATGATCAGCGACAGCAGGATGCCCATCACCGTTTTTTCCATTTTCAGCGAGTGGTACAGGTTCGCGTTCTCGCTGGTCCAGTCGCTGATCCGGTACAGGCCCTGCCCGCGCAGGTTTTCGGCCAGGTCACGCGCCACCGCCCATGACTGGTCCATGTCGTGCAGCCTGAGGCGCACGCCGGTGACCCCATCGCCCATGCGCAACACGCGCTGCAGGTCGGCCATGCTGGCCACCGCAAGGCCCTTGTCGATCTCGTTGTAGCCAGCCTCGAATATCCCGGCCACCTGGAAGCGCTTGAGTTGCGGCATCGCGCCCAGCGGCGTGCTCTGGGTCTCGCCCAGCATCACCACCACGCTGTCGCCCACGCCCACGCCCAGCCAGATCGCCAGCTCGCTACCCAGCAGGATGTTGAACTCGCCCGGAACCAGGGCATCGATGCTGCCGGCAGTCACCTTGTCGGCCAGCACCGAGACCTCGCGCTCTTCGCTCGGCACCACGCCGCGCACCACCGCCGGCTGCCTGCGCACGCCGGAGATCAGCGCCTGCACGTCCACGTACGGCGCCGCACCCGCCACCCGCGGGTCGCGCATCGCGGTGTCCACGGCCTGCGGCCAGTCGGTCATGGCCTCGCCTGCGGCACTGACCGTGGCGTGCGCGGTCATCTGCAACATGCGGTCGCGGATCTCGCGCTGGAAACCGCTCATCACCGACAGCGTGGTGATGAGCACGGTCACGCCCAGCGCAATGCCGAGGATCGATGCCATCGAGATGAAGGAGATGAAGCCGTTGCGGCGCTTGGCTCGCAGGTAACGCAGGCCGATCGCCACGGGGATGGGTTTGAACATAGGGCGCTATGGTGCCATCTGCCGCGCCCGGCGCGCAGCCTGGTCGTTGCCGGTGGCCAGACGCAGTTCACGTCGGACGCCGGCCGGCAGGGTGTCCGGCCACCAGCTCAGCCTCCTTGCCTGGCCGCCGGCCTCCTGCCAGGTCAGGAACGCGAGCACCCCGCGCCACTGGATGCGCAGCGATTCAACCGGCATGCCATCGACACTGGCAACCTGCCCTGGGCCAGGGAAAACCCAGTACATGGGCGCCCTGCCCCACTCCGCGCGCGCCTGCCACCAGCCGAGTCCCAGGGTGGCAATGGCACCTGGCCAGGCCAGCACCGCCGGCAGGTCGGAAGCCAGTACCGCGACCATGGCCATCAGGCCCAGCGCGACCAGGCTGGCGCACAGCCAGCGCGAGGGGCGCCACTCAAGGCGGCAGCTGACGGATGCGCTGGATGAGCGCCGCGATCTGCTCATCGGGACATTGCTCGTAACCCATGAACCAGCGCCAGAGCTTATCGTCCTCGCAGTCCACCAGGCGTAGGAAAACGCCGCGCTCGGCCTCGGCAGCCTGCACCCATTCGCGGTCCAGGTAGCGGCCGAACAACTGGTCCAGCTCGCGCATGCCGCGCCGGCAGCGCCAGCGCACGCGGCGCAGGCTCTCTTCGTCGCCTGCGTCCTCGCCTGGCAGCATCAGCCCAGCAGGCCCCAGGCCAGCCGGCCCCACAGCACCAACAGCACGGCCGCCCCGGCCACGTAGACCACAAAGCGATGCCGCACCTTGTTGGGGCCGCAGTGGATCACGCTGTGGGCGATGCGCAAGGCCACGAACGTCCATGCCAGCACGTGCACCAAGGTGCCGCCCTGGGCGGTGACGAACGCCACCACGATGGCCACGTAGAACAGCACCGGCAGTTCGAACAGGTTGCGGAAGTTGTCCGCGCAGCGCGTGTCGGCCATGCGGCTGGCCATCTGCCCCGAGGTTGCGACCTCTTGCGGATGCACCCGCTCGCGGCGCAACTGGCCGAACCGTTCGCGACCCATCAGCACCATCACCACCAGGGTGAGCACCACCATGGCCACCACGGGCCAGAACAAAGCTGCCGATGCCATCCTCAATCCCTTCGTAGGAGCGCCCCATGGGCGCGATGCTTTTGAACCCAGGGCCCGGCCACCCCGGACCACAGCCCAGCCGCCAACCGGCGCCTCACACGCTCAAGCCATCATGCGCGCCGCGCCAGCATCAACTTCTTGATCTCGGCGATCGCCAGCGCCGGGTTGAGGCCCTTGGGGCAGGTGCGCGTGCAGTTCATGATGG
>Ga0105045_10002142_pt1 | contig 16580 bp, 11 predicted proteins | sample MAT02_FD_78089 | JGI IMG/M metagenome (GOLD analysis project Ga0105045, IMG submission 78089) | Freshwater microbial communities from Lake Fryxell liftoff mats and glacier meltwater in Antarctica - MAT-02 (megahit assembly) | ecosystem: Environmental > Aquatic > Freshwater > Ice > Liftoff... | reverse complement strand
TTCATATCTCTATTTGTTTGGGCTGTTTTAATCCTTCGGCAAGGCACAACTTCATAAAGTTGAGAGAAAAACTACCGCTCCCTCCCCTTCATTCGATAACACCAATGGCCAAAAACTACTCATTAAAAATCTTGGTAATAAATACCAATAGGGGTTGCGCTACGAGACAGCCATCGACCAAAATTGTGTAAAACCGATCTTTACTATCGGGGGTTGTCCTGCGAATAACCCGATGGGCGATGAATATTCCGAAAATCAAGGCCAAACTCGTGGGAAGCTCAATGGCTCCAATCGAACTGATGAGCACGACGCTTAGACCTGCTAAAACAAGACAGCTCCGCGCCAACGTTTTTGATCGTTCCACTCCGAGCCACATAGGCAGGGTGCGCTGTTGGGGGGAATCTACCCGCAGATCGCGGATATCGAAAGGTATGATTAACGCCATCAGAAAGGCGGATTGGCCAATGAGAAAAGCGGTAAAGGCTATTTTGGCATCGATGCCGCGAAAATCCCAAAACTCCAAAAGCGGAACCGCGATAATCACCAGCACCCAGACAATCCACACCGTCCAAATTTTGGTGTATGGATACTCGCGAAGGCTTAATTTCCGCCCGCTTCCCGGGATTACAGGCATTACATAAGTCACAGCCAAAATACCCGCTAGGCACATCGCAGCCAAAGGCAGCCAAGAAAGCCGGAATGCTAAAGCCAGGCACAGTAAGGGTACCAAGATCATGGCCAAGCCCTTAGAGCTTCGGAACGATCGGATAGCCCTATTCGCCGGCGACAGCTTCTGCCATGTATACGTAGACCAAACCCCTCCTGCTACAAGTATTGGAAACCATACGGGTATAGGCTGAGCAAAAACTAAAAAGGGCAGTATAGCGGCCACGGCTCCGCAAAGCGCGATATAGATATTGGTTTCCACCCCGAGCTTTTCGATTCTCTGCAGCACTTTTGGCGGTAGGGTCGGCATGTTAATCCAATAAATATCAATTATTGGCTTCCACCACGCTGTAGGTTAATAGACCGAGAAAGGCTCCGATGGCGCTGCCTTTAAGACCTTGGATAAAATATCGGCTTCGCGCCACACTCTCATAACCGGATGCGTAATCCATATCATCGCGGTACTGCGGATCAATTATCGCTTCGGGTTTTATCTTAACAATGGGAATCTTGGCTGCCAAGGCAAAAAGAGGTGGAATGGCCAATGTAAACACGCTGCCTTGTAAGGCGTACCCTCCGCCAAAACCCGCTGCCAGTCCGGCATAAAACCAGCCTCGGCCCCGCACCGCATAGCGCGCATCGCGCTCTCCCATTACAAAAGCTCGCATTTGGGGCTCGGTAAGGTAGTTGCCCAGCGGTTCGTCGTAGAAATAGTAAACTTTCTCTGGTCCGGAAGGCGGTGTAGCCGAGAAAATATCGGAGCGTAGGGCGGTTCCATCCGTCCATAATACGGGGTATTCACCGACGGCAGTGTACGATTGACCCGGCCTGTAGGGCTCACCTAATTTGCGCGCCGCTTTGATTTGGGCATTTTCACGCCGATAAAAGTTCTTGTCAAATCGATAGGTAATGTCAACGCGGCTCGTATCGTCTAGACTTATGACGTCGAGGTATTTTCCATTCATAAGCAGCAGTCGCGCAGGCTCTTGAGCGAAAGCAGAAGGCCCGCTCAGAAAACAAATGGTAATAGCGGCCAAACCAATAACCCATATATTATTGATATTAAAGCCCTTATATCGATTCAAATTTTATCTATTTTGATGCGTTTCATTCAGCTTCTGGCGCACATCACCAATGGTATTGTCATTATATTTGCACCGTCAAATTAACGAATTAAACCACCCACTTATGCCATTACGCAATTTTTCGAGCCGACACATCGGCCCACGTGAGCAAGATTTGAAGAGAATGTTGGAGACAATTGGTGTAGATAGCATCGATACTCTGATAGATGAGACCGTACCGGCAAAGATTCGCTTGAAAAAGCCGATAGATCTGAATTCGGCACGGAGCGAACATTTTTATTTGCGCGAGTTGGAAGGCTTGGCAAAGAAGAACAAGCTTTTTCGCAGTTATATAGGTATGGGCTATTACAATACCATTGTGCCACCGGCTATTCAGCGCAACGTGCTCGAAAACCCAGGTTGGTACACCGCCTACACCCCCTATCAAAGCGAGATAGCTCAAGGGCGCCTGCAAGCACTCTTGAACTTCCAGACCATGGTGACTGATCTAACCAAAATGGAGCTCGCCAATGCGTCCTTGCTCGATGAAGCCACCGCCGCAGCTGAGGCCATGTCGATGTTCTACGCCCTGCGCGAGCGCGATGCCGTTAATCGAAAAGCCAATAAGTTCTTTATATCGGCCGAGTGCTTTCCACAAACGATTGATGTACTCAAAACGCGAGCTTTACCAATGGGTATTGAGCTTATTGTTGGCGATTATGAGCAGTTCACCTTCAGCGATAAAATATTTGGCTGCCTGCTCCAATATCCCAATGCCAATGGCGGGGTAGTCGACTACCGCGAATTTGTACAGAAAGCGCATAAGCACGGTGCTTTGGTAGCCGTAGCAGCCGACTTAATGAGCCTAACGCTGCTCACCCCTCCGGGCGAGTGGAATGCGGACGCAGTGGTGGGCAACAGCCAACGATTTGGAGTGCCTATGGGTTTTGGCGGACCACATGCCGCCTTTTTCGCAACTCGAGAAGCTTATAAGCGTCATATCCCTGGCCGGATAGTCGGAGTTTCGACTGACCGTCATGGGGCGCCCGCCTATCGCCTTGCGCTTCAAACGCGGGAGCAACACATCAAGCGCGACCGAGCTACCTCTAATATTTGCACTGCTCAGTCGCTTTTGGCCACTATGGCTTCTATGTATGCGGTGTACCACGGTCCCGACGGATTGAAAGCCATTGCCAAAGAAATTCACAATCATACTAATAAGTTGGTCATAGCCCTCGAAAAATTGGGCTACACCATCGGTCCTAAGGTGTACTTCGACACGCTGCACATTCGCCTTCCGGAAAATGTGACCAAAGTAAAAATCCAAGAATTATCGGAGGCCAAGGACATGAATTTCCGATATTTCAACGACAATTTTATCAGCTTAAGCTTGGATGAGACCATAAGCCGTCATGATTTCAGCGATATCGTTGAAGTATTCGCAAAAGCCGTGGGCAAAACTACCAAAATGGAGTTGCCTGAGTGGTGCGATTCACCCATTGATGGATTCTTCGCTCGTACTTCCAGTTTTATGGAGCACCCCGTATTCAACAGCTACCACAGCGAAACGGAGTTGATGCGCTACATTAAGCGATTGGAAAACAAGGACATCAACCTTACGCATAGCATGATAGCGCTGGGGAGTTGTACGATGAAGCTCAATGCCGCAAGCGAGTTAATGCCGATTACCTGGCCGGAATGGGCAAATATTCACCCCTTCGCTCCACAAACACAGACGGCGGGCTACCGCGCTATGTTTGAAGAACTGAAACAAATGCTCTGCGCAGTAACCGGTTTTGCTGGTGTTTCGCTACAGCCCAATAGTGGCGCTCAGGGCGAATACGCAGGTTTAATGGTGATACGCAATTACCACATAAGCCGTGGCCAAGGTCATCGAAATATTGCCTTAATTCCGAGCAGCGCCCACGGAACCAATCCTGCGAGCGCCGTAATGGCCGGTATGGATGTGGTGGTAATAAAATGCGACGAAGCCGGTAATATAGATGTGGCCGACTTAAAAGCCAAAGCCGAGCAGTATTCCAGCCAACTCTCTTGCTTGATGGTGACTTATCCTTCTACCCACGGGGTGTTTGAAGAGTCGATCATCGAGATCAACGAAGTAATTCATTCGCATGGCGGCCAGGTTTATATGGATGGCGCAAATATGAATGCGCAGGTAGGTTTGACTAATCCCGGTTTGATCGGTGCGGACGTATGCCATCTCAACTTGCATAAAACATTTGCAATACCCCACGGTGGTGGTGGCCCCGGCATGGGTCCCATAGGTGTGGCCAAGCACTTGGTGCCCTATTTACCCGGGCACAGCGTAGTGGAAACAGGAGGAATCAACAATATTTCTGCAGTTTCGGCAGCCCCTTGGGGTAGCGCACTTATACTGCTCATATCCTACGGTTACATTAAAATGCTGGGTCAGGAGGGTGTGACCGACGCTACGAAATATGCTATTTTAAATGCGAACTACATTAAAGCGCGCTTAGCCAAAGACTATGGCGTGCTTTACACCGCTAAGAATGGCACCGTGGCGCATGAAATGATTATCGACTGTCGACCATTTGTGAAGAGCGCAGGTGTGGAAGTTTCAGATATTGCTAAGCGGTTGATCGATTACGGATTTCATGCACCCACGGTATCTTGGCCGGTAGCTGGCACACTTATGATCGAACCCACAGAAAGCGAATCCATGCAGGAGCTCGACCGCTTTTGCGATGCGATGATACAGATCAAACGCGAGGTGGAAGAGATTGCACAAGATATCTACCCCCGCGAAGACAATGTATTGCACAATGCACCACACACTGCCGCCGAGGTTACCGCCGATGTTTGGAGCCATAGCTACTCACGCGAGAAAGCGGCTTATCCACTTGCCTTTACCCGCGATGCAAAGTATTGGTCGCCTGTAGGAAGGGTAGATAATGCATATGGCGATCGAAACTTGGTATGCGTATGCCCGCCGATGAGTGAGTATGAGCCGCGTACCACTGAAAAGTCGCTGGCTTAATACTGCCAGATGTACGACATTTATTCTTTTGAATCCAATAAGCCCGAAAAATCCGAACTGATTTTTCGGGCTTAATTCTTAACTTTGGCTTAAACAAAAATTAATTTTCCTATGAAAAAACATCTCTACCTTTTATTTGGTGGCCTATTTGCATTCGGAATTATAGCAAACGGTCAATCGTCAAAAAGCGTCAATTCCAATCACCGGGCTATTGACGTATCTGCTCCATTGAAAGCAAAACCACGCGCTGTTGCCAAAGATTTTGGAGACCCTATTTGGATTGATACCTTCGAAAATCTTAATAATTGGACGGTCTCGAATGAAAGCACCCCGTCAGTTGATTGGATTCACACCACAAATGCGGGCATCATACCCGTTGCTGCTCTTAGCCCATTCGCCAGCACAACTGTTGCTAATGGCTTTGCTTTTATCGATGGTGATGGCCAAGGTGAAGGATCGGTACAAAATTCGAATCTGACCTTAGCCAATTCTATAAACCTTACAGATTATCCAAACGTTTCCTTGGTGTTTGAACAGAATACCCGGAACTTTGCTTCTACCTATTACGTTCGTGTGAGTATTGACAATGGCTTTACTTGGAACGAAATACAAGTGAACACCGCCTTAGCCACCAACACTAACACAGACAACCCTTCGGTTACTGTAGTGAACATTTCTGCTCTTGCCGGCGGTCAAAGCCAAGTGAAAATTGAATTTAACTTCACGGCAAACTGGGGTTGGCATTGGGCCATAGACGATGTGGCTATAGTCGAAACACCTGCTGATGACCTTTCTCTTTTAAGCGTTTATTACGATGATTATATCAGCTACCTTCAGCTTACTGAGTTTTTAGACGTGGACTACCTTAAAGAACTTGAATATAGCAGCTACAAAACTGGCCAAGTGCGTCCATTGACTTTCGGAGCAGTTGTTGAAAATCAAGGTCAAAATCCTTCTACGGGAGTGTTTTTAACGGCTACAGTAACAACTCCAAGTGGTGTTGAAACGTTCACATCTACTCCTACCACAGTTGCACCAGGCGACCAAGTATTAATCCAAACGGCGCCGCAAACTTTGGCTGCATTTGCTGGAGGCGGAGTTGTAGGTAATTATACTGTTTCTATTGCAGTAACAATGGATGCTGAAGACCAAGTACCAGAAAATAATGTGGCTCTTGCTAAATCATTCTCTGTAAACACGGATGAAATGGCCAACGATCTTGGAAACACCTGGGCCACATTTTTCCCTACGCTTGGCCAAGACGTAATTTGGGGCTCTCGGTATATGTTTGAGCAACAGACGCCTATAAACTACATAAAATTTGCTGTTCTTAGCACTACTGCGGCTCCAACACAGGCCGGTGAAATTATTTATTTGAACATGCGGACTGGTTCAGTTACTGAACCTGAGAGCGCGATTAATGTTATGAATCGCCTTTATGGAGAAGAGGAAATTGGTTATGTTCTCAATCAAGCGGACTTTACAACAAGCGGCGCCGCAGTGACATACATCACCATGATGCTTCCAGATCAGCTTACTGCTTCGCCCAATGTTATTTATCAACCAGAAGTCGAAGTACTATTTGTAGGAGAAGATTATATGTGGATACCTTTCTCGAACCAGCAAGAAGATGTTGCCGGTGTTCTTTTCGAATACGGCGATGTTTCTGGCGGCGCGCAAGGATGGTGGACATTGGGTGGAAATAGCCCACACATTCGCATGGGCTTCAATGAATCGGTTGGTGTAGATGGCCCTTCTGACTTAGACTTCAAAATCGGTCAAAACTACCCTAACCCAACTACTGGCTCGACTCGTATTGACTGGGAGCTTTTGGAGCCTGCTGAAAATGTGCAGTTCCGGATTACCGATATAAATGGGAAGACGGTGTTCAGCAAAGATCTCGGAAACCGTCCGGCAGGAGTTCAAGAATCTTTAGAATTAAATCTTAATCTAGCTGCAGGTAGTTACCAATATGGCCTTCAGATCGGAAACCACGTGATTGTTCGCAAAATGGTGATCACAAAATAAGCTAATCACCCATAATTTTGTTAAAAGCCTCCGAATTTTTGGGGGCTTTTTTTAGTGTAGGACTTAAGATATCCCATAATTTGGTCTTCCCTTTTTTCTTGTTAATCTGCAAACAAAAACCATTCTTTGTATATCTATAAAATTTTAAACCCCAGCGAATGAAGAAAAATTTTTACGCCCTCGCCCTAATAACTTTGGCTCTGCCTTATACTGGCCAAGGACAAATTAACGCTCCTACAACTTACGAGCCCCAGCAACGACTAACGGATGCGACAGAAGCGCAGAAAACTTCGCTGCCTGCCGCTACTCCAAAAGGCAGCACTATAACCTACTTTAACGATGATTTCAGCAATGGCCTCGCCGGAATGGCTGGCAATGGAGCCTGGACTACGGCGGGTGCTCAGGGAAGCCTGTGGTTTCAAACATTCCCCACGGGAACTCCAAATGGCTACAATCCTTCGACCCCAGTGGCAGGTTATGGAGATTTTATCGCCAATTATTATGGTACCATAGCTTCGGTAAACTCCCCTACCAATTCAAACGGCTTTATGTTCTTGGATGCGGATCGGTTTAATTCTACCCGAACCATAACCTCCCAGCCGGTGGGACCAAATACTACGTCGAATACCTTGTTTGCCGAGTTGATCTCTCCTGTATTTAGCTTGGTAGGTGCTACGGGAGCAGTGCTACAATATAATCAATCGCTGCGGATATGCTGCTCAGCTGCATCAACGGTTACTGCAGGTTTTTCAACAGATGGAGGATTGAGTTATGCGCCCTTCGAAGTTTTTACGGGCTCTCAATTGGTAAACGAAACCCTGGACCGACAGGTGTACCTCTGTTTAAATGAAATTGTAGGCAATGCTGCCAACCTCACACAGTGTAGGGTTAAGTTTACATGGGAAGGTCCTCAGTCGCATTACTTCTGGCAAATAGATGATGTACAAGTGGTTTCAAGTCCAGAAAATGACATTGAAATCGGTTCAACTTTTTACGACACCCACGCGGTGACATTTACTGACCCTGCCACAACGTATCTCGATTATTACAAAACCCTCGAAATACAAAACACCCCAAACTATCTTTTAAAGCCGTTGCGAATCGGCGCTGTGGTTTCAGCAACCTGCTCATCAAACCCGCAAACAAACGTGACAGTTTCAGCCACTGTAACGGCTCCAGGTGGTGCAACTCAAACAATCACTACCCCACCGATTAGCTTAGCGGCTGGCGCTACCGACACAATTTATGCAGAAGCTACTTTCATCGATGCTTTTCCAACTACAGGCGCTTACACCATAGATTATGTGGCGAGCCAAACGGAAACAGACAATAGACCATCGAACAACAATGGAGTTCAACGCGGATTTACTGTAAGCGATGACCAAACCAATCAAGGCTTTGCCATTATGCAGAACGGTGGGGTTTCGTACAACGGTACTTTTAACCAAGCTTTTTTTGCTTCCGACGCTATTATCAATACTCCGTTTACTTTTCCCGAACCGCAAATGGCCAACTCGGTAATTACCCATGTGGAAGCGGTATTCTTAAACGATGAAGGCTTTGCCGTATCAAATCCCGGAGACCCAATTTATTTCAACGTGCGTTTGGGAGCAATCGGAGATGAATTAGCCGACGATCCATCTACTATCACTACGACTGTATTTGAGTCCGACAATCCATTGGAATATGAAGCAGCTGACTTGGAGTATATTATTACCGAAGATGGGCGATGGAATCCAGACAACGGTTTCCCGCAGGTATGGGTAGGCATTGAGCTTCCATCTCCAATTTTGATCGAACCCGATCAGATTTATGGAGCAGAAGTGCGGCTTCCCGTATCGAGTTTTCCAGTAGCGTACTTCCCTATTTCAAACAATCGCGCTGAGGCTCAAACTATTTGGTTATTCAATTTTCAGGGAGCCAATCCAGGTTGGGGTAGTTCAGTGGATGGATCCACTCCGTCCATCCGTTTCCGCACGAGCTCGGCAAGCACTGTAAATGTTATTACTTATGAAGCGGGCATTAAATTGGTGCAAAACTATCCCAATCCCTTCAACGCCCAAACGAGCATTCAATATCAGCTGGATGAGAATTCGGTTGCACGCTTTGAAGTTTATGATCTGACTGGAAAAATGGTTTACCAGCGCAATTTGGGTGCCATTCCTGCGCTCAGTGCCAATACAATTTCCTTCGACCGATCGGATTTGGCGGCCGGTACTTATACCTACAGCATCATTACCAACAAGGATCGAGTGACGCGTAAGATGACGATCGAATAAGCTTTATCACCCCCAACATATAAAACCCCTTTTGTGTATGCACGAAAGGGGTTTTTTAGTCTAGAGTAATGGTCGGCTAGGTAAAATTCTTTAAAATTTCTCCCTGAGCGTCTTCATAAAATTCGATGCGTAAACGAAGTCGTTTAGCTCTTGATTATCGGATCGCAAAATGGCTTCCTTGTTGCCTTCCCACCACTTCTCACCTTCGTATATAAGCATGATGTGATCGCCAATTTCCATTACTGAATTCATGTCGTGGGTAATGACCACGGTGGTAATATTCATCTCTTTGGTGAGCTCAGAGATTAAATTATCGATCACAATGGCAGTCTGAGGGTCGAGACCCGAATTTGGCTCATCGCAAAACAGGTAACCCGGTTTTACTGAAATGGCGCGTGCTATAGCTATGCGTTTTTGCATACCGCCGCTCGTCTCCGCTGGGTAGAGTTTATTCGTTCCTTCCAGATTAACCCTTTCTAAACACTCATTCGTTCTGCGCAGCATGGCTTTTCGATCCATATCAGTAAACATAGTAAGCGGAAACATGATGTTTTCTTCTACGGTCATACTATCGAATAGCGCACTCGCTTGAAAAAGCATACCTAGGTTCTTTCGAATCTCCTTCTTATCCTCGAGCTCCATCGAAACGAAATCTTTTCCTTCATAAAGAATTTGCCCGCTGTCGGGTTTGTGGAGGCCAACCATGCATTTTGTAAGCACCGTTTTTCCGCTTCCGCTTTGGCCAATAATGATGTTGACTTTCCCTTGGAAACAAGAGAAAGATATATCCTTGAGCACTTCTTTATCGCCGAAAGACTTGTAGATATTTTTTATTTCGATCAAATCAGCAACAATTGAGTGAGTATATAATTGAGTATCAGGATAAGAATACTGCTGTAAACCACGGCATCGGTGCTGCTTTTGCCTACTTCCAGAGCGCTTCCTTTCGAATAGTAACCGTGGTAGGACGAAACAGTAATCATCGCAAAAGCAAACACGATCGTTTTAATAAAGGCGTACACCACGTGGAAAGGCCGAAAATCATACTGGATACCGTAAATATAATCGGCGCTAGACACTACACCAGTCGCAATGCATACAAACCACCCACCAAAAATACCGAGCACCATGCTAATGGCGATAAGAAATGGAAAGATAAATACACCGCCAATAATTTTAGGTAAAATGAGATAAGAAGCAGAATTTACCCCCATAATTTCTAGGGCGTCGATCTGCTCGGTAACCTTCATGGTGCCGATTTCTGAAGCAATATTTGAGCCCACTTTGCCCACAAGAATGAGCACCAACATCGTAGGCGCGAATTCGAGAATAAACGATTGGCGCGCTGTGAAACCCACTGTATAATCGGGAATAAGCGGGGTATCGATATTCGTTGCCGTCTGGAGTGCGATAACAGCCCCCATAAAAACCGACATCAGCGCCACAATACCCAGGGAGCTTACACCGATTTTGTCGATCTCATCGATAATCGATCGCCAGTAAATCTTCCATTTTTCCGGCCGGGAAAACACCCGATTTATTAACATGAAATACCTTCCGGCATGAAAAAGTATCTTCACCTGTTCGTTTTAGATAAAAGTAGAGTGCTAAATTAAAGCAATAGATTTCAAATTGGCTTTTTTTCAACAGTTGTCCACCGATGGTATCTTAGCAAGGCTCAGGGATATGGGCATCAACCTTCCTGCCAATCAAAGCAAATGAAGGTTATACCAGCTTTTGAATTCGAAGCGCAGCGCAGAAAGGGCTGCATCTTATGATGGTGCTGCCAGGTGGCGATCAAGAAACTGACCTTAGGCGCAGGCAATTGTTCATCTTTTCGGGAAATAACCCGCAACGCACTTTCGCAGATTATTTACCTTCGCTTAGTTCAAAACACTAAGAAAATTTGAAACCAATTATTGCCATTATCGCCATCCTATTCTTAATCACACTGGCTGGCTGCACGGCTAATAAGAAGAAAAGATGTGACACTTGCCCGAAATGGACGAGCGAATTGCCCGAGTACTTGGACCTTACACGCGGGTAACGATGAACAGGGAAGCGGCGCTGGTAGCGTGGGAAGCAAAACTTCGGAGTAAAGTGCCCCTGGGTGCGGCTCCCGATTTGGCTCGGTGGATAGTTGATCTCCAAGTTGATTTTCGGATTACAGCCCCGCGTAATTCCAAATTGGGCGATTTCAGACCCGCTTTTCAAGGTAAACCTGCTCGAATTACCGTGAATCGCGACCTTAACCCTTACCACTTCCTTATCACCAGCATCCATGAATTTGCCCATCTAGGCTGCTATTTAAAGCACGGCAACCGCGTAGCTCCACATGGCAATGAGTGGAAGGCTCTTTATGTTAAACTACTTTCTCCGCTGCTAGAAGGATCAACAATTCCCGCTGACTTGAAAATAGCTTTGCGCAAACATTTAGCTCGACCGTCGGCATCAAGTTGCAGCTGTTCCGTTTTGGCAAACGCCCTCAGTGCTTACGATCAAAACCCCGGTGTGAGTCTCATCCAAATACCGCAAGGAAGTCAATTTATCTTCCGCGGGGAAGTTTACGAACTTGTGGGCAAAAGACGCACGCGATTTCTCTGCAAAAGACAAGCTGGCGGTGGCTTATTCCTCATTACAGGAAGAGCAAGAGTGGAAATGGCCCGTAGCGAAGCCTCTTAAGCTTTTCGTACCTTAGCAGCAACAATTTCTGATGATGAAGGATACCCCTACCTTAAGTGAACTGAATGCGGTGAGCGACCTGGCTTCTGAACTTAAAGGTTCGGAGATAATTAAATTAGCCGGAGAAATTCGGGAGAAGGTAGCTCTGGGAGCTCAAATACTCAATTATACTGTGGGAGATTTTGATCCGAAAATCTTTCCCATTCCCGAAATGCTCAAAGAGTACATCATCGACGCCTATCAGGAAGGCGAGACCAACTACCCGACATCAAACGGGATGGAATCACTGCGCGATGAGTTGTCGGTATACATTGAAAAACATCTCGGAATAGCATATACTTCCGACGAATATTTGGTAGCAGCTGGGGGCCGACCCCTGATATACGCGGCTTACCAAGCCTTATTAAATCCGGGCGAATCGGCTCTTTTTTCAGTTCCGAGCTGGAACAATAACCATTACACCACCCTCAGCCGTGGTAAACAGATCGCCATACCCACCAAGGCTGAGAACAAATTTATGCCAACGGCAGAAGAGCTGGCTCCGCACTTGAGCGAAGCTGGAATTATTGCGCTATGTTCGCCGCTCAACCCCACGGGTACTATTTTTACCAAAGAGGAGCTCGAAGCTATCTGTGCACTGATCGTGGAAGAAAACAAACGGCGAGAAGGAATCAGAAAACCCCTATACCTCCTTTACGACCAAATTTATTGGCAACTCACTATTAATGGAAAGACTCATTATCACCCTGTGGGAGTTAATCCAGAAATGAGACCCTATACCATTTATATTGATGGCATTAGCAAAGCTTTTGCTGCTACGGGCGTAAGAGTCGGGTGGGCTTTTGGCCCGAGACTGGTAATGGATAAAATGAAAGCTATTTTAGGTCATATCGGAGCGTGGTCGCCGAAGCCCGAACAACTTGGTACCGCTCGATTCTTAGCGAGCAGTGATGGTCCAGAAAAGTATATGGAAGGAATAAGGCATGAAATTGATCTGAGACTCGATGGATTTTACAAATTGTTAATCGGGTTTAAGAATCAGGGCTTACCGGTGGATGTCGTCGCCCCTGAAGCAGCAATATATCTCACCGTAAAATTCGACTTGGTGGGCAAAACCACCGCCGACGGAACACCAATAGGCACTGTGGCCGATACCACTCGCTTTTTGATTGACGAAGCAGGCTTGGCATTGGTACCTTTCACCGCCTTTGGTGCCAAAGCCGATAACCCTTGGTACCGCTTGAGTGTAGGCACGAGCAAATTAGAAGACATAGCCAAAATGGGTGAAAAACTGGAAGCGGCGCTCAAACAACTGCAATAAGGATGAAAAAGAATCACAATTATTGCGTGATCATGGCTGGTGGCATTGGCAGCCGGTTTTGGCCAATGAGTCGGACCGCGCACCCCAAGCAATTTCACGACATACTGGGCACTGGTAGCACTTTGATTCAACAGACCTTCGAGCGCTGCCTTTCGATCTGTCCGATAGAGCATATTTATGTTGTGACAAGCGATATTTACGGTACGGAAGTCGAAAAGCAACTGGTGGGTATTCCTCAGGCCAATATCCTGTTGGAGCCAAGCCGCAAAAACACCGCCCCTTGTATTGCCTATGCCAGCCACGCCATTTACAAACGCGATAAAGATGCGGTGATGATGGTGGCGCCGAGCGACCACCTGGTAATGAAGGAAGGGGCTTTTCAAAAAACTATTGAAGAGGCTATTGCTGAAGCCAATGCATCGCGTGAACTGGTAACCCTTGGCATCCAACCATCGAGACCCGACACAGGTTATGGTTACATTCAATGGGACGATTTTGATGAACCAAAACCGACCATTAAGCATGTAAAGACTTTTACCGAAAAACCCAATTTAGAACTAGCTCGCGAGTTTGTAAAAAGTGGAGAGTTTTGCTGGAATTCAGGCATATTTATATGGCGAGCCGACAGCATCATCAAGGCTTTTTCCGAATACCTTCCAGAAATGAACGATTCCTTTATAGCCATCGCCCCGAAGTTCGGTACACCTGAAGAAAAGGAAGCGATCGAGAGAATCTATGCGCTCTGCGAGAGCATTTCGATCGACTATGGGATTATGGAGAAGGCCAAAAACGTGCGCGTCGTGTTAAGCGATTTTGGTTGGAGCGACTTAGGAACTTGGGGCTCTTTGTATTCAGAGGTAAAAAAAGACAAAGAGAACAACGCCGTGATCGGTAAAAACATTTTGCTTCTTCAAAGCAGTGATAATATGGTGAAAATGCCCGAAAACAAGTTAGCGATCATACAGGGTCTGAACGATTTTATAGTGGTAGATACAGCAGATGTATTGCTCATATTTCCAAAAGCGGAAGAACAAAAAATTAAGCAGGTGGTAAATGACTTAAAAGTGAGTAAGCACGGTAAGTTTTTATAAGTCAGCCGGGCATCCATTTTTTCTCTGCCCGTAAATTTATTGTCCAGGTCAAATGCAAGAAGCAATATGCCGATTAGCGTATTTAATGCACATTCTCTCCTACCTTTGCCCCCTGAAATTACCGTATGAACATTCTCTCTGCCGAAAACCTTAGCAAACGCTTCGGTCCGCGTCTACTCTTTGAAAATTTCTCTTTTGGAATGGCTCAAGGCGAAAAAGTGGCCATTGTAGCTCCAAATGGATCGGGCAAAAGCACCTTACTGAAAGCCATTGCTGGCATAGAATCTGCCGACAGTGGCAATGTTGTATTCCGCGATGGCACCCGAATTGGATATCTATCGCAAGATCCCGATTTCCCAGAAGGGTTTTCGATTATGGAGGCGATACTCCGATCGGATAATGCTGTAAATCGAGCAATTAAAGGCTACGAATTAGCACTCGAAAATCCGGAAGAGAGCGAAGAACTTCAGCGTTGGTTTGATGAGATGGACCGGCAGAATGCATGGGATTACGAAGCCCGGATTCGCGAAGTGCTTGGCCAACTTGGAATCGAGCATCCCAACATGAAGCTCAAATCGGCCAGTGGGGGTCAACGCAAGCGTGCAGCTCTGGCGCGTGTAATGCTCGATGAACCCGATTTTTTAATTCTCGATGAGCCTACCAACCATTTAGATTTGGATACCATTGAATGGCTCGAAAACTGGCTGGCCTCATCGAGCTTTACCCTACTCATGGTGACGCACGACCGGTACTTTCTCGATAGAGTATGTACCGATATCTTAGAGATAGATCGTGGTGCTTTAGTGCGCTACGTGGGCAATTACAGCTATTTCATTGCTAAAAAAGCAGAGCGCCAGTCACAATTGGAATCAAGTGTAGAGAAGGCTAAAAATTTATTCAAGACAGAGCTCGAATGGATGCGCCGTATGCCCAAAGCCCGCACCACAAAATCGAAATCACGCATTGATGCCTTTGATGACGTAAAAACGCAGGCACACATAAAAACCGACACAAAATCGATGGAGTTGGGTGTCCGTACAGAGCGGCTTGGTTCCAAAATAGTGGAATTCCACAAAGTTGGTAAAGCCTTTGATACCACCGTAATTACCAAGGGACTCGATTATATTTTTAAGCGGGGCGAAAAGCTTGGCGTGGTGGGTAAGAATGGAACGGGTAAAACGAGTTTTGTCAAACTCCTTCTTGGAAAAATGCAACCCGATAGCGGTAAAATTGTCCATGGCGAAACCGTTGTTTTCGGCCATTATGACCAAGACGGTTTGGTAAACGCAGACGATAAGCGTGTGATCGAAGTGATAAGCTCCATTGCCGAAGTCATTGAATTGAAAAAAGGCCATAAGCTGAGTGCCTCGCAAATGCTCGAGCGTTTTCTCTTCACACGCGATAAGCATTGGCAACTAGTTTCCACTCTAAGCGGCGGAGAAAAGCGAAGGTTATACCTGCTTAAAGTGCTTATGAAGAACCCCAATTTCTTAGTTCTCGATGAGCCTACCAACGACTTGGACATCGATACACTGCAGGTACTCGAAGATTATATTGCTACCTATGATGGTTGCCTTGTGGTGGTGAGCCACGACCGGTTTTTCATGGACAAAGTGGTCGATCATATCTTCGTTTTTGAAGGCGAAGGCGAGATACGCGACTATCCTGGCAACTATACCCAGTACCGCGAAAAAGCCGCTGATGAAGCCATAGAAGCATCCAAAGTGAGCGCAAAAGTGAAGGCTCAGGCCAAGGAATCTGCGCAGGTTGCTGAGAAAACCAAATTGACCTACGGAGAGCGACTCGAATTCGAAAAACTCGAAAAGAGTATTGCCGATTTAGAACATCGAAAAGACGAACTGGCCGATGCACTTTCGCAATCTGAAAGCAATGAAGAGTTGCTACGGATATCGGCGGAACTAGAAAAACTCGTTGCCCAGCTCGATGCGCAAACCGAGCGCTGGCTGGAGCTGGGAGAGTGGGTCTAAAAGTGGAAAGGGTTTCACAGACTTCACAGATTTGCACAGAATGAGTTCGTTCACAGATTGCACAGACTTGTGCTGGATAAATGGTCTCACAGACTTCGCAGATTAGTGCAGAATGAGCTGGCTCGCAGGTTGCGCAGACTTGTGCTGAATAAATGGTCTCACAGACTTCGCAGATTAGTGCAGAATGAGTTCGTTCACAGATTGCAAAGACTTGTGCTGGATAAATGGTCTCACAGACTTCACAGATTTGTGCAGAATGAACTGGCTCGCAGACTGCACAAACTTGTGCTGAATAAATGGTCTCACAGACTTCACAGATTTGCACAGAATGAGTTGGCTTGCAGGTTGCACAGACTTGTGCTGAAGAAATGGTCTCACAGACTTCACAGATTTGCACAGAATGAGTTGGCTCGCAGACTGCACAGACTTGTGCTGAATAAAT
>Ga0105045_10002141_pt1 | contig 16586 bp, 18 predicted proteins | sample MAT02_FD_78089 | JGI IMG/M metagenome (GOLD analysis project Ga0105045, IMG submission 78089) | Freshwater microbial communities from Lake Fryxell liftoff mats and glacier meltwater in Antarctica - MAT-02 (megahit assembly) | ecosystem: Environmental > Aquatic > Freshwater > Ice > Liftoff... | reverse complement strand
GCCCTCGGCGTCCGCGCAGCCGAGCTTGCAACCCGTCTTCAAGCGCTCGAAACGTCCGTCGCAAAGTCCCCGCAGCTCGATGCCCTCGGCACACGCGCAGCCGCACTCCTGACCCAACTTCAAGCGCTCGAAACGTCTGTTGCAAAGTCCCCGCAGCTTGATGCCCTTGGCGTCCGCGCAGCCGAGCTTGCAACCCGTCTTCAGGCACTCGAAACATCAGTCGCAAGAGGCCCACAGCTCGACGCGGTGGGTGCCCACGCAGTCGAACTCTTGACTCCGCTTCAAGCACTCGAAACCTCGGTCGCGCGCGCGCCTCAGCTTACCGAACTCGGGTCGCGACTCGACACGCTCGATGGTCGCGCACGCGAGACGGCTAGTTCGAAGGAAGTCCTCGAACTTGGCACGAAGATCGACACCGTGAATGCCGGACACGCCGAGACGCGTGGCTTGGTGGAGCGCCTCCAGGAGCGCGGCGACACGGCATCCCGAGCGCACGACAAGACCCTCAACATCCTCGGCCAGCGCGTCACTTTCCTCATGCAAAAGCTCGACGAGGAAATCGAGCAGCGCGAAGGTGCCACGCGGACCCTCGCCAAGATGGACGAGGTCATCGAGCGAACACTCCTCACGCTGGAGGCCGTGCGCACCCAGAACATCGCGTCGCACGGCGCGACAACAGGCAGACTTGAGCAGACGGCGGCAAAGATCGAGTCGGTCGAGAAAGCGCTCGCTCGCTTCCGGGAGGAACAAGGCCGCCTGGGCTCGACCGTTCACACCGCTGTTCTCGACGGCAACAAGGGACTCGCGGCACGCCTCGATCAGCTTGAAAAACTACTGGGCTCTGTGGGCTCGCGATTTGAGGGCGCAGCGCGTGTTGTCCAAGAGCAGGCAGGCAGTCTCCAGATCGAGATTGCAGCTCTTCACGACCACGTCGTGCAAGCTCGCGCGGACATCCAGAAAAACGTCAAGACGGCTTTCTCCGACATGACTGCAATGCTCGATGGCCAAACAAACTCGGTGGGAACCAAGATGGACGAGGCCGTATCGACGGTCTCGCAGGTCGTCACGGGCCGCTTCACGGAGCTCTACGAACGACTCGAACAGAAGAAGGGTTGGTGGCGTTCGTGAGTCGCGTCGCGCGCCAAGAATCTGCGATGAACCTTGGAGAGGCCGAAGTCACAGTGGTCTCCGAGGTATTTCTTGAGCCCGAGGCATTGCTCGTCACGACACTCTTGCGCGGCGAAGAAGTGCTGAAAAAACACGTCGCGCCAGTGCCCCCGGCGACAGTCGAGGATTTCGAGGCCCGCGGAAGGGACGCTATCCTCGCCTATCTCCAAGCCGCACACCTCCGCTATCTTCAGCGGCTCCTCGCCGCGCCCGCCAGCGCCCGTCGCGTCGCGCTACGGCCGGGTGTGCACGCTGCTGTGACGCTCGGGGCCGACGGCGAGCTCCTCTCAAGTGCGGGTGATGAACACGTGCCTCCATCGTGGCTTCGAGGCGCTGCGATGATCCGCGGGCTGCTCGATCGAGCCGAGCGTGATCTGGGCCTAGGAAAGGCGCTGTCTGCACGCATGGGAACAGATGGCCTCATGGCCGCGCTTGGCCGCTCCGGTTCTTATGATGTCGTGGCTTTCGCCGACCCGCGCGCGCTGTCTGAGCTCGACGAGCCATCGGTGATGCAACTGCTGGAGGAGGTCCTTTGCGTGAGCTCGTGAACACCCTGACGGCCGCGCGCAGCCAGCCAGGAGTTCGCGCAGCGGCCGTGGTCGGAACCGAGCGACGCGTGCTTGAGGGAGGCTTCGGTAATAGGACAGATGCCGTGCTTGAGCTCGCCCAGGCGGCTCGTCAGATCCTTCGAGACACCCATCCTGAGCCCCACTTTCTGGTGCTGATGATGGAAGACGCCCGTATCGTCTTTGTGCCGGCCGGCCATGCCGTCCTCGTTCTTGAAACGACCCGCGAGCTGTCGATTCAGGCCCTCACAAATGCCCTCACTGAGACGCTCGTGTCGCTCGCGGATGTCTCGCGGCAGGTCACCTCACGCGAGGGCGCTGAACCCGAGAACCAGGCGATAGCCCAACGACACGTGGCCCCTCAGGCCCGTGAGCCACTGCCTGTCGTTGCCCCACGAATCGACCCTACCTTCGCGGCCATGGACCTTCTTCGCGCGACCATCGTTGAGGCCAAGCGGCACCTCGGGCCCCTCGTCGTCCGAAACTATCTCAAGCAAGAACGGACGGCTCTACTGCCGCGCGAGCCACGCCTCGACTCGATTAACGTCGCACTCGATGGCAGCGTCGTGTTGGAAGGTGCTGGAGACGCATTGCTTGCGGAAGCTCTGCGCGCGTGGGCCCAAGCCTTCTTCGCCCGTGCACGCGTCACTGCACCGGCGATGGCTGCAGGCAAGCTGGATTCAGCCGCCCGGATCGAAGTCAACAATGTCCAAAGGAGGACCGCATGAGTGGTCAAAACGATCTCTTGAGCATGCTTGAGGGCATGGAGTCGTCGCTTGCTGAGCTCGTTGTCGAGGCGGCACCAGAAGCGGCGCGCGAGCACGACCGACCTTCCGACGTGGCGCCACGCGCGTCACCCTTCGACTCCCCCCGGCTCGATGCAGACTCGCTGCCGGTGGAACAGTCGCGGCATCCTGACCCCCCAGCCCGATATCAGGGCGTTCCCTCTGCTCGGGAGCGGGCTGCTGCCGCGTTCGCATCGTTTCGTTGGGGTGGAGAACCCGGGGCAGGCACATGAAGTCGATCGCGTTCGTTCAGACGGGCCGTGTCGTCGATGTGAACACGAACGACAATGTCCTCCGCGCGCTGCTTGCCGAGCGCGTGCCTGTCAAAATGGCTTGCGGCGGAAGGGGGCTTTGCGCGACGTGCCACGTCTACGTCGAGCGGGGCAGCGAGGCACTCACTCCGATGTCTAAGCGCGAACGTCAGACGCTCTCTCTGCTTGGAGAGGCAGGTCCGTCATCACGTCTCGCTTGCCAGGCGAAAGTGCTCAAAGACGGTGTTTCGGTCAGGCTGCCCGAAGGGCTCTACATCGAAAAAACGACCGACCTGACTGACCTCATCGGACGAAGGGCGGAGAGACGACTCCTCCATCCAGTCGACGGGAGGATGCTTGTCGAGGTGGGAAAAATCATCACTCGAAGCGTCGTCGAGAAGCTCGCTCACGTAGAACTCGATTTGGCGCGCGTGATGGCCGAGACACATAATTTGGGCTGATTTGGGCTGATTTGGGCTGATTTGAGCTGATCAACAGAGGAGATTGAGATGAGCATCGTCATGGGCCAACAGCCCATCAAACACAACTACTACAACCAAGAGGACTTCTTCCGCTACAACCGTCAACGCGGGACCATCCTCACGCAGCAGGGCCAGCGTGCGTTCCACGTGTCGGAGGACTTCATCATCGGCCTGCAGATCGGGCTGGACCAAGAAGTCGGCGATGCCTCGGCCGTGGTCGCCTACAAGGTGGGTTATCAGTGGGGCCTTGCGGACATGAAGCGATTCGAGGCCATCATGGCGCGCGAGTTCGGGACCGACGTGCAGCAGATGAACCTCCAGTTCCTCATGGAGCAATGGTGGTGGCCCCTTCAGACGATGGGCTGGGGCAGCTGGGAGATCGATTTTGTTTCGAAGCGCGACCAGGGTCTCATCATCATCAACCTCTACGACTCTGCGGTGGCCAAGAGCCTGGGTGAGGTGGGAAAGCCAGTCTGCTTTCTTTACGCTGGTCTCTTCGCCGGCATGCTCACGCATCTCACCCGCAGGCCACTGAGCGCCATCGAGATCCAGTGCTACGCGATGGGAGCGACTTACTGCCGCTTTCTCGTGGGCAGCGAGAAGCGAATCAATGCCGTCGAATTCTGGCTCGACGAAGGCGCAAGCGCGAGCGAAGTGCTCAGGAAGGTGGAGTGATGACTCGTTCGCTCCATGTGCCTGTTTCCGCACGCGTTCGGGTAGTTCGCAAGGAAGAGTCGGGGGCACGGCGACTGCAACTTGCCCACCCGCAGCCCACTTGCTCGACGATGCGTGCGATGCGGAAAGTCGCTTGGGATGGGAAACCCGCCGAGCCGCCGCATGAGGTCGGTATTCGTGAATCTGGGATTCGCGCGGTGCCTCACAAGAAGCCGGGCGCGACCGTCAACGCGGCATTCCTAGGCGTCGCCTGGCTCGGTCAGAAACCACCGCCTGCAACTTACGTCCAGTCCGCAAAGAGTGTGAGGGCCATCCTCGCCAACTTGGACTTTGACAAAGGGATACAGAAATGAACCGCTCGATTCGACGATTGCTGGACTCCACGGACGGCAAGCTACCGAGCGACATCGAGAGCGAGCAGATACTTGGCTATGCTGAGGCGCTCGTTGCTCGTCTCGACCTCCATCGCGTGATCGAGCAAGCGGAGCCGACGATCCTCGCGGATGCCGTCGACATATTGAGGAAGCGCTTTCCCGAGATGGATGGGGAGCATGGGCTTGCAGCGTTCGATCAGTCGAGGCGCGACCTGGGGCTTGTCCTCCGTTACGCGACCTTCGCCATGGTCATGCGCGATCCCGATTTCATTCACGACAAGCTCGCGGTCTGGTTTCGAACGATCATGTTCGCCCTGTCGAACCCCAAGCGCGTGAGGGAGTCTTTGGTCGCGCTCGAAGAATCGGTGACGCGCAACCTCCCGGCCATGTCGGCGCGCGAACTGGTTCCGTACATCCAGGTCGTCTCCAAAGAATTTCAAGTGGCTCTTGGCGAAGAGACCGCGCGGCGCGCGGCTTAAGGAGGATTCCAATGTTGATGGGACCGAACGAACCTACTGCGCTTGGGCGCAATCACTTCACACCTGCGAAATATTTCGACGCCAACGTTCGCGGGGGAATCCTGCGCTCCAAGGCGGGCGCGCGCATGATCACGCTCAACGAGGACTTCGTGATCGGGCTTCATCGTGCGCTGGAGGACGAGACGGGTGCCGCAGCACCGGCGGTGCTCTACACGGTAGGCAAGTGGTGGGGAGAGCGCTTCGTGAAACAGCACGAACTTGAGCTCCGGCAACTCTATCAAAACGAGATCGGGGAGCTGCCGCTCGGAATCTGGGAGGTCGTCTTGCGCCGCGTCTGGGCGCTCTACGGCTGGGGTCGGATTGAGATGTCGTTCGCCCTCCAGGATCGTGGCTTCGTCGAGGTGGTCGTCGCGAGTCCATTCTACAGCGACGCTGTGGGACAGCTCGGTCGCACGACCGATCACCTTCTCGCGGGAGCCATCGCGTCGATCGTCCGACATCTCGCAGGACGTGATCTGGAGGCGTGCGAGGTTGCCTGCAAGAGCAAGGGAGACGCTGATTGTCGCTTCCTCGTCGGGCTCAAATCTCGGGTGAACATCATTGAGGCTTGGGTGAAACAAGGTCGCAGTCGCGACGACATCGTTGGCGCGATCCAATCAGGGGAACTCGCATGAACGACACGGGGCCGATCGAGGACGCCGCGTCCGCGGCCCCGTCGCAGATATTTTCCGGCGAGGGAAACCAGCGAACATTTCCTGCAAACGCGGGCATCGTGACCGCGCCAACTGTGAGCCGCGTCTCGCGTGCGGGCACGATGGCTGTTGCAAGTCCGGGAGTCCTCCTCGCCGAGCGATTCCTCGTCGACCGACTCGTCGGACAAGGATCTGCGGGGAGGGTCTACCGCGCCATGGATCTTGAGCTGCAGCAGCACGTCGCGCTCAAGGAGTTCGTTCGTGGAGGCGGGTCTGACGGCTTCCTACGCGAGCTCGGCGCGCTCTTCGATCTGCGTCACCCGAACATCCTTGAGTGTCGGTCTGTCTTCATGGGTGACCCGTACCGCTACCTCGTCTACGAGTTCATGGAAGGCGGCTCGCTCCGCGATCGCATGCGTGGGCAGGAGTCGGCGAGGGTGTTGATAGGGCTCCTGCGTCAGGCGGCACGCGGGGTCGCCCACGCGCACTCACGCAACGTCCTTCATCGGGACCTCAAGCCGGAAAACGTTCTGCTCACCCGTGGCCCCCACGGGACCCTCGCCAAAGTAGCGGATTTCGGCATCTCAACAGTGGGCACTCAGCTTGAGTCGCGGAGCGCGATTGGTTCGCCCGCGTACATGGCCCCGGAGCAATTCCACGACGTTTACGACCTGCGCGTGGATGTGTACGCGCTCGGCGTGATGCTCTACGAGATCCTCTGCGGCTGTCGGCCTTTCTACGGCAGCCCAGCGCAGATCATGATGCAGCACCTTGAGAAGCGAGCTCCGATTCCGGACTGGCTTCCACCGGGCCTTCGCCTCGTCCTTCAGCGCGCACTGAAGAAGGAGCCGGACGCGCGATTTCCGACGGTCGAGAAATTCCTGAGCGCCCTCGACGGCGCGCTGGAGACCGAGGGCCCCGCGCTGGAGGGGACGAGCTGGCCCGTGCGCGTGGACCCGACGAGCGATGTTTGCATCACGCGCGAGTCGGTTCTTGTGCGGAACGATCGAAACGTACTTCGCTTCGATCGTCGAGGGCGGCTGGTCGAGAGCGTGAGTGGCGTGGATGCCATGACGGCGGTTGACGATCACTACCTCCTCCGCCGCGGAGACGTGGCGCATGTCCGAACGCCACGAGGTGACCGCGTGCACGAGGGCCTTCCCGCCGACGCCGACCTTACGCTCAGTGCCGAGGCACGTGTCATCGTGACCAGCGAAGGAGGAGCGTTCCTGCTCGACGGAAGGAGGCGTTCCCGCATCGCCGAAGTGGGATCGGGGGTCGTCGCAGCCACGTTCGCGGGACCCGATCAGGATCCCGTCGTTGCGCGCTCCGTGGGAGGCTACTCCTGGCTTGAGATGGCCGCGGCGCGGGTCGATCTGCCCGAGGCAATCTCGTGCGTGTACGGCCACACGGAGCGGCACGAAGTCGTCGCACGGAGCGCGATCGATCCCACGCGACTTATCCTCGTGAGCCAGGGTGCTTGTCGGATCGTGGATCTTCCCAGTGGCCCCTTGAGCTGTGATGGCGAGTGCTTCGTGGGAGCCTCCAAGTCGGGCGAGCTCATCACCGTGTCGGTGACCAATGGACGCGTTGCTCGCACGCGCTGGGATGCCCCCCTCGTCGGGGCGGCCGCGTGTACGGACGGCATCGCGTGGGTGTCACGAGAGGGTCAGTTGTTCTGTCTTCGTAGCTGAGCCTCCTCCTTTTTCGGAGGGCTCGCGAAGGAAGGCCAATCGTCGACAAATCAGCTGCTCGAAGGCAGCGAACTAGAGAGAAAGTGTCATGAATACCGAGTTACGCCGTATGGTCGTGAGTGCTGAAGGGCGGTTTCTTTCCGAGGAGGAACTCGGGCGACTGCGCGATTGGTCGACAGGCCTCTCCGATCGTCTTGAGGTTGCGCGACGAGTCCACGCCCGCGAGGTACGCATCCTCGGTCGCTGCATTGAAGCGCTGAGAGAAGAAGTTGCTGGTTTCCCTAACGGGAAAGAACTTGCTGGTTTCCCTAACGGGAAAGAACTCCCGGAAACCGGGCGTGGCGATGCAGCCGAGGTGGTTCAGGGAAATATTCGCCTCGTGCTCCGATACGCGGTGAGCGGGCATGTCAGGGACGACCTGATTTGGTTTGAAGAGACTGTCGCGGACTTCTTTGCAGAGCTGATGACAAGCACGTCGCCGCCAGAGACGGTCCTACGGACGATGCGAATCCTTCGCGATGTGGTCCGGGACGTTCTCGATGGCGGTGAACAGCGTGTCCTAACGCCCTACATCGATATCTTCGTGCGGGAGTGCGAGCGATGGAACGAAGCGTGAACGTGTTGCCAGCCGACGGCGCAGTTGCCCGCATTCGAGCGGCCACCAAAAGCGCTCACGTCGCCACCGAGCGCCGAGCGTTCTCTCAATCCCTTGTGCGTGGTCAACTGACGCTCTCCCAATATGTCCAGCACCTTGAGGCCTATCGCCTCCTCTGGACGGATCTTGAGCGCACGATGGCCAGCCCCGTGGGCGAACTTGGTCGAACCATCTGGCGCGCCGACGAACGTTCACGGCTCGCATTGCTCCAAGAAGATCTCGCAGAGCACGGGAGCACCGGGCCCACGGATGTGCTCCGGAACATTGCATTCTGGGATCAGTCGATGCCAGTCACGCCTGCCGCCGTCCTGGGTCGCCTCTATGTGCTCGAGGGCTCAAGTCTTGGCGGCGCGATTCTCGGACCTATCCTCGCGAAGTCGCTGGGATTGTCGACCGAGTCCATGCGGTACTACAATCCTTACGGGAATTCCCTGACGAAGCAGTGGGGCTCGTTCGTCGCAGCGATCGAGCTAGCGCTGAGCGGGCCGGGCCAAACGGAGCAAGCGATCGAGGGCGCGCTCGGCACTTTCGCGGTGGTGGGCGACGCGCTCGACGCATGCTTGACGGCGTCCAGCTAAACAGAAACGCGGTCAGGCGGCGGCAATCAGGGCGCTGGCCAGGTCGGGGCGAGATGCGATCAGGCTCGCTCCGATCGCCACCGTGCACGAGGCGTCCACATCCGAGCGCGGGCGCTTGCCGAAGTACGCCTCGATCGCCTCGCGGATGCCGGGGAGTCGTGTGCTCCCGCCCGCAAGGAAGATGGCATCCACGTCTTGGGCGCGCGTCGAGGCCTGAGAGAGCACCTCGTCGAGGATGATGAAGGTTCGCTGCACGAAAGGCTGAGTCACGCTCTTCAACATGTCGCGCGTGAGGACCAGCTTTTCGAAATGGTCTGGGGCGGCCGGGTCGATCTCGCTGATGGTCAGCGTCACCTGCTCGTCGATCGAGAGCTGCTGCTTGGCGCGCTCAATCGCCAACAAGAACGCGCCGTGCGTGCTGGCCTCCGTGGCGAAATCCCAGCCGTGCTTGCGAAGCATTTCCTCGCGAATCACTTCCGCCAATGCCGTGTCGACATCCTCGCCACCAAGGTAAGGGTCGCCACTGCATGCGAGTGGCTTGAAGGGGTAGCTCGTGCCGTCGATTACCGCGACGTCGAAGGTGCCCCCACCAAGGTCATAGACCAGCCCGCGTCGCACGGAGTTGCGTCCGAGGTAGGCGACGGCGGTCAGCACAGGCTCATCGATCAGGCGAACATCGCGCGCGCCCGCAGCCAGCACAGCCTCTCTGGTCACAGACCGACGCTGATCATCGTAGGTCGCAGGGGCTCCGACGACGACGCAGGCCGGCGCCTCGATCGCGATGTCGGCGAGCTCAAACGCCATCTTGGTGATCTGCGTGGCGACATCGGAGGGCGTGACCAGCCCGCGACGGGTCTGAAAGCCAATCCCACCAGCGAGATCCACGCACTGGTAGCGTGAACTCTCCTTGAAGCGGGCCACAGCTTCCGAGCGCACGCCGGCGCCGATCACGCGCTTGGTCGAGAGCAGGACGTTCTGGGGATCGATCATCCGGCGCGCGCGGGCTGCACCGCCGACCCAGGTCTCGCCGTTGGGTAGATAGGCTATCGCAGAGGGCAGGAGTGGCGTACCGCTCTCACCGAGGCGCATCGGATTGCCGACCTGAGCGAGCGTGGTGTTGCTCGTCCCGAGGTCGAGGCCAACGCCGACGCTGGAGTCTCTGCGATGCGGGGGAGGAGTGTTAGGTGCGAACATCAATCCCGCATGTTGAGGGACTGGCGTGCGCTCGGCACGGTAGAACGTGAGCCCTGTCCTGGGACTCGTGAAGTAGGTGGCGATCTCGTGCGAGGAACGCTTTTGTGACGGCATTGGTCCACGGTGCACATCCGAGGTACAGGGCCGGGCCAACGCAGCGCCAATGCTGCGGATCTCCTCCAATATTCTCTGCCGAATCGCGAACTCTCGCTGCGAGATCAAACGGCTTCGCGACAAGAATTTTCCGGGTTTCCCCCAAAAAGAAAGAACACGATGAAGGGCGCACTCACGAGCATCTTGGACGCGGTTGGCCACACGCCGATCGTTAAGCTGGGCCGCACTGCGGAAGGGCTCGAGGCGAACATCTTCGTCAAATGCGAGTACCTGAACCCCGCAGGCTCGATGAAAGACCGCATGGTCTTGAATCTGATCGACGCCGCCGAGAAACGCGGAGAGCTCAAACCCGGCGGAACGATCATCGAGGCGACGAGCGGCAATACGGGAGCAGCCATCGCGATGGTCGCGGCCGTGCGCGGCTACAAATGCATCTTCGTGATGCCCGACAAGATGAGCCAGGAGAAAGTCTCTTCGCTCAAGGCCTACGGCGCCAAGGTCGTCGTCTGCCCCACGGCCGTCGAGCCCGAAGACCCTCGCTCGTTCTACTCCGTCGCCAAGCGCCTCGCGACGGAAACACCCAACTCATTCCACTCAAACCAATACCACAACCAGGACAACCCAGCCGGGCATTACAAATCCACCGGGCCTGAGATCTGGGCACAAACGGGCGGCGAAGTGGATGTGCTCGTCGCAGGTCTTGGCACCGGCGGAACGATCAGCGGGACGGGCAAATACCTCAAAGAGAAGAAGCCCGAGATTCAGATCGTCGGCGTCGATCCGGTCGGCTCGCTCTACTACGACTACGTGAAGAGCGGCCGCGTCACCAAGCCCTTCACCTACAAAGTGGAGGGCATCGGCGTGGACTTTTTCCCATCCACCGTCGACCTCAAGATCCTCGATGAGATCATCCGCGTGGACGACAAAGAGTGCTTCGCGATGGCACGCGAGCTCGTGCGCAATGAAGGCCTCTACGTCGGCGGGAGCTGCGGCGCAGCGGTGGCCGGTGCGCTCAAATACGCCCGTCAAACGCAGAAAAAAGAGAACATTCTCGTCATCCTCGCGGACAGCGCGGCGAAATATCTCTCCAAGATCTTCAACGACGATTGGATGCGCGAGAACGGCTTCATGGACGAGTCCGGTCTCGGTGGCGTCGCGAACCTCCTGAAGAAAAAGTCGGAGGAGATCATCGCGGCGCGACCTTCCGATCGCGTACGCGATGTGATCGCCCGCATGAAGGCCCACGGCATCTCGCAGCTGCCCGTCATCGACGGCGGCAAGCTCCTCGGCGCCGTGGCCGAAGTCGACCTCCTTCGCTACCTGGTCAGCGGGGAGCACTCGCTCGATTCGGCCGTCGGTGTGCTCGCCGAGAGCGACTACGCGACCGTCACCTCGCGCACCAGCATCGAGAACCTCCAAGGCCTGCTCAACAACGCCCGCATGGCGATCGTCGCCGACGAAGGAGCCATCTCAGGCGTCGTCACGAAGATCGACTTGATCGACTACCTCGCACGCCGCGCCAGCTGATTTCACCGCGAGGTGAACCAGCCAATAACACCCGGGTCTTATTGCGTCCGAATAAGAGCCGGGTATTATTGGGCGCGTGAAGACCGAGACATCGAAGAGCGCGGAGAAGACGTACACCGTCTTTCAGGGTGCAAAACATCTCCTTACGGCAGCTTTGGAGGAAGTACTCCCGCGCGTGAAAAGCCTTACGGATCAAGGAAAAGACGCGTTTCTCATCGTGGACAACGTGAGCGGACGCGAGGTGGACTTTGACCTGCGGGGCACGCTCGATGAGGTGCTCGCGCGGGAAATCCCAGACCTTGAGCCACGCGGACCAGGCCGCCCGAAGCTCGGCGTCGCGAGTCGCGAGGTGGGCTTGCTCGACCGGCATTGGGCCTGGCTGGAGGAGCAACCCAACGGCGTCTCGGCGGCGCTGCGTCGCATCGTCGAAGAGGCGATGAAGCGCGAGCCGGCCAAGCAGCGCGCGCGTGTGATGCGCGAGGCGCTGGGCCGCGTGATGACCTCGCTCGCAGGCGACCGTCCGCACTTTGAAGAGGCGACACGTGCGCTCTACGCCAAGGACGACGCGCGCTTGGAGGAACTGATCGCGCGGTGGCCAAGGGATATCCGCGAGCTTGTCCTCGCGCGCGCACACGAGATCGCCGCGTTGGAGCGCTGACTCAGGTTTGGCACGACGCGCAAGAGAACGTGCTGCGCCCTGCTTGAACGCTGCGCGTGATCGGCGTTGAACAACGCGGGCACGGCTCCTTCTCGCGGCCATAGACCGCAAAGGGATTCGTTGCGCCCTGCGCATGCAGCAGCTCCAGCTCGTGCTTGTTTGCCTCGTAGGCGAGCGTCGTGTTCACCCACTTCAAGAGCCCACCATGGAGCGCACCCCATGCCTGTTTGTCGAGGCTGCTCGGTGTGCGTGAGGGCGCGATGCCTGCATAGAAGCAAGACTCGCTTGCGCCAATGTTGCCGACGCCTGCGATGCGATCTCCGTCGAGCAGCGCGACCTTGAGCGGCTTCTTTCGTGCGAGGGAAACAGCTTGAAAACGCGAGGCGAGCCAAGCGCCATCGCGCGGTGTCGGCCAGAAGACGTTGTCTTCGCGAAGGACGAGCTCGCGCGGCGCAGACGAGAGCGTGCCGAGGCGTCTTGGGTCGTCGAAGGCGATGTCGATGTTGCCCTCGAAGTTGCCCTCGAAGTTGCCCTCGAAGTGCAGCGTGAAGCGCGCGTGCTTGCGCTCGGGAGGCATCAGCACAATGCGCCCTGTCATGCGCGGATGAATGAGCACGCTGCACTTCTCGAAGCGAAGGACAAGGCATTTCCCCTCACGCTCCACCTGCTGAAGCACCGTGTTTTGGGCACATTCCAGCGGCGAGGGGTCGAGCTTCGTGTCGTGCATCACAAACGACTTGAGCGCGCGCCCTTCGGCGTTTGCAGCGAGCGTTCGCCGCATCGTCTCGACCTCGGGGAGCTCGGGCATTAGCCGCGGCGGAGGAGCTTGAGGATGCTCCCCAGCGGCAAGTTCAAGCCACGTCCGAACCAATGCCAGAACCAGACGACGGCCCAGCCTGCAATCGCCGAGATGGCGAAGACGAAGAAGAGACCGATCTTCACCCACTCCATCGTGTGCTCGTAGCCATCGGGCACAACCATCGCTGAGGCCATGCTCATCGAGGCGGCGAAGATGGCGACGCCGATGCGTGTGGCCGAGTCGTGAAGGAGGCTCGGCAGGCGCTCAAGCTCGGGCATGAGCGGACGCACCTGCACATTGCCCGTCTCCAAGTCGTGGAGGATCTGATCGAAGTGCGTGGGCATCGTGCGCAAGAGCGAGGCGACGCCGGCAGCGCCTCCAAAGGCCTCCGTGAGCATCTTGGTGGGCTCGAAGCGATCGGCGAATACGCGCTCCACGAAGGGCTGGATGAGCGGCATGAAGTCGAGGTCGGGGTCGAGCGCGCGCACCAAACCTTCGATCGTTCCGGCGGCCTTGGCGAGGATCGAATACTCCGTGGCGAGGCGCACTTTGTAGCGTCGCATCGCGCCGACGAACTCCTCGATGAAGCGCTTGGAGTCGACCTCTTTGACCGAGCGCACCATCACGAACTCGGAGCGTACGCGGGTGATGTCGGCCTTGAGCTCGCCGATGTCGACGCGCTCGGTGGCGGTGCCCACTTTGAGGATGACGCGGGCCACGGTGGCGGCGTCGTTCATGATCGTGCCGAGCACGAGGGTGACGAGATCATCGCGCTGCTCGGGCGAGAGCGTTCCGACGAGGCCCATATCGAGAAAGCAGAGCGTTCCGTCCGGGCCAACAAGGATATTTCCGGCGTGCGGATCGCCATGAAAGAAGCCGTCCACAAAGACGCCTTGGCACATCGTCTTCACGATCGCGCTCACGGCTTTCTTCGCTTCGGGTGAGCCCTTCTCCAGCTCGCGTACGGGCTTGCCCTCGAAGAATTCCATCGTGAGCACGGTGCGGCAGGAGAGCTCGGGCACGGGCTTGGGGACGACCACGCCATTGCCTGAATGGCCAATGAGTCGATCGAGCGTGACGAGGTTCGAGAGCTCGGCGGTGAAGTTCAGCTCACGCAGCAGGCCCTTCTCAAACTCGGCGACGATGAGCGATGGCATGACGAGCTTCAGCTCATCGATGCTCGCCTCAAGCCCCTTGGCTGCCAGCCACAACAAATCGAGGTCGCCGCGCATGACGTGATCGATCTGCGGGCGCTGCACTTTGATCGCGACCTTGCGTCCATCCTTCGTGATGCCGCGGTGCGTTTGCCCAATCGATGCGGTCGCGAGCGCCTCGGTTTCGATATGTTGAAAAAGGTCTTCGAGTTTTTGGCCAAGCCCTTCTTCGATCACGCGGCGCACATCGGAGAAGGGGATCTCGGGTGCGCCATCTTGAAGGCTGGAGAGCGCAGCGATGTACTCGGCAGGCAGCAGATCGGAGCGCATCGAGAGGAGCTGACCGAGCTTGATGTAGGTGGGCCCGAGCTCGCCAAGGAGATGGGCAAAGCGCTCTTCGGGCGTGCCCTGGTAGCTCGTCCCGCGACGCACGAGTTCGCGTCCAAGGAGCTGCCGCGCGAAGGGCATGCGCAGGATGAACTCGCCGAAGCCGTGGCCCACAACGACGCCTGCGACCTCACGCAAGCGCGCGACATCGCGCACGGCCACACCGAAGACCGAGAGCTCACGGGGCTTGGGGGGCGCCTTACGGACAGGTCTCTTCGGTACGGCCATGGCGCCGAAGCGTAGCGCGTTCACGCGATGTGCCTCGGCCTTGAGCAAGGGGGGCCCTTGTCGAAAACTTGCGCGAAAGGCCCCGCATCCTGTTGCCTCCGTGCATGCGCCCCTCGCGCCTATGGCTGTGGACACTCTCGCTTCTGTTCGTTCTCGCAACGGGCGCGCCGACGTTTGTGCACTCGCAGCGAGTCGCTGGAGCCTCGCAAACCCCAAGGCACGGAAGGCGTGTGCGCACGCCGCCAACCACCTCCGTGGGCTTTGCATTTCGCGGACGCTTGCGTCGCGGTGTCCTGCTTGAGGAGTCGCCGACGCTTCGCTACGCGGGTGAATATCGCGAGGGCGGAAACTTCTACGGGACGAGCGAGTTGGTGAATCTTCTCCAGCGCGCGGCGGCGCAAGTCGCGCGTCGCTTGCCGGGCGCACGCCTCTCGATAGGCGAGCTCTCTCGTCGCAATGGAGGGCCGATCAGCGGTCATCGCTCGCATCAGAACGGGCGCGACGTCGACATCGCCTTCTACATGCGCGACGCCCGTGAGCGCGCGTTCGACCCCTTCGGCTTCGCGAACTTCGATCGCAATGGACATGGCCTCGCGCCGAACGAGTCGCTCACCTTCGATGACGCGCGCAACTGGGAGCTTGTCTCGCGGCTCGTCTCCGATGCCGACGCGCGGGTTCAATATATCTTCGTCGCCGAGACGCTGAAGCAGCGTCTGCTGCGCACGGCACGTCGTCGACACGCATCGCGTCGCATTCTCGAACGCGCGGAGGCCGTGATGGTGCAGCCCACGCATGGGCACCCGCATCGCAATCACTTCCACGTGCGCATCTACTGCCCGCCGGCCGATCGACCGCTCTGCGAAGACCGCGAGCCCTTCCATGCTTGGTATCCGGGCACGCCCCCGCGCGCGCCGCATGCGGATGATGCGGCTGCAGGCGAAGAGTAGCGTCGTTTCACTGGGCCAATCGCGCAGCGTTTGCTGTACGGTTTGCGGATGCTGCGCACTCGCTTGTGCTCGATCGTTCTCTCGCTCTCCCTTGTGTTGCCAGCGGCCGCACCGACGTACGCGCAGGCCGTCCCGCAGGCGACCTCTGCACGGGGCGCGAGCATCCTCGATCGCGGGATCTCGGAATACGAGGACCTGCGCTTCCAAGAAGCCCTGCAGACTTTCTCTGCGGCGCTCATACGCGCGGGCAATTCGCAGAGTGACCTCGCGCGCATCTACCGCTACCTCGCGCTCACCTACCTCGCGCTCGATCGACGCGAAGAGGCCGAGGGCGCCTACCGCTCGCTGCTTGGCGTGATGCCCGACACCATGCCCGGCAGCGACATCAGCCCACGCTTCCGCGAGTTCTTCACGCAGGTACGCGGACGCTGGGAAGCCGATGGTCGCCCCGGCCTTCCACCGCCTGCACCCGTGACGATTCAGCATCGCTCACCCGCCCAGGCCGAGCGCGGAACCGACGTTGAGCTTCGCGCCACGCTCGATGATCAAGACGGCCGCGTCACCGAGCTCTCGCTCGCCTATCGCCAGGGCACCAACGCCGTCTTTCAGCGCCTCAACTGTGTGCGCAACGAAGAGGGCGAGTTCGTCGCCACGATCCCGTCCAGCGCCGTCACGCCCCCGCTCGTCGAGTACTACTTCGAAGCCACCGACGCAGGCGGCCTCCCCGTCGCAGGCCGAGGCGACGTCGCCGCCCCACTGCGCATCGCCGTGCCCGCTCCTGCAAGCGGAGACATCACCGGCGAGCCGCTCTTCTGGGTGGGCATCATCGGTGGCGCTGCCGTTATCGCCGGCGCGATCGTGCTGGGTGTGGTGTTCGGCAACCAGAGCACGCCGAATGGCACGCTGGTGTTTACGATCGACGACTGATTCGTTGCTCTATCGGTTCGCAAAGAGAAGGCCCGCACATTGGCGGGCCTTTTTGCGCACATGGAGAACCAAGCGCTCAGCCCACTGGCTCGGCCGACTCTCCGACGATCAGGTCAGCTGCGAGCGCCTCGTATTTGCTCCGTCGCAACCGACGCGACGTGTAGACCGCCACGCGAACCAGCGAACCGTAACTGCCACTCTCTTTGGGAAGCTGCATCGGGACCTCACCTTCGCGCTGGAGCATCGAAAAGAG